>Ga0302326_10025691_pt1 | contig 11932 bp, 5 predicted proteins | sample Palsa_T0_3_FD_202264 | JGI IMG/M metagenome (GOLD analysis project Ga0302326, IMG submission 202264) | Peat permafrost microbial communities from Stordalen Mire near Abisko, Sweden - Palsa_T0_3 | ecosystem: Environmental > Terrestrial > Soil > Palsa > Peat permafrost | place: Sweden: Abisko... | reverse complement strand
TCCTCGTCCGGCCCGGGCGCGGCCTGCGCCCGGTGCCAGGCCCGGCGATCGGGATCAGCGGCCGGGTCGGTGACCTCGGCCAGCGCCGCGTGTATCTGCTGCATCTGCTGCACCGGCGCCGACCGGTAGGCCGCCGACCGCGCCAGCGGATGCCAGAACCACACCCGCTGCCCGAACTGCACCAGCCCCTCCCGCACCGCCGGCGCCCCGGCCTGGACCGGGATCCCTAGCCGTCCAGCAGCCCGCCACACCAGCAGCGGATCACCAGAGGGATCCGCCGCCGCCACCGCTAGCAGCCGCCGCGTCTGCTCCGGCAGGCCCTCCAGCTGCCGCCGGAAGCTGTCCTCAATCCGGCCCGGCAGTGGCCCCGCCTCGGACAGCCCGAAGCCGCCCGCCAGGTCGGCCGGCGCCACCCCCCGCGGCAACTCCAGCAACGCCAGCGGATTACCCCGCGTCTCGGCCACGATCAGGTCCCGGACCCGCGCATCCACCGGCCCGGTCAGTACTGAGTCCAGCAGCGCTCGCGCGTCCTCCTCGCCCAGCCCTTCCACGGCCAGCTCCGGCAACCCGGCCAGCTCCGCGCCCGTCACCCGGGCCGCGAACACCAAGCCGACCGGATCGGCGGCCAGCCGCCGCGCCGCGAACCCCAGCGCCTGCACCGAGGCCCGGTCCAGCCAGTGTTCGTCATCGATCACGCAGATCAGCGGCCGCTCGGCGGCGGCCTCCGACACCAGCCCCAGCACCGCCAGGCCCACCAGGAACCGGTCCGGCGCTGGGCCCGCGCTGAGGCCGAACGCGGTCCGCAGCGCCTCTCGCTGCGGCACCGGCAGGCCCTCCAGGTGATCCAGCACCGGAGCCAGCAGCTGATGCAGCCCGGCGAACGCCAGCTCCATCTCCGACTGGACCCCGGTGGCTCGTGCCACCCGGCACCCCGGCGCGTGCCCGGCCAGGTAGTCCATCAACGCGGACTTGCCCACCCCCGGCTCACCGCGCACCACCAGCACCCGGCTCCCGCCCGCCCGCACCACACCAATTAGCTGATCCAGCACACTGCGTTCCCCGCGCCGGTCCGTCAGCCCGCTCGCGCCCACCCGCCGCCGCGAATCTTCGCCCATCAGCCCGGTACTACCCGGCATCCATGGCGATGGCGCCCCGGCCAGCTGAGCAACGCAGGGACACCTCGCTCCAGGGCACCCGCGTTGATCCCGTAACCTGACTGCCGACTCGGCGCGGGCTTCCCGGCCATCTCCACCGACGCCTCCACTACCCGCACGTCAACGCGCAGAACTAGCTGCTGGTCAGCTTAACCAGCAGGCAGCCGCCGGCGCCACGCATGCAGCCGTCCCGGCCGAGCGGCGTGCCCACAGCGGCGATCAGGGCCGCGGCGCGGACGCGGCGAGCTTCGCGAGCCAGATCATGGTCTGGGCGAACTGCCGGGCCTAGCGGAGATCGGTCATGAACACCCCGTCAGCCACGCCTGTACACGTGCCCGTTATGTCCGATTGGCACCTTTCTCGTTTATGATCTTGATCCACCGTTTTGTAGGTTCTCACCACGGATGTCGCTTCAGGTGCTGCTGAGCTGCGGATCTGCCGGGTTCTCATCGGTCTGTCGTCAGCTTTCTTCTCACGTACTTGTCGTTTTCCTCGGCGACGAGGCGCTCAGACGGCAACCGGAGACGCTGCGGATACCATCACCTAGGCTCATGATTGTCACAGATAGTGATCGGTGGCAGCCGCTTCAGGCAGTGAGGCATCCTCCCTGCCGAATCTGGCGCAAGCCGCCGGCGACCACCGGGCAAAGGCGGTCCGAGCGGTATTGCGCGTGGTGAGACCGCTCAAGTGCTAACTGTCGCAAGCGGCAGGTCGGCGGACCGAAGCCGGGTGACTGCCATGGGCCGGAGGCCAGGCGGCGGCCGTTGGCTGTGCCGGGCTAGCCGACGAGGCCTGCCAGGGGGTGCGTCCTCGTCGCGCGACAGGGCTAACGGATAGCCCCGTTCATTGGATTTTTTGCGGACCACCTATCTGAGACTGCGCAGGTCACGGACGCAGGGCGGCTGACCTGCGCCGGCGCGGCGGGGGAGCCCAGGCTGGCTCCGCTCGGCCGGGCGTCCGTTGGGCTTCCCCTTACGGTGCAGCGAGCGCCGAGCATGATGTGTCTTGAGTACTTGTTGGCGGCCAGCGAGATCGTGGCCAAGGCCCTGTCACGAGCCGAGGCTGATGTGCTTAATGGTCGTCTGAGCAACACGGGCGGGGTTACGTATGACTGAGCCCGGCCGCGTCAGTCCAGATCTTCCCAGCCCCATGGCCCGGCTGGGCTGCCATCAACCTCCCGGCCGAACCGGAACCGATCCTGGCGGTCCTCTTGCTCGCGGAAGAGCTCGAACATGCCTGCCCCCGGCAGACGAGCCGCCAGCGCGGCGGCCTGCTCCTCCGCACCCACCTCCCGCAGCATGTACAGCAGCATGTAAGCCTGCAGGGCCGGGTTGCGCGGGTCGACTCCTTCGGCGAGGGGGGAGGGCTGCTCCTCCGCACCCATCCCCCGTACCTTGTCCAGCAGGCTGGCCACGCCGAATGTGTCGTTGAGGGAGACGCTGGTGGCGGCGTGGTCGGCCAGAGCGGTGACCTGTTCCGCCGCGCCCGCCTCCCGCAGCTCTTCGAGCCGCATGACCATGGCGACCGGGTCGTCGAGGGGGAGGCGGTGCAGCAGCGTGGCGGCCTGCTCCGCCGCGCCCGCCTCCCGGAGACCGTTCACTAGGTAGATCACGCGGAATGTGTCGTTGAGGGAGACGTGGGCGGCGGCGCGGCTGAGCAGCGCGGTGACCTGTTCCGCCGCGCCCGCCCGCCGCAGATTATCCACTAGGTCGGCCACGCCGACCGGGTCGTTGAGGGAGACGTGGGCGGCGGGATCGCGGTGCAGCAGCGCGGTGACCTGTTCCGCCGCGCCCGCCCGCGACAGACTGTCCAGCAGCCAGGCCACGCCGAATGGGTCGTTGAGGGCAGCGTGGGTGGCGGCGCGGTCGGCCAGCGCGGCGGCCTGTTCCGCCGCGCCCGCCTCCCGCAGTTCTTTCAGCCGCATGACCACGGCGACCGGGTCGTCGAGGGGGAGGCGGTGCAGCAGCGCGGCGGCCTGTTCCGCCGCGCCCGCCCGCGACAGGCTGTCCAGCAGCCAGGCCACGCCGCGGGGGTCGTCGAGGGGGACGTGGGCGGCGGCGCGGTCGGCCAACGCGGTGACCTGCTGCTGCGCGCCCGCCCACAGCAGGCTGTCCAGCAGCCCGGTCACGGCGCGGGGGTCGTCGAGGGGGACGTGGGCGGCGGCGCGGTCGGCCAGCGCGGTGACCTGTTCCTGCGCGCCCACCCGCCGCAGGCTGTCCAGCAGTCTGGTCACGTCGACCGGGTTGTCGAGGGAGACGTGGGCGGCGGGATCACGGTGCAGCAGCGCGGCGGCCTGTTCCGCCGCGCCCGCTTCCCGCCGCAGGCTCTCCAGCAGCTCGGCCACGCCCAATGTGTCGTTGAGGGAGACGTGGGCGGCGGGATCACGGTGCAGCAGCGCGGCGGCCTGTTCCGCCGCGCCCGCCTCCCGCAGACTGTCCAGCAGCTCGGCCACGCCGAGCGGGTCGTCGAGGGGGGCGTGGGCGATGGCCCAGCGCACGGGGCGGACGTCAGGGCGGAGGTAGTGCGGATGGTTGGCGAGGTACAAAGCAGCGCCGAGGTTGCCGCGGGCGGCGGCGTTTTTGTGGAGCTGGGCGGCGTCACGGTACAGGCCGCGAGCATGGGCGGCATCACCGAGCCTGGCCTGGTCGCCGGGGAAGGCGTGGCCGGCCGCTGCGGCCCAGAAGCCTGACGGGGGAATTTGGCTCTTCCGCTGGTGCCGGCCGTGCTGCTCCAGGTAATCCGCGAGCCGGTACAGCAGCACGTCCGGGCCGCCAGTCAGCTGCTCACCACTCTCCCGGGAGCGGGGCCCGGTTGCCCGGGATCTGGCCGGGCGAGAACGGATGCGGGTGAGCGGCCCGGAGACACCTTTGCAGGGCTTAGCGGTGTAGGCCAGGGTCTGCTCGAGCCAGTCCTCGCCCAGGGCATCCCATTCGGTGTCGGTCAGGTATCCGGGGGCGGCTGCTTCCAGGAAGGCCTGCGGCAGGCCGATCCCCATGCCCAGGCGGCGAGCGTCCATCGCCGCGTTGATCAGCGCCTTCGCGGCGGGCGGCGCGTTATGGTACCGGGCCAGTAGCTCGGGCGCCCCGGCCAGGAACTGGATGACCTGCCCGTCCTGCGTTCCCGCGGCGGCCTGGGCCAGCCGCGGGTCCCCCGCCTGGCCCAGCTGCTGCAACTGCGGGGCGGTGAACGCGGCGGGCACGGTGATGTCGTGGCCGACCAGCAGCTCCCGCGCCTGGGCATGCGGGTCGGCGCGGCCCGCCGGGCGGGCGGTCAGGTCATCCCAGAACTGCGGCCACAGGGTGGCCAGGACCAGCACCGGAGCCCGGGCCGGGTCCCGCAGCAGCTCCCGCAGCCCGGCGGCGACCCGCTCGCCCAGCCCGCCGTCCGCGGTGCCGAGGTAGAACTGGGCTTCATTCAGCCACACCACGGTCCGCGGCCCGATGCCCGGCAGCTCGCGCAGCGCGGCCTCGGGGCGGGACGGGTCGATCGGATGCCACAGCCGCCACGGTTCGGGCCGGTCCCGCAGCAGCTGCAGCGCCTCCCAGCAGGCCCGGGTCTTGCCCGTGGAGGACCCGCCGATCAGCACCGCGATCCCGCTGCAGCCCTCCGCCGCCGCCCGCACCACTCGGGCCAGCTCCGCATCGTGGCCGCGCGGCACGTACACCGGCAGTGTCGGCAGCTCTGGCCCCGGGTCTTCGGGCTGGATAGGTCGGTGCACCTCCAAAGCGAACGGGTCAGTCACCTCAGCCAGCGGCCACCCCTGGACCTGCTCACGCCCGCCCGCGCCGCCAGTGCCCCGGCGCGTGCCGGCCAGCTCTCGCAGCGAGCGTTCCACCAGCTGCCCGAGCGCGTCCGGGTTCGCGAAGGACTGCGTGGTCAGGCCGCTTTCTTGCACCCGGAGGCGGAACGCGTCCTGGCGGGTCCCGAACTCGCGATCGATCAACGCCGACGGCGGGATACCCACGTCGTCAGCGTCGGTGTCCAGCACGAACACCAGCCGGTCCAGGCCCGCCTCAGCGGCGGTATCGAATTCCAGCTCCGTATAGGACATCTCCGGCTGATCCCGCACCGCAGAGCCGTACCGCGTGCCCAGTACCCCGATGTACACGTCGCAGCCGCGTACCCGCTCAGCGCACACCTGCGCGGGAGGCTGGCCGGCCGCAGGGAAACCGGTCATATCCACGACCACGTGCCCGGCCGCCGAGATCGCCCGCTCGGCTGCCGCCACGTACGACGACTGCCGCGGGTAGTCCCGCAGCTCGGAGGTGTGCGAGAGGAACACCCGCCACCGGGCACCGTCACCGGAACCACCTGAGCCAGCCAAGCCCACCCACCCCGACCGGTAAGTACCTGCCACCACCCCGGGGTCCGGCGGAGGCAAAGGCGTTGCCGTACCGCTCAGGACCCGCCGGGGCACTGACCCAGGGTAGTAGATGCCCTGCTTGTCCGGGTCAGCTTGCGCTCCGGCATAGGCGAAGCCCACGCGGCGTGGACTGTGAGTGCACCCCGTGTAGCAATGCGCCGATCTCTCCCATGGCTCGGCGGCTGAGGTTAGTGACGTGGCGGCGCCGCTCGCGGGCCGGAGGTGCTCGTCGTCTCTCACCAACTCCGCCACGACCTGCTCGCTGCCGCTGACCCATGCACCACCTGACGACCGTGGTCAGTCCCGCCATCCGCAGGCCGCCGCCGAGGTACAGGACGTAATGGCGGTCGTCGCGACCCTGAGCAAGGGCTACGACTTGGACTACGTCTGGAAGCAGGTAGACCGCGGCCCGGCCAAGGACGCGGCCGGGTATTACATCCAGGCCAGCGAGAGCGGGGGAGAGCCGCCGGGCCGTTGGTGGGGCCCCGGTGCGAAAGCGCTCGGCTTCGAGCACGGCCAACTCGTCGAACGCGGCCCGTATGATCTGCTGTTCGGCCAGCGCAAAGCCCCAGACGGCACACCGCTCGGAAAGCCTCCCGGCGGCGGCCCGAAAGCCACTGACCTGTACGCCCGCCTGCTGGCCGGCGAGCCGCATGCCACGGCCGAGCGCCGACGCGAGCTGCGCATCGAGGCCGCCCGCCAGGCCCGGCTCAGCCCGCTGTTCTTCGACCTCACGATCTCGCTGTCCAAGTCGATCTCGATCTTCCACGCATCCCTCGGCGAGAACGCCCGGCTGGCCCGCCAGGCCGACGACCAGCAAGGCGACCGTTACTGGTCCGCCCTGGTCGACGAGGTCGACGACATGATCTGGCAGGCCGTATGGACCGGCTTCGAGTACTTCCAGCGCGAGGCGGGCTACACGAGGACCGGATCGCACAACACGCGGGTCTACGGCCGGGAGACCGGGCAGTGGCGCGAAGCCGACCTGGCGGTCGCGCACTGGCTGCAGCACACCTCCCGCGACGGCGACATGCAACTTCACGTCCACTCCCAGATCGCCCACGTGGCCAAGACCACCACCGACGGCAAATGGCGCGCGCCGGACTCCCTCGGCTACAACGAGCACATCGGCGCGGTCGCCGCCATCGTGTCCCAGCACCTGGAAGAAGCCCTCACCCGCCGGTTCAACCTGGAATGGGTCGCACGCGATGACGGCCACGGCTTCGAGATCAAGGGCATCAGCGGGGAGATGATGCGCGTGTTCTCTACTCGCCGCGAGTCCATCACCGCGGACCTGCGTGGCCGCGCCGCGCGGTTCGAGGAGCAGCACGGCCGCGCGCCGTCGCAGCGTGAGCTGGCGCATCTCGCGCAGGCATCGAACTTCAAGAGGCGCAAAGCCAAGCACGGCACGCTAGATGTCGCGCAGGTCCACGCCGGATGGGCGGACAAGCTCGCGCGGACGCTCGGCGTGAGCCTGGTCTCGCTCGCGCCGTCGATATGGCACGGCGGGGGACACGCGGGCACCCGCACGCCGGGCCCGGACGCACCCGGCCCGCTGCCCCACGCAGAGATGGCACGCGCGGCGCAGAAGGCCGTCGCGCTGGCCCAGCAGGAAAAGAGCACCTGGACCCGCGCCGACGTGATCAAGTACCTGGGCCGGGCGCTGCCCCGCTCCGGGATGGGCCCGGACGCAGCCGCCGCCGTGCTTGAGGATCTCGCGGACCGGGCGCTCCGGTCGGAGTTCGAGCCCGTCATCTGCCTGGCGGCGCCCGAGCCGGTGCAGATCCCGGCCAGCTTGCTGCGCGCCGACGGGCGCAGCGTCTACCAGCGGCACGGCGGCGTGCGGTACGCCACCCGCGCGCAGCTGACCCTTGAAGAGCACATGGTCGCGCAGGCTGGCGCGAGCGGCGCGCCGCGCATGGATCGCGCGCAGGCCGCGCACGCGCTCGGCGCCGACCCCGCCGAACTGGAAGCGACACTGACCGGCCGCGCGGAGGACGCGCACGCGCCACGCACTCAATCCGGGCTGCGCGCGGACCAGGCCGCCGCCGCATGGTCGGCGCTGACCGACGGCCGGCTCGTATCGGTGATCAACGCGCCCGCCGGATCCGGGAAGACACGCGTGCTAGCCGAGGCCGCCCGGATCTGGGCCGCCGCGGGGCTAGGCCCGGTGATCGGCATCACCCCCTCCCAGTCCGCGCGGAACACCCTGGCCGCCGGCGTCCCGGTCAGTTACAACAGCGCCCAGTTCCTGGGCCACCTGCCCGGCCGGCGCGGCGCCCGCGGCCCGCTGCCGATCGGCCCGGGCACGCTCCTGGTCATCGACGAGGCCTCGATGCTGTCCGCCCCGGACCTGGCCGAACTGATTGCCTACGCGCAGGCCCGCGGCGCCAAGATCGTCCTGGCCGGGGACACCAGCCAGCTCCAAGCCGTGGAGAACGGCGGCGGCATGTCCCTGCTCGCCAGCACCCTAGGCTACGTACGCCTGGCCCGACCAGCCCGATTCCGTGCCGCGTGGGAACAGCAAGCGAGCCTGCGGCTGCGCGACGGGGATACCGCCGTGCTGTCCGACTACGACCAGCAAGGCCGCATCATCGGCGGCGAGCCGGAACAGATGACGGACGCCGCCGCGGCCGCCTACGTCGCGCTGGCCGCCGGCGGCACCGACGTCCTGCTGATGGCCGCCGACCATGCACTGCGCCGCGAACTGTCCCGCCGCATCCGCGACGACCTCGTACAGCTGGGCATCGTCGCGGCCGGGCCCGCGGTCCGCATCGCCGACGGCGCTCAGGCCAGCCCCGGCGACCTGATCATCTGCACCCGCAACGACCACACCGTCGAGGCCGGAGAGCCCGGCCGGACGCTTGCTAACGGCGACCTGCCCCGCATCGAGGCCGTCACCCGCCGCGGCCTGATCGTGCGCCGGGCCCTGCACGCCGACCCGCGCACCGGGCAGCGGCGCTGGACCGACCGCACCTTCGGGTACGCAAACTACGGCGAATCCGAGCTGGGTTACGCGGTCACCGACCACACCGCCCAGGGCCGGACCGTGCACACCGGCCTGGCCGTGATCACCGGGACCGAGGACCGCCAGCACGCGTACGTCGCGCTGTCCCGCGGCACCGACGTCAACCTCGCCTACGTGTTCACCACGTCCCCGAAACAGGCCGACCCGGCGCCCGGCCCGCGTCCTGCTCCCGAACTGGCCCGCTACGACCAGATCTACCCCGAACGAACCAGCGCTCGTGCCCCGGACACCCCACCTGCCCCGCCGGGGGCGGCGCTGGCCGTGCTGGCCGGCGTGCTGGACCGCGACGGCCAGCAGCGCTCGGCCACCCAGACCCGCAACCAGGCCCTGGCCGACGCCGACCACCTGGCCATCCTGCACGCCATCTGGACCGCCGAGACCACCCCCGCCCGCGAACAGCAGTACCGGGACCTGCTGATGAGCATCCTGCCGCCCGGCGACCGCCGCGAGCCCAGCCACCAGGTCAAATGGCTATGGCGCACGCTGCGCGCCGCCGAACTGGCCGGACTGGACGCCGAACAAGTCCTGGCCGATGCGATCGCCGACCGGGACCTAGCCGGCGCCCGCGACCTGGCCGCCGTCATCGACGCCCGCCTCCGCTCCCGGCTCGGCTCCCCGGTTCCGCACCCGGCCGGCTCATGGTCCGCGCAGGTCCCCGAGATCGCCGACCCCGAGCGCCGCGCTTACATCACTCAGATCGCCGCCCTGATGGACGCCCGCAAGGACCGCATCGGCGAGCACGCCCCGCCCTGGGCCATCACAGCCCTGGGTTCGGTCCCGGCGCATCCGCTGGACCTGCTGGACTGGCAGAAACGGGCCGCGGCCATCGGCGCCTGGCGAGAACTATCCGGCCACCACCACCCCGCCGACCCGATCGGCCCCGAACCCGTCGCCGGCGTCCCAGACCTCCGGGCCGCCTGGCACGAGGCCTTCGCCGCCCTCGGCCCCGCCGAAGGATCCGACGTCCGGGCCATGCCGGACGGGATGCTGCTGCACCTGCGCGACACCTACCCGATCGAAACAGCGTGGGCGCCCAAGTGGGTCGGTGATGAGCTCCGCCAGGTCCGCGCCGCCGCCTGGAACGCCCGGCTGACCGGGCTCCGCGCTAGCGCCGAGGCCGCCGCCGCCCAGCAGCGCGGTGACCACCAGGAAGCCGGATTTGGCGCGATGAGCTTTCAGCTCCTCCGCGAACTCCATCAGGGCACGCGGGGGATCGAGTTTCGGGGACATGTCACACCCTTACACAACCAGCCTGCCTGTGTCACTCATGGCACCGTCGCCTGCACAGCGAGTGGTGGCCGCTGTCCACCGTACGCCCCGCGAGGACACGATGGGAAACACATTCGGCCCGGCAGCGGGATTACTCCTTGGGCCGTGGCTTCCGAGCGAGGGAGAGTGACAGTGGGTACGGCAGCGACGGCGACGGTATACACGGGAACCTTTCACGGCACCGCCGATCAGGTATCCTCAGTTCGTCGCGCGGTAGCCGGGCACCTTGGGAATTGTCTGGTCACGGACGACGCCGTACTCATCGCGTCCGAGTTCGCAACCAACGCGATCCTGCATAGCCGGTCGCGCGGGGAGTCTTTCACGATCCGCGTGGAACTGCACCGCGATTATTTGCGACTGGAGTGCCGTGACTCCGGTGGGCCATGGCGAAACAGGCGGCAAGATGACCGACCCCACGGACTGAACATCGTGGAGGCGCTCACGGGCCCGGATTCCTCGGGCATGGAGACGGTCGGTAACGGCAGCCGGATCGTATGGGCACGGCTCACGTGGTAATCATCGGCCTCGGCAGGAATGATCCGCGCCGGTGGGTGAAAGCGGCATACGTGGCCTTGGATGCAATCGAGAGCAGAGAGACAGGTCCGCGTGATCCAGTTCCGTCCAAGGCCGAGCTAATCGGGAATCTGAGAATCTCTGCGAACACAGCCGGGCGGGCGCTGCGGGAGCTCGCGGACATGGGCATCATCTACCAGGTCCCGGGACACGGCTACTTCCCCAGCATCAGGGCGGGTAGTCAGCCGTAGCCGCGTTCCCGGCCCGCGGTCAGGCCGACTGCGGAAGCGGCTTGACCAGAGGTCCGCGCCGTGCAGCGTCCCGGGCGCTGATCTGGCGGAAGTAGACGAACCCGCTGTCCACACTGTCGACAACAGCCCACGACCAAGCGCGCGAGGTCCCGGCCACCAGCACCGCACCCGGGATAACGGCGTCCGGGCTGACCGCATCGGTCAGCCGGGCGATGTTGCGGCCCTCGTCATCTTCCAGGTTCAGGTCGGCCGGAAGATCGATGTAGATCATCTCAGTGCTCCTCCCGGTCGACGCTCGGGTTGTCCGCGATCCGGTGGGGCGCGGCGGCCAGCCGCGCGACCAGGCTCTCCAGGTCACTACCCTCGTACACGACATCGTAATGCGGGCGCTGCCCGGTGGCCCGCAGTTGGAGCCCGCACCCGGTCAGGCCACCCACGGTGAACTCGGCGTAGCGCTCGAATTTGACCAGCTTGGTGGACTCCAGCAGCTCCCGCGGAAAGGCGATGTTGGCGACCCACACCGAGACTCCGTAAAAGCCGTAAAGCTCATGGTTGAGCACGGCCGCCTGGCGCAAGTCGGCCGGGTCAAGCCCGGCATCACCGAGGATTCCTCGGAACACCAGCTGATCCGGCCCCGGCGGCGGCTCGTCCCGCAGCGCCCGTATCTTAACCATCCTCGTCAGCCGAAGATCTCGTCCATGACCTCCGCGCCCCGGGTCAGGGCGGGCACGATCTGATGCCGGTAGACCAGCTCAGTTGTGGCCGTCTGGTTGTGCCCGGCCAGCAGCGCGATCGCCTCCACCGGCGCACCATGAGCCGACAGCAGCGACACGAACGTGTGCCGAAGCTCCCTCGGCACCCACGAGATCCCCAGCCCAGCGGCTTCGGTGACCACGCGGAATTGCCGCCGCACATTGTGATCATCCATCGGCGTCCCCACAGTCGAGGCGAACACCAGCCCATGGTCCTGCCACAACGGCCCCGCCGCGAGCCGGTCCTCCGCCTGTCGCACCCGATGCTCCCGTAGCGCCTCAACGCACCGCCGCGGCAGCGCCAACGTCCGCCGCGACGACGGCGTCTTCGTGTCACCCCCGGCCCGCTCGGCCCGCCACACGAACACCGCGAGCTGCTCATGATCGAACCCGGCCTCGCTCACCGGCTCCCACTGACCCGCCACCCAGGCCACGACATGATCCCAGTGCAGCGCCCGGACCTCCTCGGTCCGCAAGCCCGTCAGCAGCGACAAGGTGACGTAAGCCTCCAGCCGCGTCCCCCGGGCCGCGGCCATCAAGGAAATCGCCTGCTCCAAGGTCAGCGACTTGGACGGCCGCCCGCCGAGCTGTCCCTTCGGCGG
>Ga0302326_10025690_pt1 | contig 11933 bp, 8 predicted proteins | sample Palsa_T0_3_FD_202264 | JGI IMG/M metagenome (GOLD analysis project Ga0302326, IMG submission 202264) | Peat permafrost microbial communities from Stordalen Mire near Abisko, Sweden - Palsa_T0_3 | ecosystem: Environmental > Terrestrial > Soil > Palsa > Peat permafrost | place: Sweden: Abisko... | reverse complement strand
CTTGCGAAGTGAGGACGGCAGCTAGCACGAGTGTCGTGTAGAACTTCGGGCTGATGATCCCGGCATCAAATGCCACGCTGGCCAGCACAATACCCGGTCCGCCTCGTGCGTTCGTCGTGATCGCAAGATTAAGCAAATCTAACCCACGGAACCCAGCGAATCGCGCCGCCAGCGATACCGAGAGAATCTTGACGATACAACTTCCGAGAATGAAAGCTGTGATCATCCACAGCGAAAAGCCCCGAATCAGGTCGAGTTTCAATCCAACCAAGGCGAAGTACACGGGGATAAAGAATGCGAACGAGACCTTGCCGATCGCGTCAAGTGCCTCCGCAAACAGTCTGCGCTTTTTATGCACCACGGCGAAGCCGGCAAGAAAGGCTGCAAATACGAGGCTCACATCGAGCGCGCCGGCGACGACGCAGTATCCAAGCAGGACTGCGATCGCATAGGCCACCGGCGACTGCTGCGCGAAAACGTTGAAGCGCGATTTGTTGACGCGCTTAATCACGCGGGGAACGATCGTCAGCCCCAGCCCAAAGAACCCGATCGTGGTGATCAGGTGATACGACATTTGCCGCGGATTAAGCGCCGTCTTCCCAGCCATCGTTGTTGCCAATGCCAGCGCCATCCACAGCACGATGTCTTCCAGCACGGCTACGCCAAGAATGATCCGTGCGAAGCGAGTGTGAAGGATGTTCAAGTCGGCGAAAATCTTCGAGACTACGGGAACCGAAGTCACCGCCACTCCCACCGCCAGAATGATGATTAGGGAAATGCGGTTCCCGTTCGGTCCGGCGAGCGCGGGACGAATCAGCCACGGCCCCAGTGTTAGTCCGAGCACGAACGGTATGCCTGTTCCGACGATGACAAGCCAGCCCACTTCGCGACGCTCCTCGCGGCTGAAAAGGTGGCGCGTTTCGGCACCGGACAAGAACATCAGAAGTAGCAAGCCCAGCCAATAGACAAAGTTCAGAACGTTTCCCTGATGCGTGGCTGCTTCCATCAGCCTCGACGCGAACGGCAGTCGGCCCATGAGAGCCGGGCCGAGCACGATCCCAGCAACGATTTCGCCGACGACTCTCGGCTGGCGCAGCTTTACAAACAGATAGCCAAGCAGGTGTGCCAGCCCCACCAGCAGCAAGAGTACGAGGAGAATCGAGGTCAGATCAGAGTTTGACATGGTGACGCGCGCATAGGATGCCACCAGCGTCGCGGAGGTGGCCTATCTTTTGATCGATCGATTGCTTATTGTCTTTGGCTTAAAACGAGGCCACGGACGAGTTCGGAACGACGCACGCGCGGATCTTCAGCTTTACGAAATCAGCCCTCAGCGGTCAAAAAACCTTCTGAAGTCTCGTCCGACACCGCCGATTCACTCCGACGACGCGGAGATGGAAGACCAAGTCTTGACGCTAACGCTCGAACCGTCGGTCCTGCTTTCTTCTCTCGTCTGAGACTCATCTAATCCGATTCTGGACATTTCTACTCGAAGCCCATCCTCACCCCGTCTATCCGCAACCCTGTCTATCCGCAGGACATGGCAGGCGGCACCGCGGTGTAAACACTCGCCTTGAGTGAATCCGGAAGTTCTAAAGCTTATGCCGTCCCCGCCGATAGCTGCCTATAGACGGGGATGGGCCGCGGCCGTCGGCGGCGAGAAGGTGAGGCTGTGTTCTCGATCGGGCAGGAAGCCGAACTGCAAGCGAATCCCTGGTTCCCCCAAACCAGGCAATGGAGCGCAGACACAGATGAGCGCGGACTGCAATCGCCGCAAACCGTTGCATCTGCCTATTTTTTCGTCTCTGTTTTTTTCATCGCTGATTTTTTCGCTCGTGCATCGTTAGGAAAATTCTGGTTCTGATGGGTTTTTGTTTCGAGGTCGTGAACCCGCGAAACAAGGAGACAAATGGAGAATCGTGCCAAAAACGTTCTGCTGATTGAAGACAATCCGGGGGATGCGGACCTGGTTCGGCTGCGTCTGGTGGAAGGCAAAACTCCGGTAGTAGTGAACTGGGTGAGCCTGCTCTCAGAAGGGCTGGCAAACCTCGCCAAAGAGTCGCCTTCGGTCATTCTGCTCGATCTGAATCTTCCCGACAGCCATGGAGCGGAAACCTTCCGCCGCGTGCTCGAGCAGGCCCCGGGCGTCCCTGTGGTAGTGCTTTCCGGGCAGGACGATGAAGCGCTGGCGATCAAGGCCGTGAATCAGGGCGTGCAGGACTACCTGGTCAAAGGCGACATCACGGCGAAACATCTGGAGCGCGCGATTCGCTACGCGGTGGAGCGGCAGGCTCTGTTGCGCACTCTCGAAATCACACGCAAACAGCAGATGGAATTCAAGAACCAGTTTCTCTCGCACGTTTCTCACGAGTTGCGCACGCCGCTCACCTGCATCCACCAATTTGTGACGCTTTTGGCCGACGGACTCGCGGGCCCGATCTTGCCGGATCAAGCCGACCACCTCAAAACGATTTTGAAAAGCGTGAACCAGTTGCACGCCATGATCCGTGATCTGTTGGAAGCCACCCGCGCCGAGACCGGAAAATTGCGGGTCGAGCCCCGCTGCATTGCCGTGGGAGACCTGGTGCGGCAAGCCGTCGCGATGATGCAGATTGCCGCACAGGAAAAACATGTCGGACTGGAAGTGGGACTCGACCAGAGAATCCCCCTGGTGCACGCCGACCCCGACCGCGTGATCGAAATCCTGATCAACCTGATCGACAACGCCATCAAGTTCACGGGCCCCGACGGCGCCGTCACGGTGAAGGCCTGTCTGGTGGAGGCCGACCCCAACACCGTCTACGTGTCGGTCACCGATACCGGCAGGGGGATTGCGCCCGATGCGAAAGCTCAGATCTTCGAACGGCTGTATCAGGACCCGGACGCGGTGGACAACAATCGCTCCGGCCTGGGGTTGGGATTGTTCATTTGCAAGGAGTTAGTCCGGTTGCATCGCGGACGCATCTGGGTCACGAGCGAACTGGGGCAAGGCAGCACGTTCACGTTCACGCTGCCGATTTACTCGCTGGCCAGCCTTCTGCAGCCGGTGATCACTCACCAGAACCAGCTGCGTCCGGATCTGGTCCTGATTCGCATGGAAGTTAAACCTGATGGCAACCCTCCGCGCGGGAACTGGCGGGAAACCTGGCACAAGTGCATGGAAACCCTGCAGCGCTGCGTGTACCTCGACAAAGACCTTGTTCTTCCCCCTCTTGGTTCCCCCGGGCAGGCCGAAACCTTTTTCGTAGTCGCATCTACCGATCCCGGGCACGTCGATATTATGACCACCCGAATCCGCGAGCAGATCGAGCGTGTCACCGACATTAAGGCCAAAGGTACGCTCACCATCACCACCGCGCCCATTGAAATCGGGCCCGCAACTCCGGATGAGCCCTTGATGAAACAGGTTCAGCGCGTGGCCGACTCCGTGAACGCCATGATCATGAAAATCGTGGTGCAGGAATCGGCGCAGCGCGCGATCGATCTGAAAGCGAATTTCAAATCATAGACAAAGGAAAAAAAGGAGAAACTGGCATGGCAAAACCGAAGATTCTCGTGGTGGATGATGATCCCGATCTGGTGCGGGCTTTGCGCCTGCGCCTGCGCGCCAACCAATACGACATTGCAACCGCTACCGATGGTTATTCGGCCATCGCCGCTGCGCAGAAAGAGCACCCCGACCTCATTCTCCTCGACCTCGGGTTGCCGGCCGGAGATGGCTTCATCGTTCTGGACCGGCTGCAGAAAAGCGACACGCTGGCGGGCATTCCCGTGATCGTGCTGAGCGCGCGCGACCCGCAGAACAACGAGCAACGCGCACTGAAGGCAGGCGCAGCCGCCTACTTTCAGAAGCCAGCCGATAACGACGAATTGCTGAACGTAATCCGGACGAACCTGGCGAGCGTATACGACGTGCAGACCCCGCTGCCGTCCTGAGCGTCGCCGGATCGGTTCATCCTCGCCATTAATCGTCACCGCTTAGCCGTGATCGCCATCGCCGCCAAGCGGGGGCGACTGTGCGTGCACGCCCTGGGTCCCCACGAGCGTCGCGTCCGCTGCCTCCCCCCTGTTTTCCCCTTCACCTGACCCGTTCCCCCGGATCGCCCTGGGTCAAAACCGGGCCCAATCGAGAGATACAAAATCCCACATAAACCTCCAAAACTCCATAGTTGGCGTTCAAAAATGCATCTATAATTATAGAAGTGGCTTGATTTGCAGGACTTAGCCGTCCAGAAACGGGAATCGACGTGGCAGCGAAGTTGCTAATTGAAGAGCGGCGTGGCGTCGGTATGGGGCCGATCCAGACCCCGCAGGGTTCGGGGCCGCAGCCGCAACCCATGAACCGGGAAAGCCAAGTCCGCTTCCTTGCCGTCCTGCTGTCTCTGCTTACCATCGCGGCGGTGGTATTCGCTGCCTTTAATTTCGAAAAAGAACGCGAGTCGACTGCTCCCGACGATGGAGTTGCCTGGGTGGAACAGGGCGGCCGCTTGCTGGCCGACCGCGTCGAGCCCAACGGCCCCGGCATAAAGGCAGGAATCAAACCCGGCGACCAGTTGCTGGCGGTGAATGGCCAGGACGTGAAAAATCTGCCCGGCCTGGAACGCCAGATCTACCGCACCGGAGTTTGGTCCAAAGCGAATTACTCTCTGCAGCGCCAGTCGGTCACGCTGGATTGCAACGTGATTCTGATTCCAGCGGACCGTTCCCTCAACAACTGGCTGCGGTTGATTGCGCTGATCTATCTCGGGATCGGCCTCTACGTTCTCTTGCGGCGCTGGACCGCGCCGGGTTCCACGCACTTCTACGTTTTCTGTCTGGTCTCGTTCATCGCCTATTCGTTCAAGTACACGGGAAAGCTGAACGAGTTTGACTGGACCATCTACTGGAGCAACATCGTTGCGTGGGTATTGCAGCCGGCATTGTTTCTTCACTTTGTGCTGATCTTCCCGGAGAAGCGGCGGTCGGTGAGCAAGCATCCCTGGCTGCTGGCGCTGGTATATGTTCCTGGCGCATTGCTGCTCGGAACGCGCCTGGCCGCGATGCGCTGGCTGGAAGCCACTGGGCGGCTAAGCCGGAACATGGACCGGCTCGATATTGCCTACGGAGCCTTGTTCTTTCTGGCGGCGGCCGGCGTGCTCTGGTACAGCTATCGTCTGGCGAGCACCACGATTCTGCGGCAACAGTTGAAGTGGGTGACCCGCGGCACCGCTCTCGCGATTGCGCCTTATACGCTCTTGTATGTGCTGCCTTACGTGTTTCCGCACATCCTGGGATGGTTGCCGCAACCGGCGATGAAAATTTCGGTGCTGTCGCTGGGCTTGCTACCGCTGACCTTCGGCTACGCCATCTTCCGCTACCGGTTGATGGACGTTGACCTGATTTTCAAGCGCGGCGTGGTCTATACGCTGGCCGCTGCAGCCGTAGTGGGAATGTACTTCGGGCTGGTGGCGGGTGTGGCCACTCTGGTACAGATGCGGCAGCCGGGAACCGGACCGCTCGGTTTGATTCTGGCGGTGGTGGTCACTGCGTTGCTCTTCGACCCGGTGCGCAAGTGGATTCAGGATCGCGTCGATCATTTTTTCTATCGCACGCGCTATGACTATCGCCGTACCCTGCTGGAATTTGGCCGCGAGCTGAGTTCGGAGCCCGACCTGAATAAATTGCTCTCCGCGGTCATGGACCGGTTGTCCCGCACGCTTGCCGTAGAGCGGATCGCCATCTTCCTCGCCTCGGGCGCGGAACCGGAAAATTTCCTGCTCTCGAAATCGTCGGGCATGGCAACGCCCGCCCAGCTCGATCTGAGTTTTCTGAGCGCGCCGCGGCCGGAGCAGGCGGGACATCTCTTCTTCGAGAACACGCACCAGGTGCCGCGCGAGACCGCGGGGTCGCAGGAGACCATTGCCCGGCTCGACCTGAATTACTACATCCCATGCCGTTCGCAGCAGAAAACCGTTGCGGTGCTCGGCCTGGGCAAGACCGCGCAAGGGGATTTCCTCTCCAGCGAAGACGTTGAACTACTCGAAACGCTCGGCGGGTATCTTGGAATCGCCATCCAGAACGGCCGGCTGTATGCGTCATTGCAGAAGAAGGCTGCGGAGTATGAACGCCTGAAAGACTTTAACGAGAACATCGTGGAGTCTGTCAACATCGGCGTGATGGCGCTGGACATGGAAGACCGCATCGAGAGCTGGAACGCGCAGATGGAAGTGATGTACGCGCTGCCCCGCTGGCAGACGTTGACACAGCCGATGCGCAGCATTTTCCCGCCCGAGTTTGTGGAAGAGTTTTACCGCATGCGCCAGAACGCCGGAATTCGCAACCTCTACAAGTTCCGGCTGAAGACGCCGGCCGGCGAAACTCGCACCGTGAATATGGCGATTGCTCCACTGGTAACGCGCAAGTTCCAGGTGGTGGGGCGACTGGTGATCATGGACGACATCACCGAGCGCATGGAACTTGAGGCCCAGCTTTCGCAGTCGGACAAACTTTCCTCTATTGGACTGCTGGCCGCCGGGGTGGCCCACGAGGTGAACACGCCGCTGGCGGTGATTTCCTCCTACACGCAAATGCTGGCCAAGCAGTTGCAAGGCGATCCTCAGAAATCGGGATTGCTGGATAAAATTACGCGCCAGACTTTCCGAGCTTCGGAAATCGTCAACAATCTGCTGAACTTTTCGCGCACCAGCGGAAGTGAGTTCAGCGAGGTCGACGTTAACAAAGTGATCGGCGACACTCTGGCGCTGCTGGAACACCAGTTCAAGACGTCAAAAATTCAGGTAACCCGCGAGCTGGCTCCGAGCCTTCCAGCGATTCAGGGAAATCAGGGCCGGCTCCAGCAGGTATTCCTGAACCTGTTCCTCAACGCGAAGGATGCGATGCCGGGCGGCGGCACGTTGAGCGTGGCCACCAACAACGGTGACTTCGTGAGCGTGCGCGTCGCCGATACTGGATCGGGCATTGCGCCGGAGCACATTCAGCGCATCTACGATCCGTTTTTTACAACGAAGACGGTGCCGCGCGAAGGTCAGAGCAAGGGCACGGGACTTGGCCTCTCCGTGACCTATGGCATCATCCAGGAGCACGCCGCGCAGATTCGCGTGGAGAGCAATCCCGGCGCCGGCACCACGTTCGCGCTCGATTTTCCTTTGAGCAGGAAGGCAGTTCATGTCTGAAGCGGCCGTTATTTCGCGCAGCACTTTGCATAGCGGCGCGGCTCCGTCGGGAGCGGTGCTCATCGTGGACGATGAGGCCGAGATTCGTGAATCCCTGCAAACCCTGCTGGAAATGGAAGGCTACGCAGTCGAAACGGCGGGCAGCGGAGAAGACGGCCTCGTCCACATCGGCGAGCATCCCTTCGATCTGATCCTGCTCGATCTGGCGCTTCCCGGGCGTAACGGCCTGGAAATTCTCTCTGAGATTCGCGCCCATGATTCCCGGCTGCCGGTGATCATGATCACCGCCTACGGCACGGTGGAGAACGCGGTGCGCGCCATGCAGGCGGGCGCGGCCAACTTTGTTCAGAAACCCTGGGACAACGAGAAACTACTGGCCGACGTTCGCGCAGCCGTGGGCTGGCGCCGGGCCGAAGAAGAAAATGTTCAGTTGAAGCGGGCGCTCAAACAGCGCTATAACTTTGAGAATATCGTGGGCAAGAGCGAGCCCATGCTGAAGATCTTCGATCTGGTAGCGCAAGTGGCGAGCAGCCGCTCCACGGTGCTGCTGCAGGGCGAGAGCGGAACTGGCAAGGAAGTGATCGCCAAGGCGATTCATCTTCACTCTCCGCGGCGCGACAAACCTTTCGTCCCCGTCAACACCGGCTCCATGCCCGCCGATCTGCTCGAGTCCACGCTTTTCGGCCACGTCCGCGGAGCCTTCACCAGCGCGATCGCTTCAAAGAAAGGCCTGTTCGAAGTCGCCGACAAGGGAACGCTGTTTCTCGATGAAATCGCGACGATGGGCATGGAGACCCAGGCCAAAATTCTGCGCGTGCTGCAGGATCGCCGCTTCATGCATCTCGGCGGAATTCAGGAGCTGCAGGTGGACGTGCGCATCATCGCTGCCACCAACGTTGATCTGCGCCAGATGGTTCGCGAAGGCCGGTTCCGCGAGGATTTGTTTTACCGCCTGAATGTGATCACTATCGAACTGCCGCCGTTGCGCCAACGCAAGGAAGATATCCCGCTTCTGGCGGAACATTTCCGGAAAAAATATGCCGAGGAAAACGTCCGGCCGGTGCGCAGCATTACGCCCGAAGCCTTGCGGCCTCTCATGGCGTACTCCTGGCCGGGCAATGTGCGGGAACTGGAAAATGTGATCGAGCGCGCGGTGGTGCTTTCTTCCGGAACCGAAATCAGCGCCGACCTGCTGCCCGATTCTCTGCTGGGACGGGGATCGTCGTTCTCCATGCACGATGCACCATCGGACTCCTCACTCTTCGAAATTGTCGAAGACGTGGAACGCCGCATCATCACCGACATGCTGGAACGCTGCAACTGGAATCAGACGGAAGCCGCCGAGCATTTCCACGTGCCGCTCTCCACGCTGAACCAGAAAATCCGCCGGCTGAATATTGAGATTAAGAAAAAGGGCCGGGGATAAAGAACAGATCTCAGCTAACTCTGACGACTATGTGGGTCAGTGCGTAGATTCGCTGTCCACGTCGACGACAAAGCTGTAGGTATTTGCGGCTCCGGCCTTTGAATTCCAGCTACCCTCGGCCCCGAATTGGAAAATTGCTCCGTGGGCAAAGCGATAATTCACCTTTGCGCCGGCACCACTGTGTATATTCGTGGCGCGGGCTAGAGAGTTTGGGAATCCCTCTGAAGGCAGCGTAAGACCCTGTGGGTACAAATCAAAAGACGCTTCAGATTCCCCATCACCAACGGTGATCGTGATATGGATTGTGCCTCCATTCACAAAACGGCTTGCATCCAACATGATGACCCGATAACCATGCTTTCCTCTCCCGGGCGCAACCAGCGTTCCTTGTCCCGTAGAACTTGTACCGGGAATCAATTGAATTGTTTCTGGCGTTGATGTTCCAGAGAGGTCATCACTGGTGATGACCTTCGCAGGGGCGGAGCCCTTCTGAGCGCGATTCGCACGCGCGGCATCGGCTAACGACTGCCCATAACCCGTGCCGCCGATCAGGAGAAAGATCAGCAGAACAATGCACAAACCTCTTAAAGCAACTCGCTGCATAAGGCTCTCCGGCACACGATTTGCGAAGATGATACTTTGGTCTGGCCTCAGCCGGTAGTTACGGACGTACTCGCCAATACGTAATCCCATTGGCACCAAAACAAACATCGTGTTCCCCCGGCCTGTCGCCACCGCCGCAATCATTCTGCAGTTCCTCTCTGAAGTGCGATTTTGGCCAGGAGCGCCCGACACCCGCCTGCGCTGGAGCCGACGGCTGATAGCTGACAGCCTTCTCTGTTATAGTTCGAGGACGCCAGCGCGCGGCACGCGTTGCGCGGTGCTTCCTAATCGCATGGAACTGACCTCGCCCACAGAAGTTGCCAAGCAAAAAGTCCTGGCGATTCAGGACTACACCCTGCTCGCGGTTCAATCTGTCGCGAATGTTTTTCGCAAGCCTCGCTATTTTGGCGACATCATTCAGCAAGCCGACCTGATCGGCGTGGGCTCGTTGCCCATCGTGATGCTGTCCGGCTTTTTTACCGGTGCGGTGCTGGCCGTGCAGAGCGCCAACACTTTGCAGCGCTTCGGTTCGATCACCCTGATCGGGCAACTGGTCTCGCTCTCCATGGTGCGCGAACTGGGCCCGGTGCTTACCGGGCTGATGGTGGCGGGGCGAAATGCATCGGGGATGGCCAGCGAACTCGGCTCCATGGTGGTCACCGAGCAGATCGACGCCATGCGCGCTCTGGGCACCGACCCAATGAAGAAGCTGGTCGCGCCCCGCGTGGTGTCCACCGTGATCATGCTGTTTTTTCTGACGGTGATCTCCGACTTCCTGGGCCTGACCGGCGGATTGTTCGTCTCCAAGATTTTGCTGAACCTCGACGCGCGCCAGTACTGGAGCAATGCCTGGGAGTCGCTGGTGTTTCAGGACGTGTTCATGGGGCTGGTGAAACCGGTTCTGTTTGGCTTCATCATCTCGACCGTGGGCTGCTTCTATGGCATGACCGCCCGCGGGGGCACGCAGGGCGTGGGCCGGGCCACGACGCAGGCCGTCGTGGCGGCGTCGGTTTTAATCGTCGTGCTGGATTTGTTCGTCACTCAATTCCTGATGAACGTATTGTCGTTCAAGTAGCCGCATGTCCGCACCAACATTACCTGTCGATTCCGCTGCCTCCGCAACCCGGGAACCGTCCGCGTTCGCCATCGAGTTCGAAAACGTGGAACTTGCGTTCGAAGAAAACCGAGTGCTCCGCGGAGTTTCGTTTCGCCTGCCGTTCGGCGAGACCAAAGCCTTGTTCGGCGTGGCGGGATCGGGCAAGAGCACCATCCTGAAACTTGCGCTGGGCCTGCTCAAACCCGACTCAGGACGAATCTTAGTGTTAGGAAACGAGGTGACTCAGACTCGGGAGCAAGACCTTTTTGCTCTGCGTGCCAAGATTGGCATGGTGTTCCAGGAGAGCGCTCTTTTTGACTCGCTCACGGTGAGCGAGAACGTGGCCTACCAGTTGATGGAAGAGCGTGGCATTTACGACGCCGAAATCGACCGCCGCGTGCGCGAGGCGCTGCGCTTCGTCGAGTTGGAACACACGCTAGATAAATTTCCTTCCGAACTCTCGGGCGGCATGCGTCGCCGCGTTGCCATTGCCCGCGCGATTATTACCCAGCCGGAGTTGCTGCTCTACGACTCGCCTACCGGAGGACTCGATCCCGTTACCTCCAACACCATCGTCGAGCTCATCATGAAACAGCGGGACGTTTCCAAAACCAGTTCCCTGCTGGTAACCCACCGGTTGCAGGATGCCTTCACCATGGCCACGCACCAGTTCGACAAGCAGACCAACCGGGTGAGATCTCTGCCGCGCGGCCACTATTGCGAGGTTCCCATGAGTTTTCTGATGCTGCGCGAGGGCAAGGTCATCTTCGACGGCGACGTGCGCGAAATCGCCCACACGAAAGATGAATACATCCGGGAATACATTTCCTAGCGGGACGCAATGCCTCCACTGAAGGTGCCCGAAGAATTCATCCGAATGGCGGCCAACAAAGTCGCTGCCTATATCTCTGAGCAAAGGGCATTCTTTCAAAGCAAAGCCAGGCCGATTTCGGCGGATGACAAAGCCGCGCTGCAGCCATTTTTTCCCGCCGACCTGCTCGGCGCAACAAAAGTCATTCGCGCAAGAGTCAGCGACCCGCCGTTCTATGCGCAGCTGCGTTCTCTCGGGATCCACAATATGCCCGCGTTTTCAGAACTGGCGGGCATCACATTCGTGGACATTGTGGTGCATGTGGAGCCCCTGACTTGCTCTCTTCTCTTCCACGAATTGGTACACGCAGTTCAATACCGGCAGTTGGGTGTGGCGGGCTTTGCAGACCTTTATGTCCGGGGATTTTTGAACGGCGGCAGCTACGAGGAGATTCCTCTCGAGAAGCAAGCTTACGAACTCGAAGCGCGGTTCGCAGAGAACGGCGACACGTTTTCAGTAGACGAAGACGTTCAGCGCAGGCGGAAGCTGGGCCAACTCTAGGGTGCCGAGTGCGTCGGGCGCGCCGCGCTCCTGCTACTTCCCTTTCATCGCCTTTTCCACATCTTCCGCTTTCGACGGCAACGCCGCGCTCAGCTTGATCAGCTTGCCATCGGGATCGACCCAGTAGTCGTCTTCGATACGCACTCCGATCTTTTCTTCGGGAATGTAGATTCCAGGTTCGATCGTGAAGGCCATGCCCGGGCCCAGCGGCAATTTGTAATCGCCGTCGTCGTGCACTTTAAGTCCAATGTAGTGGCCCAGGCC
>Ga0302326_10025684_pt1 | contig 11935 bp, 10 predicted proteins | sample Palsa_T0_3_FD_202264 | JGI IMG/M metagenome (GOLD analysis project Ga0302326, IMG submission 202264) | Peat permafrost microbial communities from Stordalen Mire near Abisko, Sweden - Palsa_T0_3 | ecosystem: Environmental > Terrestrial > Soil > Palsa > Peat permafrost | place: Sweden: Abisko... | reverse complement strand
CTCGATTTTGCGGCGAATTTCGCGCGAGCCCAAATTCGGCAAATTCTCGCTGGTGGCGTTCAACATTCAGGAACAGAGAGTGCTGTATCGCCAATCGAGCTCGGAGCGGATCGATTTTCCCGCCCTCGGCCACGCGCTCGAATCGATGAAGCTCGGCACCGTCGATATGAAGCGACTGGCCCAGAAGCATGGCGACACGGACTTCCTTACCGATCTGATTAAGAAGGAGATGAGCGCTCCGGACCATCCCGACGCGCTGGTCTTCGCCGGTCCTAAAATTATGCTCGACTCGGCCGTTCCGCAGGAAACCCTGACCCCCATTGCCAGCGACGTCGATTATCCCGTCTTCTATATGAATTACATCCTGAATCCAAGCGCCACGCCGTGGAAGGATTCGATCAGCCGGGCGGTGAAGGTTTTTCGGGGAACCGAATATACCATCAGCCGTCCAAGGGATTTGTGGTATTCAGTTACGGAGATGGTGTCGCGTATTGTAAAATCGAACCATAGTCACGCGCCGCTGCCGGTAGGGGCAAACGAGAGGTAATAGCCGGGCGGCCGGTTGTTGTTTGATGGTTGCAGGGGAGTTCAAATATGCGTAGGGTTAGTCTTGTATTGGCGCTGGCATGTTTGCCGGCGTTGGCCCAGGATCCGCGGTTTAGCAACAAGCTTTCGCCGTACGTCCGCACGCCGGATCGCATCATGGACCGGATGCTGGAACTGGCGAATATCAAACCCGGCGATACGGTATTCGATCTGGGATGCGGCGACGGCCGGGTTGTGATCGCGGCGGCGCTGCGCTACAAAGCGAAAGCGGTCGGCGTCGAAATTTCCCCGAAGCTCGCCGCGCAGGCGACTTCGGCGATCGATAAAGCCGGCTTGAACGGCCGAGCCCGCATTATTCAAGGCGATCTTCTGGAAGCCGACCTGACCGGCGCCGACGTGGTGACCATTTATCTGGGCACTCAGTTAAACGCCGAACTGCGTCCGCGTCTGGAAAAGTATCTACACGCCGGCGCGCGAGTCGTCTCGCACGACTACGCCGTGCCCGGCTGGAAGGCCACGAAAATCGAACGGACGGACGGCAAGCAGGGCCATGTGATTTATGTTTACGAGATGCCTCCTTCTAAAGATCCGGGCGACGAATAACTGCGAGCTTCTCTTTTAGCCGATCGGGAATGTTGACAGGTGCACTGAAAGCACCGCCTGGGCCCAGCCGCGAATAACCGCTATGATCTCCCCGCATCCCGGCGCGAACGCGTTCACCCGGCAGGGTGCCGCGCTCCGCTCAAAGTCGGCGAAATCGTATGTGTTCATAACGGAGGAGCCAAGGAACACGCTTCCGCGCACCGCCAGGGTCTCAAACAGATACCGATCCTGATGGATTTGTCCTCCGACGATGACCCCGTGCTCAAAACCCTTGCGCCGCACGACAAGACCGTCAAATCGGGGACGTGCCGTGAGGTAGGTAAATTGCGGATCCGCCACCCAGGCCTCCGGATTGGATCCCGCCATGCTCTTTTCATACTCTGAGGATCTCGCCTGCGCCTCTGCTTCCGAGCTCATCGGTGAGACCTCGACTCGCATCAAAATCTTGCCCGCTCCGTCTATCGATGCCTGGCACTGGCCGTTCAACGCCGTTAACCTCGCTCCCGCAGGAAACACCACGGTCGCGCCCGACGGGAGGTGCTGATAAACATCGAAGCTGAAGCCGCTGGGGTCTTGGTTGAAAAATGTGACCAGCTGTTGGAGTCCCAGCGGATCGTCGACGGAGGCCGCGATGCGGCTGAACGAAACCGTCTGCAGCTTGGTAAGCGGAAGCGCGCCGCACATACTCTCCCCTTTGTTCGTTACCGCCATATCCGCGGCAAAAAGGGAACTGACTCCGGCATTCGGCAGAAAGCTCCTCACGCTATCGGCGGAACTGGCGAGGCTGTTCAGATACTTCGACGGCACAGCCCAGCTGATACCCACGGCCCCGTTCTCCAGCCCGCCATCGGCAATCGCCACCACGTTCCCTTTTTGATTCAAGATCGGTGCTCCCGAAAGTCCATGGACCAGGTGCCCCTCGATGTTCATGATGTTGAGCGTAAGACTCGGGGAACCTGCGCGGCTGATTTGGTCTGCCACGCTTGGCGGGACAATATCGTGCAACTCCGTCCCCCCTATGCGGAGATGAAGGCTGGTGCTCATCATGCTCGGAATCTGAAGCTGGTATCCGAGGGTCGCCAGGTCGTCGTTGAGAGTAGGCGGCTGCGGATCTACGGCCAGGGCGCGGGCTGGAACAGGATCTCTGATTTGCAGCAAGGCGAGATCGCCGGCGTTGTATACGCGCACCACGCTGGCCTCCCGAGCAAGCTTCTGCACTTCGTAATAGACCCCGACGCTGGCACATCCTGCAACTGCGTGAAGCGTGGTGACCGCCGTGCCGCTATCCCTCCACACGAAACCCGTGGCGATACGATTCGTGGTCCCGCACGAACGGGCGTCTACCCTCACGATGGAGGGCATCAGCCCGGGCAGGATCGCGGTGGCGGGGTGCTGTGGCGCTGCCATCGCGCCGAATCCCAACAGTAACAATACGATTTTAAGGGAGTGCCGCATAGAGTTACTCCGCGCAGAACAAGTGTTTCGCGCTCATCAGAACTGCAGCCTGCCCAGCGGAATTTAACTGCTTGACGTTACGCGCGAAGGCCGCGGAGCGTCCGCCGCGTGCCTCCAAATTGCGCAGTTGCTCCGCTGAATCCTTCCATTTATCAGGATCGAAGGCTTGGCAATCATCGTTGCTGGGACTGGCGAACAAAACGCTCGCGGCGGGTGTGGCTTCCTTGCCGGACCCATCATGAGTCGCGCTCGCGGAGGTTTCGCTTGATGGCTCGCCGCCAAAATTCCTTCGAGCAACCCATTGCCTGGCCTCGATCGGTGAGTAGCCGGCTTCCGTCAATTGGGATATTTGCTTCGATATCGCCGGAGAGAGGATATTGTTGGTTCTGACAAGGAGTCCGAGCAACACCCCGATGGCACACGCGAAGCCAAAGCTCCCCAACCTCCACATGGACCCGTGGTCCAAAACAGACTTCGTATGCTCGCCTGTTGTCTTGCTGAATCCCAGCAGCGCAATCAGGCCCGCGGACAGAGCCGCCACTACAGTTGAAACCACCGGGGATGCGGACAGGCCCACCAACAAGCCCAGCAGAATCCCCAAACCGGTCCCGGCAAAAATTTGGCCACCCATTTAACAGAGTTTATTCTATATCACGCGCTCATTTTTCTAAAACTCAAAGAATTTTTAGGACATTATCTGCCATTAGCGATTGTAAGGCGATACCGTAACCGCGCTTCCGCCCCCGAGTATAATATTCTGCGTCCCATGCCTCCGCCGACCCAGCCACGCGCCGAGACCTCTCTTTCCAAGTCGCCGCCGGCGGGATCCTCGTCCCGAATGCTGTTCATCGACAATCTCCGGTGGACCATGATTATCCTGGTCATCAGCATGCACGCGGCGGATACCTATAGTCCCCTGGGCAACTGGTACTTCGTCGATCGAACCCCTCTCTCGCGGGCCGCCCTGCTGGCCTTGGCGGCGTGGCAGATGTATCTGCAAGCGTTTTTCATGGGATTGCTGTTTTTCATCGCGGGCTTTTTTGCGCCTCCCTCGCTCGACCGAAAAGGCGCCGCCAAGTTCGTGCGCGATCGGCTGGTCCGGCTGGGCCTGCCGGTGCTGTTTTACATGTTTGTTCTGGGACCGGTCACCGAGTATTTCGTCGCTCACTCCTGGACTTCCACGCGGCCCACGTCGTTCGCCAACGAATGGATCAAACACATCCGCAATGGGGAGTTTCTGCAAGAGAACGGACCACTCTGGTTTTGTCTCGCGCTCTTAATTTTCTCGCTGGCATACGCGGCTTTACGAACGCCGCAGCACCGCTCGACGGAATTTCCTCCACCCGGCAACGGCGCGCTGATCGGATTCGCCCTTCTCATGGGAGCTCTTACGTTCCTGGTTCGTCTGGCGAAGCCGCCGACATTTTTAAACATGCATTTGCAGGATTTTCCGCAATATATACTGTTGTTCGTCGCCGGGATCCTGGCGGCCCGAGGGCGATGGCTTCAGAAACTGCCCTTCGCAGCCGGCATCGCGTGGCTGGCAACGGCCCTGACGGCGGGATTCGCCGCATGGTTCGCGATCATGGTGGGAGGAGGAGCCTTCGACGGCAATCGCCGAGCCTATTCCGGCTGGCATTGGCAAAGGGCGGCCTTCGATGGGTGGGAGGCATTTACCTGCGTCGCGATATCGTTGGGGCTGCTGGTGCTCTTTCGGGAGAAATTTCCCCACCAGGGACGCCTCGGAAAATTTATGTCCGACAACGCCTTTAGCGTTTATGTGTTTCATCCCCCGATCGTCATCACGGGAGCTCGGCTGTTGCATGGCGTCCTCTGGCATCCGCTAGTAAAATTCGCTGCGCTAACCTGCTTCAGCGTGGTCGTGACCTACGCGCTCAGTGCCGCGGTGTTCAGGAGAATTCCATTTCTTCGCGAGATTCTTTGACAGAGGAGTAATCGAAATCTAGACTGATCATTCACTCGGCACCGTAGAAATTCTAACTGAGCCCGGACGCAAAACAACGAAGGCGCCCTTGAGCCTTGGGCCCAGTTCGTCGACGAGACGATTGGCGGAAGCCGGCAGCGAATGCCGGGCGCTCGCCGGAAATCTGACCAGGATAACGCCCGGGTTTCCAAGGTGCTTTACAAAGGCAAGCCACCCGAATCCTTATCTTCCTTAAGCAGAATGCGGTCCTCGGCAAATGCCATCTCCATCAACTGGTGATCAACGGAGCTCTGTTGAAATTCACCGACGGCCAGCACATCATGGCCAGCGGAACGCAATACCCTGACGATGGCAAAATCGCAACTCTCGTCCGCGAGAAATCGCATGCCGAGTTATCTGGAACTCAGGCTGAAGACCTCTTCGTGGGCAATGACAGCCGCAGCATATTCAAGACATGCGTGAATGTCTTCCTTTACCAGCCTTGGATATGCATCCAGCAGTTCGTCGAGAGTGGCCCCTTCAGCCAGCTTGCGAAGTAGCAGTTCAACCGGAATGCGCGTATTGCGCACAACCGGCTTGCCCAACATGATGGAAGGATCGAGTTCAATTCGCGCGGTCACGAAGTCTCTCAGACTGAGTGTAACAGAGACTCCAGGGCCCGCGAAGAATTCACTGGAGAAAACTTCCCACCTTGCCCCACTACTTAATACCCCTAAGAGGGCAAGTAAATGGTAGGAATAATCTTTGCGATTCTCATCGCCGCGCTCGCGGCCGCTCAGACGCCTGATCCCGCTTATGCTCCGCTCGAAAGAGCGTACGCAGCGCTCCGCGTGAAGGATTACGATCACGCCATCGCGTCGTTTCAGGAAGCCATCAAGATCGCTCCCGACCGTCCGGCGATGCGTAAGGATTTGGCCTACACGCTGCTCAAAATCGGCGAAAATGAGGCCGCGCGGGATCAATTTGCGGAGGCCATGCGTCTTGATCCCCGGGACGATCACGTGGCTCTCGAATACGCGTTCCTCTGTTACGAAACCCGGCAGCAAGCCATGGCGCGCCGTGTTTTCGATCGCGTGCGGAAGACGGGAAACCAAGTAGCAGCGGATGCTTTCGAAAATATCGACCGGCCCTTGCGCGAAGGCATCGCCCGATGGACCAAGGCGCTTGAGCTCGCGCCCGATAATTTCAGCGCACATGAGGAACTCGCCCGCCTCGCGGAGCAGCGCGACGAACTGCCACTCGCGATCGAACATTATCAAAAAGCGTGGGCCCTTCGCCCGGATCGCCGCAGCCTGTTGCTCGACCTGGGCCGGGTCTTCACGCAAATGTCGCGTAACGAGGAGGCGCTCGCGGCGCTGCTCGCGGCATCGCGCGGCGCGGAGCCTCGTGTAGCGGAGGAAGCCCGCGAATTATACGAATTCCAGAGGGCGCTCGCGCTCGATCCTCGCAATGTCGAGCTGCGCCGCGAGCTGGCCTATCTGCATCTCGAAATGAAGAACCGCGTCGAAGCGGAAAAAGAATTTCGCGCGGTGGTGGAAAATTCGCCGGACGACTTGCTGTCGGTGGCTCAACTGGGCCTGCTGCGCTGGACGCGAGGCGATGATGAAGGCGCTCTGCCTCTGCTCCAGCGAGTGCTCTCGAGCGGCGATCTGGAGCTGGCCGAGCGCGTCCGCACGGCGATGAAGGCGCCGCAAAATCTTCAGAGGCGCGTGGAAGAACCGAAATCTGCCAGCCCTGATCAGGCTCGCGCGCTGGGCGAGAAAAGCCTGGAGAAAGGCTATCTTGAGGACGCCCTGAAATATCTCCGCATCGCCCATGAGAACGACCCCGGCGATTTTCGCGTCATGCTGAAGCTCGGCTGGACCTACAACATGTTGAAGGACGATCGCGAAGCCGTGCGCTGGTTCAAGCTGGCAAGCGCGAGCACCGATCCCAGCGTTGCTGCCGAGGCTTCGCGCGCCTATCGCAATCTTCAGGCGGATACCGAGCTCCTCAAAACCACGGTCTGGGTGTTCCCCGTATATTCCACTCGCTGGGATGATGTCTTCGCCTACGCGCAAGCGAAGACCGAGCTGCGTCTCAAAACGTCGTGGCTGCACCCGTATCTTTCGCTCCGCCTGGTTGGCGATACGCGAGGCGCGGTCGACCTTGCGAACTACGGTCCGCAATTTTTGAGCGAGCGCAGCCTGATCCTCGCACTGGGCGTCGCGACCAAGTCGTATTACGGAGCAACCGCTTGGTTTGAAGCCGGCGAATCGTTGCGATTGAATCCAACCGTGGCCGATCCAGGCCGTCTGATGCCCGATTATCGCGGCGGCGTGTCCTATGTCAAAGGATTCGGAAAACTCTTAACGGGAGGCGCCCACGGCTGGTTCGCGGAGACTAATGACGACGGCATTTACGTCAGCCGGTTCGATAAAGATACGATCCTCTACTCTCAAAATCGCGCCGGATTCACGCTTCGCCAGGCGGAAACGTTGGCTGGGTTCCACGCCCAGGTCTATTGGAACGCCAATGCGACGGTCGACCTGCTGGGCCAATATTGGGCCAATTATGTCGAAACCGGTCCGGGAATTAAATTCAAATTTGAAGGATCGCGCGTCCCTTTGCTGTTCTCGGTGAATCTGGTGCGGGGAGCGTATCTGATTAATCAAGGAAATCCGCGCGGTCCGAATTTCAACGATCTGCGCGTGGGAGTCTGGTATGCGTTTACTCGTTAGTCTGGTTTTTGCGTGGGGCAGGCGGTTTCGCCTGCCGACAGGTCTGCGCCAGGCTCTGATGCTCGCGGCGAGCGTAACAATCGCCGTCGCCGCGCCTACGCTCTCCTTTCATGTGATCGGCGATAATCCCGGCGCATGGCCCGCCGTCCTTTCTTCGATTGGGCTTCGGGAAAATGCAATCGGCGATGTGCTCGTGATTCCCTTGGGCGCGCAGATTTCTTTCCAGGAATGCCAGTCGCGCTTAGAGCGCGGTACACTACTGATCCTGGAAGGAGCGTCTCCGCTCGCCGAGTCCTTCGGTTTTCACGCCACCCAAAAACCCCACGTGGCCGTTCGCAGCGTCGAAGATGTTCGCGCCACTAAACTGCATGTCGTCTGGGAAAAACCTCTCGATATGCCGGTCTTCGAGATGCCGAAAGAGGCTCGCGTATTCGCGGCGGAGCGCTGGCAGAGAGTGCCTCTGATGGCCGGCTTCCGGCGCGCGAAAGGAGCCGTGCTGTGGATCGCCGCCGCTCCCGGCACGCAGGGATATGAGCGCTTTCCGTATATCCCGCAAGCCTTGGCCGACCTGGGCCTCGAAGCTCCTTTTCGATCGGAGCGTCTGTGGGCTTTTTTCGATTCCGCCTATCGCTCGCGGGTCGATATCAATTACTTCGCGGCGCGCTGGAAAGCCGCCGGCATCGGCGCGCTCCACGTCGCGGCGTGGCATTATTGGGACCGCGATCCGCAAGCTGAAGAATATCTGCGCAACCTGATCGAAGCCTGCCACCGTAACGGGATTGTGGTTTACGCGTGGTTCGAACTCCCGCACGTCAGTGACAAATTTTGGGATCAGCATCCGGAGTGGCGCGAGAAAACCGCCTTGCTGCAAGACGCGCAGCTCGATTGGCGGAAGCTTATGAATCTCACCAATCGCGCGGCTTTCGCTGAAGTAGCGCAGGGCGTGCGCGGATTAGTGAACCGCTTCGATTGGGACGGTGTCAATCTCGCTGAGCTTTATTTCGAATCCCTGGAAGGTTTCGACAACCCGGCGCGAATGACCCCCATGAATGACGACGTGCGCGCTGAGTTTCGAGCGAAGGAAGGTTTCGATCCGATCGAATTATTCAGCTCAAATAAGGTCAAACAAGGCTCCGCGCTGGCGCAGTTTGTCGACTTTAGGGCCGATTTAGCGCGTCGACAGCAGGCGGAATGGGTCGCTCAAATCGAGGAAATCCGAAAAACCAAGCCCCATCTCGACCTCGCGCTGACCCATGTCGACGACCGTTTCGATACCACTATGCGGGAAAAAATCGGCGCCGACGCATCGCGCGTGCTCCCGATGCTGAGTTCTCATGACTTTACGTTTCTCATCGAGGATCCGGCGACCATCTGGAACCTCGGCCCGCAGCGTTATCCCCAAATCGCGGCCCGGTACGCCGGCCTGACCCCGGCGCAAGAGAAATTGGCCATTGATATCAATGTGGTGGAGCGTTATCAGGATGTCTATCCCACCAAACAACAAACCGGCACGGAATTGTTTGAACTGGTCCATACCGCTTCGGCATCGTTCTCGAGGGTAGCCCTTTATTTTGAAAACTCGATTCTTTCCCCGGACTTGGCGCTTCTATCCGCTGCGGCATCCTCGGTCGATCGCGCGGAAATGGCCGGTGGGAAACTGGTCGTTGAATCGCGTCGCGGCGTAGGAGTGCCCTGGCGCGGGCCGGCTCTGGTCGACGGAAAACCTTGGCCGGTGTTGAATGAAAAAACGCTGTGGCTGCCGCGCGGGCCGCATGCGATGGAGCCGGCTGCAAAAGCTATCGCATTAAGAATACTCGACTTCAACGGGGATTTGAAATCCGCGAAGGTGACGACCGATGGAGTCGAGTTCGCGTATCAAAGCAATACCCGCGCTCTGGCAACGCTCGAGAATGTGCCGCGCGTAGTAGAAATCGACGGCGCCGAAGTAAAGCCGGAATTCGCGGGAAATGTTCTAATACTGCCGCGCGGGCAACATCTGGTGACGCTCACGAAGTAGCGAGAACACCAGCTTGCCGACGCCAAACAGCGTGATCGCCACGGCGACGATGACGCAAATCAGAACAGTAAGATTCGCCCATCGAGCCAAATCCGCAGATTCGGACGAAACGTAAGTCGGAAATTTGAAGAGCAGCAGAACGCCTATGATCAGGCCGACGCTTTTCAAAGCCAGGTCGACCATGCGGGCCTTCCGCGTCGGCAGCCATCGGAACAGTCTGAAAAATTGCAGCACCAGCTGCGCGCTGGCAACCGTGACGATCGCCCAGTTAAACGCAATCCACTGCGGCATGGGTTTCACCGGCAAGCTTAGATTTCCTAGATCCGACGTCCACAGGAATAAGTGCGGAGATTCAGGCAGCACTGCCAGCCATACGATTCCGACGGCAAGCGTGACGAAATTGAAAACGCTCCTCGCATTCGGGCCGTCCTCCGGAGGGTCTTGTAGCGTTGGCAGCTTGCGCGGGTCCCATTTGTCGAGCACGGTTCGTTTGTTTCGATCCAGGATCACAAATATGAGCGTGATCACGCTGATCTGAATTACGAATGGGCTCAGGAACGACTCGAACGTTCCAGCCGGCACAATGAATGGCGACACAATTGCCAAAATCCCCATGATCGTCAGGTTCAAGAGGAGAACCCTTTTGTAAATCGGAAATAGCTCCGGTCCGATTAATTGCACCCCGAAAGCAAGGCCCAGATTGCGCTCCGAATACCGGCCTGCGATCACTGTGGGATTGCCGTGATGCTGCAGAATGGCGGCTTGCTCGTCGTCGGTTAGCGGACGTGCCAGCGCTTCTTCCCGATCCTCCATTTGCGACAAGATATTTGCCCGCAGTTCCGCGATAATGTCTTCGCGCCGGGCCTTGGGCAATAGTCGTCCCACCGCTTGCAGATACCGATTCAGCAGATTCATACTTTTGCCTCACCTAGAATTCGATCTAGCGATTCGCCCATGCCGCGCCACTCTTCCAGCAATTGTTTGAGGATCATCTTTCCGTCTTTTGAAAGGCGGTAGAAACGCTTGTTGCGCTTGTCTTCTTCGCGCCATTCGCTGACCAGCAGCCCCTGGGTTTCCAGGCGCCGCAGCAGAGGATAGAGCGTGCTTTCTTCGATTTCCAGTCCATCATCGGCCAGGGCTTTTCGCAGCGTATAGCCGTAGTGTTCCACCCGAAGCTGCGCGAGGACGGCCAGAACCAGGCAGCCGCGGCGCAGCTCGAGCTTCAGATTTTCGAAGGGACTTTCGTTCACGCGCGTACCATGCGATACATACTGTGCTATATACACTGTATAACACACAGTATGCGTTGTCAAATACATTTGTCATGTTTTCGGAGGGCTGGCATGAGGAAAGGAGTCGCGGCAATCACCGCACTAACGTGACGGGGTTATAACCCTGGCGGAAGAGTCTGTGCGAAATGTCGGAGGTGACCGCTCCCGAAGGTCGCGGCTCTGAAAGAACTTTGGTTGGAAACAGAGCCGCGACTGTCCGCTAGAAGAAAAACTTCATCGCGAACTGCAGGATGCGAGGATCGAAGGCGCTGCCGATCTGCCCGAACGACGACGAATTCAAAGCGGTGCTGACGCCCGCATAGCTTGCGCCCGCCGGTTGTCCAGCCGGGGCAAAGCCGCCCACGAAATTCGTGTGGTTGAACAGGTTGAACGCTTCCGCGCGCACCTGCAAGCTATACCGCTCCCGGATCTTGAAGGTCCGGACCAGTGCCAGGTCGAACCCGATAAAGGCGGGCCCGCGCACTGAATTGCGTCCAACGTCGCCGTAGGTGCCAATGGGATTGGGAATGAAGGTCGGCGAAGCGGTGCTGTTGTTAAGGTACTGGACACAGATCGCTTTCGTGGAGCAGATCGGGTTGGTGGTGTGCCAGTTCGACAGCACCTGGTCCGGCCGGTCGTTGTTAAGATCGGTGCGGGAATTGTCCGTGCCGGTCGTGACGGTTAAGGGCTGGCCGCTCCGCGAGGTGAGTAGCGGCGTCAATTGCCAGTCCTTAAAGACACTGCTCGCAAGCTTGTTGGAGCTATCCCAGGAGCTGACGGCAACGATGGAAGTGTTGAAAATGTAGCGGGCGTCGGAGATGCATGGGCCCCAATCAGCATGGCGATTGAAGAGCTGCGAGTTGGTGGAACCGGCGAGTGCGGCGCCAAAATCATAATCCGACAGACAGTTAGAGTCGGTGAAGTTGGCGTTGAACTGATAGTGCTGGCTGAAACGATGCTGGGCGCTGATCAGCAGACCGTTATAATGCGCCACGGCGCCGTCATCCATTCTGTCGATGCTGGAGTAATACTGGGCTTGGGACGGACCCGCCGCCAGTTCCAGCAGCCGCCGCGCCTGGTAATTGGCCCCAGCCGTGGTGGAACACGCGCCTGCCGCCGTCAATCCATATTGACCCGCAGTGCAGTTCCCGGGGATGTAAATATCAGGGTTGTTTTCGAGCGCGATCCAAAGATGGCGGGTCTGGTTGCCCAGGTAGGAGAACGATGCCAGCCAGCTATGCCCCAACTGCCCCTGATAGGTTATGTTGTAATCGATCACGTAGGTGGAGTGCGGATGGAGTGGCATGTCGACGTAGGTGCCGGACTGCGGAAACAAAGCGGTGCCGGGCGCCTGCGGGAACGGATTGCCGCCCGCGAA
>Ga0302326_10025682_pt1 | contig 11935 bp, 8 predicted proteins | sample Palsa_T0_3_FD_202264 | JGI IMG/M metagenome (GOLD analysis project Ga0302326, IMG submission 202264) | Peat permafrost microbial communities from Stordalen Mire near Abisko, Sweden - Palsa_T0_3 | ecosystem: Environmental > Terrestrial > Soil > Palsa > Peat permafrost | place: Sweden: Abisko... | reverse complement strand
CTGAACCTGCTCAAGTGGCCGGTTTTGCACTGATCACAAGTGGCCGGTTTTATGGTGATCACCGAGGTCGGCGGAGCTGCCTGGGAAGCCACCTGGAACGATTGGGAATGGGTCATCGGTGTCAACCTGTGGGGCGTGCTGCATGGGGTCAAAGTCTTTATGCCACTGATGCAGGCGCAGAATACCGAGTGCCACATCATCAACACGTCCTCAAGCGCCGGGCTTATCGCCGGTAATCTTTCCGCGCCGTACTCGGTGACCAAACATGCAGTCGTCGCGCTTTCGGAGAGCATGTACCTTGCGCTGCAGCAGCGGAACTCGATGGTCAAAGTCTCGGTGCTGTGCCCCGCCATGGTGCGCACAAACATTGCTGAGGCGGAGCGCTATCGTCCGGCGGAGATGCGCAACGAACCAGTCGAGCCGACCCCGGAACGGCAAGCGGGTCTGGCCGCGTTCAAGGCCGCAATGGAGGCAAGCATGGCCCCCGCTCAGGTTGCGGAGATCGTCTTCGACGCCATCGAGCGGGAGCAGTTCTACATCCTCACCCATCCGGAGTGGACCGAGGTGATTCAACTCCGCACAGACAGGCTGGTCCGCATGGAAAATCCGCTAAACCCCACGTCGACGATTATGAAATTGATGAACAGCCCACGAGCCGACAAAACTCGTCGCGCACGCGTATGATTCGGTGTGACGGAGTGCCCCCCTAAATGTTCATCCGTCACTGGGCGAAATAGTGGGCTATCCGATAGGTGGCCGTTCCACACTGACGCGCGTTCCCGTGAAACGGGGGTTTGAGTAACTTCACTCCGCCGAATACACCAGAGAGGCTGCATGGCTACAACTACAATCTTTCCCTTTGCTACCCAAGGCGCATGGCGGATTCCAGCAGAAACGGTATGCTCTTTTCAAGCGGCGATTCTCCAAACTCTGCAGCGATCCTTTCGGGGGATGGGCTCGATGAGGAATAAGGAGAGTCGCCGTAATAGTAGCCGCAGCCTTAATCTGTGTTTCGCAGCAAATGAATAAATTGCGTCTGCCAAGTTTCTCTCGTTTACGTTTTTTCCGATCTGCTACGGTCGCTGAATCACTCGAATGAACCATTCCCCTTACCCTGTCAGGTCACACTCGCAGGGTTTTACTTTCCCTGCCGCTTCTCTTGCCTACGGGGCCTTGACCTACTCGAAGACGCCGGGCTCCTATCAGTGGTGCGCAAGCGTGGCCCATCGCCCGTGGTCATGCCTGGAGGAAGTGAGATACCTCCAGCGAATCACCCGCAACATGCCGAAATCGAACGACCGTTACTCAATCAGGAAGCGTGTACGAGAGACTGTAGAAGTGCTGCCCGTCTTTGATATCGATAGTGAACGTGCCCTCGATACCTTTGAGCGCTCCAGTTCCCGATCCAGGTACCACCATCACGGTCATCTTTCTTCCCGTCGGTTCCATCGTCGCAAAATGTTGCAGAGAGAAGGTGCCTTGCTTTCCCGCAAGCGCTCCAGTAAATACCTCGATCGCCACATAGCCCGCCGAACCCTGCTTGGGATTGCCGCCGGAGAACATCTCGCCTTTCGTCGTCCCCTCCAGGTCGCCCACAATCGTTTTGTTTATCGAGAACCGGCTCAATCCTTCAGCGGGAGCCGGCGTAAGAGGCTTCACATCGACAGTAAATGTCCCCTGGACAGTGTTGGTCATGGATGGTTTTGCTCTTTGCGCTGGAAAACCCACTTCGAATAAATGACTATCTGCCTACACTAGCACGCTACCCGGGCTTTAACCCTCACAAGCCGGAGCAGGTGCATGACGTTTTACGAATAAGGGGGTGGTCCACCTGGACCTCCAAAGTGTTCGGGACCCGGATCAGCGTCGGGGTCGACGTAAAAGGCAATTGTGCCGATGAATCCCTGGGTCAGATCTTCAGCATTCTTCGCTGAAAGTTTGAGCATCACCTCGCTGAGGTCACCGTGAAAGACGGTGTCCTGGTTCAGCCGCGTGCGCGCTTCCTTGTGCTGCACATAGGGCTCTCGTTTGCCTACCGCATCGTTGATCTCATCGGAAAATGCGATCTGACCGACATGGCAGACATGGCCTCCTTTGTACTTCTTTCCCGCCCCGCTACCGCCGATATGGACTTTCAAATGAATGTGGGTATCGCGTGAGACGTACCAGCCAGGATAGATGGTTGCGAACTCTGCGACTCCGTGGGCGTCAGTCAACTGAACTCCGCGCAGAAAGGTCTCCTGGTCCGTAGGTTTCATCTGCGGCGCATGCCCGCGAGGACTCCCCGGCGGAGGAGGGCCAGGTGGCATCCCATCCTCTCCCGGCGGAGGCGGAGGAGGCATGCCATTGTACCCGTCAATTCCTGGAGGAGGTCCCATGGAATCGGGGCTCATCTTCGTATAGCTGGAATATATGCCGAGTGCATCGCAGTGCCACACATCGACCGCTGCGCCGGCTAATGGCGTGCAGGTCCTCGCGTGGAGAATCACCAGGTTCAGGTCCAGAGGAACTCCGGGCCTGCCTTCACGAATGTTGCGTCGCATTAGTTCGTAGTCCACATAATACGGTCCTACGGTCAGCTCGGGGGTCAGCGAACAAGCGTTCCCGGTGTCGGCCCATAAAGGAAGCCGTGCAGCCGCGCCCAAACCGGCAGCGCCGGCTAATAACACTTTCCTGCGACTCCATCGATTCACTTGAGAGCTCCCTGGGCAATCGATAGGGTTGCAGGATAAGACGTCGCTTTACCGGAATTCGGTTACATTCGACTCAGAAGACAGATGGTTTACGATCTGCCCTGCGAGCCATGGCGTATCTTGCGACTTGCGATTCCTTGTCACTATTCTGTAATCACTTTGTCGGACCACTCCACGAGAGAAACAAAGATCGTGGGATTTCCGTACTTGGCTCCGTAGTTGCTGAGATCGGCCTCGGTTACGCCACGAGCCCGGGAGCAGGCGCCGCAGGCATAAATCGGAATGTGCCTGGCCGCGAGTTTGTCCAGTGTCTCGGCCACCTTCGGCCAACCCACGGGGGTGACGGCCTCGGCCACAACTTTGCGCATCAGAACGACGGCTTCTCCAAGAAGAAAGATCTGCACCTCGTGTCCCGCCTCGGCGAGGGCGAGTCCGTGCAAAAACGGAAATGCCGCCTTGGTCGGGTCGTCCGAGCCCCAGGCGCTCTTCATCATGATCTTGAGCGGCTTGTGGGTTTGACCCTGCACTTGCGCCTGCACCCCGTCCGCTGCGGCCATCGCGAGGAGTGGTAAACCGGCTAGGCGAGAGAGAAAAAAGCGACGACGCTCCATAGAGTGCGCTCCTTATCAGAGGTTTCTGAGTTCCTGGCGAGTGCCCCGCGCAGCGACCCCATAGAATCGACGCAAACCTCTGATGCCGAGAAGTTTCGCACGGAGGCAACTGCAAGTCTTCTGCAAAAACTGCTTTTTTACTGCGGATGGGCTGGCTTATATAACGAAGTGCCTGACGGGATTTTCCCCTCTTTCCGGGTTGATCTCTTATGCATTCGAACCTCGGTCAAAAGCAGTACGGGGCTGGTGATGTTCACACGAACAATTCTTTCCCGGTTTCGAATACAGAAGCATTTTGCCCTCCCTGTTTTGTAAAATCGAAGGAAAGGAGCCGTAGTTGGTCCTACCCGGTGAACCAAGCGAGGCTTGATCCGCTTGGCATAGAGCAGCTTGAGAACCTGGTTATCCATCGTGATGAAGGTCCTGCAGTCTTCTTGTCATCGCTCCAAATCGCAGAGGTGGATCGAATTGCGGACCAGGTTTGCATTCTTCCTCAAGAACGGTTGGCGCTCGACGAGCTACGGCGGTCGACAAATCACTGCTGTATTTCCACTTCTTCCTGACGAGCTAGTCGTTCTGTGGAGCTTTGCTTGATCCCTCCAGCTTCACGACGACCCATCCGTGCCAGAGTTACAGGATCCCTTGCTGGCCACTCTCTTGCCTCAGTCATCTTGCTTGTCCTCCTCCTGTCTCCGTTTTCTGTCTCCTCCAACCAGGCAGCCGGACTAGAGCAAGCAAAGGCCAACGCCACAGAACATGCAGCAGACGCAGCCTGCCTCGGCTGCCACAAACAGCAGGCGCTCCCCTACCAGCACACCTCGCATCATTGGACATCGCAGCTGGTGACTCGTGCTTCGATGAGATTCTCTCTGCCTGGCGGACCGAAGACCCTTCTGATTATCGACCCGGCCAAGACGAGCGACGAACCATACCTCTTCTTCCAAATCAAAACCAGCGATGACCGCTATTATCAAAGCGCCGTGACCGGCTGGGGATCGAGGCGGCAGACCAGAACCGAGCCGATGGATATTGTGATTGGTTCGGGCAGGCGCGGACAGACCTTTCTTTATTGGGATGCCGACCGGTTATTCGAACTCCCCATCAGCTACTGGACCGAAGGTCAGCAGTGGATCAACAGTCCAGGCTATGGCGATGGGACGGCAGACTTCAGCAGACCGGTAAACCCCGGATGCCTGGAATGTCACGCGACGGCTATCCGCGCGCTTTCCGCAGATCCTTTTACCAACAGTTATGAAAAAAGCACCCTGGTCACCGGGATTTCCTGCGAAACCTGTCACGGTTCAGGCCAGGCTCACATGGCGAAGCAAAGGTCAGGGTCCTCGCGGGAAATCCGTGGGGAGGACGAGTCTATCCTGAACCCTATCCGCTTCTCGCGCGACCGGCAGGTAGACCTGTGCGCCCTCTGTCACAGCGGCACCCAGCGGACGGAGGTTGCGCCAGCATTCTCCTTTGTGCCAGGAGAGCCGCTCAACAATTATTTTCGGCCTCTTTTGTCCCCGGATGTCGAGCGTCCGGACGTTCATGGCAACCAGGTTGGCCTACTGCGCCGGAGCCGCTGTTTCCTGGCATCCCCTAAGATGAGCTGTTCCACCTGTCATGACGTCCACGCTGCGGAACGACCGGCTGCAGCCTACTCCGACCGCTGTCTTAGCTGCCATCAATGGCAAAGCTGCGGGGTGGCGAAGAAGATAGGCCCCAGGATCGCGGATAACTGCATCGATTGCCATATGCCCGTCCAGGCCACAAACGTAATTGTGTCCGAGACGGCCGGCAAGGTCACGCGCGCAACCATGCGCAATCATTGGATCAAGGTCTATCCGGGCCCGGCCTCGCCGGTGAGGTAGTCCAGATTCGCTACACCGCCGCACACGTGGCTCTGACGAACCTGGAATGTTAGCGGTACACTGGGAGTGGTCAATACCTGCTTCCCGGGAGGACCGCCATGTCGATTCTGAAACCTTTCGCTCGACTCACATTGGCAGCAATGACGGCGCTTGCGGCCTTTGGGACGGTGGCCGCAGCCCAGGGAAAGTCACAGGTAGTCATGCTACCGGATCCGACTCCGCGACAGCCTGATCTGGAGCAGAAATATAGTCAACCTGCGCCCAACGGCACGGCAGCAGACCACGCGGCGCTGGTGCTGAACGAGCAACGCCAGGCGCTCATCATTCGAGCTTCCAACCAGCTGGCCTCGCTGGCCGCGGCTTTGAACGACGGCATTCTGAAACATGCGCAGGGCACATCGCTTGCTGCTGAGATCCAAATCGCGGATCTCATCGAGAAGCTGGCGAAAAACGTGAACACGTCGGTGAAGCTGGCCGTCGGAAGCGCTACCGCCCGCGCGCCGAAGCCGGCAAAGCCAGAGACCTCAGCTGCCGCAACCTCCGTATCCGGGGGCACGCCTGAAGCACAGCTCAAGCTGGACGCGGGGAAGCTGCTCGCCGTGGTTCAGGAACTGCAGGCAGAGGTCGGTAAGACCAATCAGAATACGCTTTCTGTAGCTGTACTCGCGAAATCCGCAGAAGCCGAACGTGCGGCCCGGAGTCTTAAGGATCGAATGAAGAAGCGCTCCAGCGGCTGATGACGTCTATTGATTGGAAGCCGGCGGAGTTTCCGGCAGCTTGTGCACTAACGCTTCATTCGCTTCCCTGGTCATGGTGCTGACTTTCGCGAACTCGGCCGCCGCTTCTGTCTTTTTGCCCATGGATTGATACAGTTTGGCCAGCCGCCAATGGGGGGCTGAATCCTTGGGATCTAACGCAATCGCGCGCAACAACTCGGCGGCTGCGTCTTCCCTCCTGCCCTGGCTCGCATACACAATACCCAGGTCTCGATGGACCATCGCCAAAGATGGATCTCTCCCCGACACTGCTTCCAATTCCGGCTGCGCCCTGGCGTAATCGTTCAGTTTCACATACGAGTCCGCTAAATATTCTTTGGCCTGCAGGTTCTGGGGATCATTGCCGAGTTCGGCTTCAAATTCCCTCACCGACTCGGTGTAGTGGGTTTGCGTCCAGAAGAGGTAGCCAAGGCCGAAATGTACATTCGGCTCCTTTGGATTGGCCACCGCGGCAGCCTGGAAGTGCTGCACCGCTCCGGCGTCGTCCCCGGTTTCATCCGCCGCCTCACCTGCAATCATTTCCGCTTCCGCAGAGGATGGGTTCAGGTTCAGGATCTCCCGATAGGTGGAGCGTACACAATCATACTGCTTGCTCCATAGGCAGCTGTGGGCGAGGGCCAGGCGTACAGGTAGACTCTGCGGTTGCCTTTCGGCTGCCTGCTGCAGGAAGGGAACGGCGACAAGATAGTCACCCATCCCATAATGGGCCATGCCCAGCAGAATGATCAGGCGCTCATCGCCAGGATGCTTGCGCAACTCCAGCGTGAATGGTTTGATGGATTCCCTTAAAAGCCCGTTCTTGAAATAAGCCAGCCCGAGATTCATCTGCAGACCGGGAAGGGTCGCATCCATTGCGTATGCCTGACGATAAAACGCAATGGCCTGGGAATAATGTTCCTGGCGCGCCTCCATCAAACCCTGATGGGCAAAAGCTTCGGCATTGCCAGGATCACGCTCCGCTATGGAATGCCATGCCTGCTCTGCTTCAGCATTGTGGCCGGCTGCTTCCAGGGCCAGAGCGTCTGTTCGGCTAGTCTGGGCAAGTGCCGCCGGGTGGAGTGAAGAAGCTACCCCCAGCAGCAGAACCAGCCACAGGACTCTCACCACGCTGTCACCATACCCCTCATCCCGGCACGCTCAGAAAACAAGCATCGCCTGCAAGAAAAAGTCCAGAGCAGGTGGTTCCTGCCCTGGACCCCTTTGCAGACGATGATAAATCTAAAACACCAGCTTGCCCCCTAACTCCAGCACCCGTGGATCCTGGGTACTGGTGACCTGGCCGAAGTTGCTGGTGATCTTGCCCGTCGAGTCGGCATTGAAGCTGTTGCCGATGCCATTGAATTCAGTATGGTTGAAGGTGTTAAACGACTCTGCGCGGAACTGAAAGTGAACCCGCTCTGATATGTCGAACGTCTTATAGAGCGAAGTGGTAAAGTTCAGACGGCCTGGACCCAGGACCGAGTCTTTGCCCGCATTGCCGAAACCCTGGTTGGTATTTCCGGCCCACGCTGGAAGAGGCGCCGCGAATGCAGTGGGGTCGAACCACTCGCTCTGCTTCTTGGGGTAATTGACCTTGCCCACCAGGTTAGGACGGCTGGTGTAGCCACCGTCTAGACCGACTGGGTCATAGTTCAAGCCGAGTGACGGTCCTTGGTTGTTAATGAGGGCTCCGGACTCGAAAACCGCCGTTCCGGCCACCTCCCAACCACCAATAGCCATGCGTGTGAAGTAGTTAGTCTGGCCAAAGTCCGGCAGCTTGTAAATGTAGTTAGCGTTAAAGATGTGGCGGCGATCAAGCGCGCCCGAACCACGATCGTAATTCGGGTTGAATGGATCGCTGATGGTCGCCAGGTCATACGTCGTGAGATCGATCTCATGCGACCAGGTGTAATCAACCTCGCCGCTGAGACCATGTTTGCCCTGTGCACGAAGGCCCGCCTGGAAGCTGTTGTAGGTGCCTCGGGTCGAGTTTTCCTGCTGGTTAATTCCCGCGAAGCCTGGGTAGGTGCGGTAGATGTTGGTGTTAGGCAGAGAAGTCCCCGGGCAAGGATTCTGAATACCGGTTGTGATCTCGCCGACTTGTGGAGGATTCACGCAGCCGGTAACGGGCGCATTGGTTCCGGAGTGGTTACTGGAATCACCATTATCCGCGCGCACGGCGAGTGGAGTGGAGAGTGGGTAAGTGTTTATATTCCGCTCGATGTTCTGAGCCCAGGCAAAGTTACCCACGTATTGGGTAATAAGGATCAAGGAAGGCTCGAGTTCATGCTGGATGCCAAGGCTGTATTGCCCGACTCCTGGCGCGGGGTAGTTCAGCGCGAGGGTAGTCAAACCCTGCGCGAATACCGGACTGGTGGCCGTTTTTCCACTGCTCCAGCTGGTATGCGGGTTGGAGAAGTACACGTTGCTGGCACTAGGATCATTAAAGAAGGGTTCATTGGTCGCAGCGTTGTAAATATCGTTGCCTTGCAGACGCTCGTAGAATGTTCCAAAACCTCCACGAACTACGGTCCTTCCGTTGCCAAACACATCGTAGGAGAAGCCAACGCGCGGCTGCCATGTGCCGTAGTCATTCTTGACCAAGCCCCGGGGCAAACCATCCTGGCCCGCAGTTTGGATGCCGTTCAAGTAGAAAGGCTGTGTGGCTCCGGATGGTTGGGAGAAGCCGGGGCCCGCGTTATCCTGCGTGCCATCCGATCTCCAGAGCGGTATTGCACTCTGCTGAAAGGCGCTGGGATTAAAGTTAGCGACCTGATTGGCCCGTTCGTATGCATGCGGCAAAGCGTCAAAGCGGATCCCCACTTGGATACTCAGCTTCGGGATGGCATGCCAGTTATCCATTGCATAAACGGATGTTGTCTGGTTGACATAGTGGCGGATGGGGAGCGCCTCCGCCTGGTCGAAGTTACTGGAGAGGCCGAGGATTAAGTCGACGGCCGAGTCCCCGGTCAGCGAACCGAATTTGAACAGGCCCCCGGGATCGCCGAACAGCTGCTGGTTCTTGGTGTAGCGATTGTAGCCAAAGCCATACTTCATCGTATGCTTGCCCTTGGTCCAGGATATGTCCAACTTTGGGTTGTAATCCTGGGCGGCGTTATGCCAGGGCGCAGAACCGACTTGCTCCTGAGTGTTATACGGCGCTCCCAACTGCACGCCCGGCAGATTTTTTGAGCTATTGACGAAGTACTTGTTCACCTGCAAAGCCGCGGGCGTCAGCGAATTAGCGCTGTTGACGATATTGATGATATTGCCATCGTAATTCATGCTTGCTTCGAGCAGCAGGTTGGGGGCGATGGTGCCGGTTAATTTGACTGCCGCGCTATAGGAAGGGTTGGAAAGAGTACTGGTGATGGTGTTATAGTTCGCGGTCGCCCAACCAAGCATTGGAGATGCATAAGCCTGGGTGACGGCGTCGTGCAGGTAGTGCCCCAGGAGCTGCCACTTATCTGTGATGCGATGGTCGATGCGGATGACGTCGTCGCGCACGGTGATCGGCTGGCTGGCAGATCCGAGGTTGTCGCCATTGGCCAGGTTGCCCGGAGGCAGGACACCAGTCGCCAGATACGCCACAGCATTGGGATCAAAGAGGGCAGCGGGAACGACGTTATTGGGGAACGGCTGGCCTGCAACCAGGCCCAGGGTCGCCAGCTTGGCAGTAAACGCTGGATCCCCGACCACCGTCGGAACGGTCAGAATCTGTCCCGAATCAAAGGCTGGAGCCACATAATGCAGGTCGGTGCCCGCTACGGGAAAATCTGCCGCGGGTATGGCCTGCGATATGTCCGGATTGCTGGCCTGAACCAGCCTGCGCCATTCTTCATTCCAGAAGAAGAAAGTCCTTTGGTGACTGCTGTTATAGATATGGGGAATGAACACCGGGCCGCCGATATTGCCGCCGAAAATGTTGTAGTTCAGCTTCAGCCTGGGGGTGATGGGATCGGTTTGTTTGTTCAGGTAGTTATTGGCGTCGAACACCGTGTTGCGGTTGAACTCAAACAGTTCACCGTGAAATTTCTGGGTGCCGCTCTTGAGGCCCAGGCTGATGGTGGCGCCGGAGGAGATACCGTAGTCCGGCGGATAATTGCTGGCCAGAGTTTCAAATTGGGCAATGGCATCCTGTGAGGGCATGATGTTCATGCCGCCTGCGCCACCCCGATCATCTGCCTCGCCGCCATCAATCAGCCAGATGTTATGGCTCTGGCGGAGGCCGTTTACGCTGATGGTGAAGTTCGCGGCAACCGACGTTGGAGTGTTGCTGTCTGGCAGCGCCGAACTGACGCCCATGCCTAAGGCGGCCAACGCGGCAAAGTTGCGGTTTTCGGTTGCGATTTCGCTGATCTGTTCCGAATTGATCAACGTACTGACGACGTTGGAGTCGGTCTGTACCTGCAAAGCAGTTGCCTGGACCGTCACCGTCTGCCCGACGGTGCCAACCGTGAGTTTAATATCGGCTTTCCGTACTTCAGAAATATTCAGGCTCAGCCCATTTGCTTCATAGGTTTGGAAGCCGGGCGCAGTGACGGCGAGATTGTAGGTACCTACGTTTAGACCGGGTATGGTGAACAGGCCGCTGCCATTGGTCTCGGTCTTGGTTACAAAACCGGTCCCCACCTCGGTAAGAGTGACCTGTGCGCCGGGCACGGACGCGCCCGCTTGATCAACCACCGATCCGTCGATCTGGGAGTTCTGCTGTGCATGCAAGGTCAAACAGGAAAGGAGCAGCAAGAAGGAAAGCAGCACGTGGAAGTGCCCTAACCTGTGGGCCACATTCCCCCACTTGGCGGGGCGCATCCAGAATGCTCCGAGGTTTCGAACATCGATGGCAGGGAAGTGGTTGGATTGCAGGGCGGCATAATGCCCCATCTGCTGATTGCGTCTCATAGTGCCTCCAAAACGTCGATCTACTACTGAGTTTTATGTCTTGACTGCCATTTGGCAGTTTTAATCGTTTTATCGTACGCCTTCAGAATTCGCGTGTGTAACACCCAAACCACTCTTCGATCAAAATCGCTACCTAGCCTTCCGTCGTCGCAATCCCCAAGCAGCGACCCCGGGTCTCAATGCCGGATAGAGGTTTACAGAAACGTTTTTCTAGAGGCGACCGAAAGTAAACTGCAACCATCCAATCACTGTCAAGCGAATTCTTTTGAGTCCGGGATAAAGCAGGGCGCCGATCCAGGACACAGAGTAAGCAGCCAACAGGAAAAACCCGCGCAGCTAGTGTTTTCAAAGAGATAAGTAGGAAACCGCGAGTACAAAGCGATTGTCCAGGTACTCTGAAGGTTAACCGTTAACCGGGAAGCGGACACCTGGGTAAACGGAAATTTATGCACGCCACCGTCCCGGCAGTCGACTCCTCCCCAACCAGCCGGAGAGGTTTACGAATGATTTCTTGGTCCACCTGTCTCTGCGAGATTGCTGGAAAATCAGCCTATTCGGTTCTCAATGCCTGCATCGGGTCGAGGCGCGATGCACGCCACGCGGGAAGGATACATGCTAACGCGGCCACCGCGAGCAGGGTTGCAGCCACTGCGGCATAAACCGCCGGATCGAACGGCTTGATCTCATAGAGCAGGTCGCGCATCAGCCGTCCCGCTTCCAGGCTTGCTCCGAGTCCCACCACCAGACCGAAGACCGCGGGCCCCATTCCATCCAGCAACATCTTCCCCATTACCTGTTCGCGTGGTGCTCCCAGCGCTATGCGGATGCCGATTTCAGTCGTCCGCTGGGCTGCGATGTAGGACATCACGCCGAACAGGCCGACCGCGGCAAGGACCAGCGACAGGGTGGCAAAAGCCACCAGCAGCGTGGTCTGGAAGCCCTGGTCCAAGGTCGATTTGCCGAGCAACTGGTTCATGGTGAGCACGTCGGAGACGGGCAGATCGCGGTCCATTTGCGACACCATGCGCTCGACCGGAAGAGCGAACTGCTCCGGGTTGTGGCTGGAGCGAATCACCAGCGTGCCCACGTCTTCGACGCCGGCATCCAGC
>Ga0302326_10025681_pt1 | contig 11936 bp, 9 predicted proteins | sample Palsa_T0_3_FD_202264 | JGI IMG/M metagenome (GOLD analysis project Ga0302326, IMG submission 202264) | Peat permafrost microbial communities from Stordalen Mire near Abisko, Sweden - Palsa_T0_3 | ecosystem: Environmental > Terrestrial > Soil > Palsa > Peat permafrost | place: Sweden: Abisko... | reverse complement strand
CAACAGTTCGGACCAATGCTCTCTTTCGAAATGCGAGTGCGACAGCTCCTGGGTGGCCCGGTCTTGCCGGGCCATGACACCGTTTGGAGGAAAGTCGGGCAGAAGCGGCAACACAAGCCCCCCAATTTCCCCGTCCCGTCAATGGCTTGGTAACCCATCGCCGCCAAAAACCCCGTCATTGCGGGCTTTCCCCGCCTTGCCGGGCGTGAGGGCCGCCCCTATATACCCCCCAGTCGCGATGCGGACTTTGCGCCCGCGTTCATCATGCTAAATGGGGACGGGCCGGAGGGCGCTCGCTTGAGGCCAGGAAACCGTCCGCCGTGAGAAAAGGGTATTACTATGGCTAAAGTTATCGGCATCGACCTCGGCACGACCAATTCGTGCGTGGCGGTCATGGATGGGGCAGCCCCCAAAGTCATCGAGAACTCCGAAGGCGGGCGCACGACGCCCTCCATCGTGTCGTTTTCCGCGGACGACGAGCGTCTGGTCGGTCAGGCCGCCAAGCGCCAGGCCGTCACCAATCCGGAATTCACCTATTTCGCCATCAAGCGGCTGATCGGCCGCCGCTTCGACGATCCCCTGACCCAGAAAGACATGGGCATGGTCCCCTACAAGATCGTCAAAGCCGACAATGGCGACGCATGGGTTGCGGGCCGCGAGAGCAAGAAATATGCGCCCTCGGAAGTCTCCGCCTTCATTCTCCAGAAGATGAAGGAAACGGCGGAAGCCTTCCTCGGCGAGAAGGTCGCCCAGGCCGTCATCACGGTTCCGGCCTATTTCAACGACGCCCAGCGCCAGGCGACGAAAGACGCCGGCCGCATCGCGGGCCTCGAAGTCCTGCGCATCATCAACGAGCCCACGGCTGCGGCACTCGCCTACGGCATGGACAAGAAGGGCTCCGGCACGATCGCCGTCTATGATCTGGGCGGCGGCACCTTCGACATCTCCGTGCTCGAAATCGGCGACGGCGTCTTCGAAGTGAAGTCGACCAACGGCGACACGTTCCTGGGCGGCGAAGATTTCGACCAGCGGCTCGTGAACTATCTCGCCGACGAGTTCAAGAAAGAGCACGGCATCGATCTGCGCACCGATCGTCTCGCGCTGCAGCGGCTGAAGGAAGCGGCCGAAAAGGCGAAGATCGAGCTCTCCTCGGCACAGCAGACGGAAGTGAACCTGCCCTTCATCACGGCGGACGCGACCGGCCCCAAGCATCTCACCATGAAGATCACGCGCTCGAAGCTCGAAGCGCTGGTCGACGATCTTATTCAGCGCACCATCGCGCCGGTGAAGCAGGCGCTGAAAGACGCGCAGGTCAATGCGAGCCAGATCGACGAAGTCATTCTCGTCGGCGGCATGACGCGCATGCCCAAGGTCCAGGACGTCGTGAAGCAGCTCTTCGGCAAGGAGCCGCATAAGGGCGTGAACCCCGACGAAGTGGTCGCCATCGGCGCCGCCATCCAGGCCGGCGTGCTCAAGGGCGAAGTGAAGGACGTGCTCCTTCTGGACGTGACACCTCTCTCGCTCGGCATCGAAACGCTGGGCGGCGTCTTCACCCGGCTGATCGAACGCAACACGACCATCCCGACCAAGAAGAGCCAGGTGTTCTCGACCGCGGAAGACAATCAGACGGCGGTCACCATCCGCGTCTTCCAGGGCGAGCGCGAAATGGCGGCGGACAACAAGATGCTGGGCCAGTTCGACCTCGTCGGACTTCCGCCGGCGCCGCGCGGCGTGCCGCAGGTGGAAGTCACCTTCGACATCGACGCGAACGGCATCGTGTCGGTGACAGCGAAGGACAAGGCGACCAACAAGGAACAGCAGATCCGCATCCAGGCCTCGGGCGGGCTTTCCGACAAAGACATCGAGAAGATGGTCAAGGAAGCCGAAAGCCATGCGGCGGAGGACAAGAAGCGCCGCGCGCTGGCCGAAGCCAAGAACCACGGCGACTCGCTTGTCCATTCGACGGAGAAGGCGCTTGCCGAACACGGCGCCAAGATCGACACCGCCGAGAAGACGGTGATCGAGGATGCCGTGGCGGCGCTCAAGGAAGCCGTGAAGGGCGAAGATGTCGACGATATCCAGGCCAAGACGCAGGCGCTGGCGCAGGCCTCCATGAAGCTCGGCGAGGCGATGTACAAGGCGCAACAGGCCGAAGCCGGCGGCGGCGAGGCCGGCGACGGCGCGAAGCCCGACGACAACGTCGTCGACGCCGAATTCTCGGAAGTCGACGAGAACAAAAAGGGCGCAGCCTAATCAGAGGACGGAAACGGAAAATCAGGGATCAGAAAGGCAAACTCGATGCTCGCGTTGCATTTCGATCCCTGTATTCCCTATTCTGAATTCCGGTCATGAAGCGCTGCTATTACGAAGTCCTGGGCTGTCAGAAGAGCGCCTCGATCGAAGAGATCAAGGGCGCCTACCGGAAGCTCGCCAAGGAGCTTCATCCAGATCGCAATCCGGGCAACGCCCAGAGTGAGCATCAGTTCAAGGAAATCAGCGAGGCCTATGACGTCCTGAAGGACGGCGACAAGCGCGCGGCCTATGACCGCTACGGCCATGCGGCGTTCGAGCAGGGCCACGGCCGGGCCGCCAACGGCTTCGGCGATTTTGCATCCTCCTTCACCGACGTGTTCGACGATCTGTTCGGCGAGTTCATGGGCGGGCGGAAAGCGCGCCGCCAGAACCGCGGCGCCGATCTGCGCTACAATCTCGAGATCGCGCTCGAAGAAGCCTTCCACGGCAAGAACGCGCAATTGAAGGTCAACGCGGCCGTCTCGTGCGAAAGCTGCGGCGGCACGGGCGCGGAAACAGGCTCCAAGGCCGAGCAATGTCCCGGCTGCAACGGCGCCGGCAAGGTGCGCGCGCAGCAGGGCTTCTTCACCATCGAGCGCACCTGCCCCGGCTGCCACGGCTCGGGCCGCTTCGTGCGCAATCCGTGCAAGGCCTGTCGTGGTTCGGGCCAGGTGCAGAAGGAGCGCACGCTTGCCGTTGCGATCCCCGCCGGCGTCGAGGAAGGCACGCGCATTCGCCTGACCGGCGAAGGCCAGGCGGGATTGAACGGCGGCCCGCCGGGCGATCTTTACATCTTCGTGTCGATCGCGGCGCACGCGATCTTCCAGCGCGACGGGCACGATCTCTATTGCCGCGCGCCCGTCTCTTTCGTCACGGCCGCATTGGGCGGACAGATCGAAGTGCCGACCTTCGAAGGCGGCAAGACGAAGATCTCTATTCCGGAAGGCACCCAGAGCGGTCGCCAGTTCCGCCTGCGCGCCAAAGGCATGCCGGTGATGCGCGGCGGCGGCATGGCGGGCGATCTCTACATCGAGGTCGCGGTTGAGACACCCGTGAAGCTTTCCAAGAAGCAGAAGGAAATGTTGCGCGCCTTCGAGAAGGAAAACGAAGAAGGCTGCCATCCCGAAACCGAAGGCTTCTTCGCCAAGGTCAAGGATTTCTGGAAGGCGAGCGGGGAAGCGTAGGGGCGCGCATTCAACACATCGGTGTCATCCCCGGCGAGCCGCGCATTCGCGCGGCGAGGGAAGGGGACCCAGGTGTTCGATCAAACTGGATTTCCAAATATTCGCAGCAATCCTTCCCTATCGTGCGTACTCAAACACCTGGGTCCCCTTCCCCTCGCGGCTAAGCCGCTCGGCCGGGGATGACAGGCGAATTTTCACTCCTTCGTCATCAGCGCATTCAAATTCGGACATCCTTCCGCTTCTGCATTCATGGCGTCGTAACTTCCACTCTCCAACATGCCGAGTGCGGCACGGCGCAACGCGCCGTAGGCCGCGCGTGCGGTTCCGGCACCTGCGCTGGCGCGGCGCACGCCCGCCTCTTTCAATGCCGCAACGGCGGGAAGCTTCGGCCAGATGAGCACATTGAGCGGCAATGGAATCGCATCGGCAATGGTGCGCATCGCCCCCGTGTCGACCAGCGCCGGCACGAACAAACCGTCCGCACCCGCATCGCGGTAGAGGCTACCGCGCACGAGCGTTTCCTCGAGCGCGCGCTCGGCCGGTACCAGCGATTTCAGATAGATGTCGGTCCGCGCATTGACGAAGACATCGAGATTTTCGCGCGCGCACAGTGTCTTGATCGCTTCGATCTTGGCCGCCAGCAGCGCGGGCGGCGAAGTGCCGTCTTCAAGATTGACGCCGACGCAGCCTGCTCGCGCAAGCGCCGAAACGAAGGCAGCAGCTTCCGCGGGATCGGATGAGAAGCCCGCCTCGCTGTCCGCCGACACGGGCACTTTCACGACGCGAACGATCCCGGCCACAAGTGCGAGCAGTGTCTCCTTCGTGAGCTTCTCGCCGTCCGGATAGCCGTGCGCCCAGGCGACCGCCGCACTCGACGTGGCAATCGCGCTGGCACCGCACTCTTCCGCGATTCGGGCGCTGGCTACGTCCCAGGCGTTGGGGAGCACGATCAGGTTTCCGGGGGCATGCGCCGCACGGAAACGTGTGGCCGATTGGTTTTGTGCGTTCGTCATGACATCCTTGGCCTCCGCCCGGAGCGTTTTGCCCCGTCATTGCAACGCCAAGTCTAACTCTCGGAGAACTTCTGTCATGGGGCGCGCGCTCCCATTTCCCGCGTTTCTGGTCGACCAGGGGAGATTTCTGTTCCGCATTTTGCGCAACCCTCGCAACATCGGTGCCGTGGCGCCGTCGAGCGCGGCGCTGGCGCGCGCCATGGCGGCGCAAATCCCGAACGGCGGCGGCCCCGTTCTCGAGCTTGGTCCCGGCACAGGCGCCATCACGGCCGCAATCCTTGCTGGCGGGATCGACGCCTCGCGCCTGACGGCGGTCGAATATGATGCGGACTTTGCGGCGCTGCTGCGGCAGCGATTTCCGAGCATCAACGTGGTCGAAGGCGATGCGTTCGATCTCGCAATCACATTGGGACCGACGCAGCCTTACGCGGCGATCCTCTCCGGTCTGCCGCTGCTCAATTTCGCACCCGAGCGACGCGCGCGCCTGCTCACCGAAATTTTCGCGCGTCTTGCGCCCGGCGCGCCCTTCATTCAATTCTCTTACGGCCTGAAGCCGCCGGTGCCGGCGCCGCACGGCGCGCAGGTGGCGCGCACGGCCTTCATTCCGTTCAACATCCCGCCCGCTCGCGTGTGGGTTTATCGCAAATCAGGCTGACCATGCAGATCATCGTCGATATCGTCGGCTGGGCCGGCGCCATCATCATTCTTGCCTCTTATGCGCTCCTGTCGACGGGCCGCCTCGAAGGCCGATCGCCATTCTATCAGTTTCTGAATGTGGCGGGTGCGGCCGGCATTGCCGTAAACAGCGGCTGGAACGGCGCGGTGCCGTCTGCCGTGCTCAACGTCATCTGGGTCGGGATTGCGATTTACGCGCTGATCCGGTCGCAAAGCGCGCGAGCGTGATACCTCTGGATTACTCCGCGGCCTCGGCCAATTGCGGTGCGGCCTGCAGCACATCCGCGCCCACATGGGCTTCGAATTTGCGGAAGTTCTCGCGGAACATCTGCACGAGTTTCTTCGCCTGCGCGTCGTAAGCCGCCTTGTCCGCCCAAGTGTCGCGCGGATTGAGAATCTTCTGGTCGACGCCGGGCACCGACACCGGGACGCGGAAGCGGAAATGCGGATCGATGCGCATCTCGACATTGGCGAGCGTGCCGTCGAGCGCCGCCGCCAGGAGCGCGCGCGTCGCCTTGATCGGCATACGATGGCCCACGCCGAAGGCGCCGCCCGTCCAGCCGGTATTCACCAGCCAGCAATCGGCCTGATGCTGGCCGATCAATTCGCGCAGGAGATTGCCGTATTCCGCCGGGTGACGCGGCATGAAGGGCGCGCCGAAACAGGTGGAGAATGTCGGCTGCGGCTCCTTGCCGAGGCCTTTTTCGGTGCCCGCGACTTTCGCCGTAAAGCCCGAGAGGAAGTGATACATCGCCTGCGACGGCGTCAGTTTCGCGATCGGCGGCAAGACGCCGAAAGCGTCCGCCGTCAGCATGATCACGTTCTTCGGATGGCCCGCCGTGCCGGTGCGCGAGGCGTTGGGAATGAAATCGATGGGATAGGCGGCACGGGTGTTTTCCGTCAGTGAATTGTCGTCGAGATCGAGTTCGCGGGTCTCGGGGTTCATCACCACGTTTTCGAGCACCGTGCCGAAACGCTCCGTGGTCGAATAGATTTCGGGCTCGGCATCGCGCGAAAGCTTGATCACCTTCGCGTAGCAGCCGCCTTCGAAATTGAAGACTCCGTTTTCCGACCAGCCGTGCTCGTCGTCGCCCACCAGCGTGCGCGTGGCGTCGGCCGACAGCGTCGTCTTTCCCGTGCCCGAAAGGCCGAAGAAAATCGCCGAATCGCGATTGGCGCCGACATTGGCCGAGCAGTGCATCGGCATGACGCGCTTCGGCGGAAGAAGGTAGTTCAGGATCGTGAAGACGGATTTCTTCATCTCGCCGGCATAGGACGTGCCGCCGATGAGCACGATGCGCCTGGTAAAATTCACCGCGATGACCGTTCCCGTCTCGCAGCCGTGAATTTTCGGGTCGGCCATGAAGCCGGGCAGATCGATGATGGTGAAATCGGGCACGAAGCCCTCGCGCTGCGCCGCATTGGGTTCGATCAGGAGATGCTGGATGAAGAGCGAGTGCCACGCATATTCGGTGACGACGCGCACGCCCACGCGGTGTGCGGGGTCGGCGCCACCGAAGAGATCCTGCACGAAGAATTCTTGGCCCTGCGCGTAGGACATCATCGCCTGAAAGAGCGCATCGAAAGCGGCCGGCGTCATCGCCTTGTTGTTGTCCCACCAGACCTGCGACTCGCTCGCGGAATCGCGCACGATGAATTTGTCGGACGCCGAGCGGCCCGTGTGCTGACCGGTCTGCACCACCAGGGGGCCGTTCTTCGCCACCCGGCCCTCGCCGCGCGCCACGCTTGCTTCGTAGAGCTCCGGCGCGGACAAATTCCAGTGCACCGCTCTGAGATTGCGAAAACCCTGGTTCTCGAGCCCGAATGCGCTCGGATGCCGCCCGTCTTGAGACATGTTCTCTCCCGAATTCCCACCTCGCGCCGTACGCAAGCGCCGAGCCCCCTGCGGTCTGTGCCGCACGCGAAAAGACCAGAATAGCCACCATTCCCGGCCTCCCGCAAGGAAGCAACAACAAGCCGGACGCGAAAGTTCAACTGTTTCCGGAACTTAGGTTAAAGACGAATCGTCACAGAGGGCTTCAGCTTCTGCGCCACCCGCGGCTGGGCTATGAAGGCGCATGGCCCTTTCCGATGACGACCTGGAACGCTATGCGCGGCACATCGTGCTCAGGGAAGTGGGCGGCGTGGGGCAGGCAAAGCTTCGGGCGGCCCGGGTGCTGGCGATCGGGGCGGGCGGTCTTGGCAGTCCGCTGATCCTCTACCTCGCCGCGGCGGGCGTCGGCACAATCGGCATCGTCGACGACGACCGGGTCTCGCTCTCCAATCTCCAGCGGCAGATCGCTCACCGGACCCGCGATATCGGCCGGGCCAAGACCGACTCGGCCGCCGAAACAGTCGCTGCCCTTAATCCGGGCACCGCAGTCGAGCTTCACCCCATCCGGCTGGTGCCCGAAAATGCGCTCGATCTGGTTGGACGTTACGACATCGTGGCCGACGGCTCCGACAATTTCGCCACCCGCTTCCTGGTCGCCGACGCCTGCTATCTCGCGGGCAAGACGCTCGTCTCCGCGGCCGTGAGCGAATTCGACGGCCAGCTCGCGACCTATAAAGCGCACGAGGGCGGCGGTTTTCCCTGCTACCGGTGCCTGTTTCCCGAGCCGCCGCCGCCGGACTCGGCGCAATCCTGCTCGGAGACGGGCATCTTGGGCGCGGCCGCCGGCGTCATGGGCACGCTCCAGGCGCTCGAGATGCTGAAGGAAATCCTCGGCCTCGGCGAGAGCCTGGCCGGCAAGCTCCTGATCTACGATGCGCTGGCGACCCGGTTTCGCAGTGTGCGGGTCAAGCCCGACCCGGCCTGCCGCCTGTGCGGGCCGGATGCGGATATCAGGAATCTGTCCGCCGAGCATGGCAGCGGCGCATCCGCGCAGAATTAGTCCCGATTTATTCTGCGTCTTTTGACAGCACCCGAAGCTTTCATCGGCGAATCTGTATGCAGCGCAAAGTCGCGCACGCATGGTTTCGCCGCTTCAAGGCGTCTTCAGCGCTGTCGATGGGTGGGCGCGACATTGCGTAGCCAATAAGTTTTATACCTTTCGTTTCGGCGGACGCACTGCGCAATTTTCCGCATGATCTTCATGCCCGTAGCAGGCGTGCAGCGCTTCACGTGCGGCACGCCGTCGGCATTGTTTTCCGCATATCATCGATCATTTCTCGGGGGACGAGCATCAGCCGCGGCGTTCGAAATATAAGGAAATCATCACGATTTGGCGGTGTTTTATGAATTGAGTAAATTAAGAAAACCTCATACTTACAACATAGTTACAGCCCTCCCACGAATACCGCACCTGCCCTCTCCCAATTGAATTTAAACGCCTGCGCATGGTGCATTCGCAATTGCAACAATTGGGCGCAATGACTGCTGAAGAGCGGACCCAAATGCGTTGTCGAGGAGTTTCATCCCCAGGTTGATTACACGCAATGCACGCGTTGCGCGATCTGCGTTCACTACCCGGTGCCGCAGAAAGCCGCAGCGGGCGATCGATACGTCTTTGTTTTCGAGGGTTTCAAAGAGGTAAAGCAATGACATTCACGTTCACCGATCGGTGCCGGAACGGCGCCGACGCTTGTTCTCCGACGACAGCGCAGAGCGCAATTGGCCCGACGTATCGCAGTTCCCAGCGATGGCTCGCAGCCGCGGCGATTGCCGCTCTTGCGTACGGCACGCCGGGCGCTTTCGCGCAGCAGACCGCTTCGTCGACAATACCGGCGCTCGCGCCGGTTCAACAGGTTCCTGCAACGTTGATTCCGGATGCGCCAATTCTGGTTGCGGATGCGTCGACTGGCGTGGCCGCGGCTCCAGCGGGCTGCACGGGACCAGTCGATCCGTACAAAAATTATGCCTGCCTCGACGCCTATCTGGGCGACGATGTCTTTTCGCGCTTCGTCAATTACTACAGGCTGGAATGGGACGAGGCCGGTCCGCCGACCGATCCGAATGCGCCGGCGGGACGGCGCGACGGTTGGCCGGCGACGCCCGAGTCGACCCCGCCGATGCCTTACAGCGAATTTCCCTCTGGTGCCGCCACGTCGATCGGCGTGACGCGACCGAATTCCGTCGACAGTCCGCTCATGGCAGCCATCGCCAACACCGGCGTCGGAAAATGGCTGACGGACAACGACTTTCAAGTGTATGGCTGGATCCAACCGGGCTTCAACCTGAGCACCAATACGAACAAATACGGCAACGCACCCATCGCCTACACCGTAACGCCCAACACGGGCCAGCTCGACCAAGCCGTCCTCTATCTCGATCGTTTCCCCGACACCGTTCAAACCGACCACATCGATTGGGGCATGCGCCTGTCAGTGCTCTACGGCCAAAACTATCGCTACACCAACTCCTATGGTCTCGCGAGTTGGCAGTTCAACGGCGGCAATGGCTGGACCGGCTACGACTTTCCGATGATGTACGGGGAGCTGTGGATTCCGCAGGTGGCCCAGGGTCTCATGATTCGGGTGGGCCGCTATATTTCGATTCCCGACATCGAAGCGCAGCTGGCGCCGAACAACATCCTCTACACCCACTCGATCACCTATTCCTGGGACAACTACACCAACACCGGCATCGTGACGTCATGGCAGCTCACGAAGAACTGGATGGTTCAGCTCGGCGTCGTCGACGGCACCGAAACGCCGCTGTGGCACAACGGTCTGAAGATCGGAAATCAGTACGTCCAAACCGGCTCCAATGCCGCGGGCTTCGGGCCGGGAGTCGATCCTTTGTATGCGGGCTCGACGATGCTGAAGGACCCCGGAAACCAGCCGACCGGTGTCATGTGCGTGCGCTATGAGAGCAGCGACGGCAACGATGTGATCTATCCCTGTCTCGACGGCATCAACAACGGCAAATGGGGCTACAACAATCTTCAGTGGCACGGTTTTACGTACTACCACAAAATCGACGATCATTGGCATGTCGATTTCGAGACCTATTACATGTCCGAAAACGGTGTGCCGAACCTTCGCAATTCCCAGGCCGTGGCGCTCTTCGAGGATGGCGGCACGCCCTTTTCGCCGCAATACGTGAAGTTCAATCCGCCAGATCTCGCTTACTGTGCCAACCCGGCTGTCCTTAAATGCGATGTCGATTCGGTCGGCGTCGTGACCTACATCAACTACTCGCCCGAACCGCTCGACAACTTCACCCTGCGCCCCGAATATTATTACGACCCGCAAGGATGGCGCACGGGCACGGGCGGCTATACGCAATACTTTGAAGCTACCTTCGGTTGGCAGCATTGGCTGTCGCCGCAGATCGAATTCCGCCCCGAACTCTCCTATTGGCGTTCCTTCCATACGCCCGCCTACAACGCGGATGCCTATGTGGGCATCCCTGCCAACAAATTCGTAACAGTCGAATTCGCGTCGGATGTGATCGTTCACTTCTGATCGCACAGCGCGAGATGGCGCAACCGGCCGCCCGAGAGGCCGCAAATCGCTCCGTGCGTCTGCCGCTCCTTCTTCTTTTTGGCGACCGTCAATTCAATCTCGCGGCGTGCACGGGCGACGCCGGAAGGCGCAGTCGGGCACCTTTCGCTCATTGCCGCGACCTGAAGATACGTGCCTGTTATCCCGGCATTTTGCACCGACAAATGGCGAGCTTGTAAGCACCCGACGGAGCAGGCGTGGCGCCACGAACGCCTTATCTCGAGCTCTGCAGCATCGCCCGCAATGCGAAAAGACAGTGCGCAGCCTCAAGACACATAAAGTCTACATGCGTCGTTTCGCGAGAAAATATTCCCCCGGTTTGCAGCAATGTCTTTATGCCGCTACCGCAGAAACTTGAATCATCGTTGCATCAAGCGATACCGAATTCGCCACAAATACGAGCGCTATCGAAGGCGCAGGTGTCGTTCGGGATAGCAAGATCGAGATCCGATAATAAGTGCCTCGTAAGGATTCCGGGAATTTCCCGTACGACCGTTTTATACCCTCCAATTATACCGCCCTTATTTCATTCGCGATGCTTCGCATAACGCGGCGATCCGTCACCAATTGAATATGAATGCACATGCGTGCTGGATTCGCAGCTGCAGATATTTGGCATAATGGTTGCTAGCCGATGCATTCGACAGGGGGAGTAACCGCACCAATTGCCGTTCGGCAGTGCATATCGGCCGCAACCTGCAAGTCGGCCGTCGACGTTCGGATCGGAAATTGCGGTGTCTTCGCTCCTGGAGTTTGCGGCGGAGCGGGGCGATGACATTCGAGATCGACGTGGCGCGCGCAAGCTACGACGAGATTAAGCCGCCCTAGTTCGTCGGAATAGAAGCGGGTCATCGAGATCGCAGCCGATACCGCGACCGTCAGGCTCCCGTCATGGCGGGAGCGGCGATCCGCAATACGGACAGTCAGGTCGTAACCGACTGCGGGGAGGATCGGGAAATTGTCGTCTATCGAGCGTCGGCCTTTCGGCCGCGCGCTCCGCTGATCCTGGAGTGCCCGGATATGAATTCGAACAGAAGCATTGCAGTTGCAGTCTTGTTGGGCAGTGCGGTGACGGCGTTCCCGTCGAAAGTGCTGGCGCAATCGGTTGACGTCGCCGAAAACGCCCATCCTGCTTCCGAAGAAGTCATCGTGACCGCAACGAAACGCGCTACCACGGTGCAGAAAACGCCCGAAAGCATCGCGGCGGTCGTCGGTGACGAATTGCAGGACCGCGGCGTCAATTCCCTGGCCGACCTGGTCCAGGGCACGCCCGGCATTTCGCTGAAAAGCGAAGGGCCGAGTCAGACCGAGATCGAGCTGCGTG
>Ga0302326_10025680_pt1 | contig 11936 bp, 11 predicted proteins | sample Palsa_T0_3_FD_202264 | JGI IMG/M metagenome (GOLD analysis project Ga0302326, IMG submission 202264) | Peat permafrost microbial communities from Stordalen Mire near Abisko, Sweden - Palsa_T0_3 | ecosystem: Environmental > Terrestrial > Soil > Palsa > Peat permafrost | place: Sweden: Abisko... | reverse complement strand
TGGAAGCTGCCCTTCGCGGCATCGAAGCTGCGCAGGTTGGCGTAGAGCTTGATGAATACGTCCTGGGTCAGATCTTCAGCGTCATGGGAGGAGGCAGTGAAGCGGTAGCAGAGCGCATAGACCCGGCGCTGCTGGGCCACCACCAGCTCGGTCCAGGCCCCAGTATCCCCATCGAGGCAGCGCCGCACCAGGGCGGGCCAGTCCAGCTCTGGCGCCTCGGGCCGTCGTTCGCCAGGCGATTGCCGGCGCGCACCACCCTCCCGTTCAGGCGGAGTGTTCGAAGAGGGGTTCAACGCGGGCGTTCCTCGGCCAGTAGAATAGCGCCTCCCGTAATCGGCCTGAAAGCGCTCACCATGCGCCCCTGATCTACCGTCGTTCAAGGCGAGCGTAGCAGCCAGACTCATGGGTGATGATACGCACCGGCGACCGGCGCGGTTCCATTGGCATTAGAGCGGACGAGCAGGAGTATAGCCGCAAAAATCGTTTAGAGGAAAACGCAGAGGGTGCGTGTCTGGCCAGCACATTGTTTCTTCCCATCCGTCGAGAGGCTAGGAACGCAGTTTGACGCGGGTGATTTTGGAAAAGCGTACATCAGGGGCGTAAGAGCGTGTGTGAGAACCAGGATTTGCAGTTTAGTCCCGCAGGGACGGCTGAACTTAGCCCAGGACGCTAGTCCTGGGTACATCATGAAACATGATCGACTCCCGCAGGGACGGCTGAAGGTTGTCCAGGATTGCGTCGCGGCCTATTTTTCAGCCGTCCCTGCGGGACTGGTCGTCCTTTCAAATCCAACCCAGGACTGCGTCCTGGGCTAAGTTCAGTCGTCCCTGCGGGACTCGATTTCGAGACTTGTCTAACGCCTCATCCGGACATGCTCCAGAGGTTTCTCAGTGCCACAATCCCAGGAAATAGCGCTCCAGCAACCAGCCGAGGAAGTAGAGCAAACTGATGAGCCCGGCGCCCCACCAGAAGATCATCATGGGCAAGGTGCCGACGACACTGGCCTCGCGCTTGCCGGCCTTCTGGTCGCCAAGGTGGAAGATGTATCCGCTGGTCACGCAGATGGCGGCGGCCACGAGCATGAGATCGAGCGAAGGCAGCAGACGTTGTTGCAGATTACTCCCCGGCTCCAGGAAGGCGGAATGAAGCACGGCGTCGAGAGCCAGAATGCTCCACAGCAAAGAAGCGAATTTAGCGAGTTCCAGAAACACAGCACTCACGGGGAGACCCACTGAATTTTATGCCCTTTCAGCCACCAGCAGGGCGCCGCGGAGCTATGGGGAAATAACGAGGGGACACAAGGCCGTTGCACCGTGCCCATGTAGTCGAACTCCTCTTTCTGGCCTTTGAGCGGCGTGCGCAGGAACTGTTCCACGGGCACACTGGAGGACGCCTGGCCGCCCGCCCGCACTCGCAGAACGGCCCAGTCCCCGAGATAGAGAACCACGAGAACGGCCAGAAACCCCTGGAGGATACGCACCCACAGCCGCTTCATATTGAGAGCCATCCTACGCCCAAACCGGCGTAGTTGTGGCTCAGGACTGCTGCATGAAGTCGGGCGATACCGGATTTTCGTAGAGTGAATAGTCGCGCGTAACCACGGTCAGCCCGCTTTGGGTGACGAAGTAGTTGCGCCGGTCTTCTTCCCGGTCGTAGCCGATCACTGTGCCTTCCGGCAGGTGCACATCGCGATCGATAATGGCGCGCCGGATGCGGCAATGGCGCCCGATGTCGACGTGGGTGAAGATGATGCTCGACTCCACCTCGGCATAGGAGTTCACACGCACGTCCTGAGAGAGGACGCTGTTGCGGACCACTGCGCCGGAAACAATGCAGCCGGCAGAGATGACCGAGTTGATGGCCATGCCGGTGCGGCCCGGTTCGCCGAAGACGAATTTAGCCGGTGGATACTGCCGCTGCCGGGTGCGCATGGGCCAGGCTTTGTCGTACAGGTTGAAGATAGGAGAAACGGAGGCCACGTCCATGTTGGCGTCGAAATAAGCTTCGAGCGTACCGACATCGCGCCAGTAGAGCGCGTTCTGCTTGTTTTCGTCGACGAAGTTGTAAGCGGAAATCTTGTAGCGGCCAAGGATGCCGGGCAGGATGTTGTGGCCGAAGTCGTGCTTGGAGTTGGGGTCTTCGGCATCTTTCATCAACGCCGGCAGCAGCACGTCGGTGTTGAAGAGATAAATGCCCATGGAAGCATCGACCATGGTTGGATTGAAAGGCGAACGCAGGTTGGTGATCTTGGGCTTTTCCTGGAAGCCGATCACCTCGCCGGTGCGGCTTACTTCGACTACCCCAAAGCGCGACACCTCATCGGGCCGAATGGGCAGCGTGGCCAGGGTCACGTCGGCGCCGGAATCATTGTGGTGCTCAAGCATCAGCCCGTAGTTCATCTTGTAAATATGGTCGCCGGAAAGAATCAGCACATGTTTGGGCTGTTCCGCGCCGATGGAGTAGATGTTCTGGTAAACCGCGTCCGCGGTGCCCATGTACCAGTTGGCGCTGACCCGCTGCATGGGAGGCAGGATCTCAATGAACTCGCCCAGTTCCTGGGCCACAATACCCGTCCAGCCTTCGCGGATGTGGCGATTGAGAGAGAGTGCCTTGTACTGGGTGAGAATGTAGACCCGGCGAAGATCGGAGTTGATGCAGTTTGACAGGGTGATATCGATGATGCGGTAGTTACCGCCGAAAGGAACCGCCGGCTTGGCCCGATCTCGCGTAAGGGGGAAAAGCCGCTCACCCGCTCCCCCGGCCAGCAATACTCCAAGTGTGTCTTTCATTCCGTCACCGCGGCGCCCGTGCTAACTCTATCTCTTGAGGTGAGATGCTGTTGATTCACTCTTCCTCAACGGAGATGCGCAGGGAGCGCAGAAAGTGTACATCCTGCGCGTTAAAAGTCTCATCCCCTTGCAAATTTTCGCTTGGCGGTGCCTCTAGCTCAGAGGCCGGTTGTTGTTCTACCTCGTTCAATCCAATCGTCGCTTCCAGCATCAGAAGCACATCAAAGCCCTGTTTGCGGATGTCCTGGACTACCTCGGAGATCTGCTCGGACTCGGAAACCGACTCATGAATGGCTTCCCCCAGCTGCTGGATAAGACGACGAAGTCGTTGGTTCAATGATGTACCCCCATTCGCCAACCTCAGGCGCGGTTTTACCTACCTTACTTGTGATGTTACAGCGGAGCAATCTGAATCAACCGGCTGATAAACTTTTACTATGGAGCCAAAGAAAGTGGGACGCACGCTCGGCATCGGCGTTCGCGTGGCCTCAAATATGCTCCGCGAGCGGGTGGAAAGGGCAACTGCCGCCCATTCTGGCCCGGTTGAGGCTGGAAGCGGACGTCCGGCTGCGCCAGCCCGCCCCCTGGCCGGCATCAAGATCGACAGTAAGGTCGCCGATGCCAAACGGGGCGCCAAGGCCTTTGGCCGGGCTTTCCTGGGCCCGTTTACCCATGCCGGCAGCATCCTTTGGTTGGAGATCACGGGGCTATTCTTTGCCCTGTTTGCACTCTTTTTTGTGCAAAGCGTCTATCGTGTCCGCAGCGCGTGGAAGCAGGGCCCGGAGCATACGCACCTGCTGCTCTACGTTGTTCTGGCCTTCGCCTTTGCCTGGTTTTCAGTCAGTTCCTTCAGCCGCGCTTATCGGAAAAGCAAACGTGGGCCGGGTTCACGAGTTTAGAGAACCCGCGTGTGCGGCTTTCATTAGGGAAAGCCGCATGAAGTTCGCCAACGACAGCAAGTTCAACAGGAAATCCGGAGTACGCTGGGGCGAAATGGGGCACCCGTCCGATTCCCTTCAAACTTTGGTGGGGCACTGACTTCTACACTCTAAGTCACAGGCGCAAGGACATGGATCGCCCCTTTTACCGGGCAGAGGATTTGAGTGCTTTCGACCCCGAGCGCGAGCTTGGCGAGCCGGGCCAGTTCCCTTTTACCCGGGGCATCCGGCCCACGATGTACCGGGGCCGGCTGTGGACCATGCGGCAGTACTCCGGGATGGGGGACGCGGAGCAATCCAACCGCCGCTACCAGTTTCTGCTGGCCCAGGGCGGGAACGGGCTATCGGTCGCGTTCGACCTGCCCACCCAGATTGGCTATGACTCCGACTCTCCGTGGGCCGCCGGCGAGGTGGGCAAGGCCGGAGTAGCGATCGATTCGCTGGAAGACATGGGACGGCTCTTTGCCGGCATTCCGCTGGGCTCTGTCTCAACCTCCATGACCATCAATGCCACGGCGACAATTCTGCTCGCTATGTATGTCGCGGCAGCCGGGCGTTCGGGCTGCGACCGAGCCCAACTCGCGGGCACGGTGCAGAATGACATCCTGAAGGAGTACATCGCGCGCGGCACTTACATTTATCCCCTCCAACACAGCTTGCGCCTGATGGCCGACCTGTTTGCCTGGAGCGGCCAGAATGTTCCGTCGTGGAATCCCATTTCCATCTCCGGCTACCACCTGCGTGAGGCTGGAGCGACAGCGGTGCAGGAGCTCGCCTTTACCTTGGCCAATGGGTGTGCGTATCTCAGAGCGCTGGGTCACGCCGGGCTGGATATCGAGCAGTCGGCGTCACGATTCTCATTTTTTTTCGCCGCGCATAACGACTTTTTTGACGAGGTGGCCAAGTTCCGCGCGGCGCGCCGGCTCTGGGCTCGTTTGCTCGAGGAGCAGTTCGGCATCCGCGGCGCACTCGCCCTGGCGCTGCGTTTTCACACCCAGACGGCGGGCTCGACCTTGACCACGCAGCAACCCGAGAACAACCTGGCGCGCACCGCGCTGCAGGCACTTTCCGCCATCCTTGGCGGGACCCAGTCGCTGCATGTCAACGGCTATGACGAGGCGCAGGGATTGCCCAGCGAAGAAGCCGCCCGGCTGGCCCTGCGTACACAACAGATTCTGGCCAGGGAGTCGGGGGTTGCCCAGACGGTGGATCCCCTGGCTGGCTCCTATTACGTGGAATCGCTGACCACGGCTCTCGAGCGGGAGGCTCGGAATTATCTGAATCGCATCGATTCGCTAGGAGGGATGGTGGCCGCCATCGAACGCGGTTGGGTGCAGCGGGAAATTGAAGACGCCGCCTACCGGCAGCAGCAGGCCGTCGACTCCGGGGAGAGCGTGATCGTGGGTGTCAACCGATTTGCAGGCGAGGACTCAACGGAGCTGCCCGGGCGAAGTTTGGGCGACACGGTGGAACAGGAGCAGATCGAGCGGGTACGCGCGCTCCGCACCCGTCGCGATCCCTTGCGCTGGCAGGCTGCCCTCGACCGGGTAACGGAGCAGGCTCGCTGCAGCACTAACCTGATGCCGGCCATCCTGGAGGCAGTCGAAAGCTTTGCCACCGTGGGCGAGATTGCTACCAGCATGGGCAAAGTCTTCGGTGAATACCAACCGGCTTCGCTCCGTGGGTAGAGCAGTCAAAGGATCGACGCTTGCCGCGCGGCCGCGGGGAACCGATGCCGTGACTCCTCACAGAATGTTAACCGCCCGTGCCGCCAGCAAAGCCAGGGTGGCGAGGGAGATGCTGGATTGCAGCATCATGGTGACTTTTGCCCAGCGGGCAAGTACCGGCGAATCGGTGGGCGAGAATGCGGTGCTGGTATTGAAGGCCAGGAAAAGATAGTCCACAAAGCCTGGGGTCCAGGCTGGATCTATCGGTTTCGCGGTGCCCGGGGCAAGGGTCATTTGGGGGAAGAGGAAGTCTCCCTTGGTGTGGCATACCTTGACATGGCGGGCATGCGGTCCGCCCGCATCCAGGCGCCAATACCACGACGCGAATACCAGGATGTTGGTGACCCAAAGCGCGGCTGCGGAACGCAGTAGGGCTAAAGGCGGCAGCGTATGTTGAGGCAGGGAGCGAACGAGCAAGGTAAGCGACCACAGCATGGCGGCTGTGACCACGCCCAGCAAAACGTAACCGAGCTTCTGGTTGAGTTCAAACGAGCCCCGCATGCGGGCAATCAGGACGGGCACCAGGAGCACGGAAACGACTGCCAGCAGCAGCCAGGAGGGACCAAAGGTCAGTGGTTCGGGCAGAGACAGATGCAGCCCGCCCACGGCCAGGACCGCAACCACGGCAGGCCAGACGGGCTGGTTCGCGGTCGTCTGTTTCACAGCTGGTTTGGCAGGGGTCTGAGTCATATGAGTTTCAAACCAGCTTATTCTTTCACTCTCCACGCTGCCCCAAGTGGCGTCCTGGCGGATATAATGCTTGCGCCATGAATAAGACCACCGTCGTGTATCTATTTTCCGCGCTTTGCTTGGTCGTGCCTGTGAGCCTGCTGATAACGAACGCTTCCGCTATTCCCGACTCGCCGGCGAAACCACTGCTGGTAGCCACTAACCAAGGTGATCGCGACCTTAGCATCATCGACCCTGCCGCTGCCAAGCAGCTGGCCACCGTGCCCGAGGGAGGCATTACCGGGCACGAGGTGGCCACTTCGCCCGATGGCAAGACTGCTTATGTCCCCATTTATGGAAGTTCGGGGGTGGGTAAGCCGGGGACCGATGGCCGCGAGATGGTGGTGATTGATATTCCCAGCCGCCAGGTCACAGGCAAGGTTGACTTTGGCCATGGGGTGCGGCCTCACTGCCCGGTGTACGATCGGGCGAGCGGCATGCTTTACGTGACCACGGAGCTCGACCAGACGGTGACGATTATCGATCCCAAGACGCTAAAGATCGTGGGCACGGTCCCCACCGGACAGAAGGAATCGCACATGCTGGTGATCTCCCGCAACGGGCAGCGGGGTTATACCTCAAATGTGGGCGCAGGGTCGGTCTCGGTACTGGATTTGCCCGGGCGCAAGACTGTTGCCATCATCCCCATATCGTCAGAGTCGCAGCGGATCGCCATCTCCAACGACGATAAGATGGTCTTTACCTCGGACCAGACCAAGCCGCAACTGGCGGTGATCGACACCGCAACCAACAAGATCAAGACCTGGGTACCGTTGCCGGCGGTTGGGTATGGTACGTCGCCCACCCCCGATGGCCGTTTTCTGCTGGTTGCGATGCCTAAGGCTAACCAACTCGCAGTCGTCGATTTGGCCACGCTCAAGGTGGTGCGAACGGTCGATGTTCCCGACGATCCGGTCAAAGTGCTCGCCCGGCCGGACGGCAAGGTCGCTTATGTCTCCTGCTCCAAAGCTAAGCAAGTAGCAGTCGTCGATCTGTCGCAATGGAAGGTCGACTCGCTGATCGATGCCGGCAAAGGGGTCGATGGCCTGGCTTGGGCGGCGCCGGAAACCACAGGCGTACCGCACTCCCATCGCCAGGCGGCCATTGGGCGGCGAACGGGGGAGTAAACCCGTAGCGTTCTATCAGACCTGACTACCCTCCCAATTGCCCTGTGTCCCGCCTTCGTTTCGCGAGACGCGGGCTGCCCTGTGCGGCAATCGCAGCAAAGGGAAACAGCGTTTGCGACACTATGCTCAGGGCAGGAATCTTTAGCCGGCCCAATCCTTGGTAAGCAGACCCACCCCGGGGACGCGAAACGCACGCCGTCTCCGTGCTACCGTTGAAGATAAGTCATTTCCCGGTAAAGGAATTCACTGTGTCTGCTCCCCCCGATTCTGTCTCCCCTACCGCTCTGCGCAAGACCGCGCTCTATGGTGTCCACCGCCGACTCGGAGCCAAAATGGTTGATTTCGGCGGCTGGGACATGCCGGTCGAGTACTCCGGCATTACCGCGGAGCACATGGCAGTCCGCACCGCAGTGGGTCTGTTCGACGTCAGCCACATGGGCGATATTCAGTTTCGCGGACCGGGATCGCTGGCGGCAATTCAGGCACTGTCCATGAACGACGCATCGAAGCTGGCCACCGGCCAGGCGCAGTACTCGGCCATGCTGTATCCGCAGGGAACGTTTGTCGACGACATCCTGGTGCATAAATTCAGCGACAATGATTATCTTTTGGTCATTAACGCCGGCACCCGGGAAAAGGACTATCAGTGGATTCGCTCCCAGGTAGGATCGTTCGCAGGGGTGCACATCAGTGACTACAGCGACCATTACACCCAGCTCGCCATCCAGGGGCCCCGAGCGCAGGAGACGCTGGCCAAGCTCACCAAAACGGATCTGGGAGCGGTCAAGAATTACTGGTTCACGTGGGGCACTGTCTGCGGCCTGCCCAACACGCTGATTGCGCGCACCGGCTACACCGGTGAAGACGGATTTGAGATCTACCTGCCTTCCGACGAGCCGACCAGCGAGCGGGTTTGGGATGAGGTGATGCAAGCTGGTAAGGAGTTTGGCATTCTGGCCTGCGGTCTGGGAGCACGCAACACGCTTCGCCTGGAAGCCGCCATGGCTCTCTACGGGCACGAGATTTCCGAAGAGATCAACCTTCTCGAAGCCGGCCTGGAACGCTTCTCAAAACTAGGTAAGAGCGATTTCCTGGGCTCGCAGGCGCTGTTGTCTCTGCAACAGAGCGGCGCACCGAAGCGCAAGCTGGTGGGCCTGGAGATGGTGGATCGCGGCATTGCGCGCGACGGCTACAAGGTCTGCAACCTGCAGGGCGAGCCGATCGGCTACGTCACCAGCGGTTCTCCTTCGCCCTATTTAAAGAAGAACATTGCGCTGGCCTATGTTCCGACAGATCACATCATGCCTGGGATGGAAGTGGCGGTGGAGATACGCGGGAACCTCGTCAAGGCCAAAGTGGTGCCGACTCCGTTCTACCGTCGAGCCAAAAAGTCTGTGGGAAAACCGGCGTAAGGTGAACCTAGAAAGCCATTAGACCCGTCAAGAGAATCGCTGAGAAATCCATAAACCCGTAATAATGAAAGGGGAGACCAGAAGGATGGGCTATCCAGAATCGTACCGCTATACCCGAGAGCACGAGTGGATCGAGGTAGGAGCGGGCAAGGTGGGCATTACCGATTACGCACAAAGCACCCTGGGAGACATTGTCTTCGTTGAGCTGCCCAAGGTTGGGGCAACGGTAGAGAAAGGCAAGGTCTTTGGCAGCGTGGAGTCGGTAAAGGCTGTATCGGATCTCTATTCGCCGGTGACCGGCACTGTGGTTGAGGTGAACGAGGAGCTGACAACGGCTCCGGAAAAGATCAACACGGACGCCCACGGGGCGTGGTTGCTCAAAGTGAAGATCACGGATCCCTCCCAGGTGGATGAGTTGCTGAGTGCCGAGGACTACGAGAAGTACGTTAAAGAAGAGACCCACTGAACCAAAAATAGACGACGCTAGGAATAGAGGACGCTAGATGCGCTATTTGCCAAAATCGCCGGGCGAACGGATCGAGATGTTGCAGCAAATTGGCGCCGGCTCGATCGACGATCTGTTTTCCACTATCCCCCAGGAATACCGTCTGGAACGGGATCTGGAAGTTCCCCGTCAGATGGGCGAATCGGAAATCGTCGACTACTTTCGCAATGCATCGTTACGGAACGCGGCTGGATACACCAGCTTCCTGGGCGCCGGCGCCTATCGCCACTACCGCCCGGTGGTGATCGATTCACTGGTACAGCGGGGCGAGTTTCTCACCTCCTACACGCCCTACCAGGCGGAGATTACCCAGGGGACGCTGCAGGCCATCTTCGAGTTCCAGACCATGATTTGCGAGCTCACCGGCATGGACATCGCCAACGCCTCCATGTACGACGGCTCGACTGGCGCTGCCGAGTCGGTATCCATGGCTGTCCGCGTTACCCGCCGCAGCGGAGTATTCGTGGCCAGAACTGTGCATCCCGAGTACCGCGAGGTCATGCACACCTATGCGCAGCACCAGGGACTGGAGGCGGAAACGATTGGGTTCGGCGACGACGGACGGCTTGACCTGGCGGCGCTCGAACAAAGCGTCAGCGAAGAGACCGCCTGCGTGCTGGTGCAGTCGCCGAACTTTTTCGGCGTGATCGAAGATATTCCCGCCATCGCCGAGATGGTGCACAAGAAGGGTGCGCTGCTGATTGTCTCCATCGCCGAGGCTATTTCGCTGGGCGTGGTGAAACCGCCCGTCGAAGCCGATATCGTCTCCATGGAAGCACAATCCTTTGGGGTGGCGCTCAGCTTTGGCGGCCCCTACTGCGGGGTGATTGCCGCCAAGGAACAGTACCTGCGACAAATGCCCGGACGGCTGGTGGGGGAAACCGTAGATACGGAAGGCCGGCGCGGTTTTGTGCTTACGCTTTCCACCCGGGAACAGCATATTCGCCGGGAGAAGGCTACCTCCAACATTTGCACCAACCAGGCATTGGTAGCTTTGATGGCGACCATCTTCCTGGTGGTTTACGGCAAAGAGGGCATGCGAGAACTGGCGTTGCACAACCTGGCCAAGGCCGATTATGCAGCCAAGCAGTTTTCGAGCATGGGAGGTGGCAAGCTGCTGTTCGCGGCGGCTTCCCGCTTCAATGAGTTTGTGCTCGAGACTGCAGAAGCACCCGAGCAGTTGAACGCCAAGCTGCTTAAGCAGAAGGTGATCGGTGGCTTGCCCCTGAGCCGCTGGTATCCGGAACTGGGCCACGCCAGCTTGTGGTGCACCACCGAGTTGAATACCCGAGAGCAGATCGATCACGCGGCCTCGCTGCTGCAGCTTGACTCCGAAGAAGCGCTTACCCGGGCTTGAAAGGCATACCGTCGATGGCAACCACCACTCAGGATCTCGCAGCCACCAATCTGTTCGAGGGCGTGCGTCACAAAGTGCAATCGCATCTGAGCCAGAACGAGGCCCTGGTGTTTGAAAAGTCTTCGCCGGGCAAGAAGGCTTACAAGATGCCGCCGCTCGATGTGCCGGTAGTGGACCCTCAGTCACTGCTGGGCGAAGCCGCGCGCGCGGATCTGGGGCTCATGCCGGAGCTGAGCGAAATCGAGATCATTCGCCATTTCACCCGCCTCTCCACCTGGAACTACGCCATCGATCTGGGCATGTATCCGCTGGGCAGTTGCACCATGAAGTACAATCCGCGGGTCAACGAATTCGTCGCCCGCCTGGAAGGCCTTGCCGAAGCGCATCCTTACCAGCCGGAGTCGCTCTCCCAGGGAGCGCTCGAGATTATCCGTCTGCTCAAATCCTGCCTGCTGGACATCACCGGCATGGACACGATCACCCTGCAGCCGGCAGCGGGTGCGCATGGGGAGTTCACCGGGATCCTGCTGGTGCGGGCTTACCACCAGTCCAAGGGAAATCCACGGCACAAGGTCATCATTCCAGATTCTGCTCACGGAACGAACCCGGCCACGGCCGCGATTTGCGGTTACCAGGTGGAGAACCTGCGGTCGAATTCTTTGGGGATGGTCGATGTGGCCCAGCTGGAACAGATGGTTACCGAGGACACGGCGGCGCTGATGCTGACCAACCCCAGCACCATAGGGGTATTTGAGAGCGAGATTCACAAGATCGCCGACATTCTCCACGCCAAGGGCGCGTTGCTGTACATGGATGGCGCCAACATGAATGCCCTGGTAGGCAAGACAAGGCCCGGGGACTTCGGGGTGGACGTGATGCACCTGAACCTGCATAAGACGTTCTCGACCCCGCATGGCGGCGGTGGTCCCGGCTCCGGCCCGGTTGCGGCCAAAAAAATACTGGAGCCGTTTCTGCCCGCACCGGTGGTGGTGGAGGGCGAACTCGATGAGAACGGCCGGCGGATGCTGCGTCTGGATTACGATCGCCCACAATCGGTCGGCCGGGTGCGCATGTTTTATGGCAACTTCGGCATGTTTGTCCGCGCGCTTGCTTACATCATGGCCAACGGCCCGGATGGCCTGCGCCAGACCACGGAAGATGCGGTGTTGAACGCGAACTACATTCGCAAGAACCTGGAGGACGTGTACGAGCTGCCTTACCGGACGCCCACGCTGCACGAGGTGGTCTTCAGCGATCGCCGTCAGACGCAGAAGGGGGTCAAGACCGGCGACATTGCCAAGCGGTTGATTGACTATGGTTTTCATCCCTACACCACTTCATTCCCGCTGATC
>Ga0302326_10025679_pt1 | contig 11936 bp, 8 predicted proteins | sample Palsa_T0_3_FD_202264 | JGI IMG/M metagenome (GOLD analysis project Ga0302326, IMG submission 202264) | Peat permafrost microbial communities from Stordalen Mire near Abisko, Sweden - Palsa_T0_3 | ecosystem: Environmental > Terrestrial > Soil > Palsa > Peat permafrost | place: Sweden: Abisko... | reverse complement strand
GCTCCGGGTGGTGAAAGGCCGGGATGGCCCGCATGGGCTCCCCGATGATCTCCCGGTAGGACTTGCCCTCGGGATTGCCGTTCCGGAAATACTCCTCCTGAGCGCCTGGCTTCGCCACGACCTCGAAGGTCGGGTTCGGTATGTACTCGCTCACCGTGCCGCGGATCATGATCTTGGTCCGACCCCGCAGGTCGACGTAGTCGATGGCTCCCTTGTAGCGATCAGGGAGGTGTCGGGTGAACGAGTCCCTGGTCTCGTAGAAGTGGTTGTCGGCATCGAAGACGGGGAAATCCAAGACTCTTGGCATAGTGGAGAGGATATTGATTTCTGACTGTGACGTCAATGTCATAGAACTACCCAGCCCATCCGTCCCGCCGCCCCAGCCATCCGACCGGCCTCGGAGCACCGAAACCCCTCGCCGAGTGCATCGGAGAGAGATCAGCGGTTGGTCGGGAAATGCAGCTGCACGCTGGTCGGGCCCGGCTCGGGCCAACGGGAGGTGACGACCTTGGGTCGGGTGTAGAAGCGGATGCCGTCGGGACCGTAGATGGACGCGTCCCCGAAGATCGAGGCCTTCCACCCACCGAAGGAGTGCGACGCCACCGGAACGGGGATCGGGACGTTGATGCCGACCATCCCGACCTGGACCTCACGTTCGAACCGCCGTGCCATGCCGCCGTCCCGGGTGAACAATGCGGTGCCGTTGCCGTAGGGGTTGTCGTTCACGAGCGCGAGGGCCTCATCGAACGTGGACACCCGCACGACGCTCAGCACAGGTCCGAAAATCTCGTCGTCATAGACGCGCATGCCGGGCTTCACGTCGTCGAGCAGGGAGCAGCCCACGAAGAACCCGTGCTCCAGACCGGTGGCCGACCCATCCACCACGACCTTGGCGCCCTCCTCGGCCGCGCGCTCGACGTACGACTGCACGCGGTCGCGATGCTCCGCCGTGATCAGCGGGCCCATCAGGGACGCCTGGTCGTCACCCGCACCGACCACCACGTCTGGAATCCGGGTGGCGATGGCTTCGATGAGCGGGTCGGCCACCGGACCGACGGCGACGACCACCGAGATCGCCATGCACCGTTCGCCGGCCGACCCGTAGGCAGCGGACACCGCTGCGTCGGCGGCAGCGTCGAGGTCGGCGTCGGGGAGCACCACCATGTGGTTCTTTGCGCCCCCGAGCGCCTGGACCCGCTTGCCGTGACGCGTCCCGGTCTCGTAGATGTGACGCGCCACCGGCGTGCTGCCCACGAAGGAGATCGCAGCCACATCGGGGTGGGCCAGCAACGTCTCGACCGTCTCGCGGTCACCTTGCACGACGCTGAAGACGCCGTCGGGGAACCCTGCCCGTTGCACGATCTCGGCCAGAACGAGCGAGACGGAAGGGTCCTTCTCGGACGGCTTCAGCACGAAGCAGTTACCGCAGGCGATGGCATTGGCCATCATCCACAACGGCACCATGATCGGGAAGTTGAACGGGGTGATGCCTGCGACGACGCCCAGGGGTTCGAGCACGGTACGAATGTCGATGCCCGTCGAGATCTCCGAATTGGACGATCCCTTCATCAGGTTGGGAATGCCGCAGGCGAACTCGACGTTTTCGATGCCGCGCGCCACCTCTCCCTTCGCATCCTCGAGAACCTTGCCGTGCTCACGGGTGACAGCGGCAGCAAGTTCGTCTCGGCTTGCATCGAGCAGCTCGCGTAGGCGAAAGAGCAGGCTGGCCCGACGGGTGAGAGACGAGGATCTCCACTCCGGGGATGCCACGACGGCCGACGCGACGACGGCATCCACCTCCGCCGCCGAAGCCAGGGCGACCTCGCCGGTCTGCACGCCTCGGGCGGGGTCGTAGACCGGCGTCGTCCGACCCGAGGTGCCGGGCACGGCTCGGCCGCCGACCCAGTGGCCGATGGGCCGCAGGCCAGGGCCACCCGATTCCGGATCTGTCGAAGACGGCGCCATCGTCGCGGATCTTATGGCCCGCATCGGGGGTGAGGCCTCGGGGCGGATTCCCCCGAGGGACGGGCAACGGTCCTGGTCCTTCCGGCTAAGCGAGAGAACGAAACGGGCTCGCGCCGCTGGACCTGCCGCCCGGGGGTCCAGCTGCCACAGACTCGGACGGCGCCTCCCACGCCACGTAACATAGCCAACGTGTTCGATTGCGACGTCGACGTCAAAACTGGGTGGGGGCTCGGCGGTTCCGCCGTGGGACCGGCCGGACGCTCCCGCCGCGCCCGAGCCGGGTGGAAGGGGTGCCATGCGGCCGCTTCCTGAGCTGACTCCGGCCAACGAGTGGTTCTGGACCTCCGGCGCCGATGGCATCCTGCGCATTCAGGGGTGCAGCGACTGCGGACAACTGGTCCATCCTCCTGTGCCCATCTGCCCCTACTGCCGGAGCCGGTCGTCGAAGCCGACACCTGTCTCAGGCCGAGGGACGATCGTGGGGTTCACGGTCAACGCCCATCCCTGGCTGCCGGACCTCGATCCCCCCTACGTGATCGCCAACGTCGCGCTGGAAGAAGACCCCCGCGTCCACCTCACGACCAACATCGTCGGATGTGCGCCCGCCGACGTCCAGATCGGACAGAAAGTCGCGGTGCGGTTCGAGCAGCAAGAGGATGTCTGGTTACCCCTGTTCGAGCTGACCGGCGAACTCGACCCCGTCGACCGTGTCGACGAACCGGTGCGGCCGCACCCCCGCGCCCCCCTGAGCGAAGAGCGCTTCGAGCACAAGGCCGTCCTGAGTGGCATCGGTCGTTCCACCTTCGGCCGGCGGCTGATGGTCGACCCGCTCTCACTCGCCGTCGACGCCAGCCTGGCGGCGATCGCCGACGCCGGGCTGACGATCGAGGACATCGACGGGCTGTCGACCTATCCGGGCATGAGTGGCGCGGGCATGAGCGAGGGGGGCGCCAGTGCCATCGAAGAGGCCCTGCGCATCCACCCCACGTGGATCAACGGAGGCGGCGACCTCCCCGGCCCGGGTGGTTCGGTCATTGCAGCGGCCTTGGCCGTCGCCTCTGGCCTCTGCCGTCATGTCCTCTGCTTTCGGACCGTGTGGGAGTCCACCTTCGCCGTCCTCGCCGGCCGAGCGGCGCAGGCAGCCGCTACAGACGGTGGCGGCGGCCAGAAGCGGGCGGAACGAGTTTCCGGCCCGTTCCGCGAATGGCGAGCTCCCTTCGGTGCCATGTCAGCCGCCAACTGGATAGGCATGAACGCAACGCAGTACATGCACCGCTATGGCGCTCCCCGCGAGATGCTCGGGCTGATCGCGCTCAACGGACGCCGCAATGCCGCCCTGAACCCGAACGCCATCTACCGCGACCCTATGACGATGGACGACTATCTCTCGGCGCGGCCCATCACCTCCCCGTTCGGGCTCTACGACTGTGACGTGCCGTGCGACGGGTCCATCGCCGTCATCGTCTCGGCGGCGTCGGTCGCGGACGACCTCCCGCACCCGGCGGTGCGTATCGAGGCGGTGGGCACCCAGATTCTGGAGCGGGTGTCGTGGGACCAGGACACCCTGACCCACGAGCCGCAGGTCATCGGCCAGGCCGCGCACCTCTGGACGCGGACCGATATGCAGCCGTCCGAGGTCGATCTGGCCCTTGTCTACGACGGCTTCACCTTCAATGCCATCTCCTGGCTCGAGGGTCTCGGATTCTGTGGCTTCGGCGAGGCCTACGACTGGCTCGACGGAGGCCGTCGCATCGCACTCGACGGCGAGCTCCCGGTCAACCCGCACGGCGGACAACTCTCGGAAGGCCGCAGCCATGGTTTCGGCTTCCTCTACGAAGCGGTGACCCAGTTGCGCCACGACGCCGGCGCGCGCCAGGTCCCCAATGCCAAGACCGCCGTGGTCACGTCCGGGGGCGGAACGCCCTCCGGCGTCTTGCTGTTGCAGCGGAAGGACACGTGACGTCGATGCCCGCTCCCGATGCCGATCCCACAACGACCTCGGACGCGAACGAGAAGCCCAGTGGGCCGCGTTCCCGCAAAGGAGTCGAGACCCGGGCGCGTCTCCTCGCGGCAGCCAAAGAGGTCTTCGAGCAGGACGGGTTCCTCGATGCCCGGATCTCCGACATCGCCGAGCGAGCCGGCCTCTCGCACGGGTCCTTCTACCACTACTTCGAATCGAAGGAAGAGGTCTTCCGGGAGGTGGCGGCCGAGGTGGAGCAACGGCTCAGCGAGCCGCTCTACAGCGTGATTCTGGATGCGAATTCGACGGCCTCGCCGTACGAGCGGATCCACGAAGGGATCAGGCGGAACTTCGAGAGCTACCGGGACGAAGCCCGCATCATGGGTGTGATTGAGCAGGTCTCGCGTTTCGACGACACCCTGCGCGCCTTCCGCAACGAGCGCCACCACGTCTCGTCGGCGCAGATCGCCGACTCGATACGTCGCCTGCAGCAACACGGACTCGCAGATCAGAGCCTCGACCCTGTCATCGCCGCAGCCGGCCTAGGGGCCATGACGTACCGCTTCCCCGAGATGTGGTTCGTTCAGGGCTTGGTGGATTGCGACTTCGACGTGGGCGTCGACCAGTTGACGCGGCTCTTCGTCAACGCACTGGGTCTGCATGAGCCTGCTCCAGCGGCGGCAACCGAAACCTCGAACGACGCGCTCATCAGCGACTGAGTTCCCAGCCCAGCCGCCACGACGAGCCACCTGGGGTCGCCCGTGCGAACGAAAGCGACGAGTGTCAGGAGCCCCATGACAGAGCACTCTCTGGGCACATGCTCCAGAGAGTGCAAACTCGGTCTCGCGAGAACCCTGCGTCGAGTCCGACGCCACTGAATGGCAGTGGAACGTTCGAGTCCGGCTGCTTCCTGAAAAATCGCAGCAATGGCGTCAATCCGTTCCTCATTCGAGAAGTGTGCCAGCGCTTTGGCCTTGCTCCGCTCGATGGCGTCAAAGGGATTCCTCGGCATCGAGAAAGAACGGTCCCGGTCCGCCGGGAGGGAGCGCGCAGAAGCGGGCGGTCAGCCCAGAACTTCGGCCTTCCACTCCAAGAGCTGCGGGGCCAAGAGGGTCCAGCGGGCGAACAGCCCTTCCTCCCGCGCTTCGCCGCGCTCGATCCATTCGCGGTCTCCCCACGGCGGCTCGACGAGGCGGGCGGCGGGGAGAACGGCGGCCAGGGCTTCCGACGTCGCCCTCGTGTGGTGCGGGTCGCTGACCCCGCTGCGGAAGACCAGTGCCGGAATGCGGAGGGCCTCGGCGTCCGCTGCGGCCAGTCCGGGCACGGGCTCGTCGGCGCGTGGGACGTAGGCCAGCATCCAGCGTTCCATCGTCGCGATGAACGTCGCTGGGTCCTGCGCCAGGAAGCGATCGCGGTTGGACAGGTTCAGCTCCTGCACCTCGGCCCATTCCGGCAGATCCGCCACGGCCACCATGCCCTGGGTCCAGGCCGCCTGCACTGATCCGCCGCAGTAGTGCGTCGCCAACGACAGGAGGCCGTAGACGCCGCCGCTGATCCACCAGATGGCCAGGCCGGCCGCTGTCTCGGGGTGACGGGCGGCGGTGAGGAGCGACACGCGGGCACCGCCCGAGCCGCCGGCGATGATGGCGGGCGTCATGCCGAGGTGGACCAGCAACCCGGCCAGCGCGTCGGCCTGCATGGCGGACTCCGACGATCCCTCGAAGCACACGTCGGACTCGCCACAGTTGGGCCGGTCCCAGATCAGCACCTTGTTGCCGTGCTCGGCCAGCGCTTCGGCCAGAGGTCGCACGCCGGGCGACTCCTTGGTGAAGCGCCCTCCGGGCGTGATCACCCAAGGCTGTCCCGACTCCCCGATCACGTCGTACGCCAGCGACAATCCGTCGATCTCTGCGATGGGCACGAATGGACTCCTTCGGATTGGTGGCGGTCTGCTGCGGGGCTGCGGGGCTATTTGGTCGAGGGGCTACGGGGGACGTCGCGGAAGGGCACGTCCTTGTCGAGCCGGCGCTCCCGTGGCATGCCCAGCACGCGCTCGCTGATCACGTTGCGCGCCATCTCGGTCGTGCCGCCTCCGATGCTGCCTGCCTGGCGCATGAGGAAGTTGATGGCACTCATTGCGGCGGTGTCGCCCTCGGTCCAGGCCGCGCCGGAGGCGCCGGCGACGTTGAAGGCCAGCGTCACGACGCGCGAGACCGAAGTGCCCTTGAACAACCGCACGAGCCCCGCCGCCTGGTCGGACATGCGGCCCGTCCGCACACCCTCACCAACCCGCCCGGCCAACTGATTGACGACGAGCTCCAACACGCGCGCCTCGCCGATGTGGTCACGCGCCGTCGCGTCGTCGAGGCGGCCGTGCGCCCGGGCGATGTCGTAGACGATCTTCGCATCCTGGCTCCCATGGGCCAGGCCGACGGGCTCGGTCACGAGGGACGAGTTGTAGAGCATGCGCTCGTGGAACATCCAGCGCGTGCCCACGGTCCAGCCTTCGTCCACGCCGCCGACGCGGTCTGTGTCGGGGACGATGACATCGGTCATGAACTCCTGGCAGAACTCCCGCGAGCCGTTGTTCATTTCGATGCGGTGCACCTCGACGTTGGGCTGGTGGATCGGCAGCATGAACACGGTCAAGCCACGGTGCTTCGGCTGGTCCCAGTTGGTCCGGGCCAGACAGAGCCCCCAGTCCGACCACCACGCTCCCGATGTCCACACTTTGGACCCGTTGAGAATCCACTGCTCCCCGTCGCGCACGGCCGTGGTGAGCGCCCCGGCCACGTCGGAACCACCGCTCGGCTCCGAGAGGAACTGCATCCACAGCTCCTCCCCCTTCAAAATGGCAGGAAGGTGACGCAGCTTCTGCTCCTCGGTGCCGAACTCGAGAATGACGGCGGCACACGGCGAAAGCGTCGGGATCTGCACCCGCAGGGGGTACTCGTAGCCCGCGAACTCCTCGTTGAGAACCTTCTGATGCTCGTGGGACAGGCCCTGCCCGCCGTACTCGCGGGGGAAGCAGATGCCGGCCAGGTCGGCATCGAACAGCATGCGTTGAATCTCACGATCCCGGGCGACGGTGGCGAGCTCCGCCTCGTCGTCGTTGTTGTTGCGCTCCCAGCGCAACTCCTCGGGAGTGACCCGTCGCAGATTGGTCTGGACAAAGGACCGCGCCCGCTGCCGGAAGTCCTCGAGGCTCTCCAGCTCCTCCGATGTCTCCACTCGCAAGGCGCTCACGCCGCTGCCCCTTCCCGTTCCCGTGCATCGATGAAGGCGGTGATGCGCTGGTGGTGCTCCTCCGGCGTCCCGGCGAGCGCACGATTCACCGTCACCCGCCGCAGGAAGAGATGGAGATCGTGCTCGAACGTCACCCCGATGCCTCCGTGCATCTGCGTGCAGTCCTGCACCAACTCGGCGCCGTACTCGCCGATGTAAGCCTTGGCCGCACTCACCAACTCGGCCGCGCCGGCGTCGCCCGCCGCCACTGCGGCGCAGGACGCATCGCTGGTGGCATGGCTCGACTGGAGCCACATGTACATATCAGCGAACCGGTGCTTGAGGGCCTGGTACGACGCCAGCGGTCGTCCGAACGAGTAGCGGTCGAAGGCCCACTCGACGGTCATGTCGAATGCCGCCTGCATCGCGCCGACCGACTCCGCGTTCAACAGGACGATGAGCTGCTCGAACTGACGGTGGACCTGCAAGGCGGCTTCGCCGGCGAGTCCGACCATCGCGCTCGCCGGGACCGTCACCTCGTCGAAGGTCACGATGCCGAAGCGCCGGGTCAGGTCGACCGTGTGCATCGGTGCCGTGGTGACCCCCGGCGTAGTTGCCGGGACGAGGACCTGGGTCACGCCGGTACCGCCCTGGTCGCGGCACGTCACGAGCAGGTGGTCCGCCTGGCCGGCCGACTCCACGATCGCGACCTCACCGCGCAGGACGAGGTCGTTCCCCGAACGGCTCGCCTCGACGGTCGGCTCCCACCTGAGCGAACCGAAGGGCGGCGCGCACCAGGTGGCGACGCTCTCTCCCGAGAGCACGCCGGCCAGCACGTCCGGCGCCGCGTCGTGCTCGCTCAAGGCGGCGGCCACCACGTTGACGACGGCCAAGGGCCCGGGTGCGGCGTGACGCCCGAACTCGTAGGCGACGAGGCCGGCGTCCACGAGGCCCGCGTCGCTGATGGTGCCGCCGCCGTGGGCTTCGCTCACCAGCAACGAGGTCCATCCCAGCTCGGCGCCACGGCGCCAGTAGGCGGAGTCGTAGCCGGCCGGGTCATGACGGAGTTGCCGCAGGGTGTCCGGCGGCACCTGCTCGGTCAGGAAGCGGTCGGTGGTGTCGCGAAAGAATTGCTGGTCTTCGCTCAGGTTCAGGAGCATGAGGCTCCTTGCTGCTCACTCACGTGGTTCTCTTTCTCGGGCGCGACTGCATGGTGGTGGTGGTCTGTCGGCATGGCGATCGTCGGAGTCCAGGAGGCTAGACGGCGCCCACGATGCCGATGCCGGCGGCCTCGTTGCGGGTGCGCCATGCGTCCTTCGACATCCGGGTGACGTCGACGTCGGGCGTCGCCGCCCGCAGCGCGCGCACAGTCGCCTGCTCCCTCGGTGTGTGGAGGAACGGATCCCACCCGTAGAAGCGGCAGGCGTTCTCCCAGGTGATCTTGTGGATCTCGTCGTCCCGGCACCCGGCGTCCTGGAACTCCTTCCAGGCGTACTCGGGTGAGTTGGGCCAGGTCGTGTCGGTGTGCGGATAGTCGCATTCCCAGGCGATGCCCTCGATGCCGATGCGGTCCCGCAGCAGCAGGCCCGACGGATCGGTGATGTAGCAGGCCAGGATGTGGTCGCGGAAGACCTCGGAGGGGAGCTTGCCGCCGAAGTCGGAGTGCATCCACTCCTGGTTCGTGAAGTGCCGGTCGATACGGTCGAAGTAGAAGGGGATCCAGCCGATCCCGCCCTCGGAGAGGGCGACCTTGAGGTCGGGGAACCGCCGCAGCGTCGGCCCGAACAACAGGTCCTGGGCGGTGATGGCGCTGATCTGACAGGCCAGCACCATCAGGTGGTCCATCGGCGCCTCCTCGGGCTTCTGGATGACGTTGAAACCGGCGCCGATGTGGAGGGAGAGCACCATGTTCTCCTCGCTCAGCGCGGCGAACATCGGGTCCCAGTAGCCCGACAGGAAACTGGGGAACCCCTGCACGTGGGGCGTCTCGAGGAAGCTGATGGACCGGCACCCCTTCCTGGCGATGCGCCGCACCTCGGCCACCGCGGCCTCGATGTCCCACATGGGCACGATGCCGAGCGGAATGAAGCGGCCCGGGTATTCCCCGCACCACTCGTCGATGGCCCAGTCGTTGTAGGCCTGCAGCATGACGAGCGCGATCTCCTTGTCCTGCGCCTCGGAAAAGGTCCGCGCGTTCCAGCCGGCCATGGTGGGGAAGCACATGGAGCCAAGCACGCCGTTGGCGTTCATGTCGCGCACCCGCTCGTGCACGTCGAAGCACCCCGGTCGCAGCTCGGTGTAGGTGCCCGGGTTGAAGCCCCACTCCTCCGACGGCCAGCCCACCGTGGCCGACATGCCGAAGGACGTGCTGGTCTTCTCGCCCTGGAAGACCCAGCGGTCGATGCCGTCCTCGTGCACGACCTTGGGCGCCTCGTCGAGCCACTTCTTCGGCACGTGGTTCTCGTACATGTTGGGCGGCTCGATCATGTGGTCGTCGATGCTGACCAGGATCATGTCCTCGAGGTTCATCGGATGCTCCTCTCGCTGTAAGAATTGAAATGCGCGGACCGCATCACGCCGTCCGCACCGGGAGCGTCTCCCAGCCCCGGACGGTCGAGGCATGGGCACGCTCGGCCTTGTCGTAGTCGACCTCCCACTCGGGGAAGCGCGTGAGCACCTCGTCGAGCGCCACCCGGCCCTCGAGGCGCGCCAGCGCGGCGCCGAGGCACAGGTGGATGCCGTAGCCGAAGGAGAGGTGCCGGCCCACCTCGCGGTGGATGTCGAAGCTGTCCCCGTCGGGGTAGTGACGCTCGTCCCGATTGGCCGAGCCGTTGAGGATGACCATGATGCTGCCCTCCGGCACCTTCTGGCCGTGGAACTCGACCTCATGTTGGACGTAGCGGGCCTGCACGGGCGACGGCGCCTCGTAGCGCAGCAGTTCCTCGATCGCGTTGGGGACCAGCGACCTATCCGCTGCCAGCTCACGGCGCTGGTCGGGGTGGCGACCGAGGACCTCACCGGTGAAGCCGATGAGCCGTGCCGTCGTCTCGTTTCCCGCCCCCGCCAGCAGCCCGACGTAGGTCAGGATCTCGTTGTGGGTGAGGGTGCGTGTCGTGCCGGTCTCGTCTTCGAACTCAGCGTTGATGAGCTCGGTCATCAGGTCGTCCGAAGGGTGATCGGCGCGCCATGTGATGTAGTCGGAGAACACCTGCGCCGACTCAACGGCGTCGTAGTCGGACTCGGGCTCGGTGCCTTCCTCCAACCGCAAGCTTTCGTCGAGACGATCGCGGATCGCGACCTGGTCCTGCTCGGGGATGCCCAACAACATGCCGATGACGCGCATCGGCATGAACTTCCCCAGGTCCTCAATGAAGTCGAAGCCGCCGACACCGACGAGCGGATCGAGCACTTCGGCGCAGAAAGCGCGTACCTGCGGCTCGAGCGCCAGCATCTTCTTGGGGGTAAAGACCCGCGAGAGCAGCGAACGGTGGCCCGTGTGCGCCGGCGGGTCCTCCATGAGGATCACGCCTGACGGAATCTCGACATTGGCTCGGATCATCTCGAGGATGGAGCCGCGACCGGAGCGGTAGGTGTCCCAGTCGAGCATGACCGCCTCGACGTCCGCCCAACGGCTCAGGGCGAAGAACTCGTACTTCTCGTTCCAGTAGAGCGGCACCTCGTCCCGCATCCGCTTCCACAATGGATACGGGTCCGCGTCGATGACGAAGTCGTAGGGGTCGTAATAGACCCCGGGCTCGCTGGTGACAGTCACGTTGTGACCCCCGTCTCTGTCGCTAGGACGCCGGCCAGGCCAGCGACTTGACCTCGAGATACTGCTCGAAGCCGGGCACGCCGTTCTGGCGGCCGATGCCGCTGTGCTTGTACCCGCCGAAGGGCAGGTCCGGACCGTACGGTGCACCGCCGTTGATGCTGAGGCCGCCGGTGCGGACGCGCTTGGCCACGGCGAGCGAGTGCTCCACCGAGCCCGAGAACACGCCGCCGGACAGCCCGTACTTGGAGTCGTTGGCGATGCGCACCGCGTCGTCCTCGTCCTCGAACGGGATGACGACGAGCACCGGGCCGAAGATCTCCTGCTGGGCGATGGTCATGGAATTGTCGACGTCGGTGAACAGCGTCGGCTCGACCCACCAGCCCTTGGCGAACTCGTCACCCGAGGGCCGTCCTCCTCCGACGGCGAGCGTGGCGCCCTCGGCCTTCCCCTTCTCGATCAGGCCGAGGACGCGCTCGCGCTGCTTGGACGAGATCACCGGGCCCATCATGACGTCGGGCCGTTGCGGGTCGCCGTACGGCACGGCGTTGAAGAGCCCCGTGAGCATCTCGACGCCTTCCTCGTAACGGGATCGGGGCAGCAGCATGCGCGTCTGAATGGCGCAGCCCTGGCCGGCGTGGAAGCAGGCGCCCATGCCCATGAGGGTGGCGAAACCGAGGTCGGCGTCCTCGAGCACGATCGTCGCCGACTTGCCGCCCAGCTCCAAGAAGGTGCGCTTCATGGTGGCGGCGCCCTTCTCCATGATCCGCTGGCCCACCGCGGTCGAACCGGTGAACGAAATCATGTCCACTTTGGGCGACAGCGTGAGCTCCTCGCCGATGAGGTGGTCCGACGACGTGACGATGTTGACCACGCCGGCGGGGATGTCGGTCCGCTCGGCAATGAGACGGCCCAGCATCGTGGCGTTCCACGGCGTGTCGGGCGCGGGCTTGAGCACCACGGTGTTGCCCGTGGCGAGTGCCTGGCCCAGCTTGTGCGAGGTCACCTCGAAGGGGA
>Ga0302326_10025677_pt1 | contig 11937 bp, 8 predicted proteins | sample Palsa_T0_3_FD_202264 | JGI IMG/M metagenome (GOLD analysis project Ga0302326, IMG submission 202264) | Peat permafrost microbial communities from Stordalen Mire near Abisko, Sweden - Palsa_T0_3 | ecosystem: Environmental > Terrestrial > Soil > Palsa > Peat permafrost | place: Sweden: Abisko... | reverse complement strand
GGATGAGGCAGTGGTGTGGTGGGCCTTACAAGGCCACATCAGTCATGAAGCCGGTCGCGTGGCCCTGTGGATCTACCTGCTGTTCGCCTTCGTGGTCCTGCCGGTGTTCGTGCCCGTGGCCGTCCTGTTGATCGAACCGGCCGGTCGGCGCCGCTGGATTGTCGCTCCGTTCGTCGCCATCGGTGCCGTGGTCTCGAGTGTGTTGCTCATCGAGATGCTGCGCGGCTCGATCGTCGCCAAGCTCGCCCACTACCACATCGCCTACGGCATCCATCCCGGGGCGGGCGGATTGATCGTCGGCGTCTACGTGGTCGCGACGTGCGGGGCGTTGCTGTTCTCCGGTTATCGCGACATCGCCATCTTCGGCATCGTCAACCTGATCGTCGTCGCCGCCCTGGCCCGTCTGACGATCGACGGCTTCGCGTCACTGTGGTGCGGGTGGGCGGCGGTCGCCAGCGGTGCCATGGCGTTGCACCTGCGTCTCGCCCAGCCGCACGGTCCCCTGCACCACGCGCTCGCCTGAGCAACAGCCGACCCGTAGCCCGGGGCCGTCCTCGGCCCGGGTAGGTTCGGGCGTCGTGGAGGAATGCCCGCACGGACTCGACGTCGCCTGGTGCTCGCTGTGCAAGGCACGCGCCCAGCCGCCGGTCGCCAAGCCGAAGCCCATGCCTGCCGCCCGCACGCGCGCGGCCCGGCCAGTTCGCTCGGTCCCAGCCGAGGTCAGTCTCGATCCGCCGTCAGCGCTGGCCAGGCTCCGGCCTGTCCTGTTTCATGCCACGGCCTACGGTTCCTGGGACTCAATCGCCGCGAATGGCCTGCGTACCGCTGCCCAGCTCCTGTCGGACGATGACAAGGCTCGGACTCACCTGCGCACCGCCCCTGTCGAGATCGCCGGCCCCGACGGGCTGAATGGGTCGATCAGGGACCAGCAGGTGATGGCTCGCGCCAACATCGCCGACCACCTCGACGGCATCACGCTCGGAGAGTGGCTGTCCGTGCTCAACGAGCGGACGTTCTTCTTCGCCAGGCAGAAGGATCTCACCACCCTTTTGGGGCGATACGGCAGCGAGGGCCAGGACGTGCTGACGTTCGATACGGCCCGTCTGCTGACTGCTGTCGGCCCGGCGGTCGAGGTCGCCACGACCGAAGTTGCCGCGCCAGTGGCGTGGCAGAAGTGCCCGTGCCGCGGTCTCTCCACCTTCGAGCCTCTCGCCCACTTCGTGGGGGACGTTGCCGACATCCAGGAGGTCGGTATCGTCGGCGGCATCGACGACGTCTCCGGGCTGGTGAAGAGGGTCGTCCGCCATCACGGGCGCGGCGCGACACCCGAGGTGATCGTCGGCTAGCAGTTCACGCGTGGGCCAGGAGAAACTCCCGCAGCGGACCGTTGACCTGATCGGCATGGCTCATGTTGGAGGCGTGGGCAGCCCCCTTGACCACGACGAGCTTCTCGCAGCCCTTCAGGTTGTCGCGAAGCACCTCGGCGTCGGCCATCGGGATGGACTGATCAGCGTCGCCGTGGAAGATGATCGCCGGACACAGGATCTCCCCGAGGCGGCCGGTGATGTCGTCGCGCTCGACGAGGGTGCGGAATGGCAAGGTCAAGCCTTCTCGGGGGGCGGCGTTCCACTTGGCGATCCACGGCGACGGGTCGTATCCGCCGCCGAGGATGAGACCGGCCACCGCGTCCTGCACATTGGCCGGGCCGTTGGCGATCCACTCGTCATGCATCGCCTGGTAGAGGGGCAGGGTGGCAGCGTCTTCGACGCCGGCCTGGGTGTCGATGAGCACGAGGGCCTTGACCCGGTCGGCTGCAGTCAGCACAGCGCGGAGCGAGAGGAAGCCGCCCTGCGACATGCCGGCGAGGACTGCTCGCTCGATGCCGAGGTGCTCGAGGATCGCCAGGCAGTCGGCGGCGGAGTCGTAGTAGTCGAACGGAGCGGTTGCCGGCGTCTGCCCAAACCCCCGCTCGTCCCACGTGATGCAGCGGAAGGTGTCGCACAGCCCGGCGACCTGCGGCGCGAACATCTCGTGGTCCATCAAGAAGCCGTGGCTGAAGATCACCGGCGGGCCGTCGCCGCCACTGTCCTCGAAGTACAAGTGCTGACCGTTGACATCGGCGAAGGGCATGCGCGTCACCATACGCCGCCGTCGCGGAGCGCCTCGGGCTCGCCGTTCCCTTATTGCGCGCCTTGTTCCCGCGCGTTGCCCACACCGCAGCCTCCGAGGGACGAATACCTCACCCGCTACCGTTTGCCCCATGCTGAGTCATGAGGTCGTCAAGGATGTAAGCGTGCTGCACGATCGCCTTCAGACCGAGTGGGCCGAGGTTCTCAGAGCGCGTGGCCAGGGAGACCTCGACGGCGAGCGGGCCGCACTGGCGCAGTGGAAAGCGACGTGGGGGAAGATCAACGAACTCATGCCTCCCGCATCTGACCCACTGCCGCCCGCGGGCTGAGTGCAGCCATGGCGTGCAGGACCCATCCTGGGGCTCTCCGATGGCGTGAGCCCTGCTCTGGTTGCCGAGCGCCTCGGAGATGACCTCGCGACGCTCCTCAAGACCTACGCTCGCGTCATCCGCAAAGACGACGACCGTGTACGGCCCATCGTCGACAACGTCCTCGGCGGATCGGCTGAGGACTGGCTGAGGACCGAGGCAGGTTGATGGCCATCACCGAGGACGACAAACCGGCAGGTCAGCTGGCAGAAATCCGGGCGACGATCGTGTCCCACACCCACTGGGACCGGGAGTGGTACCGGCCGTTCGAAGGTTTCCGGGCCCGGCTCATCGACACCATCGACGTGGTGCTCGACCAGCTGGTCGCCGACCCGGGCTGGTCGTTCCTCCTCGACGGCCAGACGGTCGTGGTGGAGGACTACCTCGCCATCCGCCCCCAGCGGCGCGGCGAGCTCGAGGCCGCCTGCCGGGCCGGCCGCCTCGCCATTGGCCCGTGGTACGTGCAACCCGACTCGTTACTCCCTTCGGGTGAGGCCCACATCCGCAACCTTCTCGAGGGGCGCCGCGTCGGCGAGCAGATCGGTCCGGTGTCGCGGGTCGCCTACACGCCTGACTCGTTCGGGCACCCGGCCCAGTTCCCGCAGCTGTTCAGCGGGTTCGGACTCGGCCCGTTCGTCTACTGGCGGGGCAACGGCAGCGAGCTCGACCGCCTCGCTCCGGTGTGGCGCTGGGTGGCACCGGACGGCACCGCGATCCTCGCCTGTCACCTCGGCGAGGGGTACTTCGCCGCCGCCTACCTGGGCACCGACATCGGCGCCGCGACCGCCCGGATGGAGAAGCTCGTCGGCAAGCTCGGTGGGTCCAATGTGCTGTTGATGAACGGCCTCGATCACGCCCCCCCGGACGCCACCACGGGGGCCGTCGCCGCCGCCCTGGCCGAGCGGACCGGATGGGACGTGCGCCGCGGTCTCCTGGAGACGTTCGTCGAGGGCGTCGACGGCCGCGACGCCCCGTCCTACACCGGCGAGCTGCTCGGCGGCCGGGTCGCCAACCTCCTCCCCGGCGTCTGGTCGGCGCGCACCTACCTCAAGCGGCGCAACCGCTCGGCCCAGACCGCTCTGGAAGGATGGGCCGAGCCCTGGGCCGCCTTCGGCGCCAGCAGTGGCCTGGCCGACGAGCGACCGGCGTTGCGGCTGGCGTGGCGGGCGCTTCTTGCCAACCAGGCCCACGATTCCATCTGCGGGTGCTCCACCGACCGGACGCACGAGCAGATGCTGCCCCGCTACGACACCGCCGATGCCCTCGCCGCCGAGACCACAGGCCGGGTGCTCGAGCGGCTGGCCGGGCTCGGCGACCGGCGGGTGAAGTGGGATGGCGGCGTCGATCTGGCCGTGTTCAACCCGTCCCCGCGGCCGGCCACCGGGCTCGTGCGCTTCGCCCTCGACGGCCATCCGGTGTTCATGATCGGCAACGCCGGGGATGAGATCCATTCCTTGGTGATGGCCAGCCTGGTCTACCAAGGCCTCACCATCGATGGGGCCCCGGCGCGGGTCATCCCCTCCACGGATCCCGGCCGGGTGCGCATGATGCCCGAGCAGGTTCCCTGGGACGTGGAGTTCGTCGCAGCCGACGTGCCGGCCTTCGGGTGGAAGCGGTTCCGGCTGAGCGACGGGCCGCCGGCGCCGGACGGGATCGACGACGCCCACCGCATCGAGCTCGACGGGATCGCCGTCGAGGCGGCCGGCGACGGCACGATGTCCGTGACGAGCGGGGGCCGGACGTTCTCCGGGCTCCTCGGCATCGAGGACATCGGTGACCGCGGCGACACCTACGACTTCGACCCCGTCGATGGGCCGGGGGCCGAGCTGACGAAGACCACCGTGGTGAGGCGTCGCCACGTCACAGGCGTCCAGGAGTTGGAGATCATCCGCCAGTACAACGTGCCGTCCCGCCTCACCGAGGACCGCAAGGCCAGAGCCGCCGAGACAGTCACCCTCACCCTGACGACCGTGGCCCGGCTCGTGCGAGGCACCGGCCGCGTCGATCTCGACGTCACCGTGGACAACACCGCGGACGACCACAGGGTGCGCCTGCTGTTCCCCACCGGAGCGAGCGAGGGCCGAGCGGCGACGACGTTCGATGTGACGCCCCGCACCGCCCAGTTGCCGGACGACCGCGGGTGGATGCACGTGGCCATCGGGACGTTCCCGCAGCAGGGCTGGGTCCAAGCCGGCGGGCTGACGGTGGGCGCGCCCGACCTCCCCGAGGCCCAGTTGACCGCGGACGGCAGCATTGCGATCACGCTCATCCGGGCCGTCGGCTGGTTGAGCGGGATGGACCTCAAGACCCGGCCGGTGCCTGCCGGTCCCGGCATGCCGACGCCGGGAGCGCAGTGTCGAGGGTTGTTCGAAACCCAGCTCCAATTGTGGCCCGGCCCCTTCGACGCCCAGGCGGCGCGGCAGGCCGAGGTCGGTCTGCGCGCCGTCGTCGCCGGACCCGAGCCGCTGATTCCGGACGGGACCAGCCTATTGGAGCTCAGCCCGGCAGCCCTGGTACTCCAGGCCGTCAAGCCGGCCGAGCAGGGTGACGGGATCGTGATCCGGGTCCTCAACCCAACCGATCAGCCGATCGACGCAACCTTGCGGTTCCGGACTCCGGTCAAGGGGTGCCGGTCGGTACGGCTGGATGAGCAACCGGTCGACGAGGCGGTGGCGGTCGACGGGCACACGGTCACGTTCGCCGTACGAGCGCACGGATTGCGCACCGTGGCGCTTGAGTTCTAAGCGGGGCCGAGCACCAGATCGGCCAGGCGGGCCCGCTGCCAGCCCTGGCGACCGAACAGCACGTCGTTCTGCTTCACCCGCCGGAACAGCAGGTGGCAGTCCACGTCCCACGTGAAGCCCACGCCGCCGTGGACCTGAATGTTCTCGCCGGTGACCATGACGGCCGCCTCGCCGACGAACCCCTTGGCCATGGCCGCCGCCCGCTCCCGCTCGGGGTCGCCGGCCTCGCTCGTCCACGCCGCGTAGTGGGTGCCGACGCGGGCCAACTCGAGCTGGTGGAGCATGTCGACGATCTTGTGCTTGATGGCCTGGAAGCTGGCGATGGGGCGGTCGAACTGCACCCGCACCTTGGCGTAGTCGATCGCCATCTGCAGCGCCCGCTCGCACGAGCCGACCGTCTCCGCGCAGAGGGCGACGGCCATGTCGTCGATGGCCCGGCGGATGAGCGCCGTCTGGTCGCCGGGCGGGCCGAGGCGTTGGGCGGGGCGCTTGTCGAGCACCAGGCGGGTCATGGTCCTGGTCACGTCGAGCGAGGGCACCGGCTCGGCGGCCGGGTCATCGACGCGGTAGACGGCGAGGCCGTCGCCGTCGCGCGCCACGACGAGGGCGACGTCGGCCGTGTGGCCATCGAGGACCACGGGCTTGAGACCGTCGAGCGTGGCTCCCGATGCTGTCGTGCTGATCCGCTCGAGGGGATCACCACCCCCGGTCTCCTCGATCCCCGTCGTGGCCCGGATGCTGCCATCGGCCAGCGAGCGCAGCAGATCGTTGGCACCCACGGCGCGGGCGAGGAGGGTCGCGCAGATAGCCGAAGAGAAGAACGGCCCCGGCGTGGGCAGCCGCCCCATCTCCTCCTGGATCACGACCGCGTCGACCAGGCCGAGGCCGGCGCCGCCGAGCGACTCGGGCACCAGCAGACCGGGCCAGCCCAAGTCCACGACCTTGGCCCACCACTCGTCGCTGAAACCGCGAGGGTCGGCCATCATCGCCCGCACGTCGACCTCCTTGGCCAGGAACGAGCGGGCGACGCCGCGAAGCTGGTCCTGCTCGGCGGAGAACGTGAAGTCCACGCGGCCAATCTATGACACATTTGTCACATGGACTTCGCCTACACCGCGGAGGACGAGGCCTTCCGGGCCGAGCTGCGCGCCTGGCTCGACGCCAACCTCCCGGACTTCCTCGACCAGGGTGAGATCGGCACCGAGCACGCCGACACGACCAGCCGGACCATGGAGCGGCGGCGGGCGTGGCAGCGGCGCCTCAACGAGGGCAACTGGGCGGCGATCAACTGGCCGATCGCGTGGGGAGGCCGCGAGGCCACCATCATGCAGAACGTCATCTACTCCCAGGAGATGGCCCAGGCCAAGACGCCAGGGATCTACAACGCCAATGGCATCTGGCAGATCGGCCCCATGATCATTCACTGGGGCACCGAGTCGCAGCAGGAGATGTGGTTGCCGGGCATCCTCAACGCCGACGTCCACTGGTGCCAGGGGTTCAGCGAGCCCCAGGCCGGCAGCGACCTGGCCAACCTGCGGACGGCTGCCGTCCGTGACGGCGAGACCTACATCCTCAACGGCACCAAGATCTGGATCTCGACGGCGCACTTGGCCCGGTGGGGGCTGTTCCTGGTCCGCACCGATCCCGACGCCATCGCCCGGGGGCGCAAGCACGAGGGCATCACCGCCCTCATCGTCGACATGGCGGCGCCGGGGATCACGTGCAACCCGATCCGGGAGATCACGGGCGAGGCCATGTTCAACGAAGTGGTGTTCGAGGATGCCGCGGTGCCCGTCGCCTACCGCTTGGGCGAGGAAGGTCAGGGGTGGAACGTCGCCATGGGTACCCTCGGCCATGAGCGGGTCGGTACCGCCGGTCTCTCCATCGGCCTGAAGTCAGAGCTCGACGAGATCGTGGCCTCCGCCCGCAAGCACAATCCTGATGCCCTGGCCGACGCCGACATCCGTGAGCGCATCGCCCGGGCGTGGACGCAGATCGAGCTGACCCGGCTGCTCAACGCCCGGGCCCTGTCCAAGGTGCTCAAGGGGGAGAAGACGTGGCCCGAGGTCCAACTGGGCAAGCTCCAGTGGAGCTACCTGTCCCAGACCCTGGCCGAGCTCAACATCGACATCCTCGGTGCCGTGGGCGTCCTCGCCAAAGGTGGCGCGGATGCCGTCGACGGCGGGCACGCCGCCTACAACTATCCGTGGCAGCGCTACACGTCGATCGGCGCCGGCGCCACCGAGGTGCAGAAGAACATCATTGCCGACCGGGCGATCCAGCTACCGCGCAGGTAGCCGGATCTTGGTCAGCCTCTTGGGGGTGACGAGGCCGGACTCGACGAACCACCGCACCGAGGCGCTTATCGCCTCGGCCGCCGGGCGGGGTGCGTAGCCGAGCTCGGCGCGGGCACGCGAGTCGTCGAACACCATGGTGGTGGTGGACATGCGCGCCGCCTCCAGCGGCACGAAGGGCTGCCGGTGCAGCAGGCGGCCCTCGACGAACTCGGAGGCGTGGGCGAAGCTCATGGCGAGCGCCCGCGGGACGTGCAGCGTCGGCGCCGGAAGGCCTGCGCTCCTCGCCATCTCCGCCAGCAGTTGCTTCAAGGACTGGTTCTCGCCGCCGAGGATGTAGCTGCGCCCGGTAGCGCCCTGCTCGGCGGCCAGGATGTGGCCGGCGGCGACGTCGTCGACGTGCGCCACGTTGAGGGCGGTGTCGACGAACCCGGGAATCTTGCCGTTGAGGAAGTCCAGCACCAGCTGTCCCGTCGGTGTCGGACTCCGATCGCCCGGGCCGAGCGGGAACGTCGGCATCACGAGCGACACCGGGAGTCCCTGGGCAGCGGCCCGCAGCACCTCATGCTCGGCGACGTATTTCGAACGCTTGTAGCCGCCGAACAGATGGCTCACGTCGGCGAATGAGCTCTCGTCTGCCGGCCGGCCCTCGTGGAGTCCGAGCGTGCCCACAGTGCTCGTGTACACGACCTTCTCCGCCCCGGCGCGGGCGGCGGCTTCGAGGACGTTGAGGGTCCCGCCCACGTTGACGTCGTAGAACAGGGCGGGATCCCGGGCCCAGAACCGGTAGATGGCGGCGGTGTGGAACACCACGCGGGCCCCGGCGACGGCGCGGATGACGTCGTTGCGCTCACGGACGTCGACGGTCTGCGCCTCGACGTCGAGGCCGTCGATGTTGCGGCGATCGGCACCTGGCTCGAGCAGGGCGACGACATGGAGGCCACCGTCCACCAGCTGCCGCGTGATCCGGGATCCGATGAAACCGGCCGCGCCGGTGACGACGATGCGGTCGCCTGGGGCGAGCCTCACGACCCGGCCCGCCGCCCCGCCGGGGCCAGCCTCACGACCCGGCCCGGCGCCGGAGGGCGCTCCTGGCCACCCTGGTACCGAACTCGAGGAACAGGCCGGTGCGGTGGTGGGCGTCGGCCAGCACGTCGTCGAGGGCGTTGACGAACCGGTCGACTTCCTCCTCGCCGGCGATCAGCGGAGGCAGGAGCTTGACCACGTTGATGTTGTCGGCAGCGACCTGGGTGAGGATCCGGTGACGGTGGAACAACGGGACGATGACCATCTGGGAGAAGAGCGCCTTGCGCACCGTCTCGATCGTCCTCCACTGCACCCGGAGGGCCCGCGACGTCGGCGGGCCGAACTCCAGGCCGATCATCAGCCCCTTGCCGCGCACGTCGTGGAGGAACTCGTACCGCTCCACCAGGGGGGCCAGCTTCTTGGCGAACGACTCCCCGGTGCGGCGAGCTCGGTCGACGATGTCCTCGTCGTCGAACGTGGCGAGGGTGGCCAGGCCGGCGACCATCGCCAACTGGTTGGTCCCGAAGGTGGACGAGTGGATGACCGCCTTCTCGATCGAGCTGTAGACGCTGTCGAAGACCTTGGCTGTGCTCATCATGGCCCCGACGGGCACGAACCCACCGGAGAGGGCTTTGGAGACGGTGATGATGTCGGGCTTGAGGCCCCAGTGCTCGTGGGCGAAGAACTTCCCGGTCCGCCCCATTCCGGCCTGCACCTCGTCGATGGCGAACAGCGTCCCGTGCTTGCGGCACAATTCCTGGGCCGCCTGCCAGTAGGCATCCGGCGCCATGTTGACGCCCTTGCCCTGGATGGGCTCGACGACGAAAGCGGCAACGTCTCCGCCGCGAAGCTCGCGGGCCAGGGCGTCGATGTCGCCGAACGGGATCTGCACGCATCCGGGCAGGAACGGCTCGAACCCGTCGCGGAACTCGTGGCCCCCGTTGAGCGACAGGGCGCCGGTGGTCAACCCGTGGAAGGCGTGGTCGCAAGAGACGATGCGCGACCGGCCGGTGGCGTGCCGGGAGAACTTGATCGCCGCCTCGACGGCCTCGGCCCCCGAGTTGGTGAAGAACACCCGCTCGATGCCTTCGTGGGCGCGTGCCACCAGCGCCTCGGCCAGCACGCCGGGCAGGAGCGCGCAGTCGAGTTGGACCAGGTTAGGAAGATCGGCGTCGATGGCCTCGTGCAGTGCGGTCTTGATGGCCGGATGGGCCCGCCCCAGGGCGAACACGCCGAACCCGGACAGCAAGTCGAGGTAGTCCCGGCCCTCGCGGTCGTAGAGATAGCAGCCCTCGCCCCTCGTGTAGAACTGGTCGAAGCCCAACGTCTTGAGCACGCGCGGCATCTGCGGGCTGGTGTAGTGGGCGTAAAGGCTGAAGTTCTCCCCGGCTCGCTCCTCGAGCGTCTTGTTGAGGTCAAAGGGCATGGCGAACCCCCGGATCGGTCGAGTTCACGCTAGCGGCGCCGCTCAGCGGTCGAGGGCGGCGGACACCCGCTTGGGCGCGGTCATGCGGTAGCTCTCCTCCATCAGGTCGGCCAGCTCGTCCCAGTCCTGGTCGACGTCGAGTCGGATGCCGATCCATCCCTTGCCGCCGACGTAGGGCGGCACGTAGAAGCGCTCGGGGTCCGAGCCGACCAGGATCTGTTGCACGCCGGGACGGGCCTTGCACGTCATGGACGTCCCGTCCTCGCTGGTCATGACGAACAGCTTGTCCCGCACCCGGTAGGCCGGCGAGGAGTGGCCTCCGAAGGGCTTCTCCTCCGCCTCGGGGAACGCCATGCAGATCTTGCGGATCCTCGCGCCCGGGGTCATGGCTCCCTACTGCTCCGACATGATGGCGTCGAACTCGGCCTCGGCGTTGACGACCGCGGCGCCGCCGACCTCGATGACGACCCGGTCCAGCGCCCCCGAGTAGCGAAAGGGAGCGGCATAGCCGAGCCCGATGGGCGGTCCCTGCTCCCAACCGCACGTGAGCCCGCCGCCGGTAATGGTGTAGCGGGCCGGGGTGACGCGGGGGACGGCGCCTGTCGCCACGTCCGCCCCGTCGACCAGGAGCGTCACCGTGCCGGTGTAGTCGCCGGACGTGTCGAAGCGGAAGCCGAGGCTCGCCGCGTCATCACGGACCGGCGCCGACACCACGTGGCGCTCCTTGCCCACGTAGTTGTGGACGTAGCGCAACTCGCCGTCGAGCACGTGCAACGACCAGCCGCCGAGCCCGGTGCCCATGGCGACGATCGTCCCCGAGCCCAGGGTCCCGATCGAAGCGGTGACCGTGTGGGGCCGGTTCTTGACGTTGACGGTCACCGTCTCGGGGACCGCGGCGCCACCGGGCCAGAACACCCACCGCTGCCGCGTCGACGCCGGGGTGCGGGGGTTGAGCAGCGCCGCCACCGGGCGGTTGTCGAGGGGCAACACCTGGTAGCGCCGGGCCTCTTGCCACCACAGGTCGACCAACGACGCCAGCCGCTCGCCTTCGACTGCCGCCAGGTCCACCGTCTCGGACGGATCCCCCACGACGTCGTACAGCTCCCAGACATCGTCCTCGAACGGGGCGTCGGGATCGAGGCCATCGTCGTACATGTGGCCCAGGGGCTTGAAGGTGACCGCTTTCCAACCTTCGTGGTAGATGCCGCGGCTGCCCAGCATCTCGAAGTACTGGGTCGCGTGCCGCCCGGGGCTGTCGGGGTCACCGAGCAGGTAGGCGAAGCTCGTCCCTTCGATCGGACTCTGGGCGACACCACCGAGTGCCGTCGGTGCCGTCGCACCCACCAGCTCGAGGATGGTCGGCAGCACGTCGATGGCATGGGCGAACTGGTGGCGTATCCCGCCTTCCCATCCGGCTCGTGGCCAGTGGACGATGCACGGGTCGGCCACACCGCCCTCGTGCACCTCGCGCTTCCACCGCCGCCACGGGGTGTTGCCCGCCATGGTCCATCCCCACGGGTAGTTGTTGTGCGCCGTCGGCCCTCCCAGCTCGTCGATGCGCTCCCGAAGCTCCCGCCGCCCGGCGGGGTCGCCGTTCCAGAGGCGGGCGTCGTTGATCGACCCCCGCTCGCCGCCCTCGGCGCTGGCACCGTTGTCGGAGATGAGGATCACCAGGGTGTTGTCCCACTCGCCGAGCTGTTCGACGAACGACAGCACGCGGCCGATGCAGGCGTCGGCGTGCGACAGGTACCCGGCGAAGCACTCCATGAAGCGCGCCGCCACCCGCTGGTCGCGCGGGTCGAGCGAGTCCCACGCCGGCACCCACGGCGGTCGGGGCGACAGGCGGGTACCCGGCGGCAGCAGGCCGAGCGCCGTCTGCCGGGCGAAGGTGCGCTCCCGCCAGTCATCCCATCCCGTGTCGAACTGGCCGGCGTAGCGGTCGATCCACTC
>Ga0302326_10025676_pt1 | contig 11937 bp, 7 predicted proteins | sample Palsa_T0_3_FD_202264 | JGI IMG/M metagenome (GOLD analysis project Ga0302326, IMG submission 202264) | Peat permafrost microbial communities from Stordalen Mire near Abisko, Sweden - Palsa_T0_3 | ecosystem: Environmental > Terrestrial > Soil > Palsa > Peat permafrost | place: Sweden: Abisko... | reverse complement strand
TCGGAACAGTTCCAATCGGAACGGTGCTGTTTTGAATGATCGCTTCCCGGCAGGCGTCAAGATTTCCGCCGGTGGAAAGGTCCATCACCGTATCGGCGCCCCATCGCTCGGCCCACTTGAGCTTCTCGACTTCTTCCTCGGTTCCCGACGAAACCGGTGATGCTCCCATGTTGGCGTTAATCTTCGTCAGTCCCGCGCGGCCGATGCACATCGGCTCGAGCTTGTACTGGAGATGCACCTTGTTGGCGGGCACGATCATGCGCCCGGTGGCGACCTCAAAACGAATCTGATCGGCGGTGAGGTGCGGCTCGCGCATCGCCACGCGCTTCATCTCGGGGGAAATCCGCCCGCTGCGCGCCTGCTCGAGCTGGGTACTTCCGGCGTGATCCTTCAACGAGCCATAATCGAGTGCCGTGATCTCCGAAACACCCGGCATGCCGGGGGTATCCGGCGAGCTGTAAGTCCACGGCGTTCCGATGCGTCCGCGCTGGGCGAACGATCCGGGCGACGTCCCCTGCCGATCGGTCGAGGGATTGTCACCGAGCGGGGGCAACACGAAGGATCCATCTGCATGCGCATGTGACTGATTCATGCCAGCTCCTTTTCCTTTTAATCAAATCCAAATCTACCGCGCGGACAGAAGGGATGAGCCAAAATTCGCTTCCCTACGCCGGTTCGGCCCGGATCAGGTTCCAAGGGTTTGTTCTCAGGCCCGGCAAAATTTGCCGAACCACCCCTAGCGAACGCCAGATAGTCTAGGAGCGCGGTTTCAGGACTGCAAGAACGGTATCCCGAATCGTCAGCATCACCAACAGCTGGAGCACTTCAACCTGAAGTGTAGCGGCCGAAACGCGCGGAGCCGCGGATGCACATCCGCGGCTTCGACCGGCGAACGGTACACGCCAACTGAAAACGGTCTAAAAGCAGTATTCTCCTCGCGGCGCTCAATTTTCGTCCTTCTGAATTTCCGCACGCATGACTTTCAACACCAACATCGTCGCATCGTCACGAGAGCGTGTGCCGGCGAGGAATTGCCGTTGGGTCGTCAGAATGGAGGCGAGAATCGTTGCCGCGTCGCCATCAGCGGCGAGGAGGGCCGCACGCAGGCGGTCGTCGCCAAACATTTCATCTCGATCGTTGAAAGCCTCGACGATCCCGTCCGTGAAAAGAACGATCACGTCATCCTCCTCCAGCACGAACGTGCGCTGCGAATAGGTCGTGTTGTTGAAAATCGCCAAGGGGAGATCGCCGACCGCGTCGAGGAGTTGGATCTGGTTCTTCCGACGCAGAATAGCCGGGGGATGGCCGGCGCGGGCATAAGTGATGGTACGGTCGCGCGGGTGCCATACTGCAAGAAACGCGGTGACGAACGACTGCCCGATCTGCTTGTCGGCAAGTTGCTCATTGGCAAAAGCGAGCACCTCGGCCGGCTCGGGTATGCGCGCTCCGTGGACAACGGGAATTGTGTGAAGAATTGCATTGAGCACTGCGGAAACCACCGCTGCCGATGGGCCGTGCCCGCTGGCATCGGAGATGAGAAACGCCCACGCGCCGTTGGGAAGTTGTGCGTAGTCGTAGGCGTCGCCGCCGGCGCGATCGAATGTTTCCCAACTGCCGGCGATCTGCAGCCCGATCACGTCGGGAATCTCCGGGAGCAGCGCGCGCTGAATGTCGGCGATGCGATCGACCTCCGCCTGGATGTATGCCGTGGCGCTGCGCAGCTCCCGGATCGTGTCCAGATTCTTCAGCGCCAGCCCGATGAGATTCACCCGCAGCATCAGCGTGGCGACGTCTTCGTCGGTAAATGCGTTCTCGTGCAGGTCAAAGATCATCACCCAGTTGGCGCGCTCCCCGGCGGCCCCCGGCGCGGCTGCGACGCTGCGATACCTGCCAATCTCGGGAAAAGCGGGATCGGTATCGGGAACCTGCAGGCGATTGACAGCCAGCGCCCGATTCTGAGCCAATATCTCAGCAATCACCCCCCCCTCTCGCACCGGCACGCCGTTGGCGCGCCAGGGGCTGCTGTTCGGCACCGCCTCGACATCGTCCTCCCGCCAGGCGCGGGTGATCCGATACGCTCCGCGCGGCAAGCCCGCCGCGGCGATCTCCACGTAGCAGCGTTTCCCAAATGCGCGGCGCATCATGCTCACCAGCGTCTGGTGCAGCGCCCGCGCGTCTTCGCCGCCGCCGGCGATGACGTTCATCATTTCCGAAAAAATCGCCAGCCGGTAGTTCCCGCTGGTATCGAGGAATTCGAGAGGCATGGGGGGATGATAGGGCAGAAGAGGGTTCAGAGTGTCAGGGTTCAGGGTTCAGCCGAAATTCGAATGACGAAGTTCGAATCCTCGAATGAAGTCCGAATGTGGAATGATCGAATCTCGAAACAAAGGCGGCGAGGGCCTCTTCCGAACCGGTCGCTCGACCCCCCGTCCCTGTTTCGACATTCGTCATTCGCGTTTCGAGCTTCATTCGAGGATTCGAACTTCGTCATTCGAATTTTCCCGAACCCTGAACCCTGACACCCTGAACCCTCTCCTGTGGACGCCCGACGCCAAAGCGACGATGATACCTTTCCCGGCGACGTGTCGGGTATCGTCGCAGAATGACCGCGCTGGCTTCTCCAAAACGAACGAGCGATCCCAAGCCTTGGGTGCTGCGCTATTTGTGGCCGCTGTTGGGCGGGATGCTGGTGTTGCGCCTGCTGACGGACATGCGGTTTTCGCTGGTTCCGGATGAGGCGGTCTATTGGTCGTGGTCACGGCACCTGGCCCTGGGATATTTCGATCATCCGCCGATGATTGCCTGGATCAACTGGGTCTTTTCGCATTTGATCGGATCGACAGAATTGGGCGTGCGTCTGCCCGTCACGCTGATGGCGCTGGGAACTGTGGCGGTGATCGTCACCACGGCCCGACGAATCATTCCCGACGTGGAAGGCGTTGAGTGGGTCGCGATCATGTGGCTGGTCAGTCCGCTGCTGATGGGGGTCGCCACGATCTCGACGCCCGACACGCCGGCGATCTTCTTCTCCACCTGTGCCTTGGCGTGCGCGGCCTGCATCGCGCACGACGACGACCAAGCGCCGGCCTCTTTCGCATCGTCCGCCCGCCTCTGGTTGCTCTTTGGAGCATTTTGCGGGTTGGCGCTGCTCTCCAAATACACCACCGTCCTGCTCCCCGCCAGCGTCATTCTCTGGCTGCTCGTCTCGCCAACCAGCCGCCATCATCTGCGGGAGCCCTGGATTTATTTGGCGGCGATCGTCGCGGCCCTGATTTTCTCACCCGACGTCTGGTGGAATTACCGGCACCATTGGGCTTCGTTTCTGTTCCAGTTCCATCACGGCCTGGCCGACTCCCCCAACGAGGCGCCGGCCCCCGGGATGATGCATTTCATATTGTTGGCCTGTCGAAATCTGCTGCTTTATCTTGCCGGCCAGGCTCTGATCTGGACGCCCGTGTTGTTCATCACTGGCGTTGTCATTCTTGTGGAGAAATCGCCGCGTTTGCTGCAACTTGAGAACGTCGATCAACTGTTGTTGCTCAGCGCCGGGGTTCCGCTGGCGTTTTTCGCGGCGGCGTCTGCGCACAAGCTCGGCGAAATAAATTGGCCGGCATTTACATACGTGCCGTTGAGCCTTCTCATCGGCCGATGGGTTTGCGAGAAGAACCGATTGACGCGCCGGCGCGCAATGGAAGGATCGACGGTCGATTATGCGTCGCCGCAGACCGCGAACCGATTCGCGCGGCGGCACGCAGTGAAAGAGGGATGCAAGCTGGCGTTGATTTTCACCATCGTGATGCATGTTCCGTTCTTGCCGGGCGTTCCCCAATTACTGACCCTGGCGCACGTGCCGCTGCCGCACAGCGCCCGCGATCTGCTGGTCGAGGATCGCCATCAATACGGCCGGGAACTAGCGTTGGCGGCAGACGGAGCGCTGGTGGTATGCAACCGCCACCAGGACGCTGCGGAGGCGGCGTTTTACATGCCGGGACAGCCGGACGTCTGGTGCGACGGCATCGGCTCGCGCCCGACCGCGTTTGACTACTTTGATACCAAGCCCGATTTCTCTACGATCGATCGCGTTCTTTTCCTCGGCGGTCACGTCGACTTGTTCATGGCGAAGAACAATTATTCCCAGGACCGTCTGGTGACTGTGACTCCAGGACCTCCACGAGGCTCGAACTTGCGCACCGCTTTTATGGTAACCCGATGAATCCACGCAGCGTTCGAGCAATTGACGTGTGGATTGGGAAGCCGATCTGTCTGGCTTTGACGGCCCTGCGCCGCATCGCTTCCACATTTGAGCCCGCGCCGTCGGGACCGCAACCGGTGCGGAAGATCCTGCTGATCAAAATGATCGAGCAGGGCGCGACGGTCCTGGCGTACCGGGCCATCGCCCGCGCCGTCGAAATGGTCGGCCGGGAAAACGTCTACTTCATCGTTTTCAACGAGAATCGCTTCATCCTCGATTTGCTCGGGCTGATCCCTCCGAAGAACGTGCTGGCCATCCGTTCCAAGAAAGCGACCACGCTCTTCGTCGACTTGATCCGCGCGATACTTCGCCTGCGGCGATTGGGGATCGATGCCACGATCGACATGGAGTTCTTCTCCCGTGCATCGGCCATCATCGGGTATCTCACCGGAGCGCCGGTGCGCGTTGGATTGCATCGATTCACCAGCGAAGGCCCCTACCGCGGCGATCTTCTCACCCATCGGCATCAATACAACCCATTCGTCCACATCGCCCCGGCCTATTACCTGCTGGTCGACTCCGCGCGTTCCGATCCGGCGCAGACCCCGATGGGTAAAGTGGTTATCCCCACGATCGATTGGGCTCCTCCGCGGTTTGAGCCATCGTCCGTCGAGGTGGCTTCGGTGCAGGCGACGCTTGACCGCCTTGCCGGACGAGTGGTTTCGCGACCGCTGGTGTTGTTGAACTCCAACGCCAGCGATCTGCTGCCGTTGCGCCGCTGGTCGGCTGAAAATTTCATGGAGCTGGCGAAGCGGATTCTGCAGGAGCATCCCGAGGCGACGGTGGCGATCACCGGCGGCCCGAGCGAAGCCGCCGCCGCCCGCCAGCTTGCGGCCAGCATTTCCCCGCAGGTGATCAGCACCGCCGGCCAGACCACGCTCCGCGAGCTGATCGTTCTCTACACCATGGCCGACGTGCTGGTGACCAATGACAGCGGCCCGGGGCACTTTGCGACGATGACCGACATCGGATCGATCGTGTTGTTCGGCCCGGAAACTCCCGACCTTTTCGGGCCCCTCGGCCATAACAGCGAGGTGGTGCGGAAGAATCTCGCCTGCAGCCCCTGTGTCAATGCGTTCAACCATCGCTTCTCCCCCTGCAACGATCCGGTCTGCATGAAGCAGATCACCGTCGACATGGTCTATGACCGAGTTCACCAGCGATTGCTCGCCCGGCATCCTCGCATGTCGCTGCCGCTGGCAGCCGTCCCGCAACATTCGTAAACGTCCCCGGTATCGGCCATGTGTCCCTGCCCGGTTTTGACTCGCCCGCATCCTGCCATAGAATCGCCGGCCTGAAGTGCGAGTCTTTCATCCGAACCAAAACTATGGTGATTCATCGATTTCTGTCGTCCGCTCCACATGGTGCGGCTCGTGGCGTTGCGCTGCTCCCGGGTCTTGCCGTCATGGCGTTGATGGCCGCGGGATGTGCCGTCAATCAGCGCAAGGAAGTCGGTCTCTATCGGCAAGTGCTGGACGGCAAAAAGCCGCTCGCGGTCGGCGACTCGTACGACGGCAAGCCGCTGTCGTTGGAAGAATCGCTGATTCTTGCCAATCGCGGCAACGAGCAACTGGGGATTTCCGGTGAAACGTACGTCCAGGCGCTGATCTCCAAGCAGCGTGCCTTCGCCGCGTTTTTACCCACCATCTCCCTCACTCCCACCTTTACGTGGGTCCAAAAGCCATCGGCGGTGAATTCCGCCGACACCACCGGGACCGGCACGGGCACCACCATCACCGGAGCCAGCGGCGCGACGGGAAATCAGCACTTCGTCAAGGATGTGCCGATCGTCGGCACAGGAAACGTCTTCAACGGCTTCCAGGATGCCGCCACGCTTTCCGCGACCGGCTACACCGCCGAGCAGCGCAAAGCGCAATTGCTGGATCTGCAGGCGACGATTTTCCTCGACGTGGCCCAGACCTATTACCAGGTTCTCAGCAACGAACGCTCGGTCCTCGTGCTGACCAACAGCGTGAAGGTTCAGGACGCCAACGTGGCGGACATCGTGGATCGCGAGCATGCGGGCGTCGCGCGCCCGCTGGATGTCGCCCAGGCCCAGGCCCAGGATTCTTCCACCCGCGCGGACCTCATCACTGCCCGGGAAAACGTCAAAAATTCGCGCACCATGCTGGCGTTTCTCATCGACGCTCCGGTGGAAAAAGCGGTGCTGGTCGACCGCCTCAACGTTCCGACCGAACTCATGCCCATCGAATCCGCCCTCGCAACCGCACGCGACACACGCCAGGATGTGATCGCCGCGCGCCAGGGCGTGGAAGCGAGCCGCCAGGAAGTCATCGCGGCCTTGGGCCAATGGTATCCATCGGTGTCGCTGGAGTTAGACTATTTTCTCCATCGCGACTCACTCCCTGCCGCAAGCCTTTGGGAAGGAATCATCGACGTCAATCTCCCCCTCTTCGACGCCGGAATCATTTACGCCAACGTGCGCACCGCCTGGTCGCAGCTTCGCATTGCCCGCTTAAACGAGCTGATGATCGTGCGGCAGGCGGACGAACTGGTTCGAACAGGCTACGACACGCTGGTCGGCAGCCGCGATCGGGTCGCCGAACTGAAGATAGAAGTCAAAGCGGCAAGCGACGCCCTGTACCAATCCGAGCAGAGTTACAAAGCCGGCGTGGCCACGTATCTCGACGAGTTGACCTCGCAGGATCAGCTCCTCACCGCGCAGCTCAGCCTGGCAACCGAAGAGCTCAACTACAAATTCTTCTACTTGCAGTTCCTCCGCTCGATGGGCCTGCTCCTGCGTCCGGAGAACCTGATCCCCGCGACCCTGCCGACGACGCAGGACATGTCGATCGAAGTGACAACCCCCAGCTTGACCAACGAGCCGCAGTCGACCCAGCCCGGCATTCAGCCGTTGCCATCGTTCCAGAACCAGCCCCCGACAACGCAGCCGATCGCTCCCTACTCCCAGCCAGCAGAGTCACAGCCGGCCGCAACCCAGCCGGCGACCCAACCGGCAGAGCCGCCGCCGGCCGGGAGCCAACCGGCGACCCAACCGGCAAATACACAGCCGCTGGCTCCCCTCACCGCACCGGTGACCCCCGCCACGCAGTGATCGTCCATGGGGGGTTCGCCAAAGTTTCTGGTGACCGTCGTGCTGCGCCCCTTCCGTTAGCCCCCGGCTTCGCCGGGGTTATTTGACCCCGGCAAAGCCGGGGGCTGACGGAGTTGCCAAAAAATACGGCCACACCGATGGCGGGGAACCCTCCAGATTCCTCTGGATTTCACGCCGTTGCCGATAGACAATTCAGCGAAACAGGAATCGGGGTCACGCAGCAACGTTTCGCCCGGTCGGCTGTCTAATGGATTGGGGCTGAGCCCGGTCTGGAAGGTAAAAATCACACAGGGCCTGTTGCCCCCGCTGACCGTCCGAATGGGCAGGAGTGACTTCGCCGATCGGCTGATTCGCGTCAAATCGAGGTGGATATGAACTCTCGGCGATCCGGATTGTTACCCGCCATCTGCGCGCTGACCTGCATCTTAGGCGGCGCCATCGTGGACTGCGCGCGCGCACAGCAGCCGATCAACACCAAAGCGTGGTTCGACGCCCGCAGTGTGTGCATCTTTCCGCTGAGCGAAGGGAGGCTGCCGCGCTCCCGCGATGAGCTGGACGATTCGCTGACGCACGCGTGGGACAAAACGATGCCCGTACCGGACGCCAGCAAACTGGTGCAGATCCAGGGCGAAGGATATCCCGCCCTGGAGCGCCTCCGCATTGACCTGTCGGATGCGACCATGCCCAACGGCAAACCCGAGAAGGTGCAGCCAAACAACCGGCCGCAGACGCGCCTGGGTGTCGAACGTTTCGAGCTGGTCGGCGAGCCATTGCTATGCAGAGAGGCACGGCTGAACCTGACCGTCAGTGCCGCCGATGCCCATCTCGACCTGGAGCGCGACCGTCACGGCAAGCCGATCATGCTTCTCTCCGAAGCAAAGGACGCGAGTCTGAGTTTCGAGGCGACCGGCGCCGATCTGCAGCGAATTCTCCTGGCCGATCTGCAAGCGGCCGGCTCCCCCTTTGGCGTCGATGTCATCAGCACGTCCCTGCATCTGGTGGCCGAGAATGAACGCTCGGTTTCGGTCGACCTGCAGGTGTTCACGAAGTTCGCGCTGATTCCCGCGGGAATGCATTTCAAAGCCCACGTGGACATCGACGACAACATGAATGCCAAACTCACCGGCCTTTCCTGCGAAGGCGACGAAGTTCTCGGCCCGCTGATCGTCGGCCTGATCCGCCCCGGCCTGGCGAAATACGACGGCAAAACCCGTCCCTTGATCAGCTTCCCCTCCGGCAAAATGCACCTCCGCGATGTGCGAATCCGCGTCGACGACAGCGTTCATCTCAACGCCGCGTTCGGAACCTGACCGCAGACGCGGCGAGTACGTCGGAAGATTGGGAGAATCCATGAATTTTTTGCGACGACTCGCATTCGTGTCGCTCTTGCTCTGTCCGTCGCTGGCGCTGGCAGACGGCGCGGATCCAATGCTGGAATTCCCGCCGGGGGCGTTCAGTGACGGCGGACGTTACGACCTGGCGGATCTGAAGGGGAAGGTGGTCGTCCTCGTCTTCTTTGAAATTGATTATGGGGACAACAAGGCAAAGGTGCCGGAATGGAACAAGCTGGTCGAGCAGTACAAGGACAAGCCGATTAAATTCCTTGCGGTGGCGCCGCACTCTGATCTGCCGAAGGTGCAGAAGTATGCGACACAGAACAATCTGGAGATGCCAATCTACGCCGACAATCTCGATCTCATGGAATCGGAGTGGGGCGAGCAAATTGCGATGGATAACGCGCGGGCATACCGGATCCTTGGGCCGGAAGGGAACGTGGTCGGACGTGAGATGACGGCGGAGGTTCTCGACTCGGCGCTCACCGGCGTCTCCTGGAAGTTCAAGGGTAAGGGATACGACGACCCCAAACTCACCAAGATCGTCGATCTGCTGGACTGGAACCAGTATGCACCCGCCGTAAAACTGCTTCGGCCATTCGTGAGGAAGGAGCCGGTCACTCCGCTGGCAAAAGCGGCAACAAACTTGTACGCCGAGCTCAAGAGCGAGGGAGAGCAATGGAAGACCGACGCCGGAGACCAGGCAGCGACGGACCCCGTGAAGGCGTTTGACCTATACACGAAGATCAGCACGGTCTTTGCCGGGGATCAGTTTGCGAATACGGTGATTGCACCCTTGAGAAAGCTCAAGGCAGAGAAAGCGGTCACCGACGAACTCGCGGCCCGGGCGGAATACAACCAGCTCTATAACACACTCCCGCGCGCCAAGCCGTCTCAGCGCGAGGAGGCCCAGCAGTATTGCGCAGGAATCGCGACGCGCTATCCCGATTCACCAACGGGGAAAAAGGCTGACGCACTCGCTGCCACCATTAAGTCAACTGAACGTTAACGATGCCCAGCGCCCTTCCACCAGCTCCGACTCTGGAAGCCGCCAGAGCAAAAAATAAACGCGGCATTCAACTGGCGCAGGCGGGCCGGCTCAGTGAGTCGGTCGACGCGTTTCGGAAAGCCATTCACTACTATCCGGAGTTTTTTGATGCTTTCTGCAATCTCGGGAACGTCCTGACCTTTCAGAAAAAGTTGCCTGAAGCCCTGCGATGTTACCGGCGGGCTCTTGAGCTGCGCCCGGGAGACGCGGGTTTGCTGAACAACCTCAGCAATCTTCTCCGCGAGCAGGGAGACTATGAGGCGGCTGCCGGGCGCGCTCGGGAAGCGCTGGCCATCCTCCCCCATCATGCCGGTGCGCATAACAATCTGGGTGCGGCGCTGCAGCAGTTGGGAAAGCTGCCGGAAGCGATCGCGTCGTTCGAAGCGGCCCTCGCTCTTTCGCCGGGAATGCCCGATGTTCTTCTGAATCTCGCGGCCGCGCTCTGGAAGGAGCGCCGCTACGAAGAATCCGCTTCCCGCGCGCGTGAATTGCTCCGCCTGCAGCCGGGGAGCGCGCTGGCGCACCAGTATCTCGGGCTTTCGCTGGCCGAGCTCGGGCAGGCCGCCGAATCCGAAGCTGCTCTGCGCGAGTCGGTGCGGCTCTCTCCAGCGGATCCAAGTGTGCATGGAAATCTCGCATTCGTACTGTCAAAGCAGCACCGTTTCAGCGAGGCGGAGAGTTGCGTGAGAAGGGCCATCGGGCTTGATCCCAAGTCTGCCGAGCACCTGGCGACGCTCGCCGTGGCGCTTGGTAAGCAAGCTCGCTACGACGAGGCTCTGCAGGCGTATGCAGCTTCGCTGGTCCTGCGACCGGACTACCCCGAACCTCACATGCACCGCGGTCTGATCATGCTGGTCATGGGTGACTTCGAGCAGGGGTGGGACGAGTACGAGTGGCGATTGAAGGGAGTGACCTGGACGGCGCCGCCGTCTCCCTGGTGGGACGGCGGACGCCTCGACGGGCGGACAATTCTGCTGCATGCCGAGCAAGGGATCGGAGATACCTTCCAGTTCATCCGCTATGCTCCGCTGGTGAAGGAGCAAGGCGGCACAGTCGTGTTGAGAGTGCATGCTTCGCTCATTCCGTTGCTCGAGGCATCGTCCGGCATCGATCGTCTCGTTCCGATGGATCAATCGGTTGAAGAGGCCGACGTGCACGTGTCTCTGATGAGCTTGCCGCATCGCTGTAAGACGCGATTGAAGACAATCCCCGCACCGATTCCCTACATTTTTCCCGACGATCGTGCCATCGAACGATGGCGTCGGGAACTGGCCGGGACGGATGGATTCAAGGTCGGAGTCGTTTGGAAGGGGAATCCCGATCACCCTGATGATCGCGCTCGCTCGCTTGCGCTACAGGATCTCGAGCCTCTAGCGTCGATCGAAAATGTGAAGCTCTTCAGCCTCCAGCGTAGCGCCGACGACGAGATTCGAGCCGCGACGTTCCCGATCGAGGATCTGGCGGCGAAAGAGGATCCGACCCGAGGATCATTCATGGACTCGGCCGGCTTGATCCGCAATCTCGATCTGCTAATCACTTGCGATACCTCCGTTGCGCATCTGGCGGGCGCGATGGGCGTCCCCGTCTGGATTCTGCTGGCCTATGTCCCCGACTGGCGCTGGATGGTCGGCAGGAGCGATTCTCCCTGGTATCCCTCCGCCCGGTTATTCCGCCAGACTAACCCTGGCAATTGGCAGGACGTCATTCAACGCGTTGCAACCTGCCTCCAGGAAAAGGTCCGCAATCCGGGATAGGCAACCCCGCAACGCGCCCGCCAAGGTCGAAGCCGCGGATGTACATCCGCGGCTCCGCGCATTTCGAACACTACGCTCTAATAATGGCTCGGTTGTAAAGCGGGTGCAGCCGGTCGATGGCTGGAACCGGCGTCGGCGATGCCATCGACGGATGGCTTATCCTCCCAGGCGGTTGATACCGTCGAAGGCGGCGGTTTTGTAGCACTCGGCTAACGTCGGGTAGTTAAAGACGGTGTCGATGAAGTAGTCGAGGGTGCCGCCGAAGCTGAGGACGGCCTGGCCGATGTGAATCAGTTCGGCGGCTTGCTCGCCGATGATGTGGACGCCGAGGAGCTCGCGGAGGTCGCGGTGGAAGACGAGTTTGAGCAGGCCGGTGGTGTCGCCGATGATCTGGCCGCGGGCGATCTCGCGGTACTGGGCTTTGCCGACTTCGTAGGGGACGCCTTGCTCGGTGAGTTCTTCCTCGGTCATGC
>Ga0302326_10025675_pt1 | contig 11937 bp, 6 predicted proteins | sample Palsa_T0_3_FD_202264 | JGI IMG/M metagenome (GOLD analysis project Ga0302326, IMG submission 202264) | Peat permafrost microbial communities from Stordalen Mire near Abisko, Sweden - Palsa_T0_3 | ecosystem: Environmental > Terrestrial > Soil > Palsa > Peat permafrost | place: Sweden: Abisko... | reverse complement strand
GGGTGCTCTTTCTTGCTTGGGTCCGGAAGTTGGAAAGCGAAGAGCCGGCTGAAAGCCGGCTGCAGCCAGGATTGGCTGCCCCACAAAAGTTGGGCTTAGGGGTACTCATTTGACTACCATTGGGACTGTCCGTTTTGGGGGCGGAGGCGCCGCGGCTTCCATCGTGATATTACCGCCCTGGCTGTTGCGGAAGGGCACACTCAATACTACTTCATGCATCAAGGTGCGCGCGCGGTAGTTATCCTTGCGGAGCGTCTCCGCCAGCTTCGCGACCGTGCAGCTATCTCCATCCTGCAGGCTGCGTCCCAGGGCGTACCCGAGCACTTTGCCGCTCAACTGGCGCAGGAAGTCGTCTTTCTTATCCGTTAACACTTGGCGGAGCTGAGCGGCGCCATCGAACTTCTCACCAGACGGCAGCGCGCCAGTGGCGTCGATCGCCGAACCGTCGAATTCCTTGTCGCGCCACCGGCCGGTCCAGTCGAAGTGCTCCATCGCGAATCCCATCGGGTCCATCAGGTTATGGCACGCGGAACAAGCCGGATTGGCGCGGTGACTCAGGATCTTCTGCCGCATGCCCACCGCGGTTTTGGCCATGGCGGCGCAGTTATCGTCGCACTTAACGTCCGCCAGCGGCGGCACGTTGGGCGGAGGCGGGGGGACGGGCGTTCCGAGCAGCGTATCGAGGACCCACGCGCCGCGAAGCACCGGGCTGGTCTGGCGGTAATGCGACGTAATGGCCATCACGGCGCCCAGATTCATCACTCCGGCGCGCCGGCCGTCAGGCCACTCGACTAACTGGGGCTGCTGGCTACTCTTGAAGTCTGCGAACTTGTCTTCCAGTTGATAGAACTTTACCAGTCGTTCGGTCAAGTAAGTGTAGTTACCAGTCAGCAACTCAAGCAAGCTTCTGTTTTCGCCGAGTATGCGCTCGAATATCAGAATCGGCTCGGCCCGCAGATCCGCGGCGACGGGCGGATTGTAGTAATCTTGTAACTCGGTGAGCATGGGCGCCACTTTTCCGCCCAGATCCTGCGTGCCGAGCCATTGTCCGATGAACGTACCGGCAAAAGTATCCGAGCGCGGATCGTCAAGCATACGGTCCACTTGCTCAGTCAGCACCTTCTGATCCTGCAAACGTCCCTGGGCGGCGAGTGAGTTTAACTCATCGTCGGGCATGGTGGACCACAGAAAGTAAGACAACCGGGAAGCCATCTCATACTGACCTATAGGATAGATGCCCGGCTTATCGCGTCTGCGTTCGATCTTGAAGAGAAACTCAGGACCCACGAGGACGCCTTCCAGGGCGAGCTTCATGCGCTCTTCAAACGGATCGCCGCGTTCAGCCGCACGGTCGTAGAGAGTCATCAGGGGAGTGACATCGGCGCTCTCCACCGGCCGCCGATAAGCCTTACGCAGAAACGACCGGAGAATCTGTTCAGCCGCTCGTCTAGCCTGCAGCGGTTCCGCGCCCGGCTCAGCGCCGAGAAGGCGATAATGCAATGCCAGCTTCTCCGGCGACGGCTTCACCGGTCTCTGCTCGATAGTGAGGCCGACGATGGGGACGGGCGCTGCCTCGGCGGCGATGGAAAGCGAATGAAGGCCGCGAGTGAGCCGCACCTGGAGCTGCAATATGGGCAAGCGAGGGGCGCCTTTGGCGTTCTTAGCATTCTTGCTCGCGCCGCCGCCGCCTCGCCCTTGCGGCGCAGCAACCAAGGGGACGCCCGTCAACGCATCGTCGACCTTGAGAGACAACGTGCCCATGCTGTCTCCCCGATCGACGCCTAATACGACGCCTGCTGCAACGGTGACGCGGACGGTGTAATCGCCATCAAGGTAAATGGAAACAGGCGCGGAAAGCTGCCCGCCGGGGCTCAGGTCACGCGCGCCGGTTGTCTTCGGCGCGGCTGGCAGCAACTCGGCGGCGGTGAAATCCTTGGAGAGGTTTGGAGTAACGATGACGCGGTCGAGAATCTGCTGGGCCGCTTCGAGATACCGCTCCATCAGCAGCGGGGGAACGAAAAGGGTCTCGCCGTTGGTATCGAAACCGGCGCCGCCAGTGCCATCCGCCGGAAAGAGTTCGGAAACGTTGTAATCGACGCCGAGCAAATCCCGAATCGTATTGTGGTATTCGCGCCGGTTCAGCCGCCGGATGGCCACCGCGCCGGCGAAATCTCCGGCATCGCAAGCCGTCCGGCGGAGATCCTTATCGATCCAGAGCGCGACCTGGAGGCGGTCGTCCTCGCTGAGTTTCGAATCGATGGGCGGCATGGTGCGATTGCGCAACTGGGTGGCAACATCGCGCCAGAGGCCGCGGTTGGCCTCGACATCCTTGGCGCTGGCGGCCTTGAGGAAGTTGACGCGGAGTTTCGGGTTGGCGGGGTTGTGGCAGGCCGAGCAATTTTGCGCCAGGATGGGCCGAATAGAGTGCGCAAACTCATCGGTTGCCGTCTGCTGTGGGGCCGCTGCCGGAGGCGCCAGCAGGATTCCGCCAGCCAAAAGGCAGACATTCCGGGAAATTCTTGCGGTCCTCAACATATGGCCTCGAGGGACGGCTGTCGACGGTAATCCTATCATAAATGCGCGCCGTAGTTTACATTTCAGACGTAGGCGCCGGGAGGGGCTAGAGTGTCCGAATATGGGACTGGGGTCGTTCGGTAAATCGGGGGGCGGGGGTGGCGGCGGTGGATTGCGCGTTGATATAGGCTGGCGCAATTGGCCCGCGCGGATAGTATGATTCTGCGTGTAGACATGCCAATACCAACTTACTACGAGGAGCAGCCGGAGTTAGAGTAAGTTGAGCATAAGTTGCTGTAACTGCGGGTGGAAAATATTTATTATTTCCGGGAATGGGTTGGAGGAATCGGCGGAGGATGGGGGGCCACGGGTCTGGGCAGCGGACATGCGGTGAGAGTTAGCCGCAGATGAACGCAGATAAATAAAGCACAGTTCTCAGCGGTGTTATAGAGACATATCGCGTTCACACGAGTGTGAACGCTGCACGCATGTGTGCCCAGAGGTCGCCCAGTGCGCCACGATGGCCTCATGTGTCCTGCGATGTGCGGATGCCGCGCTCCAGCTTCTTTGACAGAAACAGGCTTGCTATGCAGAAGCCGACGAACAGGTAATAGCCGGGCAGCATTTTCGAGCTGTCGGTCGGGATCGCCAGCTCTACGCCGGTCCCTTTCAACGCTCCCATCGTGTTGGCAATCAATCCGTTAAAGGCGACAAATGCCATGAATATCGCGAGGGCCATGACATCGGCCATCGACCATTTCGATGACTCCAGGACTAGAAATCTCGCCAACCGATTTTGCCGAAGCAAGGAGGGCTTATACATATAAAAGAGTGCGGTGAAGATCTTCAATACCGGGAAAACGATGCTGAACATCAGTACCAATACGCCGACGATCCACATATCCGGTCTGCCTTGCGCGATCAGCGTCCGAAAGACTTCGAACACGCTCTTGCTCTGGAAATACAGCACCTGGTCCCCAAACGCGATCGGCTGCCCGAGGAAAGTCAGGCTCAGCCGCGATATCTTCGCCTCCACCTCGAGCATCGGAGTGAGCACGCCGCCTAACAATAGAACTACGCAAAACAGTAACAGCACGATGGCGCTGGATCGCCGCAGAACCGGCCCCTCGGTCATTAACAAAATGAACGCTACCGCGCTCGCCGCCAGCACCGACAGATAGTAGTATGCGAGCTTCGCGTCGGCTTCATGAATCTTGTTGCCGAGTTCCTGTTGACAGACGCCGGCATCCGCGCATCCGTGCTGTTTCAAGATGGACGAATACCACGTCATGTCCACGTTGCCGAACGTCGTCTTTGCACCCGAGGCCAGCACGCTTTTGATGTATTTCTTGACCGCCTCCTTGTTCGCCGGCTTCCCCAATTCCGCCAGGACAACGTCCGCATACTCCGGAACGTGCGGCCGGAGCGCCCCCATCATGAGGTTCGCCACAAGCGCATTTCCCTGGCCCAGGAAGGCGCCGCCCGCCGCGCTCGAGGGATTCTTCGCGCTCATTTTCTGCTTGACGTTGTCCAGCAGGTGGTACAGGGCGTTCTCGACTGTCGGCCGGAGACTCGCGCGGCTCGCAGCGTTCAAATCGAGCGCGTCAATGTTCGCGTCCAGAATTGGCGCCATCTTTTCCGTCCAGCGATCGGCATTGAGCAACCCATAACGCACGTGACTTATCTCAGCTAGTTCCGTCCGGAGCTTGCGCCGCGCGGAAAGTCCCTCGATGGTCAGCCACGTGAATACGGTCGCGGCGGCGAGGAGGAGCACGCCAGCGACAAGCCGGAAAACGTTCATGTAAGAGTGACGTTGTGTGATGGAATTGATTATAAGCTGTCCGGCTCGGGGCCAACTCGATCATCCTCATGCGAATCGTGAAGAGGCCGACGGGAGCGTCGGCCGCGGACCAGGGGGTCCGCCCTACTGGCCGTCTGTCGCGTCATACTCAGAGTAGACTTATGACGCGTGTCTTTTCTGCCCTGGCGCTGGCGGCGGTTTGCGCTGTGGCGCAGTCGCGTGGCGGGCGCGCCTCTAAGGCGGCGGCGCCCGCGGCGGCTCCGGATAAGTGGCCCATTCAGTCGCTGGCTGTCGAGGGCAACCAAGTATTTCCCACGGCGCAGATCCTCGCGGTCGCCGGGCTCAAGATCGGCCAGGTGGCGGGCGCGCCCGAGTTTGATGCGGCGCGCGACCGGCTTACGGAATCGGGCGCGTTCGAAACGGTCGGCTACAAGTTTGGGCCCGCGGGCGCTGGAAAAGGATACGCCGCCACGTTTCAAGTGGCGGAAACCACGTCGATTTTTCCGGCGCAATTCGAAGACCTCGGCGAGCCGGACGCCGATATCGAAAAGCTGCTAATATCCCACGATCCGCTTTTTTCCCTTGCTCACCTGCCCGCCAATCAGATCACGCTCGACCGCGACGCCGGCTGGGTGGAAGAGTATCTCGCCGCCAAAGGCAGGCACGACAAGATCGCCGCCGGCGTGACCGGCGTGGGGCCGGACCGCTTTGTGATTCTCTTCCGCCCCGCCAGGGATCTGCCCGCGGTGGCGCAGGTATCGTTCGAGGGCAACCGGATTGTGCCGGGCAGCGTGCTGCGCAGCGCCGTTTCGGGCGCCGGTATCGGCTCGGCATATACGGAGCGCAACTTCCGGCAGATTCTCGAGGCTGCCGTTCGTCCCGTTTATGAGGAGCGCGGGCGGCTGCATGTGACGTTTCCCAAAATTCGCGCGGAGACGGAAAAGGACGTGCTGGGCGTTCACGTGTACGTGACTGTCGATGAGGGCGAAGTCTACAACTTGGGTAAGGTGACTATCGTCGGGCCTACGCCGATCGCCGCTGACAAGCTTCTGGCCGAAGGCGATTTCAAAACCGGCGATATCGACAATTCCGAGCTGATCGCCGCCGGTCTGGAACGTATCCGCAAGGTAGTGCTTCGCGCCGGGTACCTGGACGTCAAGGTGACGTCGGAGCGGCGCGTGGACGACGCGAAGAAAACCGCCGATATCGATGTCCGCGTCGATTCCGGCCCACAATATCTTATGGGCAAGGTGACGCTGACTGGTCTCGATCTGGAAGGCGAGGCCGCGATCAAGCGCATCTGGAGCCTCAAGGAAGGCGCGCCGTTCAATCCCGAATATCCCGATCACTTTCTGGATCGCGTGCGCGAAGACGGCATTTTCGATCACCTGGGCAAGACCAAAGCCGAGACCAAGATCGATGCGAAGACGCACGTGGTGGCGGTGACGCTGGTGTTTGCGGCCGACCCGACGGATCAGAGCAAGCCAACCCGGCGGAAACTACTATGAAGCTGAGGACTGGTGACGAAATGAGAGAGCCGGCTGAGAGCCGGCGTGCAGCCAGGATTGGCTGCCCCACAAAAAAATGAGTAGCGCCATTGAGGCGGCTTACCGCCGGATAGAACCGCATATCCGCGAGACGCCGGTGGAGCAATGGGGCGCAAACGGCGCCTACCTTAAGCTGGAGCACTTACAGCTCACCGGCTCTTTCAAGCTGCGCGGAGCGTCCAACAAGATTGCGCTGCTCACTCCGGAAGAGGCGGCGCGAGGGGTGGTGGCGGCCTCGAACGGCAACCACGGGCTTGGCGTAGCGGCTGCGGCGCGGGTCCGCGGCATTGAAGCCGAGATCTTCGTTTCGGCGCATGTCTCGCCCGCCAAAGCTCAGCGCATTGAAGCACTGGGCGCGCGGATCCGCACCGCAGGCGACGACCCGCTGACTGCCGAGCTGGCCGCGCGGCGCGCCGCTGAAGAATCGGGCCGGGTATTCATTTCGCCGTACAACGATCGGGACGTCATCGCGGGACAAGGCACCATCGGCGTCGAGCTGCACCGCCAGGTTTCCAACCTCGATGCGATCTTCGTCGCGGTGGGTGGCGGTGGGCTGATCGGCGGCATCGGAACGTACTACAAGATGGCGTCTCCGCGGACGGAAATTGTGGGATGCTGGCCGGAGAACTCGCCCGTGCTTTACGAATGCCTGCGCGCGGGGCGGATCATCAATGTTCCGGAGCAGCCGACCATCTCGGAAAGCACGGCTGGTAATCTGGAGCCGGAATCGGTGACGCTGGAATATTGCCGCAAGACGATCGACCTGAGTGTTTTGGTATCCGAAGACGAAATTTTGGCTGCGATGCGAATCATGCTCGAAACCGAACACTGGCTGATTGAAGGAGCCGCGGCGGTGGCGGTGGCAGCATATCTCAAGGAGGCGGAGCGCTACGAAGGACGCAAGGTGGCGATCGTAATATGCGGCCGCAATCTTTCGCCGGAAGTATTGGGGCGAGTGTGGGGAAACCGGCTGTGAAGCGCTACGACGTCGCCGTGATCGGCGCGGGGGTATTCGGCTCGTGGACTGCGTGGCATCTGGCGCGCGCGGGGAAGTCGGTGCTGCTGGCCGACGCGTGGGGCGCTGCGCACAGCCGCGCCAGCTCCGGCGGCGAGAGCCGCATTATCCGCATGGGCTACGGCGCGGACGAGATCTATACGCGCATGTCGATGCGGTCGCTGGCGGCTTGGCACGAGCTGTTCCGCCGCGCCGGCCAGCCGCTGTTTCACCGGACCGGGGTGCTTTGGATGGCGCGCGAAGATCACCCGCACAATGTGGATACGCTGCGGGTTTTCGCCGCCGCCGGCGTGCCGCACGAGGTGATTCCAGCGGCGGAGCTGGCGCGCCGCTATCCGCAGATTCGCACGTCGAGCTCAGAGATATTCGGCATCTTCGAACCCGAGAGCGGCGCGTTGATGGCTCGCCGGGCGGTGGCGGCGGTGGTGGACGACGCGGTGCGCAGCGGCGTCGAGTACGCGACTCAATCGGTCCAATGGCCGGACCCGCAAATCAACGCGGAGACTCTTGTTTTCGCGTGCGGCCCGTGGCTGCCTAAACTGTTTCCCGATTTGCTGGCAAGCCGAATCTTCATCACGCGGCAGGAAGTTTTCTTTTTTGCGCCGCCCGCGGGCGACCGCCGCTTTTCACCGCCCGATCTGCCCATCTGGCTGGACTATACCGACGCGCGCGGCCCCTACGGTTTTCCCAACCTGGAAAATCGTGGCATGAAACTGGCTTTCGACCGGCATGGTACGGCGTTCGATCCCGACGCCGGCGATCGCCATGTGTCCGCCGAAAGCATCTCCGCAGCGCGCGGTTTTCTGGGCGAGCGATTCCCTGCGTTACGCGACGCGTTGCTGGCGGAATCGCGAGTCTGCCAGTACGCTAACACGTCGAACGGAGATTTTCTGATCGATCGCCACCCGGATCGTGCGGATGTGTGGCTGGTGGGCGGCGGCTCCGGTCACGGATTCAAGCACGGACCGGCGGTTGGAGAATACGTGGCTGCGCAGGTTTTGGGAACGGCGCCGGCAGAGCCGCGATTCTCGCTCGCGAGTAAAGCGGAAACGCTGCGGCGGACTGTCTGGTAGGTGCGCTTTAAGCTGCTGTGCCAACCACGGGCAGGCTAAAGCATACCCCAACTCTGAGGCTTATCGTCCGCGGCCGTCTCGAAACGCTACCAATGAAGCCATCAGTTGGCGCCCCGGCTCGTCGTTGGGGCTGATTCGCAACATCTCCCGGCATTCGGCGATGGCTTCCGGCAAGCGGCCGGGGATCTGCGCCAAGGCATACGCCAGCTCATAATGCACCTCCGCGACATCGGGATCGACTCGCACCGATGCCTGATACTCCGCGATCGCGTCCGGCAGCCGGCCCATGGTCTGGAAAATGTTTCCCAGGTTGAAGTGCACCGCAGCGGAATCGGGCTTAATCCGCAGCGCCGCCCGATATTCCGCGATGGCGTCGGCCTGCCGGCCCGGCATGCGCGAAAAGGTATTACCCAGATTGCTGTGCGCCTCCAGGAGATCGGGTTTGACCCGCAGCGCCGCCTGATACTCGGCAATGGCGTCGGGCAGTCGGCCCGGGATTTGGGCATACGCAAGCCCCAGATTGAGGTGCGCCTCCGCGAAGTTGGGATCGATCCGCAACGCCGCGTGGTACTCCGCGACTGCCTCCTGCAGATGGCCGGGCATGGATGCCAGTGCGAGCCCCAGGTTGTCGTGGGCGTCGGCGTAATCCGGTTTGAGGCGCAACGCCGTCCGATACTCGGCGATGGCGTCCGGAATGCGGCCGGGCATCTCGGCCAAGGCATTCCCCAGGTTCATGTGGGCTTCCGGGCTATCCGGCTTAACGCGTAGCGTCGCCGCAAATTCGGCAATCGCTTCCGGGAGCCTGCCGGGCATTTTGAAAAGCAGGTTCCCAAGGTCCAGATGAGCAAAATAGCTGTCGGGATTGCGCGCCAGGGTTGCCCGGTAGAGCGTCTCTTCGTCGCGGTAGATGCCGCTCTGTTGCCGGGTCAGAAGCCCGAGCGTCGCCAGCAATAGAGCGGGGACAGCGATGGCGCCGACCTTGCCTGGCGCCATCCACCCGGCTGGCGCCAGCGCGGAAGTTGCCGGAACGATGATTCCCAAGATGGCCAGGTATTGGAAGTGGTCGGCGACATAGGAGTAACGAAACGGAAAGACATTCAGGAAACCGAGGACTGGGAAAAGCGTACCGGTGAAAATAAGCAAGGCGGCCAGCGGTCCGCGATTCGCCGAGGTTGGCGCTGCCCGGGCCAGCAGAACGAAAGCCGCCGCCAGCGCTATCAGTCCCGCGGGGAAGAGATATTGCCACCACTCACCGGAATCGATCTTCCACCTTGGATACGAAAACATCAGGTTCGCCGGCAAGAGCGCCTTGAAGGCGTAGAACCAAGGCACGCGCCCGGCCAGCAGCAGACGCTGGAGCAATGTGAGCGTATAGCCGGCCCCCTGTGCGCCGATGTAGACTCTCTCGACCCATGCGGTGAGAAGGCCGGCAGGCACGGCCAGCCCGAACCATGGCAGCAACGGGAGTACGTCGCGGCGCCATTCTAGCCGGCCGCGCATCCACCAGAAAAGCACCAGCAGCGCGGCCGGTAAGGTGGCCGTCACGGTCTTACTCAGCAGGGCCAGAACGAACAGCCCCAGCGCCAGGAAGTATTGCGACTTACTGCGCGTCTTGTCGAAGTGCAGGTAAGTGAGAGCGGCTGCCAGATAGAAGACTCCCGAGAGGACGCTCTTCTGCTCGGAGATCCAGGCTACCGCTTCCACGCAAACCGGGTGCAGGGCGAAAACCAGGCCAGCGAGCCAGGCGCCCGGCAGGGAAAGGCGAGTTACAATCCTCACGACCAGATATGCCGAGATTGCGTGCAAGGCGACGTCGGTGAGATGGTATCCCAGCACCGCATCGCCCCAGAGCCGGTGCTCCACCCAGAACGCGGAGTGTAATAGCGGATAGTATTGCTGAGTGGCGCCCAGTTCAAACCAGATACGCCAAAGACCGTGGAAGGAGCGCAGGCCGGGCGCGGTAACATGGCTGGCGTCATCCCAGACCAAGCCCCCCTGGAGCGCCGGACCATAAGCGATCAGGGTGGCGCAGAAAAGGACGGCCAACGTGGCTGCGGCCCGGCAGGTTTTGAGGATGGCCGGAGCGCCCCCAGGACGGGAGGGACGCGCCGGGCGCTGTTGCGCCATACGGTGATCATAATATCCCACAACCGTGGTCGTACTGCGGTTACTTCTGATGGGGTACTTGACCGATCTGGGGCACAATCGCCGGGGTTGACAGACGAAAGCGTGGGTCCCACGTTGGTCCGCAAAGGGGAATGGGGTAAAGCCCGTCAGATAAGTGCGTTAGCTCGTTGAGATACCCTCCATTACACCGTGAGATACACGGTGTGTCCCGTTGTTCCGGCGCCCAGCTTGTTGCATGCTCACTTAGCTTCAGGCCATGGTCGAGAGAGACTAGACAAGGCTCCCGTCAGGGTAGCGTGAATTTCGATAGGGTGAATTCCTGATCGCCGACCTGGCTCGCCCGGTTCCAACGCTTCACCACAAGGAGAGTAAAAGTGCATAACAGCTTACGAACAGTGCTGCCTGCCATGGCTTTTCTGCTGGCGATGCCGGTGTTCGCGCAGATCGACACAGGTATCATTTCCGGGAAAGTGACGGATCCGTCCGGGGCGGTCATACCTGGGGCGCGGCTCACGATCACCCAAACCGCGACGAATTTTGAAAGCATCAGCCAGACCGATAGCGACGGTGTATATCGCGTGCCGTCCCTGCAATCCGGACTCTACAAGGTGAGTGTCACGGCTACCGGATTCAAGACGTTTACGCAGGATGGGATTATCCTGCGCATCGGCGACGATCTGGGGGTGAATATAAAGCTCGAGGTAGGGGCGACGACCGAATCCGTGGAGGTCAAATACACCCCACCGTTATTGGAAACGCAGACTTCGTCTACCGGGCAGGTGATGGAGGGCGACCATTTCTACGAACTGCCTAACCTGCAACATTGGGAAAAAGGTGTGATGTACTATACTCCACAAGTTCAGACTACCAACGCTCCGTGGCCCGGCTCGCTGGGCAATTGGTCCATCAACGGCGGCAACAGCTACCAGATCGGTTATTTTGAAGACGGGCAACTGGCCACCACGATGAACGGTGGCACCACGATGAATTCGATTTCCGTCGGGGATGAGGAAGTGAAGGTGCTGAGCACCGTGCTGCCGGCCGAATACGGCCACGCCACCACCGGCGCGGTCAGCGTGGTGAAGAAGGGCGGCACCAATGAGCTGCACGGCACCGGCGGCGAGCTGTGGGCCCCCACCTCATTCAACCAACGCCGTTTCTTCGCATTGCAAACGCCCCAGCAGCAGGGCATTACCGACCTTTTCCAGCAGCCGGATTTTGCCATCGGCGGGCCGGTATACATTCCCAAGATCTACAACGGTAAGAACAAGACCTTCTTCGAGGTTGCCGGCTCATACCACATGGACCATCAGTCCAATGCGAGCAGCTATTCGGTTCCCACGGCCGCTGAGCTTGCCGGCAACTTCAATTTTACGGGCGTAGCCGCTAACGTGATTTACGATCCCGCCAGCACGAGCGGTAGTTTCGCGGCCGGCAACTTGTCGCGCACGCCGTTCCCGAACAATACGATTCCCACCAACCGGTTCAGCACGATGTGGAACAACATCATGTCGCACAATCCTTTCGCGGCGCCCAACAATCCCGGCACGCAAAATCCCACGGGCCCCACGGGAAACATCATTCAAGACGGAGTGGAACACTACTATAACATTGCAACTCAAGTCCGCATGGACCACCAGTTTACGCCGAATCTCAAGATGTTCGTCAGTTACATCAAGGACGATAACTATCAGCCCGAAGTAAACCCAGTGATCGTCTACCAGAATTTCGACGCCAATCAGGTGTACACTCCGGTCTTGCAAGATGTAGCCACGGTCGGGTTGACCTACACCATCGCTCCTACCCTTATCAGCGAGACCAGAGTGGGTCAATACCGGCAGACCAATAACCCGGTGTCGC
>Ga0302326_10025674_pt1 | contig 11938 bp, 4 predicted proteins | sample Palsa_T0_3_FD_202264 | JGI IMG/M metagenome (GOLD analysis project Ga0302326, IMG submission 202264) | Peat permafrost microbial communities from Stordalen Mire near Abisko, Sweden - Palsa_T0_3 | ecosystem: Environmental > Terrestrial > Soil > Palsa > Peat permafrost | place: Sweden: Abisko... | reverse complement strand
CGATATCGACGGGCACCGATCCTGTTACAGGCAACCTTGCGACGGCAATCGGTGGCTATGGCGGGGAGGGTATTGAGAACGGATCTGGGGGTGCTGCCACCGCCACCGGTGACGGAGCCGTCTCGGCCACTGGTGGGGACGGGACGGTCGACCCAAGCGAAAGAAACGGCTCTGCTGGAGGCGATGGCGGAAGCGCCATAGCGACCGCGACGGGCGACTCGGGGAACGACGCATACGCGACTGCCACAGGAGGCCATGGGGGTCTGGTGGGATTTAATGGCGATGACCCAATCGTCGTTCTCGGCGGAAACGGAGGTAACGCAACGGCATCCGCGTGCGCAACCGGCACTGAAGCGAATCCAAACGCCAGCGCTTCGGCATACGCCACGGGAGGCGTCGGTGGTTTCGCGTATTTGGGCCAAGGAGGCAACGGCGGAACGGCAACTGCCACTGCCGATGTGCACTCCGACTTTGGAGGAGATGTTAGTGCTAGCGCAACCGTTTGGGGTGGAAGCCTCGGGGAGGATCAATCCTGGTCTTATATTGGCGACACGCGCTTTTTCTACCCCGGACTTACACGGGCCGCGAACCTGATTACTGACCCATCACAAGGCGACTATGCAGTGACCGGTTATAGTACCGGGGGGTCCGTTACACTTTCGGAAAACGCATTCGGGGGTAGCGGCTCAAACAATGTTTTACCCACCTACGGCATCGAAGGCGCTGGCTCAGATGGCAACGCGATTCTCATTACAAGCGCGACGCATGGCGAGATCTCATTTTCAGTCAATACGTCAGGTGAAGGGGGGGCGGGAACGAGTGGAGGTGGTGGTGCCGACACCCAAAATCAAGGCAACGGGTATTCCGGAGGAAATGGTGTCGGCACTTCGAATCTGACGGGTTCTGGGGCAACGAACCTCTACCTGAGTGCGACGGCTGCTGGAGGAAGCGGTGGCTGGGGACAGGGAGGCATCCCCGGAAATGGAGGTACTGCCACTGCAACCTCGACCGGCCAAAGCTCCGGTAACGGTTATGTGCAGGCCTTTTCAAATGCTAATGGGGGCACTGGGGGCGCTAACTCAGATGATGGTGATCCTGAGGGGGGAATCGGTGGTCCTGGCGGCTCAGGAGGTGAAGCTACGTCAAACGCAACTGCATCGTCGGCGTCAGGAAATGTCGAGGCGAATGCCTCCGCGACTGGCGGTATTGGCAATGGGGGCTGTGGGGCCGGTACAGGCGCAACCAGCGGAAATGGCGGCGCGGCTACTGCTGTTGCTACTGCCACGGGCACTAACGCAATTGCGAGCGCTCTCGCCATTGGCGGGTATAGTGCATCACCGCAGGACGGAGCGGTTTACGGTTCAGGTGGAATTGCTACGGCCTCTTCTACAGCGAACGGTGTCACGGTCGTTGAAGTCGGCGAACCCGGTGCAAACGGGACCAATGGTGTCGCTCAGGATGCCGTAGCCGCCGGTCCCGGCGGAGCTACGATATCCTTTGCGGCCTACAACCAGAATAACGGCTCGGCAACCATAACGGGTTCCAACGCGGTGATTTTGGGAATTACTGGAAGCGGATCCCTCACCATCGGCGATGGCACTCACGCCACTACGCTTCAACTCGGCACCAGCAGCGGAGGCAGTTCCGTCGGATCGCTCACGATCAACGCCGACTCGACACTCGACCTCGCGAACAACCATCTTTTCATCAACTACGGTTCCGGACCCGATCCCATTGCATCCATCGTCGCTTGGATCGCCAGCGGCTACGCCGGCGGGACTTGGTCCGGAACCGGCATTACCTCCAGCAGCGCCAAAGCCGATAGCCACGTCTATGGCATCGGCTACGCTGACTCAACGGGAAGCAATCCCGCCGGCCTCTCCTCCGGACAGATCGAAATCATGTACACCCTGCTGGGTGACGCCAATCTCGACGGCAAGGTCAATGGCACCGACTTCACCATCCTGGCGACGAATTTCAACCAATCGGTCACCGACGGCTGGGACAAAGGCGATTTCAATTACGATGGAAAAGTGAATGGCTCGGATTTCCTCGCGCTTGCGACCAACTTCAATCAGTCCGCCGGCCAGTCCGCCGTGGCGGGGTCCGATCTCGCGGCTCTGCATTCGTTCGCCGATGCCAACGGCATCAGCTTGACGAGCGTACCGGAACCGGCGAGCGCCACGATACTGGTGATGGCGGGATTGGGAATACTCCGCCGAAGGCGTCGATCTTCGTGCCAGTCCGATTCCCGAAATTGAACGTGCGGCGGCTATCAGATCGATCGCCAGCGTTGCCCAAAGCAACCGCTGACGAACTTGCCAGCCTCGTCCGTCGGACGACCCGACCCGCGGCTGCAGGATCGATGGAAGCGGCGAAACATAATCCCGTCGGGACGAAATAAAGGTAACGCGAGCGAATGGCATTTACCTAGACCACATCTGATTTTTTTCGACTCATAACACAGTCATGTTGCGTGGGGGGGATCATTTTTGGTGGAGGCGTCTTCTCTATCCCTCGCCGAGCGTGACTCATAACGGTCGGGTCCATGCGGATTGATCATCAAATCGGGCAATGCTGCCAAAAGTACAACGATTTCATAAAAAGTTGTCAGGGAAAAGAATTGGTAAGCGCCGTTTTCAGGGTACTGTATTGAAGTGATTAGATTTCTCGATCGCTGGCCGTCCAGGTGCGTGGAGAGGATGTTTTGGAGGACCCTATAAATGAAGCGGCAGCGAGGATTCACGTTGGTTGAATTGCTGGTGGTGATTGGGATCATCGCCCTGTTAATCGGCATTCTCCTGCCAGCTTTGCAGAAAGCGCGCGACCAGGCGAACACGGTGGCGTGCCAATCAAATGAGCGGCAGTTTTATTCCCTTATGATGGAATATGCCGGCGACTATCAGGAATATGTACTGCCGGCGTGCGAGAATACTGATCTTCTCACTTCTTCCCAGCTTTATTGGTGGTCTGCAGAACTCGTTGGCAACGAACTGGGTCATAACAACATGTCCAGCAATGCAACTCGCGAGTTGGCTGAACAAACCATCGTCAAAATTCTCACCTGCCCCTCGGCCGATCACAGCGGGGATCCCACGCCTGCCCAGGCCGGTACCAATTATTACGGCGATTATACCTACAACGAGAATCTTGGCTTTGAGGACTTTACCAAGAACCCACCGGCAGTCACGACGCCCTTTGAAAAGCTTTCCCAGGTTCCCGCAAACGTCATTGTCATGACGGACATTGATAAGCGCTACGCTGAGGGTTTGGGAATTGCCAAGGAGGAGACTGACATTTCGATGTTCATCGAACCAAACACTCTGCTCGGCAACCATAGTACTTGGCCTGCGCAGCCGCCGGCGATGTGGATTCCCCATGCGAAAGGGACTTCGGCCAACGTGCTGTTCATGGATGGGCATGTCAGCTTGGTTACGCCCAACAACTTCGTAATGCCCAACACCGGAGCGAGCATAATCACGACGACAACCCCGTGGACGTACAACAAGGGCACGGGCAACACAGTGCCCAACCTGCCAACGCAGAGCTGGATGATCGGCTATTACAAGGCCGGGAACAACCCGCCATGGGTTTTCCCCTGGATCAAGGGAGCGCCGAGCCTGTAATCCCATCGTTTCGTGGGAGGGGCCGGCGTCTGAAATTATAGAGACTAGATTTCGGAGGGTTAATATGAGCGACGGAAATGCGCGGAGCGGTTTTATTCTCCCACTGCGTCGGCGGTCGAATTCCGCGGGAAAAACAAGACGGCGGGCTGGACTGGCGGCGCTGGCGTCGGCCGTCGCCGCGGGCCTGGCCACTCATGCGTTTGCGGCCAGCGATAGCTGGGTCGGCAGCATCGACGGTGGTTGGAACACCGACAACTCAGGTTCCACCAACTGGAACATCAGCGGTAATATCCCGGGCGCAGCCGGCACCACCAACAATACCGACACCGCCACCTTTGACGGAACTCCCGACGGCAGCCCTCCCAACTCGACCGTCACAATTTCGCCGAACTGGAACATTGACAGCATATCCTTCGGCACGACCGCCACCACCTACAACATTGGCGGTACGGTCACCGCCCCGGACGCAGGCTCGCTCTTGTTGACCAATGGCGGGACGATTTCAGACGCTTCCACCGACGCGACCACCATCAACGTCAACGCGCCCCTGGTCATTGAAGGGAATTCGTACACCTTCGCCAGCAACTCAACCATCACCACAGACGGGCTGGGATTTTCCAATCAGATCAGCGGAGGAGTGGCCGGAACCGCAACGCTTAATTTGACGGGCAGCCAGGCCTCCACGACTTCCCACACCACAAACGATATCTTCGGTCCGATCGTCAACGGCTCATCCTCGGCACTGGGTCTGGTTATCAACATCTACGGCGGTGCCGGCTCCACCGGCCAGGACGGCACCTGGTGCCTGGGCAATTCCACCGGCGCCGATACCACGCCAAGCACCTATACCGGTCCAACCATCATCGAGAACGGTGCCCTGAGAATCCTGTCCGCCTCCGGAATTTCTCCCTACACGGATGTTATTCTCGAGCCGGCCTCAGACAGCGCAACGGTCGGGACGGAATTGACGGTCTCCAGTGCCGCCACCGATGTGACCGTTAACAGCATTACGGTGTATGGCGGCTCCGCCACCGCCGCCGGCGCGACCGTGACCTCTTCCAGCAGCAGTTCCACCTTCACGGTGATGGACGCCACCAATCCCGGACTGGTCGCCTTCAACGGAACCAGCACCGCGCCATCCATCAGCCGCACTTTTGAGTTGGAAGGAACCGGCCCCACGGGGACGGATGGCTTCACTTTTGTCGATTCGAATACGACGTCCAGTGTATCGAGCGGCGTCGGATTCGATACCGGAACCGTCCAGCGAACCTTCTTCATCGGAAAATCCACGGCCACCAGCGGAGCGCCGGGAACAGACTTTCAAATCAATGAAGACGTGACCAGCGACGGAGGCACAAATCCCACCACCATTGGGAATGATGGAATCATTAAAACTGGCGCAGGCACGCTCAAATTTGATGATGCTACCGTCAGTTTCGCAGGCTCGATTGATATTCAGCAAGGTTCGTTCAAGTTGCTCGGCTCGGGTACCAACCAGTTCAGCAACGGCCAGTATGATCCCGTTACGATCGAGGGCAGCACCGCCAATCTCAATCTCAATGGCTCATCGACCGCCGGCAACGCATCGTTCGGCGCAATGTCCATGACAGCCGGATCCATCACCGGCAGCGCCAACAACCTGCTTTTTGCGCCTAGCTACACGTACAATATCGCCGCCGGCGATACATTCTCCACCGGCGTCAGCCTTGCCGATGTCAGCGGCGGCGAAGCCGGCGGCTCGGCAGTGTCGGCGGTTATCACCAACGGTCCCGGCACCGTGGATTTGTCGGGAATCGATAATTCCTATTCCGGCGGAACCACCATCAACGGGGGCGGCACACTCACCGCCAACGGCGACCCCTCGACAACGCTGGGCACGGGAAATAGCACCCCGTTTGGAACCGGATCGATCACCATTAACGGCGGGACATTGGCCGTCGACCCCAATCTTTCCACCGGATCCGCCGCCGTCTCCTGGAGCGGAGCCACGAGCGCCGGCGCTCAATTTGTCTACGCTGGCGGCGCCCAGGTGAACCTCAAGGCAGGAAACGCATCCAGCCTGACATTTACCGTGGCGTCGTCACTCACCCGCACCAACAAGGGTACGCTCGTCATCGCCGCCAGTCTCGGAACCGCCAATCTCGGCGGGACCGAGCAGTTCGTTGTGAGCGGCACCGCTCCCGCACTCACCCATGGAATCGTCAACACTTCCATCGTTGGACAAAACGACGATGCCAACGATTCCGGTGATTTCCTCACCTATGCCGGCAGCGGATTTGCCGTCGCCACCTATTCAGGGTCCACCAATATCAATACCGCGGGCTCGGCGGCTGTTTACAACGCGGGAACCGGAAGCAACACCAATACCCTGTCCGGATCGGCCGCCGTGTATGCACTCAACGCCGAGGCACAGACCGTCGACACCGATGGAAACACGCTCACCGTCGGCGACGGTGTTTCGGGCCATCAGGCCGGCGTGATTCTCAACGGTGGTAGCATCATCAGCAGCGTTCCCGGCGGCGTCCTTGCCTTCAGCGCCAATGAAGGAACCGTCTACACCAGCAAAGCTGGCACCGCGACCACCCCGGCCATCTCCGCCAACATCACCGGAACCGGCGGTCTCACCCTCTTTGGTCCAGGCAAGCTATACCTCACCGGTAATAACTCCGGTCTCTCCGGTGGAGTGAACATCAACCAGGGCACTGTCAATGTCAGCGCGGGCAATAATCTGGGCGCTACCGGCAACACCATCACGTTCGGCGGCGGCACCCTGCAATTCGCCAGCAGCTTTTCATCTGTTTTATCGAATCCAATTGTCATCAACGCGGGCGGCGGCACCATCGACACACAACTCGGAACGGACACCATCGGCTCAAACATCACCGGAGCCGGATCACTGACCAGTGTCGGCACTGGCAGCCTGATCTTGACCGGCACAAATTCTTATACTGGGACCACCACCATCAATGCCGGTGTTCTGCAAATCGGTAACAGCACCGCGACGGGAACCGCGGGCGCCGGCAACATCATCGACAATGCCTCGCTGGTCTACAGCCTTACCGCCCCAGCCGCGGTTGCCAACGTCATTTCCGGCACGGGAACCCTCACGCAGGCCGGCACAAGCACGCTCACGGTCACAGGCGCCAATCAGTATGGAGGCGCGACCAACGTCAATTCCGGCATTCTGATGGTCGGAAGCTCCAACCCCAATGCGCTGGGCTTCGGCGCCATCACCTCCGGAACGCCCGCCACCGCCATCGTGAACGCCACCGGAACGCTCGATCTGAACGGCAACTCTCTCAATAAATCCATTACGCTCAACGGCGGCACCCTCACCAACAGCAACAACAGCACCGCAGCCAGCCTTTCAAACGGCATCAGCGGGTATGTGGTCACCGCCGGCGGCAGCGGAATCTCCGCGGCGGCGGCGGAAACCAGCGGCGGCGGCGGGACCGGCGCGACGCTCAACGTTCTGCTGGGCGTTACCAACAACAGCGTCTCGGTCTCCAGCGGTGGTTCCTACACCGGCGTCCCAACCGTCACCATCACCGGCGGCGGGGGAACCGGCGCAACCGCCACGGCCGTGCTATCCGGCGGAAGCACCGGCTCCGTCACCGGCTTCATCATCACCGATCCCGGCTCAGGCTATTTGACCGCCCCGACCTTTACGTTGGGCACCGCCACGCAAACCAGCGCCGCCACTCTCGTCTCCAACGGCGCTAATTTCACCGCCGTGGGCACGCAGGCCGTTACCCCGGGTTCCGGCTATACGACCGCTCCAACGGTCAATGTGCTCACCGGGTCCGGCACTGTAATCACGCCGATGCTCAATTCCATTTTCGTGCAGTCCAGCAGCACGATTAATGGATCAGGCGCATTCCAACTCGCCAATACGGTTACCGGCGAGGCCGCCAGCGGAACCGCGACCCTCACGCTCGATGGCACCGCTCTGACCAATTCCATCAGCGGCGTGATTGCCGACGGCAGCGCCGGAGGCAATCTGGCCATTTCCAAGTCCAACACCAGCCTCTGGACGCTATCAGGCGCCAACACCTATACCGGTGGAACCACCATATCGAAGGGAACCTTGCAGACTGCCAACAACAGCGCCCTCGGCACCGGACCCGTGGCTGTCGTCACTCCGGGCATTCTTGATCTGGATGGGTTTAGTCCGACCATCGGCAATCTTTCCGGTTCAGGGACCGTGGACGACGTCTCCGCCGGCGGAACGCCGACGTTGACGATCAACACCTCGACCAGCTCTACCTTCGGCGGCGTCATTCAAAACAGCAGCGGTTCGGTGGCACTGGCTGTAACCGGCACCGGAACCCAGACCCTGAGCGGTGTGAACACCTACACCGGCGGAACCAAGGTCAGCAGTGGACACCTCATCATTTCGCCGACCGCCACTCCCGCCACGACCAGCGCCTTGCCGAAAGGCGCGTTGACCATCAGCGGCAGCGGCAAAGTACAGTTGGCCTCCAACGTCACCAAGGGCAGCCAATCGGCCAACCCGCCGGCGACCAAGCCCACCAGCAGCGTGAACATCACGTCGTTGTCAATCAGCGGCACCGGCGCGCTCGACATCACCAACAACCACGTCATTGTCGACTACAGCGGCCTGTCGAGCGATCCCATTATCGGCTCCATCGCCGCATGGATCGCCAGCGGCTACGCGAGCGGCGCCTGGACCGGCGTCGGCATCGACTCCAGCACCGCCGCGAGCAATCACCTCAGCTACGGCATCGGTTACGCCGCCTCCTCGGATCCCGGCAACCCGGCGGGTCTGTCCTCCGGCCAGATTGAAATCAAGTACACCCTGCTGGGCGACACCAATCTGGACGGCAAGGTCAACGGTACCGACTTCACCGTCCTGGCGACGAACTTCAATCAGAGCGGCAAAGCGTGGGATCAGGGCGATTTCAATTATGACGGAAAGGTCAACGGCTCGGATTTCCTTCTGCTTGCATCCAACTTTAATCAATCCGCCGGCCAGTCCGCCGTGGCTGCGGATGACCTGGCCGCTGTGGATGCCTTCGGTGCCGCCAATGGCATGAGCATGAGCCTGACGAGCGTACCGGAACCAGCGAGCGCCGGGATGCTGGTGATGGCGGGATTGGGAATACTCAGCCGAAGACGCCGATCGTCGCGCCGGTCCGATCCCCGAAATTGAACGTGCCGTCTTTCAGGGAAGTTGGGCGGGCATCTTCACGCCGCACAAATTGTCTCTTCCCGCGCGACCGGACCGCCCAAATCGCCGGAATCGCTCCACGAATGCACGTCCTTTATACTCTTGAGCCCGCTCACCGGCGGCGGCCATCTTACCGTGGAACATTCATGGCTGCGTGGCGGGGCCGGTGGTCGGGCCCTGATTGATGATCGTGATGTGGGCGGCGTCGCCTTCGATTTCCGGGACATCGTGGAACACCTTGAGCGTGCCGGTGACGCTGATGGTCTTGCCTTTGTCGAGATCGTCGGGAATGCCGGCCCGGTTATCGGCGGAGATATAGACGGTGAAGCGAGTCGGGTCGGGAAAGTCCTTGCCGATGTTCAGGACCGCCGCCCCGCCGAAATCGTGGGTGCCGACGACCGGGCCGATGACCGTGACGCTTTGACCAATGTAATCCTTGGCCTGCTCCCAGGTGATCGTGGAAGGGGTGCTGGTCGGCATGGTGGTCGCCATCGTCGTGGGAGAATCGGCGTCGGCGCCCGTGTTTCCGACGTAGATCAGCAGCGATGACAGAATGAACAGTTGGGGTGCGATTCGCATGAATGCTCCGATGAAGTTGGTGCGATAACGGCTGTGCTGACGGCACCGGGAAAATGGTCGCCGATCAATCCACCTGATGTTGCGGATGCGCGGGCGGTGTGTCAAATATCACCTTCATGAGCAGCTTTCGGCCTCCGTCCATTATGCCGACGGTGGCGGTGATGAAAAAGAGACAGGCCACCGTACGGGCCGCCCAGCGAGGAAGAAGGTGGCGATGTTCGTACGCCGTGGCGGAGAACAAGGCCATCCAAATAAAGAAGAACATCAGGAATCGCGTTTTCAGCACGATCGGAGCAAGAAGGATGTAGAAGCTTACCGCAAGCAGCAGGTGTCGCCGCTGAATCATCCAGCTGTCGACCCGTTTTGTCATGACCAGGAAGAGGGCTGCCGGAAGGAGAGCGAACCAGAGCAATCCTGTTCTTCCGCCGAACGGTTCCTTTTGTCCCCAGAAGATGGTCATAAATGGCTGGAGCGGCAAATCGAGGAGGTCCCGCGCGCTGGGTATTCGGCCGACCGCCTGGCCATCATGCCACATCGGGTCGTTGGGGGTGCGCACCAGGTGCTTGCCGGTGGGATCGAAAGGCCGGCCGGTCAGGTGATAGGTATGAGCCATCCACAGCAATCCGGCCACAAATATCGGTGCGATGAGAATGCACACCTTCACGATGCGATCCTGGAGTGTTCCCCGGGTTCCCATCACGCAGACAGCGATGGCGCCGGGCAGACATCCAAGGACGATAAACTTGGCCGACAGCACCGCCGCCAGGAGCACGCCCGCCATAAGCAGAACGCGAGGCGGCATGCCGGGTTCTTCCTTGTCCAGAAGAAGGACAAACGCCGCCGTTGCAAACGCGACGGCCGGCACGTCACTGTTCAGGATGGACCCGGAGCTGGTGAATACAGGGATGGAAAGAACCGAGACGATTCCGACAACGGCGGAGATTTGCAGTTTGCGGGCGATTGCCGCCGCGTTCAGCGCACAGCAAACCCAGATTCCGGTGGAGGCCCAGTGCGCCGCCGTGAGGTTTCCGAACACCGCGGCGGGCACATGAAGCATCTCGCTCATCGCCGGGCCGTTGGTCAGACGAAACGGACTTCTGACCCAATGTCCGGCGGCCGCCCATACCGCGGCGCTCTGCCATCGGTAATCATCATCAAAGGCAACGCCCCGGGTTCCCGAGATCATCGCGATCAGAATGGTCGCCGCCGCAAGGAAGGTGAGGACCGGGTGCGCCCTGAACGCCCTGAGGACCGCGCGCACCGTCTCCGTTCCGCAATGCGTTCCAATCAGCACGACGATCGCGAACAGTCCCCAGACCATCGTGGAGCTGATGAAGAACGAACGATTTAACGCCCAGAAATAACCAACCGCCCAGACATAGAAGCCAAATGCGGCATATCCGAAGGTTAAATATGCCGAATACGCGACCGGCCATTTGAACCGTATTTTGGAAATCCGCCAGGTGAACAGTCCGAAGCTCAGGACGTGAACGATGTAAATTCCCAATACGAGCAGGCTTTTCGGCGCCCTCTCCAAATCCGCCAGACCGAGCTGTAAATGGAAGAGGTTGGACAACGCCAGTGAACTTAGCATTTTAGACTCAGGGGGCATCCCGACAAGACCTGTGGCCGACTGACATCGCCGGCCGGCCAGCATAACATACTCAATTCTGAGGCGTTGGCCACAAATCTCCCAGCATCGCAGCCGCAAAAATGGGGGCGATTTTGGCGGTAAATTGCCGGCTCTTACGCCTATGACGCCTCAGAATTATTGGTTCATCTGCGAAAGCAGTTGTTTGGCCGTGTCCGCGGCGGGGTCGGTAGGGTAATTGTCAATGATCTGCTGCAATTTGCCCCGGGCCAGCTCGGTTTGGCCATTGCCGATGTAGAGCCGCGCCATCGCCAGAAGGTGCTGGGCGGCGCTGACCTCGACCACCGGGGCGGCGGATTGGGTTGACGGGGGATTCAGTGCCGAATTTGCGATCTTGACCGTTTCGGAGGCCTTGTCCAGAAACGGGAGGACCTGCTGCTCGAACCAGTCCGCTTTCAAATTGGGAAAGTGCAAGTCATCGATGGGTGAAAGCCCGGTCATCATCAGATGGCTGAAATCATCACGCCGCATGGCGGAGAGGACCAATCCGGTCATCTTGACGTTGTCGGGCGAACCGTCGTCGATAAAAACAAACGCCCGGTCTTTCGCCCGGGTCATCAACTTCGGCGGCGGCGGGGTGAAAGCAGGGGGATAATAGCTCCCGCCGGGCAGGTTGATCCGGCTGCTGTACTCGGGATCATAAGTGACGATGAACCCCGTAAAAGCATCGGCCACGCAGTAGGACGTTCTGCTGCTGCCGGAGCCCCACGACATCAGATAGATGCGATGGGGATCGATGTTGAACTGCTTCCCGCAATTGTAAACCGCGTCGAGGGCCACGCCGATCGATTGCCACATGGGAACGGTCGGCGCATAAGCGATGCCCGAATGACAAACCGGCGAAATAAAAATCAGATTGTGTTTCTCCAGAACCGGCCGCCACAGCGGCGG
>Ga0302326_10025673_pt1 | contig 11938 bp, 13 predicted proteins | sample Palsa_T0_3_FD_202264 | JGI IMG/M metagenome (GOLD analysis project Ga0302326, IMG submission 202264) | Peat permafrost microbial communities from Stordalen Mire near Abisko, Sweden - Palsa_T0_3 | ecosystem: Environmental > Terrestrial > Soil > Palsa > Peat permafrost | place: Sweden: Abisko... | reverse complement strand
CGACATCGTCGGGCGGCAGGCCGCTGAAGGCGGCGCGCGCCTGCGACTCGACTTTGTCGCGCGCGCCGCCCGCGTCGTGCTCGGCGGCCGTTTCGCCGACGGCGACGATAGGCGTGATGCCGTGCGCCAGCGCCGCGCGCACCTTCTCGTTCACGCGTTCGTCCAGTTCCCCGAACAGCGCGCGGCGTTCCGAGTGACCCAGTACCACCCAGCCGACTCCGATCTCGGTCAGCATCAGCGGCGAGATCTCGCCGGTGAACGGCCCGCTCTGGGCCCAGTTCATGTTTTGCGCGCCCAGGCCGATCGCGCTCCCGGCCAGTTCCTCGCGTGCCGCTGCGAGTGCGGTGAACGGCGGGCAGACGATCGCATCGACCTGACCGAGCGCGAGCGGAAGCGCCCGCAGAGCGGCGACGAAGGCGCGCGTTTGCGCGATCGTCTTGTGCATTTTCCAGTTGCCGACGATCAGCGGCCTGCGCGCGCGGTTCATCGCATCAGCGCTGCGACGCCGGGAAGCGTCTTGCCCTCGAGGAACTCGAGCGTCGCGCCGCCGCCGGTCGAGACGTGGGTCATCGCGCCGGCGAAGCCGAGCGCGTGCGCGGCAGCCGCGGCGTCACCGCCGCCGACGACGCTGATCGCGCCGGCCTGCGTCGCCGCGGCGATCGCTTCGCCGACGACGCGCGTTCCCGCTTGGTAGGCCGGCTTCTCGTACACGCCCATCGGCCCATTGAACACGATCGTCTTGGCCGTCCGCAGCACGGCCGCGTACGCCGTTGCGGTGACCGGTCCGATGTCGAGGATCATCCCGCCGTCGATGCCCTCGAGCGGGGCGACGCGGGCGGTGTCGTCGGCATCGAAGCCTTCGGCGACGACGACGTCGACCGGCAAGTGCACGGCCACGCCGCGCTCGCGCGCACCCGCCATAATGCGGCCGGCCGGCGCCAGATCCGGATCGCGCAGCGATCGTCCGACGTCGACCCCGGACGCGGCCAGAAACGTATTGGCCATCCCGCCGCCGACGACGAAGGCGTCGACGATCGTCAGCAGGTTCTCGAAGACGCCGACCTTGTCGACGACCTTCGCGCCGCCGATCGCGCAGACGAACGGATGCGCGGGATTGCGGGTCAGCCGCCCGAGCGCTTCCAGCTCGGCGGCCATCAGCAAACCCGCGTAAGCCGGCAGGTCGGCGGCGACGCCGACCGTCGAGGCGTGCGCGCGATGCGCGGTACCGAACGCGTCGTTGACGTAAAGGTCGCCCGACTGTGCGAGCGCGCGCGCGAAGGCCGGGTCGTTGGCTTCTTCTTCGGGATGGAAGCGCACGTTCTCGAACAGGACGAAGCCGCCGTCCGCGAGCGCTCTCGACGCGGCCACGCAGGCCGGACCGATGCAATCGGCGACGAACCCGACCTCGTATCCCAGGAGTTCGCTCAGCCGCGCCGCGACCGGCCGCAGTGAGAACGCCGGATTCGGTTTTCCGTCCGGCCGTCCCAAGTGCGAGAGGATCACCGTCTTGGCGCCGTGCTCGCGCAGCCAGCGCAGCGTCGGCAGCGCGGCGGCGATGCGAGTGTCGTCGGCGACCGTCGCGCCGTTCATCGGAACGTTGAGGTCTTCGCGAACCAGGACGCGCTTGCCGCGTACGTCGGCGTCGCGGACGGTCGCAAACTCCATCAGCGCGAGCCCTTCGACGCCGGTTCGCCGAACCCGGGACCCTCGAGCGTCAGGAATGGCGTCGTCGTCGGCGGCCCGGGCGCATAGCGCAGCAGCGGCCTCCCGGCGGCCGGGACGGCGACCAGCGTGCAGGCCACGGTTCCAAAGCCGCGGCCGGTTATCACGGTCATCGCACGATGCGGATCGGCGCGGTCTTCACGCTGCAGCAAATGCACCCAACTATCCCAATCGGCGCGCTCCGGCTGCGGCAGCGGCGCGGCACGAAAATCCGCCATCACGGCGGCGACCCGCGGCGCGTCAGCGACGTCGCATCCTTCGGGCGTCAGCATGTGGTAGCCGGGGTCCAAGCTCGCGACCTGCATCTCGGTGCCGTCGTTGGTGACGCTGAACGCCGCGCGGCGGTCGGCCAGCAGCAGCGTGAAGCCGCCGTAGTCGGCGGCCGGTAGGAGGCGCACCGTATCCGCCGCAGCCCACGCGTCCGCTTCGCGCAGCGCGCGCACGATCAGCTCACCGCGACTCGATTTTCCGGCCAGCGGTCCGAGCGTTTCGAGGCGGTTGACCACGGTCGCGACGACGCCGCGTTCGTTGAAACCCAGCCAACTGCCGCCGCTGATGCGGTCACGCCACGCGATGACGCCGGGCGCGTCCGGCCACCACCCTCCGGGCGGGTCGAAGGCGCGGTCGAGCCGTTCGTCGCGATTGGAAGCCAGCAGGAGCGGCCAGTCCGCGTCGGGCCGGTGCAGGAGCAGAACGGTGCACATGCGCGCTCAGCGAATCGTCGCGCTGCGAGAGAACTCGGTTATGCGGGACTCGGGATCTTCGCGCCGACGACGGCGGCGAGATCGGCGAGCCGGCACGAATAGCCCCACTCGTTGTCGTACCAGGCGGCGATCTGGATGAGATCGCCCATCGCGTTGGTCAACTTGCCGTCGATGATCGAGCTGTACTGGTTGCGCTTGAAGTCGCTCGACACCAGTTCTTCTTCCGTGTACTGGACGTACTTGGAGAGCGAACCTTGGGCGGCGCCGCGCAAGAGGGCGTTGAGCTCGTCGCGCGTGGTCGCCACCTTCGTCTGTGCGACGAGATACACCATTGAGACGGTCGGCGTCGGGACGCGAAGGGAGATGCCGTCGAAGGTGCCCTTGACCTCGGGGATGGTCAGGTACAGCGCCTTCGCGGCGCCGGTCGAGGTCGGGATGATGTTGGTCGCGGCGTTGCGGGCACGGCGCCAATCCTTGTGCGGCGCATCGAGGATGTTCTGATCGTTGGTGTACGAGTGGATCGTGTTCATGAAGCCGCGCACCCAGCCGAGCCCGTCGACGATCGGTTTGACCGCCGTGGCCAGGCAGTTCGTCGTGCACGACGCGTTCGAGATGATGTGGTGCACCGCCGGATCGTAGCTGGCGTCGTTGACGCCCAGCACGATCGTGATGTCTTCGCCTTTGGCCGGTGCGGAGATGATCACTTTCCGCGCTCCGCCGCCGTCGATGTGGGCGCGCGCTTTGGCGGCGTCGGTGAAGATGCCGGTCGATTCGATCACCACGTCGACGCCCAGCTCCCGCCAGGGCAGTTTGCCGGGATCGCGCTCGGCCAAAACGCGGACCGGCTTGCCGTCGATCACGATCGCATCGCCCTGGGTCTGCACGTCGCCGGCGTAGGTCCCGTAGTTCGAATCGTACTTGAAGAGGTGGGCGCACTCGGCGGCGCTGGTGAGGTCGTTCACCGCAGCGATCTCGACCTCGGGATAGCGCTCCAGGAGCGCCTTGGTGAAGTTGCGGCCGATCCGCCCGAAGCCGTTGATACCGATGCGCATAGCAACGAGGCTGTTAGACGGAGGAAACTTCCGCCTCCTCTCGCGGCCGCCGCAATCGCTTGACAAGCCGCATCAGCGTCGCGATGCGGCCGTTGAGCGTGGCCTTCCCAACCGGGGGCGCGCAGCGCCGCCCCAATTCGGCCAGCGTCTCGTCGGGATGCGCCAGGCGGAGCTGCGCCGCCTCGCGCAGCACCGGCGAGAGGTTGCGCAGGCCGTAGGCGTCGGCCAGATAGGTAAACGCATCGCGCTGGGCCGCCGCCGCCCGCGCGGCCCGCACGACGTTCGCGGCTTCCGTGTTCACCAGCCGGTGGATGCGGTTCTTGGTTTCCTTGACGGCGCGCACGTCTTCGAGGTGCAGGATCGCCGACGATGCGCCGATCGCGCCCAGGACCGTCACGATCGCGTCGAGGTCCTTGAGGTAGACGACGGAGCGCCCTTTGCGGATCATCCGCCGCGGACGCACGCCTTCCGCGGCCAGCAGCGCCTCGATGCGCTCGGCGCCGGCGGCCGAGGCCACGAATTCGAGGTGGTAACCGCGGTGCGGCGCAGCCAGCGAACCGGCGCACAGGAACGCCGCCCGCAGTTCGGCGCGCCGCTCGTTGCGCCGCCGGGGCTTGGCCGCGGCGTCGCCGGCCGCCGGACCCAGACCGATCTCGAAGGTCGTGGCGCGGTACAGCCGCGCATCGTGGCCGCGCCGGACCGGTGTCCCGCCGTGCTGCTCGTCGAAGAGCACGCGGGCCAGACGCGCCACCGCGGGGCGCCGGGTCCGGAACACGCGCTCTCCGGCCGTTTCCACCGCGCCGAAGCGCGCCAGCCCCCGCCGCAGCGCTTCGCGCAAGGCCGGGTCGGCCGGCACGTCGCGCGCCAGCGCGTCCTTGACATCGGCGGAAAGCCGCGACCGCTCGGTCACGATCGGGCGTTGGGCCAATCGAGCGGGTCGTCTTTGCGGTCCTCGACGATCTCGTAGAGGTCGGCCGGTTTGAGTGAGGGCAGCACGCGCTGGGGAACCTGCAGCACGCGCACGGTGAGAAACTTCGTGCGGTAGTGGATCACCAGCACGTCACCGGTCTTGACGTCGTAGCCGGGTTTGAGCGCCCGGCCATCCTTCTTGATCCGGCCCGCTTCGATGCCGTCCTTCGCCTCCGCCCGGCGTTTCGCCAGACGCGAGACCTTCAGGAACTTGTCGAGGCGCACGCGTCGGTCGTTCGCCGCGCCGGGCCGGGTACGCTCGCGCGGCGAAGCCTTCGCGCATGCCGTTCCGTACGACCATCGCCGGCAGCCTTCCGAAGCCGGCGTGGCTCGCCGAGCCCGAACGCATTTTTCCGAACTGGCGGCTCGAGGGTCCGCATCTCGCCGAAGCCCAGCGCGACGCCACTCGGATCGCCGTCGGTGAACAGGTGCGCGCCGGGGTCGACGTCGTGACCGACGGCGAGCAGGCGCGCAGCCACTTCGTCCACGGTTTTGCGGAGCGGCTGGGCGGCGTCGACGCGCAGAAACGGCAGAAACGTGGGATCCGCGGCGACCGCTACGAGGCCCTGTGCCCGACCGTTACGGGCGAGATCCGGCGCAACGTGCCGGTCCATCTCGACGACGTGCGGTTTGCCCGCACGCTCACGAGCGGAGCACTGAAACTGACCATCCCCGGACCGATGACGCTGGTCGACACGGTCGTCGACGAGGCCTACGGTTCGCGCCGCGAGCTGGGCTTCGCGTTCGCGCGCGCGATCGCCGCGGAGATCGCCGAACTCATCGACGCCGGCATCGACGTCGTGCAGCTCGACGAGCCCGCCTTCAACGTGTACTTCGATGAAATCGAGGCCTGGGGCATCGCTGCGCTCGATCTGGCCTTTGCGCTCGCCGATTGTACGAAGGCCGTGCACGTCTGTTACGGCTATGGGATTCCCGCCAACGTGGAGTGGAAGAATAACCTCGGGGAGCGCTGGGATCAGTACGCGCTGGTCCTCCCGGCGCTGGCGCGTTCGTGCGTCGATGAGATCTCGATCGAATTGGCAGGCTCGCGCGTTCCGCCCGACGTGCTCGCGCTCGCGGGCGACAAAACCGTCGCCGTCGGGGTGATCGACGTAGCGAGCAATGCCGTCGAGACGCCCGGCGACGTCGCCGCAACGATCGCGCTCGCCCGGCAGTATCTCCCGGACGAGCGGATCGTGTGTTCGACAAACTGCGGCATGGCGCCGATGCCGCGCGATATCGCCTACGCGAAATTGCGCAGCCTGGCCGACGGAGCGCTGCTCGCGAGCGTCGGTCTGTGAGCGGCTAGAGCGTCGCCGATGCGGCCGAAAACTTGTCGGCGTACTCGGCGATAACCGGCAGACGATACGCGCTGCCCTGGAAAGCTTTGACCGTGACGATGATCCAGGCAATGAACACCGCCAGGCCGAGCAGCATGTTCACGATACCGAGGACGCCCCACAGGGCTAACCGCAAGCCGGGGATCAATCCGGCCATCGCGCCGATCACACCCAGTGCGATCTCAAGAATAATGTAGGCGACAAACAACACGATCGACTGCACGGCGACGAATCGCACCCATGCCTGCGGCGGTTTGCCGAGCAAGATCACCAGACCGCCGACGACACCGAAAAACGAGGCGATACCGGCTGCGACGTTGGGTTGCAGACCGAACGAGGACTGCGAAGGGTCCTGAGCCACGAAAAACCTCCAGGAAGCGAGCAGGCTACTGCCCCCTACTGTGCCATCGACCACTCAATCCCCCTTCAACTCGAACCGAGCCTCGCGGGCGTGACGCAGGTCCCAACCGCGCGAGCTGCCAGGATCGGCGGATCCAGCGCTTGGGCGGCCGACGGCGAACGATCCGGTCGTGCCGTGATGACTTTGTGGGCCGTGAATTCCATCTGCCGCGAGCGGTTGCCGACCCGCGTGATCCGCCCGCGCGCTTCGATATAGTCGCCGGCGCGGACCGGGGCGGTGAACTCGACCGATTCGTACGCCACGAACAGCCCCTCGTCGCCGTCGAGCCGGATCAGCAGCTCGGTGGCGACGTCCCCGAAGAGGCCGAGTATCCGCGCGCCGTCGACCAGGTCGCCGCCGTAGTGGGCGTCGTGGGCGCTCATGCGCACGCGGATCAGGACCTCGCCGCGGCGATTCCCGGTGCGCCGGTCGCCTAGGCGGCGGTCTTCGCTTGCTGCCATAAATCCTCGAGTTCGTCGAGCGACATGTCGTTGAGCTGGCGGCCGTGCGCGACGGCAAACGCCTCCATGTAGCGGAAGCGGCGGTCGAACTTAGCGTTGGCGTCGCGCATCGCCCCTTCCGCATCGACACCCAGGCGGCGGGCCAGGTTGACGACGGTGAAGATCACGTCGCCGAGTTCCTCGCGGACGTGCGGATCCTCGGGCTTCAAATCACCGGCTCGGATCCGCGCTTCGGCCAGCTCGCGCAGTTCTTCGGACAGCTTCTCGGTGATGTCGCGGGCATCGGTCCAGTCGAAGCCGACCCGGGCCGCCTTTTCCTGCATTTTCTGTCCACGCTGCAGCGCGCCGAGGTGCACCGGGATGCCGTCGAGCTTCGAGGTCCGCGACTGCCCGGTCGCCTCGAGCGACTTGAGCTGCTCCCAGTTGGCCCAGACCTGTTCGACGTTGGCGACGGCGACGTCGCCGAATACGTGCGGATGACGGCGGATCATCTTGTTGGAGAGCGCGTCGATCACGTCGGCGATCGAAAACTTGCCGCGCTCCGTCGCCAGCTGCGCGTGAAAGACGATCTGGAACAACAGGTCGCCGAGCTCCTCGCACAGTTCCGCATCGTTGCCCTGCTCGATCGCGTCGACCACTTCGTACGTCTCTTCGATCAGGTAACGCACCAGCGACGCGTGCGTCTGTTCGCGATCCCATGGGCACGAACGCCGCAGGCGCGCCATGATCTCGACCAGATCGTCCCAGGTGTGATGCGTTGAGCCGGGCGGCAGCGGCACCAGCGGCATCGTGATCGACGCCGAAAGCGTCGCACGCGGCATCCCGGGCACGATCTCCGCCGCGATGCCGCGGCGTTCGAGGGCGCGCAGCAGCATCGGCAAGCCGAGAAAATCGGACAGGGGGTTGCCCAGCACGCCCAGGCCGAGTTCGTGCTCGTCCATGCGGTCGGCGAAGGCGTCGATCACCTCGCTCGAGCCGCGCAGGAACAGCCCTTGATCGCTGATCAGCGTGCGGTCGACGACGACCCCGTCGCTCTCCAAGAAGCGCACCAGCTCGGGCGGCGCGAGCACCGTTGCGGCGCGGCCGACCGCGCGCAGGGACTCGCGGCTGCCGAGGGTCAGCAGCCCCGGATCACCCGGGCCCAGGCCGACGATGCGTAGCACACCCGGACATTCGCGAGGCGGGCGTCCGTGGACTCCCGCCTCGCGGGTAGCTATTTGCTCGCCGTCGGAGCGGGAACCGCAGCCGGCGTGTCGGTGCTCGGCGGACCCGGCGTCGGCAGCGGCGGCGGGAACGCATCTTTATACCGGTCGTCGTAGACGTCGATGCGCGCCGCTTGCCGCAGGTTCTGCAGGAAAACCGGAATCTGCTGGGATTCCTGCTGCTGCGTCAGCTGCGTACGAATCTGCGCTTGCACCGATGCGTAGCTGGCCTTGGTCGGCGGTTTCTTCTCTTCGACCTGAATGATGTGGTAGCCGAAGGGCGACTTCACCGGACCGATGATCGCTCCGACCTTCGCATTGAACGCGGCGTCCTCGAACTGCTTGACCATCATGCCCTTGCCGAAGAAGCCCAGCTCGCCGCCCTTGTCTTTGGATGACGGGTCGGTCGAGTATTGTTTCGCCAGCGCAGTCCAACTGCCGCCCGCTTTGAGCTTGGCCAGCACCGTCTGCGCCGTCGCCAGGTCGGCGACCAGGATGTGGCGCGCGCGGATCTGCGCCGGCTTGTCGAACACGGCGTGGTTCTTGTCGAAATACGCGCGCACGTCGGCGTCGGAGACCTTGATCTTCGGCGCCACGGCCTTTTCGAGGATCAAGCGCTGGCGCAGGATTTGCTGCACGTCCGCTTCGGTGAGGCCCTGCTGTTTGAGCAGCGCCTCGAATTGCCCGGCCGGATACTTGGCCTTGATATCGGCCTCTTCTTTATCGACGGCCGACTGCGGAATGTCGATCTTGTTGTCGCGCGCATACTGGTCGATCAGATCTTGCTGGACCATCTGCGTGAGCGTCTGGCGCGCGGCGGCACCGGATTCGAGCTTATGGTCGAAGTCGGCGCGGCTGATCTTCTGACCGTTGACCGCGGCGACGTCGCCGCCCCCGCCTCCGGTCGAGCAGGCGACGAGCGAAACGCAGAGTGCGACGGTGCCGAGTGCAGCGACGGCACGAAAAGTACGGGGCATCGGTTCTCCGTCCGAGGTGATGACGCGAAAAGGCGGGGGACGAGGCCCCCCGCGCGACCTACCCCGGTTCGGGACACGAAGGCGCCGTCCTTTCCCTGCGCGTTGAGCTTCAGGTTCCGCTGGCCGGCTGGTGGACGCTCGGCGTGCGCTTCTCCAGCTCGGCGGTAACGGCATGCGGATCGGTCGCCTTGGAGAGCGCGGCGGCCTCCGGATCGTGGCGGTCGCGAACGGCCGGTGAATCCTGGCGCAGCTCTTCGAGAAGCGCGATGATCTTGGCCGTCTTGCGGTCGGTCAGGAGTGCGATCTGCAATGACAGCCGGTCGCGTTGCTCATCAAGGGTATCGCCGCGGTTCGCGGAGACCAGGATCATGATCGTCGTCAGCAGTGAGGTGACCGAAGCGACCGTGCTCAGCCACCCGAACGGCGGTGCATCCAGCGGGTGGAGGTGCGTTGCGGCGGCCAGGGCGTTGAAGCTGACCCACACCGCGACCAGAATCGCCACCGTGTACAGGGTACGGGGCCGGCCGACACCGCGGGTTAGGCGTTCGATGGCACGCTGGTGGCGGGTGGACTCGGCCAGGGCCCGGCGTTCGAGTTCGGCGATCGACTCGATGGTCTCGTCGACGGCGGAGTCCGTAGTCACCATCACACCCTACCCGCAAGAGACCCGGCGCTCACTCGCACCCAAGCGAGAAAGCTGGTCGCGAGGTCCGAACGGGCCGGCATTCGTCCGCGACGATGGGCAAAATGCGAAGAGCCGGGGCACGGTACGGCGAAGGACGGGCCTCTACTCAGCCAAGGAGGCGGTATGGCGGTGAACCCGCTCGCCGCGGCGGGAAAGGAACTGCGCGCGTACGCGTTAGGCTTTCCCGGCGCGTATGAGGAGTTTCCGTGGGGCGAGAGCGCATTCAAAGTCGCAAAGAAAATCTTTGCGATGCTGCATGCTGACGCTCCGGCGCGACGCCTTTCGTTGACCGTCAAACTCGGCGCCGGTCATGACGCCGCGCTGGCCCTTTCCTTCGCGGAGCCGACGGGCTACAACCTCGGCAAGAGCGGCTGGGTAACGTCAATTTTCGAACAGGAGGCCGCTCCTCCGCTCGGCATCCTACGCGACTGGATCTACGAGAGCTACGAACTGGTCGCGCCCAAGCGCATGCTCAAAGAACTGGCCGTGTGATGATGGCTGCGACGGGTGCGCAGGGGACGAGCGGCGCCCAGCCGCTGCCGGTCGAGACCGCGACAACGCGATGCTGAACGATCACTCGGTCGAGACCGGCGTTTCGGTCGAGCAATTTCACGAAGCCGCGTCAATCGGCCGCCGCCAAGTGATCGACGAGCTTCTTATGCGGTTTCCCGCGTCAGCTCGCATTCGAGACCCCATCGCAATGGGTCTGCGGGCCATGAAAGCGGTGACCGGGGGGGACGTGCCCGCCGGCGTTGCTCTCTTACGACGGGCTGCGACCCACGCCGATGCGCATGTTCGTCGCTATCTTCTTGAACTGCTCATCCCGCTGCTCACGAACACCAATGCGTTGGACGAAGCGGCGGCGTTGCTGGCTGACGCCGGGGCCGGGAACGATCAGCTCGAGCCGGCCTTCGAAGGCTTGCGTGCCATTATCGCCGCCCGCCAAGGTGATGACGCGGCGAGCGTCGCGCATGCGCGCGCCGCGCTCGATGGAGGCCGCACGAGCGACAATCCGATCATCGTTGGGCGAGTACTCATGCGCACAGCTTCTGCTGCGTTCTTTCGCGAGGACCTGGAAGAAGCCCAGGAACGAGCGTTGGAATCGGCTCGGTGGCACGAACGCATCGAGTCACACCGTAACGCTTCCCTCTCCTATTCGTTTCTGTACGTGATCGCGCACACGTGGCTGGGGGACCCCGACGTAGCGCGCTTTTACGCGCGGCGGATGACCATGAGCGCGCATCTGGCCGAGGACGCGACCCTGGCGAACGTCGGCTTGCTGTACCAACTCGAGACCGCGGCAGAAGCCGGGGATTCGCGGCGCTTCGGCTCCATCCGGTCGCGGCTCATGTCGAACCCGATGAGCGAACAGTTCTTCAGAGAGCGCTACTCGTACGTCATCGCGGAGGCTCTCTCTGCAGGCTGGACTGGGCGTTTTGACGTCGCACGGGCGGGACTTTTGTCGATCCGCCGATCCGAGAGCTTACCGCTGGCCGAGCGCGCAATGTGCGAAGCGATGTTGGCTGTGATTGCCCTGACGACATGGCAGCTCGACGAAGCCCGAACGCTCGCTCGGCGGGCGATAGGGATGACCAGCGAGCGGTCCCAGAAAGAAGCTCTTTTCGAGGCGCGCGGCCGCCGTCTAGCACGCATCGTCGCTGCCGCCGTGTGCATCATCCTGGGTGATACCGTCCGCGGTAGGCGTGCTCTCTCGCGCAAGGTCGATCCGGAACAGCGGTTCGCAGCGATCGTGACCGCGGAGGGAATCGACGAGATTCGTTCCCCTTCACTCATGCGCGGCTACGCACGGTTTATCAACAACGCGGTCAGAGCTGCGGCCCTTGCACGGCCGCAGATCGGACTCACCGAAGCCGAGCTTGAAGTTCTCAGCGCGCTCCCGGACGGATTGACGCTCGGTGCGATTGCGACCTCGCTCGGCAAGTCTCGCAAGACCGTCGAGAAGCAAGTCAGCAGCATCTACGGAAAACTGCAAGTCACCAACCGTGCGCAAGCCGTTCGGCGCGCACGCGATCTCGGAATCTTCGCCTAGAGAAGTTTTTTCGGGCCGCGAGGCCTTGGGAGAGTAGGCATTGCGTGGCTTATGGGGTGACTCCCTCATGCGTGAAAAGGGGCGATCGACTACGTTGTTTGCACCAGCAGTAAACCGCCGAAAGGCGTAGGAGTCGATAATGTTTTTCTTCATGCCGCCGATCACCGGTTAGACCCGATGTATCAACTCGCACACGACAGCCGTCCGATCGATTCGACCCGTTTGTTCGTCGATTCGTGCACGTCGATGGCTCCCACGACCGATAACCTCAACCTGGTTCGTTCCGCAACCAAATTGATGCGTGCCGCTCTCGACGGCGCCGATCTGAAACCCCTGCGCGACTTCATCGTGCGGATTCAAGACTGGTGCGCCGATG
>Ga0302326_10025671_pt1 | contig 11939 bp, 8 predicted proteins | sample Palsa_T0_3_FD_202264 | JGI IMG/M metagenome (GOLD analysis project Ga0302326, IMG submission 202264) | Peat permafrost microbial communities from Stordalen Mire near Abisko, Sweden - Palsa_T0_3 | ecosystem: Environmental > Terrestrial > Soil > Palsa > Peat permafrost | place: Sweden: Abisko... | reverse complement strand
TCGTGCTCGAACGCGCGGATGAGAAGACGATGCGCGGCGCGCTGATGAGGGCGCACCGGAATGTGGAGTTGAAACAGGAACGCAGCCGGGGGAAGCGGCGAGCGAAGGAGTCGCGGCGGTGAGGCGGCCTGCCGACACAGACCGGTTCCTGCATATCAGTCATGATGAGTTTTTTTGTGTGGTCACCAAAACCAGCGAAGCAGCACGTCAGGTAGGAGCTGCTGTGAAGGACGAGATTGAGAATCCAAACTCGCCGCTCGCTTCGTCTTTTTGTCCAGGGAAAATGGATTGATGCAGATTTTGAAAGGTCTGAGCGATCACTGCGGGCGGAAGCGGGCGGCGGTGATCCAGCAGATGGTGGGTACGGTGAGAATGCCGGCGCGGGCGAAGGTGTCGAAGTGGCGGCGCAGCTCGCGCGCGAATGCTTCGTAGCCGGGATGACTGGGTTGAGGGGCGACGGAGAGGGATTGGGCGTAGCCGCGGAAGGTGGGCCAGTCGAACTGGCGTGAGCCGGGGAGCTGGGCCTGATGGAGTTCGCCGTCGAAGAACGAATCCATCTTGTCGTAGGTGCGGTAGCCGGAGCGGACGCGCGAATAGTCGGCGCCGTGGCTGGCGAGCAAGTGTTCGTAGGAATCGATCTGGTCGTGAAACGCGGGGTCGGTGGAATTGCGGTCGCGGTCGACGGCGACCAGCGTGACCCAGCCGGCGGGTGAGAGGATGCGGCGGAACTCGGCGAGGGCGCGCTCTTTGTCGAACCAGTGGAAGGCGCGGCCGGCGGCGACCATGTCGACGGATGCGCGTGGGAGTGTAGTAGCCTCGGCGGTCGCATCGATAATTTCCAGTTGCGGTGCGTGTTGGCTGCGGTGCTCGAATGCGGCGCGCATCTGGTCGCGCATGTCCAGATTTGGTTCGATGGCGATGACGCGGTTGCGGTTTTCGAGAAAGACTTCGGAGAGCATACCGGTGCCTGCGCCGATGTCGGCGATGAGCCAGTTGGGCGAGAGGCTGCACCATGCGCGGAGGCGGTTGAGGATTTCTTCGACGGGATAACGCTGGCGATAGAGGTCGTAGTCTTCGGCACGGCCGGTGAATCGCTGGGTGTTGTCGGTCATGACTCAATGCTATCGCGCTAGCATTCGATGGCCAACGCGATGGAGTTGCCGCCGCCGAGGCAGAGCGCGGCGACGCCACGATGCACGTCGCGGCGAATCATCTCGTGGATGAGAGTGACGAGGATGCGCGCGCCCGAGGCTCCGATGGGATGGCCGATGGCGACGGCGCCTCCGTTGACATTGACGCGGTTGGCCGAGAGCGAGAGCTCACGCATGACTGCGATGGCCTGCACGCTGAAGGCTTCGTTGAGCTCGAAGAGGTCGACCGAGTCGATGCTCCAGCCGGCGCGGGCGAGGACCTTGCGCACGCCGCTGACGGGCGCGAGCATGACCCACTTCGGCGCGACGCCTGTGGCTGCCTGCGCGCGGATGGTGGCGAGCGGCTTGAGTCCAAGTGAGGAAGCCTTCGCGGCGGACATGACGACGACGGCTGCGGCTGCGTCGTTGATGCTGGGAGCGTTGCCTGCGGTGACGGTGCCGTCGGGCTTGAATGCGGGGCGTAGGGCGGCGAGCGCTTCGAGCGCTTGGGATGGACGATCGACCGCGTCGTCGCGGACGTTTTCGTCCTGCGAGAAGAGAGTGGGCGCGGCGTCACGGCTGCGAGCGGATGAGTTTGGGGGCAGAGTTACAGACGCGATTTCCACAGCGAAGCGTCCTTCGCGCGAAGCAGTCGAGGCTCGAGCGTGGGACTCGAGCGCATAGGCATCCTGCTGGGCGCGCGTGATGGAGAACTTTTCCGCGACCAGTTCGGCGGCCATGCCCATGGGCCAATCTTCCGAGGCGCACCACAGGCCGTCACGCAGGATGGAATCGACGGCGATGGAGTTGCCCATGCGGAATCCCTTGCGTGCCTGAGGCAAGAGGAAGGATGCGTTCGACATCGACTCCATGCCGCCGGCGACTACGATCTCGGCGTCTCCGGCGGCGATGGCCTGGGCCGCGAGCGCGATGGCCTTGAGGCCGGAGCCGCACACCATGTTGAGAGTCATGGCAGAGACGGTGTCGGCGAGGCCGCCGCGCAAAGCGGCCTGGCGCGCGGGGTTCTGGCCAAGGCCGGCTGCGAGGACGCATCCCATGAGGCACTCGTCTACCTGCGCGGGAGCGATCGCGGCGCGTGAGACGGCCTCGCGCACGACGATGGCGCCGAGTTCGACCGCGGAGAGACTGGAGAGCGCGCCCTGAAACTTTGCGACGGGCGTGCGCACCGCGGAGACGATGACGACATCGTGCGACGGATCGTGCATGGCAAGGGCCTCCCACTTGACGCCGTAGTATACGACTCGCACGAGGCCGATGGCATCGAGACGTAAACATGCGATGAGAATTACGGCTGTATCCGGAGCTCAAGCACGCGTTTCATGATGTTGAGTGAGCATCCAGGTGTCTTCCCTTTTCAAAAAAAATTTCATGAGAGCACCGATTTTTCTTGACACTGAATTTCGTGAAATCTATACCTTCGTTAGCTGCAAGTTTACGTATTGCAGCATCGATGTCTTATCGATAGGGAGAATAGGCAAATGGCAACCAAGAAAGCAGCCAAGAAAGCACCCAAGAAGGCAGCCAAGAAGAAGTAACCCAACCAGGCAAACGCAGAACGGGGGACGCGATGAAAGCGTCCCCCGTTCTTTTTAATTGCTTACAAGTTGAACACCGATCGCGATTCCCAATTTGATGCCGGTGAGTTTCGCCCGACTCATCTCGGAGCTGCGCGTAATGAAAACGAGACCACACGCGTACGACCGGCTGACGGAAAGGCTCGGCTCAGTGACAGGAAATGTCATCCTGGAACTGCCTGGTGGCTGCCATGGAAGCGAGAGCATGTTCGCAGCTTACGATCTTCTGGTCGAGCGGATTGCCGGCGAATGAGTCTGGAGGGGTGTAGCTCGATTGGGTATGCAGAGCGAGGAACTGGTCGCTCATCTGCTGCATGTTGTTGAACTGATTTCTGAGCAGTTCGACTGCCTTGCGGTCGGGGTCGGTGGCAGCCGCCGCGGTTGCGAGCGCGACTCTGCTATCGGCCGACCTGCGCAGAGGGCCAACCCAATTCTCGGTGACGGGATTGTTGGATTGGACTGCGCTGACGATGGCGACATGCCAATCGCGAATCTGAGTCAGCGCGTCGATCTGCGCCTTGAGGAAGCCTTCGGAGAGTCCCGGTTGCGGAGGCTTGTCCGGCTGGGCCGATGGAGGAGGTACGCTCGCCGATGGGTCAGTGATACTCGCCGAAGTAGGAGGCAGGGTCAGGATGATTTGATTGCCCTGAAACCTGAGCGATCCGTGGGTCATGCGCGCGAGCGACTCAATCTCCACATAGGACTTGCCGTTGATCTGCACGACGGGCGCGCGGTCGGACTGGCCTGCGATGGTGAGAGTTCTAGTCTGCAAGGGCGTCTGCGATCCGGCGGCGATGGGGAATGCGAGAAGCACGACCAATCTCGCCAGCGAGCGTAGGGATGTGTCCCTCATATTGCCTCCTTGTGCCAGTCTGTTGGATGCCGGAAGGCACAGGCAAGGACCAGGGCCAGGCGTAACGTCAATTCGCAGCGGCGGCAAAGGATGGAGCATGACGCGATACCCTATGGCGGTTGAGCATTCGGTCATCGCCGCACAGTGCGTTTGATCTGGGCATATTGCAGCAGGATGTAGGTGTCGGTCATCCCGGCGATGTAGTCGGCGACGACGCGCGCGAGGCCTTCGGTCTCGATCTCTTCGATATAGCCTGAGGGCAGCTCCTGGGGTTCGTCGATCCAGAAGTCGAAGAGGGCGGTGACCACCTGCTCGGCCTTGTCATGCTCGAGCGAGAGCACGTTACAGGTATAGAGAGTGTCGTAGAGGTAGCGCTTCTCCTGCAGGCGCTCTCGTTCGGCGAGCGGGGAGAAGGTGGCGAGGCGCCCGGGGTGGTCGCGGACCTGTTCGAGCAAGGTTGCTCCGATAGCGCGCGTGTTTGCCAGAGTGGTTGCGATGAGGTCGTCGGTGAGGATGTTCTGCATCAGTTGCAGGGCCTCGTTGAACAGGAACTTAGGCTCGATGCCGACGTGCTCGCGCTCCACCTGCGCATAACAGTGGGCGAGGATGTCGACATGGTCGCGGATATGGTCGATTTCGAGCAGACCGGATTCGACGCCGTCGTCGAGGTCCGCGGTGAGATAGGCTATCTCGTCGGCGAGGTCGATGATCTGGGCTTCGAGCGGAGGCCGGCGGCCGAGCAGGTAGACAGAAAGATCGGGGTACTGGTCGGGGTTGTAGTCGCGGGAGTGTTTGATGATTCCCTCGCGCACTCCGAGGGTGAGGTTGAGTCCGCGATGGGCGGCGTAGCGCTGCTCGAAGTGCTCGACGATGCGGAGAGCGTGGAGGTTGTGGTCGAAGCGCAGACCGTGGCGCTTGAGGCAGTCGTCGAGCGCTCGTTCGCCGGCGTGGCCGAAGGGCGGGTGGCCGATGTCGTGGACCAGGGCCAGGGCCTCGGCCAGGTCCTGGTTGAGTCCAAGCGCCTCGGCGACGTAGCGCGCGATCTGCGCGACTTCGATGGTGTGTGTGAGGCGGCTGCGGAAGTGGTCGGAGGCGCGGCTGGTGAAGACCTGGGTCTTGCCGGCGAGGCGGCGAAAGGCGCGCGCCTGCACGATGCGCTCGCGGTCGCGCTGGAAGGCGGTGCGCGAGCTGCGCTCGGGTGCGGCATGGACCCGCGCCGTCAACAGATCGTGCGGGTCCCTGGAGACCGCGCACGAATGCAGGCCGGAATTCATGGTCCCATTGAAGGTCACAAGTCAAGTGTAACTGGCGGGACGAAGTGCGCCGGTTGTGCGCGCCTTCTACTTGGCGTCCTTATCCGAGGCGGTGTTGAGTTTGGCTAGTTTGACGCGAGCCGATTCCAGCTTGTGCTGGACCTTCTGGACGTCCTCGGGGTCGGCGTCGGCCGGCAGGGAGTGGGCGTACTCGGTCATCGAACGCTCCCACTGGGCGACCGCCATCTTAAGTTTGCCGGTCTTTTCGTAGACCTCGCCCAGGTGGTCGTGGACGGTGGGGTCGGTGTTGATGCGCTCATTGGCCTTGCGCAGGTTCTCTTCCGCCAGCGGATACTGACCGGTCTTGAAGTAGACCCAGCCGAGCGAGTCGAGGTAGGCGCCGTTCTGGGGATCTAGCTCGACCGCCTGGCGGATCATCGTAAGTGCCTCGGGCAGCTTCTGGCCCTGGTCGGCAAGCATGTATCCGAGATAGTTCAGCACTCCTGGGTTCCGCGGGTCGATGACCAGCGCCTTGCGGAACTCGATCTCGGCCTGGTCATACATCTTCTCGCGGTCGTATAACGCTCCCCTGAGAAATAACAGGTACAGCTTCTCATCGGGCTTGGTGGCAAGAGTTGCGGCTTTGTCGAGCTGCTCGCTCGCCTCCTTGAACCGCTTCAGGTGGGTGTATATCTGGGCGAGGTTCTCCTCCACCTCGAGGTCGTCCGGGGTCCCGGTCAATTGCGCTTTGCCGAGGGCCAGTCCCTCGTCCACCTGACCCATGTCGGTGAGCTGCGAGGCGTAGACCATTTGAATCGCGTGGTCTTTGGGGAGGGCCTTTGCGGCTTCCGCGGCGACGGCGGTTGCATCCTTCCACTGGTGGGCGTCGCGATAGGCATCGACCTGGCCCTGGTAGCCGCGCTCCGCATAGTCGCCGCCAAGATCCACGATCTGCTTATAGGCTGCTACGGACTCAGCCGTCTTGTTCTCTTCGCGGTAGATGACTCCGAGACGATCGAGGAAGATGGAACGGTTGGTCTTCTCCTGCTCGGAATACTTGCCCTCGGGATGGGAGGAGGAGTTGAGAATGCCCGTAAGAACATCGGTTGCCTGGTCATACTTGCCCAGCGCATCGTAGATGAGGGCTTCGTTGTAGGTGAGTTCCAGCGGGTCCTGAGCCTGCGACTTTGCTTTTTCGAGGGTTGCAAGGGCCTGCTCGTAGTGACCCTGGCGGCGCTCGATGACGGCGATCTGAATCTCGGACTGAGCGTCGGTGGGGTCCGCAGCCACCAGGGCATTGAACACAGTGAGGGCCTCATCCAAATGGTCGTCCGTCAGCAAGGCGCTGGCGAGACCGCGCTGGGCATCGGGGTTGTCCGGATCGAGATCGATCGAACGGCGATAGGCCGCGGCAGCCTCCTTCGGCTTCTTCAAGAGGTCGAGACTGGTCCCGAGAGCGAACTCGAGGCGCGCGGAGCGGTCATCGACGGGGACCGCGGAGAGAGTGTCCGCCGCGCGCTGGACGTCTCCCTCCTCGCGGTAGAGGTTGGCCATGTTTAGCACGACCTCCTCGGAGTTGGCATCGATCTTCTGCGCGTCCTTGAACTCTGCCTCCGCCTTGGCTGAGTCGTGGTTGAGCGCGTAGAGCTGACCGAGCAGGAGCTTGGTCTCAATGTCGTCGGGGGTCAGACGCGAGATGGTCTCATATTCGGTGATCGCGAGCTGAAGCATCTCACCGGACTGCGCCCCCTGCATGTCGCCCAGCGAACGCAGATAGACCTTGCCCAGCAAGGTGTGGGCCTCGACATCGCCGGGGTTCTTCTTGACCTGGTCCTGTGCGGCGACGACGGCTTCCTTGATGCGGCCGATCTTGAAGTAGAGATCGGCGAGACCATCCTGGAGAAGAGTGGAGTCGGGGTCGGCGCCGAGGGCGAGCTTGTACTGCTCGACGGCCTGGGTTGCATAGTCGGGACGGCCGGCACCCACCGCCATCTCCTCATAGAGATGGGCCAGCCCGAAGTGGTAGTAGGCGCTGGAGCGATCGGGTCCCGTCTGCGCCTTGACCGCGGCAGGTTGCGGCGACGCGGCAGATTGCGACTTAGATAGCTTCTTGTGCGCGGGAGGGTCCATCTCCACAGGAGTGACCTGCTGAGGCGCGGCCAGCGGAGGAGTGACTTGCTGCGCAGGACCAGTCTGCTGGGGAGCGGCGAGCAGGGTGTGCGCGGCAAGCAAGAGAGCGGCGACAGAGGTGAGCCGGAGAGGGCGAGAGGGGGAAGCACGGAAGAGCATGGTCATGGGCAACGGTTCCTATCCGGCGGGATGAAGGACTCAAACACTGTTTAGACGATGCGGTGCTTCAATTGGATGCGCTTCCTGGCTGCTGCCGGCCATCCCGGCAGATTCCGCCAATTGTAGCTCCATCGATTATAGCTGTGGAAAGGGGCCTGCGGAGAGGGTTTCGGCGCTCTACCCGTGGCGGAAGTGGCGTATGCCGGTGAAGACCATCGCGACGCCAAGCCGGTTTGCCGCATCGATGACCTCGGAGTCGCGCACCGAGCCTCCGGGCTGAATCACCGCGGTGGCCCCGGCCGCGGCCACGGTTTCGAGGCCGTCGGGGAAGGGGAAGAAGGCGTCGGAGGCGGCGACGGTCCCAGCCAGCGGCAACACCGCCTTCATCGCACCGAAGCGAGCCGCGTCTACGCGACTCATCTGCCCGGCGCCGATGCCGACGGTCTGGCCGAAGCCTTCGCTGTAACGCGCGTAGACGATGGCATTGGACTTCACGTGCTTGCAGACGCTCCAGGCGAACCGCAGCGCCCGCGTCTCCTCGGGCGACGGCGGGCGCTCGGTGACGACGCGCAGGCCGGCTTCGGCGATCGCATGGGCGATCGCATGACCGTCAGCATCCTGCATGAGGAATCCGCCGGAGACCTGCTTGAGAGTGCGCGCGGGCTTGCCCGCTTCGGAGTCGCCCGCGGCGATTTCGAGCAGTCGGAGGTTCTTTTTCGCGGCGAAGCGGGCGAGCGCCTCGGGCGTGAAGGATGGAGCGGCGATGGCCTCGACGAACAGCTTGGCGATCTCCTCGGCGGCGTCGGCGTCGACCTCGCGGTTGACGCCGATGACGCTGCCGAATGCCGAGACCGGATCGGCTTCGAGGGCGCGCCGGTAGGCTTCGAGGACGGTGGCTCCGGTAGCCGCGCCGCATGGGTTGGTGTGCTTGATGATGGCGACGGCGGCGTCCTCTCCGGCGTCGAACTCCTGGACCAGCTGCCAGCAGGCGTCGAGATCGACGATGTTGTTGTAGCTCAGCTCCTTGCCCTGCAACTGCTTTGCGGCGGCGACACCGCGACCGCTTCCGTCGACGTAGAGCGCGGCCTTCTGGTGCGGGTTCTCGCCATAGCGCAGGACGGTCTTCAGCGGATCGATGACGCGGATCGCGGGCGGCATGGCGTTGGTGTCGAAGACGGCAGGCTGGCCGTGAGGGGCTGGCTCGATGCCGGCGATGCTCTCGAGCGTGCTGGCGATTCCCGCGTCGTAGGCCGCCGTCACCGCGAAGGCCGCGCGCGCCAGACGCCAGCGCGTCGCCCGGCCGAGCGAGCCGGCGTGCGCGGCGAGCTCTTCGGCGACCGGCGCGTAGTCCGCGGTCGAGGTGACGATGGCGACGTCCTCGAAGTTCTTCGCCGCCGAGCGCACCATCGACGGGCCGCCAATGTCGATGTTCTCGATGATGCCGGAGAACGAAGCGCCCGGCCTGCTCGCGGTCTCTTCGAACGCGTAGAGGTTGACTACCACCATGTCGATGGGCTCGATCGCGTGGGCTTCGATGGACGCGAGATGCTCCGGGTTGTCGCGGATGTGGAGAATGCCGCCGTGGACTTTCGGGTGCAGCGTCTTGACGCGGCCGTCGAGCATTTCGGGAAAGCCGGTGAGGTCGCTGATGTCGCGGATGGCGAGGCCGGCTTCGCGGAGGGCGCGCGCCGTGCCGCCGGTCGAGACCAGTTCGACGCCATGGGAGGCCAGTGCGCGGGCAAACTCGACCAGCCCGGTCTTGTCGGTCACGGAGAGCAGGGCGCGGCGGATGGGACGAAGGCCGCCGGCGGCTTCAGTGCTGGGTGCAGGGATGGCTTCGGGATTCACAGAGATCATTTTATGACGGAGCTGCCGCGTGGCTGAGGAAAGCGCGGCCAATCGAAGCAGGCCAGCACTGAGGAAAGGCCGCCTCTATCTTACCTATCTGACTCGCCTACCTGACTCAGCTATCTGATCAGTGCGCCGGTTATTTCGCTCACCCGGGGCAGGTCACGGCTGGCGCACCAGCGGCGCAGGCCGTTGGCGATGTTCTCGACGGCGCGCGGGTCGGCAAAGCTGGCCGTGCCCACCTGGACCGCGGTGGCTCCGGCGAGCATGAACTCGACCGCATCTTCGGCGCGCACGATGCCGCCCATCCCGACTACGGGGATGCGGGTGGCCTGCGCGGCCTCATGCACCATGCGCACCGCGATGGGCCGGATGGCCGGACCGGAGAGGCCGCCGGTGACGTTGGCGATGCGCGGTCTGCGCGTCTCGACGTCGATGGCGAGCGCCAGGAAGGTGTTGACCAGCGAGATCGCCTGGGCGCCGGCTTCCTGGGCCACGCGCGCCATTCCGGCGATGCTGGTGACGTTGGGCGAGAGCTTGACCATCAGCGGCCGGGCAGATGATTCCGCGGCCGCTCGGCAGCGCGATACCAGTTCGTAAAGCAGCGTGGGGTCGGTGCCGAAGACCATGCCGCCGTGGGCGGTGTTGGGGCAGCTTGCGTTGAGCTCGTAGAGGGCGATGCCGGGCGCGTCGTTGAGGACATGGATCACCTCGACACAGTCTTCGACGGTAAAGCCGAAGATGTTGGCGAAGACGATGGCGCCGGGGATGCTGCGCAGCTTGGGCATCTTCTGGGCGACGAAGGCGCGGACGCCGATGTTCTGCAGGCCGATGGCGTTGATCATTCCGGCGGGGGTCTCGACGATGCGCGGGCTGGGGTTGCCGGCCATGGGCTCGCGAGAGAGGCCCTTGACGACGAACGCACCGATGCGGCTGAGCGAGACGATCTCCTCGAACTCGACGCCGTAGCCGAAGGTCCCGCTGGCGGCGATGACGGGCGAGCGGAGTTCGATGCCCGCGAGGGTGACGCGCATGTCGGGCTTGCTCACGTTGTCACCGCCATTCGCATCCTTCCAAGTGTAACGGCGAGCGGAGTTCGAACGAGTTTGAGGCAAATTTCGTGACCTCGCCCCATTCTGTGGCACGGTTGAATGCCCGGGCTAAAGCCCGGGCCTATCTCAAAAGGAGCGGCAACGATGCAGAAGCATCGGCAACAGCCAGAAGCAGCGGCGACGACTATGAAGCGGCAACGGTAGAATAGCTGGGATGCTTGATCTTGGATATGTGCGGGCGAATCTCGCCCTTGTGGAAGAAAAGCTGCGGACGCGGGGGGTAGACCCGGCGGTTGTGCTGGCCGGTTTCGATCACCGCGACAGGGAACGCCGCGAAGCACTCACCCTCTTGGAAAATCTTAAAGCGAAGCGTAATCGGCTCACAGAAGAAATTGCTCAATTGCGGCGCGGCGGTAAGGACGCGCGCGGGCAAACGGAGGAGACCCGCAGTCTCAAGGTCGAGGTCGAACGACTCGAAAAGGCTTCGGAGTTCGACGACGAGTGGATGCGTGGCCTGATGCAAACGCTGCCCAACCTGCCCCAGGACTCGGTGCCAATCGGCGAATCGGAGCACGACAACTCGGTCGAGAAGGTCTGGGGGGAGAAGCCGGAGTTCGGCTTCCCTGCCCTGCCGCACTGGGAGATCGGCGAGCGCCTCGGCATCCTAGACTTCGAGCGCGCCGCAAAAATTTCCGGCTCGCGCTTTGTCGTCCATTTCGGCCAGGGGGCGCGGCTGGAGCGGGCACTGGCGAACTTCATGCTCGACCTCCACACCCGCGAGCATGGCTACACCGAGGTTCTGCCGCCGTACATGGTCAACTCGAAGTCGCTCTTTGGCACCGGCCAGTTGCCGAAGTTCGCCGGAGACCTCTTTCATTGCGATGATAAGGGAGCATATGAGGCGGGGAAGTATCAGGACTCGGACCACTGGATGATTCCCACCGCGGAGGTCCCCGTGACCAATCTCTTTCGCGACGAGACGCTCGATGAGGCTCAGCTTACGACCAGCTTTTGCGCGTACACACCATGCTTCCGGAGCGAAGCGGGGAGCTATGGGAAGGATGTGCGCGGGATGATCCGGCAGCACCAGTTCCAGAAGGTGGAGCTGGTGAAGTTCGCCCATCCCGACCGGTCGAACGAGGAGCATGAGCGACTGACGCGCGACGCGGAGACGGTGCTGGAGAGGCTCGGGCTGCCGTATCGCCGAATGCTGCTGTGCACAGGCGATATGGGGTTTGCGTCGGCCAAGACATACGATCTGGAGGTGTGGCTTCCCGGGCAGGGGCTGTATCGCGAGATCTCGTCGTGCTCAAACTTCGAGGCGTTCCAGGCGCGGCGGGCGAACATGCGCTTCAAGCCGGCGGGTGCGAAGAAGTCCGAGTTTGTGCATACACTGAACGGGAGCGGGCTCGCAGTGGGCCGCACCTATCTGGCGGTGCTCGAAAACTATCAGCAGGCAGATGGGACGGTGCGCATTCCCGAGGTGCTGGCCCCGTATATGAATGGCGAGACCGTGATCGGCAGGCAGGAGCACACGGGCGCCGGGAAGGCGAGGAAGGACTAAGCTAAGGCCAACTCCATGGGCAAACTTCTTCGCAGCTATTTTTTCTGGACCTACGAGCGGGGCAGCTTCCACTATGACGTGATGGTGACGCTGATCCTGATCTTTCTGTTCGTGTCTCCGCATGTGATCGACTACAAGGACAGGCCTGTGGAGACGGTGGCGCTGCACGCCAGCGAGGTTCTGGTGAAGGAGGCGGGCACCAGTGGCGGGAACAGCCGCTTTATGTTCCAGATCCGCAGCGACCAGGAGGGCGGACCGAAGGCGGGGCAGACCGACGAGGAACGCCGGGCGGCGATCCTGCGGGTGGTAGAACCGATCTCGGGGGAGGTGACGCTGGAGCACTATGAACCGGTGC
>Ga0302326_10025670_pt1 | contig 11939 bp, 7 predicted proteins | sample Palsa_T0_3_FD_202264 | JGI IMG/M metagenome (GOLD analysis project Ga0302326, IMG submission 202264) | Peat permafrost microbial communities from Stordalen Mire near Abisko, Sweden - Palsa_T0_3 | ecosystem: Environmental > Terrestrial > Soil > Palsa > Peat permafrost | place: Sweden: Abisko... | reverse complement strand
CGCTGCTGGTTGACGTACTGGAAATGCCCCGCATGAGCTGCACGCCTTCTATATCGCAGGAATTCGCCATCACGGCGTACAAAGGAAGTCCATCTTGACGCCAATCATCCTCAACGCCCTGACGCCAATTTTCTTCGTTCTGGCCCTGGGTTATCTGGCCGGGCGACTCAAGCGGATCGACAACCGGCGCGTCGGCGAATTGAACGTGCTGGTCATGGAGTTCGCGCTGCCCGCGTCGCTGTTTGCCGCGACGCTGCGCACCCCGCGGGCAGCTTTAATCGGCCAGTGGACGATGGTCGTCGCCCTGGGACTGGGAATGCTGGTGATCTATGGCGTCGCATACTTTTTGCAACGCCGGGTCTTCAAGCTCGATACCCAGCACGCGGCGGTGCAGACGCTTACCACCGCGCTGCCAAACTATGCATCCGTCGGCTTGCCCCTGGTCGCCGCCGTTTTCGGTCCATCGCAAACCATTCTGGTCGCAATTTCGATCGCATGCGGCGCGGTTATCGTCTCACCCCTGACGTTAACCCTGCTGGAAGTGGGCAAGGCCGGGAATGAAGGACGTCTGACCGCCAGGCGCCTCGGGAAATCAATGCGAGCGGCAATGCTTAAGCCGATTGTCGCGGCTCCACTGGTCGGTGTGATTCTCTCCTTCTTCGGATTCGGCCTGCCGCCGCTGCTGGGTAGTTCGCTGGAGCTGATCGGCCGCACGGCCGGGGGTGTGGCGTTGTTTTTGACCGGCCTGATTCTCTCCGCGCAGCCGTTTCGGTTGGATGGCAACGTCGCCTTGAGCGTGTTGCTGAAGAACATCGTCCATCCGCTGATTGCGGTGATCATCGTTAAACTGTTGCGCATGCCGCCGGAACTCGCGCGTGCCGCGATTCTGATCTCGGCGATTCCTTCCGGATTTTTCGGTGTCCTCTTTGGCCTTCGGTATGGCGTTGCCCCACAGGAGGCAGGCTCGACGCTGATCGCCAGCAGCGTGTTGAGCGCGGCAACGATTGCCGCCGCGATTTACCTCACCGCGCCAAGATGAGCGCACCGATTGCCATCCTCTGCTCGGGCCAGGGCACGCAACATGCCGGAATGTTCGATCTGGTCGCCCAGGTTCCGCAAGCGCGGTCGATTCTGGAAGCGGCCAAAGAGACGCTCGATGGGAAGGACGTTGTGCAATTCATCAAGCGGGCGGACGAGGCGACGCTTTTCACGAACCGCATTGGACAGATTCTGTGCTGCACGCAGGCGCTGGCGGCGTGGGCGATGATTCGTCCGCGCTGGCCCGGTCCGGTCGTCATTGCCGGTTACAGCGTGGGGGAACTCGCCGCATGGGGTTGTGCCGGGTTGCTTGGCGGAGAGGACGTGCTTCGCCTCGCGGTGCAGCGCGCCGAGGCGATGGACGCGGCGGCCGGGCCGGATACCGGCCTGGAAGCTGTGGTGGGTTTGAGTGGTTCCAGGGTTGAGGCGATTTGCCGCAGACATCGAGCCTATATCGCCATCATCAACGGCGAGGACTCTTTCGTTGTTGGTGGAAGGACCGATGCCCTCGCGGCGGTCCATGATGAGTTCAAAAAAGCGGGGGCTGCCAGGGCCGTGACATTGAAGGTTGCCGTCGCATCCCATACGCCGCTTCTCGAGGAAGCGAGCCGGCGATTCGACGAAGCGATGAGTCGGCTTTCTCTTCCCGCGCGCGTTCCCGATGGAATTCGGCTCTTGAGTGGAATTGATGGTGACGCCGTCTTCGATGTGTCAGCGGGCCGGCGAAAGCTCGCGGAACAGATCAGCCGGACCGTTCACTGGGCCGACTGCCTGAACTCCTGCGTTGCCGCCGGCGCCGGCTCGGTGCTCGAACTCGGCCCAGGCCGAGCTTTATCCAACATGGCGCTGCAGCGGTTCGCGCCGGGCCGGGTGCGCAGCCTCGACGAATTCCGCACCCCAGCGGGAATTTTCGACTGGCTCAAGGCTCCGGTCCAGGACGGGTGATTCGCGGGGATGCCGGTCCGCGGATTCAAAATGTATCGAGGCGGGTGAGGGAACGCGAAAAAGCATCTCCTCGTGTAATTTTAAGTTGCTTCGCCTTCTAACTGCTGCGCGTTTTCCGACTTATGGTAAACTCTTGAGTGTCACGCTGTGGTTTGAGAAAGAAAGCCGCCGCTCCGCAGTAATAACAATCGATTGGAAATACCGTGATTGACAAGACCGTCTGCGGCCCCGGCTGCCGCCGCGCCTGCGGATGACAGCAATAAGCCCTGATGCCGTCACTTATCACGCCGACTTCTGCGGAGACTGAACTAATTTCTGGCGGCCGGCGCGGGAGCGGACAGCCGGCTCCAGATTGCGTCAAACATCTCCTGGTGCCCGGCTGCGGTGGGGTGGATGCCGTCGATGCTGTGCTCGGCGGAAGCCGGCACGCCTGACAGGTCGATAAACATCAGTCCGCGCTCTTTTGCAACGGATTCAAATCCACTGCTGACTGCTTTCAGCCTGGCCGGCGTTTGCTCGCCGTAGTGGGCGTGCCGCAGCCATGGCGTCAAGATCTCGGAGAAGCATTGCGTCGGACCAATCACGATGAACACCGCGTGCGGCGCCTTGGCCTGATACAGGCCGATCAGCTTGCCCAGGTTATCCGCGGCGCGTTGGCGCAGCTCCTCCAGCGATCCGTCCTCTCGTGTGTCGTTGGTTCCGAGCAGGATGGTGACGATGGTGGCGTCGGCCGGCATGGCCTCTACGACCTTCTCCGCGTTGTGAACATAGGCCCCTGTCGACCAGCCGCTACGACCCTGGCGGATCACTTCAAGGTTGAGATTCAGCTTCTCGGCCTTGGCCTTGAGCAGCCCGACGTAGCACTCGGCGGGCTTAACCCCCTGGCCAGCGATGATGGACGCGCCGATGCAAACCATCTTCCCCTGGAGTTTCAGCGGCGGGACGCCCGGTCGTCGCCAGGCGCGCCGGCGGAAATGAACGCAACGATCACCGCCAGTGAGACAAAAAAACCCCGTCGCCTGGGAATGAGTGTCGTCACGCCTTTCACCTTTCTGCCGGAGTTGACCGCCGTCGCCGTCGGCGAGCACCCAGCAGGGGGACCGCACCCAGCGACGCAAGCACGGCGGCGCCCGGCTCGGGTGCGGAATTGTAATCAAGCACCAGATCCTCGCCGCCGGTGACGGAGATGAACTCCAGCGAGAAGTTGTTGCTGTCGGCGCCACTGAGCGAGAATCCGTTACCGAAGCCGCTGGTGTCCAGTGCAAAAACCGCGTAGCTGCCTGAAGAGCCAGTGGCGGTTGATCCCGTTGGCGTCAGGTTGAGCAGATCCGCGCCGAGGGTGGCAGCGTTACCGCTCAGTCCCGTCGGAGCCGAAGTGGTCTGAGCGATGACCCAGCTGTAGGTGCCGGAACCGCTCGGCGAAGACAGGCTGTTGAGCGCGATGCTGAACGGCTGATTGCCGCCGCCGGATGCGATGCTCAGGCCGGACATTTTGACGTTATCCCACGATCCCGAGGTGCTGTTTCCGGTGCCGAAGGCGGCATTGGTTCCAGCGTTGGATATCTTCCACTCGTAGGCGGCTCCGCCGTTCCACGTCTGATTGCCGGTGGTCAATGTTCCGACTGTTGAGCTGTCCGCCCCGGCGCCGATAATGCCGCCGAGCCTGGCGGTCGCACTGCCCGCCAGCGTGACAGTTCCGCTGACGTTTCCGCTGCCGCCGAGCATGCCGCCGGTGTAGTTGCCCGACGATGTGGCAGCGGCGGTGATGTTCCCCGCGCCTGTTGCCGAGCCGTTGTTGGCCCGGAGGGTACCGGCGGAAATCGTTGTTCCACCCATATACGTGTTGCTGGCGTCCAAAAACAGCGTCCCGTTGCCTATCTTGGTGAGACTGCCGCTGCCCGACCATACGTTCGACGTATAGACGGAATAGCCCTGTGTATCGACGGTGCCAGTCACGCCATTGTTGATCACGAAGCTACGGTTGGGGCTCAACGGAGCTGTGCTGGCAATGGGACCGGTGAATTGCAGGGTACCGTTGCCGGCGAAGGTCAACATCGTCGTAGGACTGACGGGCACCGGACCCAAATTGGTGCCGGAGTTGATTGCGAGGGTGCCGGCATCGAGGAGCACTCCACCAGTGAACGTATTGCCGCCCGCGCCGGTGGAGCCCGAGAGGTTCCAGGTGCCCGTGCTGTTCACGGTCACGTTTCCCCCTCCCGTCCCGATAACGCTGTTGATGCTGCCGCCCGCGCCGATCAGCGTCAGGTTGTAGCCCGATCCGGTGATCGCGCCCGTGTTGGAGAGGGTGATGGATCCCGTGCCGCCAATGGAAACGCCCGAGCTGCCGAGTGTCACCAGCCCGGCATAGGTGCCGGCGGTCGCGCTGCTGTTGATCAGCGCGCCACCGCTGCTGATCCCCGTGCCGTTGAGCGTAAGGGCGTTGGTGCCGGTCATGGTCGTGCCCTTCAAGTCCAAGGCCGCGCCGGCGGTCACGCTTACGGCGCTGGTGTTGCCACCGAGAGCGGTCGCGTTGCCTACTTGCAACACACCGGCACTGACCGTTGTCCCACTTGTATATGTGCTCGCGCCCGTGAGGACCCAGGTGCCTGTGCCATTCTTGGTCAGGCCGCCGGACGTGCCGATGATGGCGGCGATGCTGCCGTTGCCGGAGCCCGTCAAGGTTAAGCCCGCCGCGCCGGTGATGTTACCGGTGTTGCTCAGGGCCAGTGATCCAGCATCGGAGCCGATGGTTGCGGCCGAGCCGAGGGCGATCAAGCCCGAGTAGGTATTGTTTCCGCTGATGCTTTCCAAAGCGCCATTTGGGCTGGCCGCGACGCCTGTACCGTTAAGGGTCAACGCGACGGCCTCAGTCGTGGATATGCTGCCTGTGAGCTGCAATGCGGCGCCGCTGGCTACGGTCACGCCGGAGGTTTGTCCGGACGCCGTGCCCAAGGCGCCGCCACTTCCCGTGATTTCCAGCGCACCCGCGCTGATCGTTGTCGAACCGGTATAGCTGTCATTATTACCTTCAAGGACCAGCGTGCCGGTGCCAATCTTGACGAGATTGCCGGAACCGGTCCACTGATTATCCGCATAGTCGATATAACCCTGCGTATCCACCGTGGCAGTCACGCCGCTGTCGATCAGAAAGCTGCGGTTGATATTCAACGCGCTTCCGGCCGGAATACCAGCCTGGAATTGCAGGGTACTGTTCCCCGCGAAGGTCAACTGCGTTGTGAGACTGCCAGGCGTCGGACCCACAGCAAGGCCAGAGGATATTCCCAAGGTGCCGGCGCTGAGGGTAACCCCGGCTGTAAAAGTGTCGCTGTTGGCGAGAATCAGTGTGCCGTTACCTGTCTTAGTAAGTCCAAATCCAGAACCGGAGATGACAGAACCGATGGTGGCGGTGCCCGCGATGTCAAAATTGCCGCTGGCGGCGAGGGCAAGATTGAGCGTGTCCCCGGTTCCGTTGGCGGTGCCGATCGATAACGTGCCGAGGGAGGCGACGTAGAGCAGATCGCTCGCCGAGGGGGCCACCGAGTTTGAGCCCCCGCTGAGCGTGATCGTGCTGGTGTCGGCGGTGCCGCTGGTGTTGTTGATCGTGAGCGTTTGCGTGGTGTCGAGGTCGTCGAGCGTGCCGATGTTCAGATTAAAGGCACTGGTATTGAGCGTGAACGTCGTGGGCGAATAGGTGGTGTTGCCCAAAAAGGTGACGTCACTGTTTGTCGTGGGTGATCCGCCCGAATACGTGCCTGAAGCCGTCAGGTCGCTTTGCGTGTTGTTGACGTTATCCGCATTATTCGCTGCGGCAGTTGCCCCACTCGCTAAAAACAGTGTGGCCAGAAGTTTTTCCACGTTCGGCACCCATAAAGACCGAGCGGTCAAGGGTTTTGGTCGCCTTGTCAAATGCTGACGCCGATTTTGCTTGGTGGTTTTCATAATGGCTTGTGGCCGTTCGAGGCCCGTCGTGCTGCATCTCCCATCCTTCCGAGTCGGCCGCCAGGATACCTCACCCACCTATCTGCGTTCGGCGGCATCTTCTATACAACGAAAATATTGGCAATTTGAAAATCGATGCCGACCGTCTGGAGCTTAAGAGGGGCGATAGTTGCAGCGGTTTCCAGGATGATGCAGTGGGTGGGCGGTCGGACATGGCCACTAAAGTGGCCAGGCCGGCGGTCGGGGGCGGCATAGCAACTCTAAGACGGCTGTAAGCCGCGAGTTTGCGGCCAGGTAAGGGTTCAGGGTGTCAGGGTTCAGGGTTCAGGCAGGCAAATTCTTCGCTGAACCCTGAACCCTGACACCCTGAACCCTCTCGGGGCTCGAGAGCGAATAAAGATTGAGGGGTTCTGAAACCGCTTCTAAGCCGCTTGCGACAGTCGTGACAGAGCTACTTGTCCTGCCCGTAGGTCAAGCCGTAGCCATACTTGAACTGGGGATCGTAGGGAGCGGAGGTGTTTATCGTCAGGGTCGCCTGGTCGATCGAACGCGGCCAGGTCCGGGACAGCTTTCCAACCGGCCGGTCGTCGCCAAAAATCACATCGGCAACGCCTTCACCCTCGGATCCAGGAAGCCAGGCGGCGACGACCGCATCGGCCTGTTTCAGGACATCTCCCAAAGGCAACGGCCGGCCACCAAGCACAATGACAACCACAGGAATTCCAGCCTTTTTCAGATTCGTCACCGTTGCCACGTCCTGATCGTCCAGGGAGAGCTCGGCGCGGTCCCCGTGGTACTCGGCGTACGGCTTCTCGCCGATGACGGCAATGCCGACGTCGGCCCCTTCCGCTCCCTGTCCGTCGGAAGAGAAAGTCACCTTTGCCTCGGTGTTTACCGTTGCCTGGATTCCCACAAGAATTGTCGTGCCGCCCGGAACGATATTTTCCATCTTGCCTTGCCAGTCGATCGTCCAGCCCCCGCACTGCATTCCGATGCTGTTGGCGCCCTTGCCCGCGACGACAATGTGGGCCGATTTTCTCAGCGGCAGCACCGACTTGTCGTTCTTCAGCAGCACCAGTGATTCACGCACGGCCTGGCGGGCAACCAGCCGGTGCTCGGCCGATCCGAACGAATTCTGCAAATCCCGATCTGCCAGCGGGGAACGGCTCCTATCCATCAATCCCATCGCGAATTTCACGCGCAGAATGCGGGTCACGGCATCGTCGATGCGCGATACCGGCACCTTCCCCTCTTGCACAAGAGCCCTGAGGTTCGCGAACAACTCCGGGTACCGTTTGGTTACCATGACCATGTCCATGCCGGCGTTGATGGCGATTTGGGCATCCTTCTTATAATCCGGCGTGATTTGATCGATGGCGTTGTAGTCGGATATGAGAAATCCCTCGAACCCCAGTTCCTGCTTGAGGATATCGGTGAGCAGGTGCTTGTTGGCGGAACATTTGACTCCATTCCAACTGCTGTAGGAGGGCATGATGGTCCCGACGCCCGCGTTCACCGTGGCGGCATAGCCGGGAAGATGAATTCGCCGCAACGTCGATTCGTCGATGCGCGTGTCACCCTCGTCGAGAATGCCCTGATCTTTCGTGCTTGGATCGGCTGAACCAGGCACGGTGCCCCCATCGCCGACAAAATGTTTGGCACAGGCCAGCACGGAAAGCGGATCCGACAGTTCCGAACCTTGAAAGCCGCGGACGGCCGCCGCGCCGAGCTCGGCCACCAGGGCCGGGTCTTCGGAAAATCCTTCGTAGGTCCGCCCCCATCTTTCGTCCTGCGGAACGGCCACGCATGGCGCGAAAACCCAGTTAATGCCGGTGGCACGAACCTCCTCGGCCGTGATGCGCTCGATCTTCTCGATCAGCTGCGGATCGCGAGTGCACCCCAGCCCAATTTCGTGCGGGAAAATCACGGCGCCGGGGATGTTGTTATGTCCGTGGACTGCGTCTATCCCGTAGACCAGTGGGATCGCCAGCCGCGTTCGCAGAGCGCGTCGCTGGTAGTCATCCACCATGTCGGTCCACCCCTTGACCGTGTAATCGAGTTTGTTCTTCGGACCCGATCCACCGCCGCTCAGCAGAGAGCCCAGAAAATACTTCTCGATGTCCTCGGGGGCTTTCAAAAAGCTCTGGTCCGGCTGGATCATCTGCCCGATTTTCTCCTCCAGAGTCATCTTCGCCAAAAGCTCTTTCGCAGGCGCGTCATAGCGGAGGAACTCGCTTTGCCGTGAGGTGGTGGCCTCGCCGGGCCCGTTGGCTGCCGCAAGCCGGCAGAACGCGCCCAACAGAATTGCAACAACGAGGGATGCAGACAACCGTGCCAATTTCCTGCAGAACCGGTGGTTCATACCGAGAGCTCCTCGCCAGAGAAGGGGTGAATTGATCCGCGCATCAGAGGGATCGCGAGTCGCAAAGTGACGACATTATTGCCAGCTGCCGTTGCCGAATCCAGCGTGACATCTGCTGCCTGATCAGTGTCGCGGTGCGAATAACCGGGTAATCGCATTGCTCCGACCCGAATTCCAAACCCCGGGAAACAGTGGGGATATATTTTCCGTGTATAGAGAAAACGGCCTGGCGCAGATAGATGTAAAGAAAGGACCATTTCTTGGCCATCGATCAGGATTTGCTGCTGCGGACGCTGCTTGCCGAGCGAAATAAGCTGCTCGGATACATCGGCACCATCATCCCTGATGACCATCTCGCAGAGGACATCTTCCAGGAAGTGTCCGTCGCGGCGGTTCGGAAACAGGATCAAATCCAAAGCGCCGCCCATCTAATGAACTGGCTGCGGAACGCCGCGCGGCTCAGTGCCCTGGAGATGCGGCGTAATCGCGGCGTTCACGCGATGGTTTTCGATACCGCGGTCCTGGATGCACTCGAGGGGGAGTGGGACAGTGAGGATGAAGAATCCTCCAGCGACCAGATGGAAATGCTGCGCAAGTGCCTGCAAAAACTGGGGGGATATCCGCGGCAACTGATCGATCTGCGGTACGGCGAGGGAATCAGCGGCGCAGCGCTGGCGGAACGCGTGGGTCGCAAGGTCCAGACGGTCTACGTGGCGCTGAGCCGGGCGCATCGCAGCCTTGCTCACTGCGTCGAGAGTGGTCTAAAAACAATTGAAGTCTCTGGTTAACGGGGCGCTCATGACTGACATGGACAATTCAAATCCGCCAACCCCAGGCGTGCCGTTTGACCTCGAGTTGTCGTCCGTGCGATATCTGGACGGCATCATCGGCCCTGCGGAGCTGACGCAGCTTAACGCTGCCCTGCTGGCGGAACGCGGCAACCGCGCGGCGTTTGTTCGTATTTGCGTTCATCGTAATCAGATTCGGGAGATTCTCGACGTTCAGGGCAACTCGATCCGCGACTTGCCCGAGGCCGCTGAATTTGAAGCGGCGCTGGTTGCGCTGGCCAAGCCCGTCTCTCGCCTGGATTCGCCATCGCCGGTTCCGATTCACCCTCCTGCTCTGCCTCCCAAATTGCCATCCAGGCCGCGGCCCGCTTCGACGCCTCAAGGGCGCATTTTTTATGGAATCGCGGCGGCAATTCTCATCTTCGTGGTTCTTGCGGGAGTGCTGGTCACAAGCCGGCGTTCCGCGCACGTTGCTGCTTATCAACCGGCCCGGATCGCATCGGTTGCCAGCACAACAGACGCAAAATGGGAGGGTATCACCCCGTCGACCAATATGGCTCTGCCCGAAGCTGGACTGAAGCTGTTGTCGGGATTTGCGATACTGAACCTGGATAACGGGTCACGGATCGTGGTCGATGGGCCTACTCGCTTTACGCTCCAACCGGGCGGGATCGCGTTGGCGGAGGGGAGTCTTAGCGCGCATGTTTCGCCGAGCGCCAAAGGGTTCACCGTTCACACCGCTGGCGCATCCATCGTCGATTTGGGGACCGAGTTCGGTATATGGACAAATACAAAGGGCGATACCAAAATCCAAGTCTTCAAGGGGCGTGTTTCAGTGCAAGCCCTTTCGCCAACCACCGGTTCGGTCACGGAAATTGTCACCGAGAACTCGGCGCGCCAAGTCATCGATGGAGCGATCTCGGCAATTCCGTTCGACGCTGCGGCGATGGTTCCACCCGGGCAGATGGATCGTTGGGTGACCTCCGGCGCGGAAGAGTTTCCTGCTGCGTTTATCAAAGCCCGTGGATTTGAGTTGCGGGATCATGCGGGCGCCGGAGACGTGGTCGCGCTTCACGGCGTCAACCTGGGGGGCTGGCTTTGTCAGGAACCGTGGATGTGTCCCACCAGCACCTATTTTCCACCTGGGTCGGAAGTGAAATGGGAGGATCAGATCGAGCGCGACCTGGCGAAACGATTCGGCGTCGCCAACAAGAATCAATTGATCGAAACCTATCAGAATAACTGGATGACCGAGACCGATCTGGACGCGATCGCCTCACTCGGAATGACGCTGATCCGCGTGCCGATGACCTATTGCCTGTTCAACGAAGAAGACGGCACGGTGAGGCCGGACGCGGTCGCCTTTAAGCACCTCGATTGGGTTGTCAGGGAAGCCGGGAAACGCGGGATCTATACATTGATCGATTTTCACCGCGTGCAAGGCTCCCAGACAGCGCCGGAGCCGGCTGGTAATCCCCAATCGTTCTTTTTTAACGAAAAACTCAAGGCAAGAACCGCACAAATCTGGACGCGCATCGCCGAACATTATCGCGGCAACGCGATGGTCGCCGGCTACGACCTGATCAACGAGCCGTGGGGAATTCCAATCAAATTGTACGATCGTTTTTACAAGGCCATCCGCCAGCGCGACCCGGACCACGTCATCTTCATGGAAACATGGAGTGAGGATAAAATGCCAGACCTCAAGGAAATTGGCTGGTCCAACGTGGTCTACTCACACCACTTCTACCCCAAGGGCGACGAGGCGGAGCAAATTGAGGAGATCGATCAATTGTGCGACAAGTTCCGCGCCTTTCGCGAAACCGCCGGTGCGGAGGGAAAGGTCTTTCCTATCGACATCGGCGAGTTCAAGTTCACCGGATCGCCGAGAATCTATGCCGAGGCAATCAGGAATTTTGCCGACCTGCACCTGACGTGGACGTTCTGGACCTACAAGACGGTGAACCAGGGGGGTTGGGGACTCTATAACCGCCTCCATGATGCTCCCAAACCTGAGGTCCCCAATCTCTACACTGATTCACCCGACGAAATTGCCCGAAAATGGGCGGGCTGGCGAACCCCCGTCCCCAGCCATCTCAATCCCATGACCAGCGCGGCAATGTCGTCGTCACAGTCGGCGGAAGCCGCAAGGTAAAAGACTCGCCCGTTTGGGAAGTCGGTGGAGGACCGGTTGATGAAAATCCGCAAGCTCAAACCATCGCGATTTGCCAGTGAAACACGTCGATTATGTTACCATGTCGACATGAGGCAATTTGATCCCATCTCCCGATTCACGATCCAGCCGGCGAGCGAGACGACACTGGAATACGATCCAGCCGCAAATGGCAATGTCAGACGCGGTTTTACCTTAGTCGAGCTGCTTGTCGTCATAGGCATTATTGCCGCGCTGATATCGATCCTTCTCCCGGCATTGAGTGCAGCGCGGCGATCGGCGCAGCAGATCAAATGCGCCTCACAACTCCGCACGCTCGGGCAAGCGCTTATTATGAACGCCAACGAGCACCGAGGGTACCTGCCGCTGGGAGGGAACATACAACCGTATGTGGGGGGAACTGCCATGCAAGCCGACCCGCCGGACCTCGGTGATGGAACTCATCAACGATACGTCTATGTTGACATCTGGGGGAACGGAGCAATGTATCGCCCGGCCGGCATCCCCATCTCACTTTCGACCTACCTTGCCGGTTATCAGGCGCCCACGAGCCTTTATACGACGTTCAACGCGGCAATACAGGCGCCAGGGCCTTTTTTGAACCCCTTTATCTGTCCGTCTGATGAGGCCACGGCAATCCCCGCCTACTCCAACGGACCGGTGGCCTGGGTTTACAATAATGTGCCTTACACAA
>Ga0302326_10025668_pt1 | contig 11940 bp, 9 predicted proteins | sample Palsa_T0_3_FD_202264 | JGI IMG/M metagenome (GOLD analysis project Ga0302326, IMG submission 202264) | Peat permafrost microbial communities from Stordalen Mire near Abisko, Sweden - Palsa_T0_3 | ecosystem: Environmental > Terrestrial > Soil > Palsa > Peat permafrost | place: Sweden: Abisko... | reverse complement strand
GTGATCGCCCGCTTGGCCACGCTCGTGGTGGTCAACCGACCGGGTTCGGTCAGGACGGCGCCCCTCGTCGGCTGGCGGGTAGAGGAGGTCGAGGTGCCGGCGCTCGAGGTGTCGAGCACCGACGTGCGCGCCCGCGCCGTAGACGGCCGGCCGCTCGACTATCTGGTGCCCGAGGGGGCCGTCCGTTTCATCCGGAGCCGGAATCTGTACGCTGGCGGCGGATGACGGAGTTGGTCCGGACAGATGTCGAGGCTGGATCGCGCGGGCAGGTGCGTGCTGCCCGGGCCGGCGAGCGGCGTCAGCAGCGCATCGCCCGTGCCCTTGTTGGCCTCGGACTGGCTGCCGCTGCCGGCTTGGCGGTGCTGGCGCTGATGACCGCTCGGACGTCTGGCGACCAGCCGGCTCTACCGGCCCCGACCCCGGCGGTAGCGGTCCCCGACGCCGGGGTGGGGGTGGCGACCGCAGGCTTGGCGCCCTCGATCCAGCCGCCGCCGACGACCGCGCCGCTCGCCTCGCTCAGCGGGTCGTCCTCGGCGTCTTCGTCCTCGTCGGCCTCGGGCTTGCCGACGCCGTGACCGACCCGGGCATCGGGTCTGCGTCGTCTCGATCGAAAGGAACCTGTCCGCGCCAATGACCTCCCACGAGCTGGACCTTGTCCACCACTGGTGCGAAGTGGCCGCTCAGGCTGCTGCGTCGAAGAAAGCGGATGACACGATCATCCTCGACGTCGGACCGGTGCTGGCGATCACGGACAGCTTCGTCATCACCTCCGGCGTCAACGCCCGGCTGGTGCGTGCCATCGCCGAGGAGATCGAGCGACGGGTGAAGGAGGAGGGCGGGCCGCTGCCGCGCCGGGTCGAGGGGCAGCGGGAGGGAGAGTGGGTCCTGCTCGACTACGGCGACTTCGTGGTGCACGTGTTCCTGGAGGAGACGCGGCGGTTCTACGACCTCGAGCGGCTGTGGGCGGACGCGCCCCGGGTGGCGTGGGACGAGGCGCTGCCTGCAGCCGCCGGGGAGGGCTGACCCGGTCGTTTTCGGGCTTGGTGCTGCTGCGCGTCGTTAGTTCTCCACCGTCTGGATCTCGCGGATCTCGAGGGGGAGGTCGTTGGCCGTCTGGAGGTCGAGGATCCCGGCGGCGCCGAGTTCGTCGGTCCATGGGCACGCCCAGTACTCGGTCACGTGCAGGTCATCGCTCGGCGAGGCGTCCTGGTAGACGTGGGTGACGTCGCCGTTGGGCCACGGTCCCCCGAGGGACGTGACGTCCGGGTCGTCGGTGCCGTCACCCCAGTTGACGTCGAAGTGGTTCCAGCTGCACGTCATGAACACGGCGTTGCGGTAGCCGGCGAAGGTGAAGTGCAGGCCGGTTGGCGTCGTGATCTGCAGGTATGCCTTCAGGCCGCTGACGGCGTAGCCGGGCTGAACCTGGAGCTGGGGGTGCGGAAGCTCTCGCTGGAGGGTGGTTGTCGCGCCGGCGACGATCGCCGCCCCGGGCTCGGGAGGCGGCGGAGGGGCTGCGGCGCCGGCCGCGGGGCAGGCGATGATGGCCGTGCCGCCGGTCTGGGCGTTGCAGGCGGCGATGTTGGCCGGCGTCCACGGGTTGATCGGCGCCAGGCTGCCAGGGAGGCCGGGGAGGCCGCCCGATCCAATGCTGATCCCCGGCCCGGCCGTCGCACTCCCCGGTCTCGTGAACGTCACCGTGATCGTCCCCCCGCCCCCACCAACGACGGTGGCGCCCGAGCTCGGGTTGTTGTTGTTTCGGGAGGGTGTGGCTGACGCCGGGGATGCGGCGATGAATAACGCCGCAGCTAGCGTGATCGTTAGCCCGGCCCGTCTAATCAGTAGCCAGCGCATGCGTTAGTCGGAGCTCCTCCGGATGAGTCGTAACCGTCGTATATGAATGCCCAATGTGTGGGATTGGCAGTGGTCGGTCTTGTTGGACTTAGGGCGATCCACCACTTGGGAGCAACGCCGACCCCACCGGGGCCCTGATGGCTGAAGTCTTCTCGGACCGACGCGTAGATGCACTGCGAGCTGGTCGATAGGAGCTGCATGACGGTCGAGACGACGTCGCCGGGATCTTCGCTGACGTTGGCCCACCCGTCAGCGATGGTCTTCTGCCATACCTGCTGCGTGAGATCGAAGTTTTGCTCGGTGGCGAAGATGGACATCTCGAGTTGGTTGAACTCGGGGGTGAGGGCGTTGGCGGCGCGGGCGCTGCGGATTGCGTTGCCGTCGATGTGGTTGAGCTCGGCAAGCACGCGGTTGACGTACGGCACCGTGATCACGGCCGGAACAGCCCACGGGTCGATGGTTGTCGTCGATGCCTGCGCCCGAGGCGCCGTTCCGACCGACCCCGTGCCGCCCGGCTTCGCCCCTCCCGACGAGCACGCGCCGACCAGCGCCAATGCCAGCGCTCCCGGCCACGTGCGGCGCGCCCACCTCGTGGGTCCCCTCTCCACGCCTCGTATCCTGGCCCAGCCACGCGCTTAAATCAACCACTTTGATAGCTTTTCATGTCACGCCGTGGCGCGCGGCAGCCCTGCGGAACACCGAACGGGGTGGAGGTAAGGAGAGTCGAACTCCTGGCCTCATCCATGCCATGGATGCGCTCTACCAGCTGAGCTATACCCCCGTGGAGGGCACGGAGACTGTACCAGCCATCGCCGCCGACCCCCCACAGGAACCAATTATTGGCGACCACGCGAGGAAGCCACGTTGGCTGTCGGCTTCGCTCCGCTTTTTGCGGCTTGGCTCCGTGACTCCGGTTTTTTCAAAAAAGCGGAGCGACGGAGCGTCGGGAACATCATGAAACAGGCTGAGATGATCTAAAAGGTTGCTTGGGGACAGCACCGATGACCTCGTCCGACCACAGCGGCTACGCAGGCGGCCTCGCAAAGGGCACCGAGGAGCATGCCTCGACGCCCCGGATGTAACCCCTCGGGGCGGCGCAGTACCCGCCGACTACCGTTGCGCGTATGACCGTTGCCGACCCGACGCGCGCCACGGGCGGCCGGGACGCACCCGCCCATCGCTACACGGCGACGCTCGCTGCGCAGATCGAGCTGATCTGGCAGCGCCGCTGGGCCGAGGAGGGAACGTTCCACACGCCCAACCCGACGGGCGCGCTCTCGGAAGGCTTCGATCCGGACCGGCCTCGCCTGTACGTGCTGGACATGTTCCCCTATCCCAGCGGCTCGGGTCTCCACGTCGGCCACCCGCTGGGCTACATCGGGACCGACGTGTACTGCCGCTTCAAGCGGATGAGCGGGTTCAATGTCCTGCACCCGATGGGTTTTGACGCCTTCGGCCTGCCCGCCGAGCAGTACGCGGTCCAGACCGGCCAGCACCCCCGCATCACGACCGAGCAGAACATCGCCAACATGCGCCGCCAGATGGAGCGCCTGGGCCTGGGTTTCGACTGGCGCCGCAGCATCGCCACCACCGACGTCGCCTACTACCGCTGGACCCAGTGGATCTTCCTCCAGCTGTTCAACGCCTTTTTCGACACCGAGGCGAACGTTGCCCGCCCCGTCTCCCACCTGATCGCCGACTTCGAGTCTGGCATCCGCGTGCCCATGTCGGAAGGCCACGACGTCGTGTGGGCCGACCTGTCCGCCGTCGAGCGGGGTCGGGTGGTTGACGGCTACCGGCTGGTCTACCTGGACGACGCCGTCGTCAACTGGTGCCCCCAGTTGGGCACGGTGCTGGCCAACGAGGAGGTCACGGCCGAGGGCCGCAGCGACAGGGGGAACTACCCCGTCTTCAAGGTTCCGTTGAAGCAGTGGAAGATGCGCATCACGGCCTACGCCGATCGGTTGCTGGCCGACCTGGACCTGCTCGACTGGTCGGACTCGATCAAGCTGATGCAGCGCAACTGGATCGGGCGGTCGACGGGAGCGCGCATCCGGTTCCCCACGAAGTCATCGGAGATCGAGGTCTACACGACCCGTCCGGACACCATCTTCGGTGCAACCTTCATGGTCGTCGCCCCTGAGTATCCGGGCCTGGCCGATCTGGTCATGCCCGAGTTCGCCGCACGGGTCGCGGCGTACGTCGCCGAGGCGGGTGCCGTGCGCGACGTGGACCGGTTGGCGACAGCGCGGGCCAAGACCGGCGTGTTCACCGGTTCGCTGGCGACCAACCCCGCCACCGGCCAGCGCATCCCCATCTACGTCGCCGACTACGTCCTGGCCGGGTACGGGACGGGGGCGATCATGGCCGTGCCCGCGCACGACGAACGGGACTTCGAGTTCGCCCGGGCCCTGGACCTCCCCATCCGCTGCGTCGTCGACGCGCCGGCCGACTGGTTCGCCGCCCAGGGTCTGGCGGTCAGTGCCGAGCCGCCGGAATGGGTGATGTCCTACGACGGCCCCGGCCGGGCGATCAACTCGTCCAACGACGACGTGTCCCTGGATGGGCTCACGACCGAGGAGGCCAAGACCCGCATCGTCGCCTGGCTGGAGGCCAGGGGTCATGGCAGTGGTGCGGTCGCCTACAAGCTGCGGGACTGGTTGTTCAGCCGTCAGCGGTACTGGGGCGAACCCATCCCTGTCGTCTACGACGAGGCCGGTGACGTCCACGCCGTGCCCGAGTCGATGCTGCCGGTCGAGCTGCCCGAGCTCGACAACTACGCGCCCGAGGTTCCCGACGACCCCGACGACGTCACCGTCCCGCAGCCGCCGCTGGCCCGGGCCAAGGACTGGGTGGAGGTCACCCTCGACCTCGGCGACGGGCCGAAGCAGTACCGGCGGGAGACCAACACCATGCCGCAGTGGGCCGGCTCGTGCTGGTACGAGCTGCGCTACCTGGACCCGGCCAACGGCGAGCAGTTGGTCGATCCCACGATCGAGCGGTACTGGATGGCGCCCGGCGGCGTCGATCTCTACGTCGGCGGCGTCGAGCACGCGGTGCTGCACCTGCTGTACGCCCGGTTCTGGCACAAGGTGCTGTTCGACCTGGGCCACGTGTCCTCGGCCGAGCCCTACCACCGGCTGTTCAATCAGGGGTACGTCCTGGCGGCCGCCTTCACCGACGAGCGGGGCGTCCACGTGCCGGCGGCCGAGGTCGTCGAGGACGGCGGGCGCTACACCCACGAGGGCAGGCCGGTCACCCGCGAGTACGGGAAGATGGGCAAGAGCCTGAAGAACTCGGTCACCCCCGACGAGATGTACGACACCTACGGCGCCGACACGCTGCGGCTGTACGAGATGTTCTCGGGACCGCTGGACCAGAGCCGGCCGTGGGAGACCGAGGCGGTGGTGGGTGTCTACCGGTTCCTGCAGCGGGTGTGGCGCCTGCTGGTGGACGAGGACACCGGCGGCCTGCGGGTCACCGACGCGCCCCTCGACGACGAAACCCGGCGAGAGGTGCACCGGACGATCGACGCCGTACGCGACGGCATGGAGACCATGCGGTTCAACGTGTCGATCGCGCGGCTGATGGAGCTGTCCACCGCGCTGGCGCGTCCGGCGGCCCCGTCCCGGGAGGGCCTCGAGCCGCTCGTCTTGATGCTGGCGCCGTTGGCTCCCCACATCGCCGAGGAACTGTGGTCGAAGTTGGGGCACGACCGTTCAGTGAGCACGGCAACGTTCCCCGTCGCTGATCCGGTCTGGACGAAGCTCGAGCGCCTGACCATCGCCATCCAGGTGAAGGGGAAGTTCCGGTCGACCGTCGAAGTCGATGCTGACATCCCCGCCCCGGAGCTCGAGGCGGCGGCGCGCGCCGAGCCCAAGGTGGCCGGCTACCTCGCCGACGGCGGGCCATGGCGGGCGATCATCGTGCCCGGAAGGCTGGTCAACTTCGTTCCGATGTAGCGTGCCGCATGGCGCGGATCATCGTGACGGGCGGGGGAATGGGCGGCCTGACGGCGGCCATGTTGCTGGCGGGTGACGGGCATGACGTGACCGTCCTCGAGCGGGACGCCGCGCCGCCTGGGGATCCCGAGACGGCGTGGGAGGACTGGGAGCGGCGCGGTGTCAACCAGTTCCGGCTGCTGCACTTCTTCCTGCCCCTGTTCCGGCAGATCATGGAGGCCGAGCTGCCGGCGGTGTCCAAGCAGATCGAGGCGGCGGGCGCGCTGCGGTTGAACTCCGTGGTGGACGCTCCGGAGTTCCTGCGGGGCCCGGTGCGGGTGGACGACAGCCGTTATGACGGGCTGACCGCCCGCCGCCCGGTGATGGAGGCCATCGTCGCCCGGTGTGCAGCAGAGACCGTCGGGGTCACCGTGCGGCGCGGCATCGGCGTGGCTGGCCTGGTGGCCGGCGGGGGAGCGGTGCCCCACGTGACCGGGGTCCGGACCGAACATGGAGAGGAGCTCTCGGCCGACCTGGTGGTGGATGCCACCGGCCGTCGCTCGCCCCTGCCCAGCTGGCTGGAGGCGATCGGCGGGCGCCGGCCGGCCGAGGAGGTCGACGACTCGGGGTTCGTGTACTACGGCCGCCACTTCACGTCCGCCGACGGATCGCTCCCGGCCGTGATGGGGCCGCTGCTCCAGTCCTACGGCAGCATCTCGTGCCTCTCGCTCCCGTGTGACCACGGGACCTGGGGGTTGGGGATCATCGCCAGCTCCGGCGATGCCGCGTTGCGCGGCCTGCGTCACGCCGACGTCTGGGATCGTGTGGCCCGTGCCCTCCCGCTGACCACCCACTGGTTGGACGGGTCGCCGCTCGAGTCCGAACCGACCGTGATGGCCAAGATCGAGGACCGCCACCGGAGCTTCTGCGTCGACGGCGAGCCGGTGGCGACCGGCGTGCTGGCCCTCGGTGATTCGTGGGCGTGCACCAACCCGTCGGTGGGGCGGGGTGCGAGCATCGCCCTGCGCCACGCCGTCGCCCTGCGCGACCTGCTGCGCACCGCGCCCTCGGACCCCCGTGCCCTCGCCCTCGCCTGGCACGACACGACGGCTGCCGTCGTGGAACCCATGTTCCGCGCGACGTTGGACTTCGACCGGGGGCGCCTGGCCGAGATCGACGCCGAGGTGACCGGTCGCGAGTACACGCCCGATCCCGGGTGGGAGCTGACGCGGGCGCTGATGTCGTCGGCGTTCAAGGATCCCGACTGCTTCCGCGCCTTTCTCACCATTGTCAGCGTGCTCGCCCTGCCCGAGGAGGTGTTCGCCGACACCGAAGTCTTCCGCAAGGTCATCGAGCTCGGATCCGGGTGGCGGGACGACCCGCCCCTCGGGCCGAGCCGGGCAGAGCTCCTGACCCTGGTGGAGGGCTGACATGCGCGCCGACTCGGGCGGTGTGGGGATCGAGTACGAGGTGACGGGGGAGGGGCGGCCGGTGGTGCTGCTCCACGGCTTCCCGGACTCCGGCCGGCTGTGGCGCCACCAGGTCGCGGCGCTCGTCGGCGCCGGCTTCAAGGTGATCGTCCCCGACCAGCGCGGGTACGGGCGGTCGGACCAACCAGACGCCGTCGAGGCCTACCACCTGGTCAACATCGTGGGCGATGTCGTCGCCGTGCTCGACGACGCCGGCGTGGAGCGGGCGCATGTCGTGGGCCACGACTGGGGAGCAGCGGTGGCGTGGGGTGCGGCTGCGTTCGTGCCCGACCGGGTCGATCACCTGGTGGCGTTGTCCGTCGGGCACCCGACGGCGTTCGCCGGGTCCGGGTACGAGCAGCGGGAGAAGTCCTGGTACATGCTGCTGTTCCAGTTCAAGGGGATCGCCGAGCATTGGCTGTCCGACAACGACTGGGCCAACTTCCGGGAGTGGAGCCGCCACCCCGACACGGACGCCGTGATCGCCGAACTGGAAGCCAACGGGTCGCTGACGCCCGGTCTCAACTGGTACCGGGCGACCGTGCCGCCCGAAGCATTGATCCAACCCCCGCTCGAGCTGCCGGCGATCGCGGCGCCGACGATGGGCGTCTGGAGCTCCGGCGACTTCGCCCTGACCGAGGCCCAGATGACCGGATCGGGGGCGTTCGTGTCAGGCCCGTGGCGCTACGAGCGCCTGGACGGGCCCGGCCACTGGATGCAACTCGAGGCTCCTGACCGGGTCAACGAGCTCCTGCTCGACTTCTTGCCCCGCTGAGGCGGAGGTCCGGCTGTAACCCTCCGAGCCCGGGTACGGTCGGACTCACAAATGCCGGTGCTCACGATCGTGGAGAGGATCGAGGCCGCCCAGTCCGCCGCGGGGGCGGGAAGCGTGCGGTTCGTGTCGGGCGACTCGGTGTCCGAGGTGCCGTGGGGGCGCATGTTCGACGAGGCGGCCGCGGTCGCGGGTCGCCTGCAGTCGCGTGGGATCGGCCCCGGTTCGCACGTGGCCCTGCTCGGCCCGACGACACCGGCCCTGGTCACGGCCATCGAGGCCACCTGGCTGTCGGGGGCGACCCTGGTCGTGCTGCCCCTCCCGATGCGGTTGGCATCCATCGAGGCGTTCGTCACCCAGACGCGGGTCCGGATCGCCGGCGCCGATATCGACCTGCTGATCGCCGATCCGGACCTCGCCGCCTTCTTGATGCCCGAGGCCGGGGACCCCCCGATCGTGCTCCTCGACGATCTCCTGGCCGCCGGCCTGCGGGCCGGTCCCGCCGGTTGGGAGCGCCCGGCGCTCGACCCGTCGTCGCTGGCCATCCTGCAGTTCACCAGCGGGTCGACGTCCGACCCCAAGGGGGTGATGCTCCCGCACGGCCACATCTGCCACAACCTCGACGCCATCGCCGAGGGGCTCGCCGTCGACCCGGACCACGAGGTGGTGGTGAGCTGGCTCCCGCTGTATCACGACATGGGCCTGATCGGGTTGCTGGGCGAGCCCATGACGATGGCGCTCGACCTGGTGCTGGCGGCGCCCCAGGACTTCCTGGCGTCGCCCGGGCGGTGGCTCACGTGGATGTCGGATTTCGGGGGGACGGTGACGGCCGGGCCCAACTTCTCCTACGCCCTCGCCACCCGTGCCCTCCGGCGGATGCCCCCCGGCGCGCTCGACCTGTCCGCGTGGCGGATCGCCCTCAACGGAGCCGAACCGGTCGACCCGGCGACGGTCGATGCCTTCGTCGAGGCGGCCGTGCCGCAGGGACTCGACCCCCGGGCCGTGTTCGCCGTGTTCGGCATGGCCGAGGCCACCCTGGCCGTGAGCTTCCCGCCGCCGTTCAGCGGGATGGCCACCGACGATGTCGACCGCGACGTGCTCGAGCGTGAGCGCCTGGCCGTCCCGAGCAGCGACCCGGGCCGGATGCGGCGGCTGGCCAGGCTGGGGGGCGCCGTGTCCGGTCTGTCGTTGCGGATCGTCGATCCGGTGACCGGCGACGAGATGGCCGAGCGCGAGGTCGGCGAGCTCGAGGTCCGGGGCAACTCGGTGACGCCCGGCTACTACCGGCGGCTCGACGTGACGGAGGCCTCGTTCCGTGACGGCTGGCTGCGGACCGGTGACCTCGGGTACCTCGCCAATGGTGACCTGGTGGTGTGCGGCCGGATCAAGGACATGATCATCGTGGGCGGCCGGAACGTGTTCCCCGAGGACGTGGAGCGGGCGGTGGGGTCGGTGGCCGGCGTGCGCGCCGGGAACGTCATCGCCTTCGGGGTCGAGCGCCAGTCGGGCCGCGAGGGCATCGTGGTGGTGGCCGAGACCCGCGACTCCGACGTCTTGACCGTCCGGGCCGCGGTGGCCGACCGCGTGCGCGACGCCGTCGGGCTTCCGCCCGAGGTCGTGCTGGTCGCGCCCGGGACACTGCCCAAGACGTCATCGGGCAAGCTCCAGCGATCGCTGTGCCGGCTTCGCTACCTGGAGGAGGAGCTCCAGCTGGCCTAGGCCGCTTTGAACCCCTCCAGCATGGCGCTCAGGCTGTCGTCCGACGCCTGGTAGGGCAGGTAGAAGCTGAGCCGGTCGATCAGGCCTTCGAAGCGCCCCGCTACCTTGGCCGCGACGGTCGACGGGTCGGCCACGACGGCGAAGGCATCGAGGATGTCGTCGTCGATGAGCTCGCCCATCTCCGCCCACTTGCCTTGCTTGGACAAGGCGTTGAGCTCGGTCTGGAGATCCCCCCAACCGTGGAGCTCGAGCACGCCGCGGTAGGCGGGGGTCGAGCCGTAGAAGGCGATCTGCCGGCGCACCCCCGTGGCGGCAGCGGCGCGCTGCTCGTCGTTGTCACCGGTCACGATGAACACGGGGCACGACAGCTCGAAGTTCGCACGCTGCTTGCCAGCGGCGGCCCACCCGCGCGCCAGCGCGGGCATGGTCTTCTCCCGCAGGTAGCGCTCCGTTGTGAAGCCGTGGACGAGCATGCCGTCGGCGACCTCGCCGCACACCTCGGTCATGACCTCGCCGACGGCCGCCAGGAACACCGGCGGGGCCCCGTGGGGCTGGGGGCCCGGGTTGAAGAACGGCGTCATCAGCTTGTGTGTGTAGAACTCGCCCTCGAACTTCAGCGGCGTGCCGTCCTGCCAGCACGACCAGATCGCCCGCATGGCCAGGATGAACTCTCGCATCCGCGGCGCCGGATGGCTCCACGGCATGCTGAACCGCTTCTCGATGTGGGGCTTGATCTGCGAACCCAAGCCAAGCATGAAGCGGCCGCCGCTGAACGCCTGCAGGTCCCAGCCGACGTTGGCGACGGTCATGGGGTTGCGGGCGAAGGCCACCGCGATCCCCGTGCCGAGCTCGAGCCGTGACGTGTGCTCAGCGGCCAGGAGCAGGGGCAGGAACGGGTCGTGTTGGGTTTCTGCCGACCACGCCCCGTCGTACCCCTGTGCTTCCACCCGCTGGGCGGCCTTCGCCGCCTTGGCCAGATCCGCTCCTATGCCCCCGTCGACCTTCATGAAACGGACCCTAATCGGGCTCTGCGCCGGCCCGTAGCTCAGCGGGGGCCGTCACCCCGCAGGTAGCGCTCGAGCTCGGCCGCGATCTCGTCACCCGACGGCAGCGACGCCGGGTCGAACCCGGGCCGGTCCTCGGGCGTCTCCCTGTCGGCCTGGATCTCGAGCTGGGCGACCATGCTCCGGTGCTCCTCGGACGCGGCGATGAGCTCGTCGATGCGGTCCCGGGCGCGGGCCGCCGCTTCGTGGAGGTCGTGGCTCGGCAGGTTGAGGTGCGCAACCGCGGCCAGCCCGTCGATCAGGGCCGCGCTCGCCGCCGGGTAGGGCATCGACACCACGTAGTGCGGCACCCGGGCCCACAAGCCGACGGCGGGAATGCCGGCCGCGTTGAGGGCGTGCTCGAGGGCGGCCTGCGCGCCCGCAGGGACGTCGATGCCGCCGGTGATGAAGCCGACGTCGGTGGCCAGCTCCCGGTTGGGCGCGGTCGAGACCAGCCGCACCGGCCGGGTGTGCGGGACCGGGGACGGGAAGGCGCCCAGCCCGACGACCAGGCGGGTCCCGTGGGTCCTCGCCACCTCGACCACGGAGTCGCAGAAGGCGTGCCACCGCATGTCCGGCTCCGGGCCCATCAAGACGAGCACGTCGTGGGCGTCGTCGTCGACCGTCGCCCGCAGCTCGACCTCGGGCCAGGTGAGCGTGGTGGCCACCCCGTCGACGATCCGGAGGACCGGGCGGCGGGCCCGGTGGTCGATCAGCTCGTCGGCGTCCCACAGCCCCACCCGGTCGCTTTCCCGGTTGGCGAGCAGGGCGGCCAAGGCGGCGCCGGCGCCGAGCCCGGCGTCGATCCAGCCTTCGAGGCACATCACCAGCACCGGGTCGCGGTAGGAGCGGTCGGTAAGAGGGGAGTAGAGGCTCATGGCGCCTACAAGTCTGCCGCCGCCTGCCGGGCCGCCTCGCCAAGAGCCTCGACCTGGCGGGCGAAGCCTTCGACCCCGCTGCGGTCACCGCCCATGGCGCCCCCGGCGTAGCGGGCGTAGACGCCCTCGAGGATGCAGCCCAGCTTCCAGTAGCCGAAGGCAACGTAGAAGTCGAGGGCCGACAGGTCGCGGCCCGACGCCTGCTCGTAGCGGGCCCGCAGCTCCGCCCGCGTCGGGAAGCCCTTGCTCGCCGTCGGCGCCATGCCG
>Ga0302326_10025667_pt1 | contig 11940 bp, 12 predicted proteins | sample Palsa_T0_3_FD_202264 | JGI IMG/M metagenome (GOLD analysis project Ga0302326, IMG submission 202264) | Peat permafrost microbial communities from Stordalen Mire near Abisko, Sweden - Palsa_T0_3 | ecosystem: Environmental > Terrestrial > Soil > Palsa > Peat permafrost | place: Sweden: Abisko... | reverse complement strand
CGTCGGCGAAGCGCAGGAAAGATCGCACCGCATAGGGCATCAGCTTTTCCCGAACTCGCGAGCCACGCCGCGCCTCCACTGAAGGCAAGCAATGCGTGGTTGCCAGCACCGTCGTGGGCGTGCGCGCCAGCCAACGCGCCCAGATCGTAACAACGTTGGTGTGGTCCATAACCGGGACGACACACCAAGGCGATTCTCGCCGCAAATAGTTCACCAAGTAGGGCAAGGCATGCAATATCCGCCTCTTGTTGCCGAGAGGCAACAGCCGGGCGCCTGGGGGGATCAGATCCCCAAACGCACCCCGGTCGCTGGCTACGAGGATATCAACAGAGAAACCTGCCTGCAGGAAACCGCTCGCCAAATTGAGCGCGACACGCTCTGCACCGCCAAACTCGAGCGTCGGCACAAAAATTGCGATTCTCTTGTCCATGATGCAGACCTGACCACTCCTTTCGCTATTTTGCCGTTACATCAGGTGGTGCGGCCCGCCCAGTTCCTCCACTGGCAATGGATGCGACGGTTGGGAATTCTGGGGCAAACGCTTTCTTCCCAACGGTCTCGCTGCAACTGGGATGCGGCCCGCCTCATCCGCCGCCTAGATCCGTTTGCGGTGCTAGCTCTCGCGCACTCGCTCCTCTTCTCCGCCTTAGATCAAAGTGCAGCCAGCGCACGATGGGTTTACTTCGCTCTTGCCATCGCCGTCGATCGCCACTCGATCCTCACCTCCGGTCGCGTCACCGAGTCTTCGTTTCTCGGATGGGGCCTGTCTGCACCTCGACAATCAGCTGTTGATCTTCGAAAACAGCATGATTGAGCAGTCGCTAATCGGCATTGGCATGCGACGATAGAAATTTTCTAAGAATTTCCTATTCTCAACATAGATCTCTACACCCGTGCGACTGGAGTATTAGATTCATGTGCGACTCTCCTCCATAAGCTGCACTGTCGTCATCACAATGGAAACAGCGCTACGGCTCCGAATGGATGGCATTGTCACACACTGGATTCTCACCAATCGGCAAACGGCCTCGACTACCACGGCCGCAACCATCGCAACTGGGATGATTGTGGCCAACGGCATAATCCAATTTAGCTACATCCGGTATGATTTTCTTGCGCATATTTCTAATGCGGCTGCCACTCTATTTTCGAGGTCGGATTCAATGGATTGATCCCGAGAAGATCCTGCTCAATTGTCGCGCTGAATGGCCTGACGAGCGATACCAGATTCCGATTGTAATCATTGAGCTCAGCATAACGTCGGCGCATCATGCCAAGCAATGAATCGCCATGCAGTTCATAAGTTGGCTCAAGGTGAACAACGCGCCCTATCACCTTCGAGAAGCGGCACAGATTCCGCACCACCGTTGTGGCATCTGGAAGCTGCTCGATGGCATGGCAAGTAAACACCAAGATCGGGTGCGACAGTTCCGACAGAAACTCGTAGCTGTCGTCTAAGTAGAAATCAAAGTGCCGCACATCCAGTCCCAGATGTTTCCCTAGTGTTACGGCATTATGCGAGAAGTCTCCCCCCTTTACCTGCTTTTCTGGGTGCTGGAAGCGCGCAAGGCTCAGATTGAATCCGTATCCGCAGCCGAGTTCAACAATGCTTTGACAGTCGGTCGCGTGGCTTCGAAAAGTTTCGAGAACCAGTCGGCGCCCCATATCGCGGGCATGAGAAAGCGGGCAGGTATAGAGTCGCGATTCCTTCGTAACGCACAGCCAGCTATCGCCAGGAAAGTCAAACTGGGCTTGCCTAACCTCTTCTATGCTGGCGTGAGCATCGCCAAAACGCTGGAGTAATGCACCGTATTTATCAGTGTTATATTCCTTTTCTATCTTTTTCGAATCGCGCACTGGAACAGACCACGGCTCCAGGCTGAGGAGTCTCTTCGGCCAGGGAGACCATCGGGGAAGTTCGTCAAGCGAGATTTCTTTCATTGCATCGGGATTCTACTACTTCTGTTCTCCGTTGCGCCGTTTGGCCAATCAAGCCGCCGGCCCTTTGGGGTCGCCGGCCGCCGCCGCGAGCTGCGCCAGTGGGAAAAGATCTACAACACGGTGGGTCCTTACCAGTCCCTTGGTTACCCAACCCCGCGGCAGTTCCTGCTGCGGGCCTCATCTCAAAGAAAGGAATGAAAAGTGTTACCCATCGACTGGGCGAATACAACTGCTAGTCTTGAGTCATCGGGGCATACTATAGTGTGGTATTAATTTCCGAGGCACAGGCTGCGGCAGCGCGCCGCGCCGGTAAAATAGACGCGTCTTGAATACCGTCACACATCTCCTGTACAAGCTCTCGTATCCCCTGTTTCTGCGGGCATATTACCTGAAGTATCTCCTCTCCGAACTGCGGCAGGAGGAGTATTGTCGGCGCCAGCTCGGGATTCATCGTTTCATCGAGCTGGATCTGGGTACAGTCAAAAGCAGCGACACTTTATTCATTCTCGCGAGTGGATCGTCCATCAACAAGATTTCGTTGGCCCGCTGGGACGTAATCGCTCGGCACGATAGTATTGGGTTCAACTTCTGGCCGATCCACCTTTTCGTTCCGAATATGTATTTTATGGAGTCCATCCCCAAGAAAACCCCCCACGGCATGTTCGAGCATTTCTGCCGCATCGCGCACCAACGAGCTAAGGACTACACCAAGGTGATTAAGGTAGTAACGGAACTCCGCTACGCGCTGCCCGAAATGCGCTTTGCGGGTTCGGAAGAATGGGTTGGTCCGTTGTATACGTTGCGCAGCCTCCCCGTCGCCGCCCGCACCGAGACTGAATTCGCTTACGGCCTTAGTTATCTTCGGTCGAAAGGACTGTTCGATGCCTCTGACCACATCAACATTGTGTTTAAGCAGGCCTCCACTCTAAGTTCCCTTATCGCGCTTGCCATACAAATGGAGTACCGCACGATCGTGCTCTGCGGCGTGGACCTGAACGATTCTGAGTATTTCTATCAAGACGCGGTGCTGTACCCCGAAACAGCGTCGATTGAGTTCAGTCCGCGCAATCGGCCTCATGCCACCAATTCGCCCATGCCCTGGCGCATAACCATCGAATCCGTCATCCTGGAAATGAAACGCCAGCTTCTCGATCCGAGGGGCATCCAACTCTATGTCGAGAACCGCTCCTCAGCGCTCTGGCCGAAGATCTCCGAAGCTCCAGACAGCCTGTTCAACGCCCAAGTGGTGACTGCGGTAACGCCATGAACTCGCCTCTCAGGGCCCGCGACCTGTTCGAATTTTCACCTCGACGACTCGGTCGAGGCCACGCGCTCGGACGAACTCGTCGCCGGTTCCCCAACGCCGATGTTTACCGCTTCGCTGCTTACGTACGCGCGTCGGCCGAACTGGAACACAGCCAACCGCCAGGGCTGATGATTTCTTCCAGCAACCGGTCGTCTTACCTATAGCGGCGGCACGCCTGTCAATCATTCCCTAATGGGCGTCAAGGGAAACGCATTCAGCCCGATGACTCCGCGTAGATCATCGCCCACGAAATTTGCTCCTTCTTGCATCCACCAATCTTCAGCGCCACCGTCGCCATCGACGGAAAGGGGAGTACACTCTTGTCGACCCGAACATTCTCGACCGCTCGGCAGACCGCTCCAGACGAACTTAGTTTCAGCTCGCCGGATGCAACAGGTTCTTCAGCGTTACCAGATCGCCGCGTCCCATTCCCCAGAACAGGGTCAGGCTAAGCGCGCACGCGCCGACCGTCGCCAGCGTTTGCATCCCAGCCGGCAGCGAGAGCTGCATAATCGCGAGCAGCCCGCAGAAAACCCCCACTACCGTCAATAGGCGTCGGCCTTTTACCGGGAGTGCATACACTCGCTGGGCGTACACGTACATAAGCAAACTTTCCACGGCATACGCCACCGTGGTTGCGCAGGCCGCGCCATACATCCCCCACTTCGGATCCCAAGCGAAGTTCAGCACAAGGTTGACGGCTAGGGCCAGGATACTCACCACCCACACGAATTGCACTTTGCGCGCGTGCAACGCGCACATCTGGAAAAGCGCAAAGACCGCGTGGAAGAGGTAACCGCCGATGACCAGCGGGATCAGCCGCCCCGCCGGCCAGTACCTCGGATCGAGAACTCCTCGGATGAACGGATTGGCGATAGCCGACCCAAACACCGCCACGGCGCCCAGTAGCAGCAGGATCGCCGCCAGCATGCGCCCGATTGCCGGCCGCGTCGCCTCCCCCTGGCTGGCCATGCGGTAGAACACCGGCGACCATGCCTGCGCGACGGATGCGGTCACGAGGAACATCATCATCCCAAAGGTGTAGGCCAGCGAGTACAGCCCCACTTCCTCCATGCTCCGGTAGCGCAGCAGGATCAGCCTGTCCGCTGCCACTAATCCTAGCGCGAGTAGAAAATGGGGCACCAGCGGTAAGGACAGCGGCAACGCCTCGCGCACGAACGACTTCTTCCAGCCTCCGTCTAGCCAGTGCCGGCCCAGCCACACCGCCAGGCACAACGTCAACACTGCACCCGCGAGCTTTCCGCCCAGTAGGCCCAAGGCCCCGCCCCGCCGCAGGATCACGCGAAACACCGTCGCCGCCGCGGTGAGCCCAAAGCATGCCGCCGCCAGCATCGCGTAGGAAACAGGCTTCTCCTCGATCTGGTAGAGCACCAACCGGTAATCGACCAGTTGCAGCGCGGCCGCCGTGGCGAGCGCTACCGCTACGTAAGGAAAGAACGCGATCCGGAATCCCGCGCCCGCCGTCAACAACGTTCCACCGAGCAGCGAAATAACCAGAAAGAACACGGTCACCGCCGCCCCAAAGCGCAGCAGGGTGCTGATACAGCTGCGCAGCACCGTCCGATCACCCGCGTAGGTAAAATACAGAGGCTGGACCGCGGCCGTGAGCCCCATGCTGGACACTGCGGCCACGATCGCCGCGATCACCTCCGCCAGCGCCACCGTCCCGAAATCCGCCGGGGTCAGAAACCGCGTGTACAGCAGTACCAGTCCGAAGTTGAGCCCCTTCAGCCCAAAGTTGGTCACGCCATAGACCAGAGTGCCATGCAGCAAACGCCGCCCCACCGTGCGTCCAGCAAGTGTGTCGGGAAATTCCACTTCGGGAGAAACAAATGCGGCGCGCTCAGGCATAGAGGAAATCCGGGCGATGGCACTTACGGTTTTCCGGCAGCCACGACGCGGTGCCCTCCACGCCCCCTTCAAGCATGACCGTCGGCCTCAAGCTCAGCCGTTCCCGCGCCTCCGACGGGTCTGACTGCAATAGCGACACCTCGCTAGGGTCCGGCCGCAACCGGCGATTGTCCCGCGAGGCCGTGGCGCTCACGCCAAGCACTCGGCGCGCCATGGCGAACAGCTCTTCGAAGCTCACGCATAACCCCGTACGCAGTTTAAGAACCTCACTCTCCATCTCTTTTGTCGTTGCTGTACGGACCGCAGGGATCCGTCCAACCAGGTCGCTCACATAGGTCAGGTCGCGTCGCGTGTCTAGCCGCCGGGGCTGATCTCTTTTTCCCGGACAGTTGGTCGGCGCAATTTTCGTGGCAGCATATGGCAATTGCGCGTTCAGGGGATGAGTTTCGCGAATCGGAGCTGAGGCAGGCGTGCCGTACACCTCGCCGGTAGAGGTGTGGACCATGCGCTTAACCCCTGACCGGGGCGCTCCCTCCAGAACGTTCATGGTGCCGTGGATGTTGGTATCGACGAATGATTCCGTCGAATGTAAGAGTACAGAACCGCGATCAGGGTGGCCAGATGAAAAACGATCTCGACGTCCTTGCAAGACTGATTCACGAATCGGGAATCGCGAATATCCCCCAAGGGCACGCGGAACCCGCTGCGGATCTCCTTTGCCGGTGCCTCCAGCCAGCCCAGAATTCCCTGCGAGTTGTACGTGCAAAAAACACGCACCGGCGCGCCCTCCAGCACCAGCCGCTCCGCCAGGTGGCTCCCGATGAACCCGTCCGCACCCGTGACCAAGACCTTCTTACCTCGCACCCTCATGTTGCGTACCTGCCCGCCTGCACATCGGAACGCGCCTGCTCATAGTCCGCCGGAAGTCCGATGTCCAGCCAGTATTCACTGATGGGAAACCCGATCACTTTCTTGCGCAGCGATAGTAGAATCTCGATCAGCTGCGGCATGTCGAAGCGGCATCCGGTTGGCACATGCTGCGCCACGGCGCGCTCTAGCAGGTACACACCCGCATTCACGAAAAACTGGTGCGTCGGCTTTTCCCGCACCTGCCGCAGCTCCATTCCTTCCATGTCCACAACGCCGTAGGGAACGTTGAACTCGAATTGCCGCACTCCTACCGTCATGTCTGCCTCGTATTCCTGGTGGAAGCGCAGCATGGCTTCGTAGCTAAGTTCGGTGAGGATATCTCCGTTGATCACCAGCAGCGGGTCTTCGCCTTTCGGGATCACCGCCAGCACCCCCGCGGTACCGAGCGGCGTTTCCTCCTGGATGTAATCAATGTGCATCCCGAATGCCCGCCCGTCTCCGAAGTGGTCAGTGAACGCCTCGGCCTTGTAATGCGTGGCCATGTACACCTGGCGGATGCCGTTCTTTTTCAGCTTGTCAATTATGTGCTCCGCTACTGGCTTCTCGCCCAGCGGCAGCATCGGCTTGGGGGTCTCTTTAGTCAGTGGGTGCAAGCGCGTGCCCAACCCTCCTGCCATTACCACCGCGGAGATACCCAGCCTTCCCCCCGTCGCCCCCAACAGGAAGTCGCTGAGTTGCACCATGTCCACCACTCGCAGTCCGTCGTTCACCAGCGGGATATGGCGAACCTTGCGCTCGCGCATCAGCCTAGCCAACTCGTCCCGTGGAGTCCCCACTGGCATGGTGAACGGTCTGTGCTGTTCCGTCCGCAGCTCCGAGATCGACTTGTGCAAATCGACGCCCGCCAGCACCGCCCTCCGCAAGTCGCCGTCCGTGATCGTATCCAGCAAGCGTTCCCACGCATCCACCAGCAGCGCAATGCCCTGTGCTGTTTCGTTGATGCGACCCATGACTTCCAGCATTGTGCTGTCGCGCCTGACGAACAGCGATTTCAGCAAGATCGGATCCATACGCTACACAACCAAGCCGTCTTTCTTAGGACCGTTACTCCTGTCACTCGCGAAGCTGTCGGACAGTAATAATCAGCTAAGTAATAATCAGCTAAGACTTCGTACAATTTCGTTCAATCATGAGTTCGGCAAAGTAAATGTCGAAAAACGGCTTGCCGGTGGAGAGAGAAACACTCACGCTGATCGCGGCCTGCGGCATGATACCAGCCATTGTTCAATCATGTGCTTCATGCCTTCCGATGTCCAGCTTGCCCTGTCCACCGTCAGGTCGTCGAATCCCGAAAAGAACCCTTGCAGCCGTTCCCGGTCCAGGTATAGAGAGAAACCACGTCCCGCCCCTGGACCTTCGGGGGTGTCCGTGAATCCATCCGGCTCCAGTTCCCTTCCCAGCCCATAGCCCCAGCTGTTCTTGGAGAACGAGATAGAAAAAACGAGTCCACCGGGCTTAAGCACCCGGCGCACCTCAGCTAACGCTTGCTTGAACTTTTCCGCGCGGTTAGCGTACAGACTCGCTATGTCCACCACGGCATCGAACACCTCGTCCTTCCACGGAAGAATCAGGTAATCGCCAACACGCAGGTCAGCCCTCAGGTCCTCGCCCTGCAATCGCTCCCGCGCCCACGCCACCGCGGAGTGTGATCCGTCAATGCCACTCACCGAGAAGCCCTCCCTCGCCATGTACCACGTGTTGGGGCCCTGGCCGCAACCGAGGTCTAGCACATGAACCTGGCTGCGGTCGGGAGCGGAGTAAAAATTTCGCGCCAAGAACCGGATAAGGTGTTCGTTCGGGTATCGCCCCCACTCGCGGGAACGGAACAGTTCTTCCCACGCTGGATCCCAGCTGATTTCGGTCGAGGTGCGATCGGTCATTCGCGTCCCACTATTGATTGGCACGAGCCGCAGACTTGCGAAATGAAACTTGCGCCGCTGACGACGCGCCATCCATCCGTTGGTCCATAGCGTGGGCTCGAGCAAAACTTTCTGATACTATCGTTCACAATGTCAACCAGCAGCAGGGATTCATGTCTGGCGGTGATTCCCGCCAGGGGCGGCTCCCAGCGCGTCCCTAAGAAAAACATTCGCGATCTGCGTGGCAAACCGATGATAGTTTACACTATCGAGGCAGCGCTCCAGAGCCAGCTGTTTGCCCGCGTCATCGTTTCCACCGACGATCCGGCGATCGCCGATATCAGCCGAAAAGCGGGTGCAGAAATTCCTTTTCTTCGCGATCCGAGCTTGGCCGACCACCAGACGCACGTCTCGGCCGCCACCGCCGATGCCCTCGACCGCGTCGAGGAACGCTCGGAGCATTTCGACTGCGTCGCACAGGTCATGGCCTGCTGCCCACTACGCAACGCCGCCGACATCGGCAACAGCTACCAACAATTCGTCACCACTGGGGCGGTCTCGCAAGTATCCGTGAGTCGCTACACTTGGCTCAATCCCTGGGGGGCGATGCGGCGCGATGACACGTTCCACGTCACCCCATTGTTCCCCGAGGAGGAAAATGCCCGAAGCCAGGATCTACCCCCACTGTTCTGCATCGTGGGCGCGATATGGTGGGCCAAAGCGGCAGTGTTGCGCCGGGAGCGCACCTACCACATCTCGGCCCGGACCGGCTGGGAAATTCCATGGCAGCGCTCCCTCGACATTGATACCGAGGACGACTTCCGCCTGGCCGAGATCCTGATGGCCAGTGCCGATCGCTTGGTGTAGCGATGACTGACCGCCTAGCCGTTTATACAACTGTATTTCCTGCGATCCGGAAGTTCCTAGCCGCGTGGTACGAATCGATCCTGAGTCAGACGGACACGAGCTTCGACCTATTCATCGGCTGTGACGAACTTTCGTCCGCAGACATCCAGACATTCCTCGGCCGTTCCGTGGAAGCAACGTGGCACATGGCTCCCGGCGGCAGTACTCCGACACAAGTCCGCGAGGGCGCAATCCGCGAGATCTTGCGCGACGGGAGCTACAACTCGGTGGTGTTCGTGGATGCCGACGACGTCCTGCATCCTACCCGAGTGGAAGCCGCCCGCCAGGAAATGGCTCGCACCGACGTGGCTGGATGCGGCCTCGAGATCATCCGCGAGGACGGCACCTCCACGGGTCACTACTTCGGCCCCTCTTCGTCCGACCTAGATTTTGACGCCCTACTACCCCACTGCAACTTCTTCGGCATGTCCAACACTGTGTACAGAACTTCAGTCCTTGCGCGCTGCCTCCCCTTCCCTGCCGAGTGCGCCATGATGGATTGGTTCTTGGTAACTCGTGCCTGGGCTGCGGGCGCCTCGCTAATTTTCGATCCTTCCCGCCGCATGTACTATCGTCAGTATTCTTCAAACCTAGCGCAGGTCCTGCCGCCTTTTTCGGTGCCTTATATTCGCCGTGCCACTGCGATGGTCTTGGTGCACTATCGGCTGGTCTTGACCGGCATCCCGGAGTTGTCTACCTCTGTCCGTCATGCGCTTCAACAGGCTCAGCACAGGGTTTTGCAGTTTGAACAGCAGGTTGCCAGCAACGAGTCTACCCTGCAATACTACGTGACCGCGCTCAACAGGCTTCCCCCCAGCCCGATGTGGTGGACTTGCGTGGCGCGTCCGGAACTGGAGGAGATGTGGAGAAGCTGAACATCGGCGGCCGAACCGTCGGCCCGGGTCACCCGCCTTATATCATTGCTGAAATCGGAGCCAACCATAACGGTGACATGGACTTGTGCCGCCGGCTAATTGATGCCGCCAAGGCCGCTTGCGCCGATGCTGTCAAGTTCCAGTCCTGGTCGAAGCATTCCATCACTGGAACCGCGGAGCTCGCACGCAACACCTCCTATTCTGACAAGAAAAGGCACTTCGGCTCTCTGGAAGAAATGATTGAGAAGTACCTGTTCACTCCTGAACAACACCACGAGATCGCGGGCTATTGTCGCGGGCTGGGAATCACGTTCTGCTCTAGCTGTTTTGCCACCGAGGAGGTTGATCTGCTGGTCGATGTGGGCGCTCCAGTACTGAAGGTCGCCTCCATGGACGTCAACTACCTTCCCTTATTGGAGTACGTCGCTCACACCGGGCTCCCCGTCATCCTTTCCACCGGTATGTCAACGCTCGGAGAAATTGAATCGGCGCTTGCGATGCTAAGGGACAACGGTTCCGGCCCGGTCGCATTGATGCATTGCATATCGATTTACCCGCCTGAGTACAACACCATCAACCTGCATAACATTGAAACGCTGCAGACTGCCTTCGATGTTCCCGTCGGGTTTAGTGATCATTCGCTCGGGACCGCAATTCCATTGGCGGCTATTGCACTCGGTGCCTGCATCATCGAGAAGCACTTCACACTCGATAAGACCATGGATGGTTGGGATCATGCCATCTCCGCCGATCCCGCCGAGCTGGAAGTGATCGCCCGCGAGGGGCACAACATCTTCGAAGCGCTCGGTACCACTGTGCGTACAGTCTCGCCTGCCGAAATCGAGAAGGCCAAGAAATTCCGTCGCTCGGTTGTGGTCAACCGAGCCTTGCAGTCTGGACACACCCTGAGCATCAGCGATCTCGGATTCAAGCGGCCCGGCACAGGCATCCGCCCGGACGAAGCCCGCTACGTCGCCGGGCGCCGTCTAAAGCGCGCTGTGCAGCCGGATCACGAACTGGCGTGGACTGATCTCGATTGACGCGGCTCATTAGGTCGGCATCCATCGACCGGCTGCCAGTCGCGTCCCGTATTCGGCAGGGTAGACATTTCTCTCGCGCCCACAGCTTGACCCGTTCCTCGGCAGGGATAAACCTGTGCTACACGGTTGATTAGCCCCAGGTGATCATGTCCGGAGCCTGCTCCGGTCACGTCAAACGTGGCCTAACTACTTGACAGGGAAACGCTTTTGAACTCATCGATCGTGCGCGGAAGACCCTTAAAGAGCATTCACGGGCATGGGCTTTTCAGAAGCTCGAGTCGTCAAAATTACAGCTTGATCTCGATCAGCTCAGCTTCCCTCATTCCCTCGAGGAGCCCATAAAGGTCCCGCTCCCAGCGCAGAGAATCCACTTCGTATCGGGCGAGTATTTCCAGGTAAATCTCCCTTACCGTGTGTGACTCCTGTATGAATTCCCAAGTTGCAGTTCCCACCTGATTGAGACGAAAGTATTTTCCAGTCTGAAGTTGCAGGATCAAGGTTTCGTCAGCCAAGGCGCAAGAAACTTGTTGGGAAGCTGCAGAAACAATGGATGATTGGGAGAGAAGTGTCATGGCTCTCGTTGCTTTGTACTGCCTGGGATGAACGCGATGACCGGACCATTCGACTCCACAATAATGTATCATTGTTGGGTTGCAGGTAGTCCTGAATCGCTACATCCGCGAGATCTTTGAACCACGAAATATGCGGTGAATTCGCGCCGAGCGAGGGCCCGGCGCAATGACTGTTACCGCTGAACGCAGGTAATGCTTAGAGCACATAGCACAATGGCTCCGTCTTAGAGCCAGACTTTGAAAGCCTTGAATCCCACCATTCCGATTGCTGACAACCTAACAAACGAGCCTCGGCTGCTGATGACTTGCGTCAGACCGACTGTAGGACCGGAGGATGTGGCTACAATCGGCGCCCTGTGCAAGTGTGCACTCAACTGGGAACTGCTGCTCGAATCCGCGAACCGACATGGGATCTCGCCTCTTCTTTACTGGCACTTGCGCGAACAAATTTCCCAAACGGCGCCTTCTGCACCTATGCAACTGCTGAGGGCTCGGTTTGAGAAAAACGCATACCGAAATTTGTTTCTGACCGGCGAGCTGCTAAAGGTCCTGGATGCATTTAAGGATGGTAACATTCGCGTCCTCGCCTATAAGGGCCCCGTCCAAGCCGCCTTGTTGTATGGAAATCTCGCGCTGCGG
>Ga0302326_10025666_pt1 | contig 11940 bp, 12 predicted proteins | sample Palsa_T0_3_FD_202264 | JGI IMG/M metagenome (GOLD analysis project Ga0302326, IMG submission 202264) | Peat permafrost microbial communities from Stordalen Mire near Abisko, Sweden - Palsa_T0_3 | ecosystem: Environmental > Terrestrial > Soil > Palsa > Peat permafrost | place: Sweden: Abisko... | reverse complement strand
CGCCGTCTTCGGCGCACCGCCGGCTCCCGCCGGCGGCTTGGCCTTGACGCGTCCGAGCACGGCGCCACGCTGTCCCACCCGAGCGAGCGAACCAACTACCCCCGCCGCTCGCGCTCGCGCTCGCGCTCGCGCCCGCGCCCGCGCTCGCGCCCGCGCTCGCGCCCGCGCTCGAGTCCGCGCCCGCGCCCGCGCCCGCGCTCGAGTCCGCGCTCGCGCCCGCGCCCGCGCCCGCGCTCGAGTCCGCGCTCGAGTCCGCGCCCACGCCCGCGCCTATTCGTGCTCGTACGCCGCCGCGTCGGCCTTTCCGCGAAATGCGTGGAACAGAATCACGAAGTAAACGCCGGCCAGGACGAGCGCAGGGCCCAGGATCGTCAAGCCCACGGCCAGCGTTCCCGAGGCCGTGGCCGTCGAGCGCGCGTCGAGTGTGAACGACGGGTCGATAGTCGACGGCAAGATCGCCGGATAGAGCACCCCGGCCGACGCGAAGAGCATCGCCGCGAGGAACGCCGACGACGCGAGGAACGCCAGGCGATCGCGTCCAGCGCCGAGCGCGCGCCAGCCGATCCCCGCGGCGGCGATCGCTCCCGCCGGCAGCGGCCAGACCCACGGCCGTGCCGCGACGCCCGCAAGGAACGCCGGCGCACGCAGGGCGAGCAGCAGCGTCGCCAGGGCGCCCAGCGCGATCGCCGCAGGCCAGAGCCGGCGAGCCGCGACGCGCGCGCGGGTCGCGAGGTCGCCCGTCGTTTTCCATGCGAGAAACGAGGCGCCGTGCGCGCCGAGGACCGCGACGGCGAGCAAGCCCGTCACCGCGGTGAAGGCGTCGACCGCGCCGGCGGCAGCGCTGCCCATCCCCTGAAAGAAGTCTTCCTGGAAGTAGCCGCTCGCGTCGATGGGCACACCCCGAAGGACGTTCCCGATCGCGACGCCGAGCACGAACGCCATGGTCGCCGAGCCGCCCGCAAAAACCGTGTCCCACGCCGACCGCCAGAGGGGATGCTCGACGCTGGAGCGAAGCTCGATCGCGATGCCGCGCAGGATGAGAAGCCAGAGGACGACCATCAGCGGCAGATAGAGCCCGCTGAACGCCGAGGCGTAGGCGCGCGGGAAGGCGAAGAAGAACGAGCCGCCCGCGGCGATGAGCCAGACTTCGTTTCCGTCCCACAGGGGGCCGATGGCCGCGAGCGCGTGCCGTCGCTCTCCATCGGAGCGAGCCACGAAGAGGTGCACGATCCCTACGCCGAAGTCGAAGCCGTCGAGCACGGCGTACGCCGTGAGCATCGCGGCGAGGACGAAGTACCAGACGGCCGGCATCAGGTCGCCCCGGCGTGGGGTTCGGGCCCGCGCGCGAGCTGCTTGCCGACGAGCGCGAGCACCAGCACCCCGAGCGTCGCGTAGAGACCGCAGAAGCCGATCGTGGTGAACACGACGTCGCCGGCGCCGAGGCCAGGCGACGCGCCCTTGGCGGTGCGGAGCAGGCCGTAGACGAGCCACGGCTGCCGCCCGAGCTCCGCGGTCATCCAGCCCGCGGTCGTCGCGATGTACGGCAACGGAAACGCGAGGAGCAGCGCCCAGAGCACGGCTCGAGCTCGCATCAGCGACCCCCGCCAGAGAAGAAACGCTGCGAGCGCCAGGAGCGCGAGCAGGAGGGTCCCGAGCCCGACCATGATGTGGTACGCGAAATAAAGGAGCTCCACGTTGTCGGGCCAGTCTTGGCGCGGGATGTCGTTCAGGCCGACGACCGAAGCGCCGAACGAGCCGTAAGCGAGAAGGCTGAGCAGCCGGGGAACGACGATCGGGTTTTCGAGTCGACGCTCGGCGACGTTCGGCTGACCGATGATCGCGAGGTCGGCTCGGTCGCCGGTATCGAATTTGCCCTCCATCGCGGCCAGGGTCGCGGGCTGCCTGTCGGCGACGAGCTTGCCTTGCTGGTCGCCCGTCGGAAATGCCTGCAATACGCATACGACGAAGCCCGCGATGACCGCGACCTCTAGCGCGCCGCGTGCGTGGCGCGGGTGAATCCCCATGAGCGCCCAGTACGCGGCGACCGATGCCACGACGCACGCCCCCGTGATGACCGCCGCGGTCATCGTGTGCGCGTATTCCCAGAACGCCCAGGCGTTGAAGAGGTAGCGGCCAGCCGACGCCACCGCGAACTGTCCGTCGGCCGACAGCGCGTAGCCCACGGGGTTTTGCATGAAGGCGTTGGTGACGACGATGAAGTACCCCGACAGCCACGACCCCAGGAACACCATCCCCATCGACGCCAGGTGCGCGCGGGGCGAGAGCTTCTTTTCGCCGAAGAGAAAGAAGCCGAGAAACACCGACTCGGCGAAGAACGCGAACGCGCCTTCCATGGCGAGCGTGAGCCCGACGACGCCGCCGGTCGCGCTGGAAAAGCGGCCCCAGTTGGTGCCGAACTGGAACTCGAGCGGGATGCCGGTGACCACGCCCGCGCCGAAGTTGATCGCGAAGATGCGGCCCCAGAAGCGCGCGAGGTCGCTCCATACGGCATCCCCGCTGCGAAGCGCCAGCAGCTTGAAAACGACGAGCAAGAGCGCCAGCCCCATCGTCAGCTGCGGGAACAGGTAGTGGTACGTGACGGTGAACGCGAACTGGATCCGGCTCCAACCGACCGCGCTCATGCGCTTTTCATAGGACGCGCGCCTCGAAAGGCCCAGCTCGAACGCCCGATGCCGCTCGCGCAGGTGCGGGGTCGGTGGCTCGTTCGTTGCCTTAGGTCTTGGCTGCCACCATGGAATCGCTCGCGCTTCGCTTCTCGCCGGTCGTCGTCGTTGCGTCTCTCGCCGCCGCGTGTTCGGGCGCCGCCATGGACCCGTCGTCGAGCGACGACGGCAACGCGCGAATCGCGACCGTGCAATCTGCGCTCGTGCAGCCGACGGGGACTGTCTCGCCGTCGAGCGTGCGCGCCCTCGCCTCGGACTGGCAGTCGTTCCAGCAGGTGGTCGGCGCGTTCGATGCCGTTCTGGCCGTCGGCGCATCGAATGCGCAAGCGTGCCTCATGGGGGCAACGCCGTCCGACACGGACGCGGCAGAGTCGACCGAGGCCGATGGCAGCGCCGTCGCGGTGAACGGCGCGTACGACCTGTCTTGCGTGACGGGCGGCAAGGTCGTCGGCAAGCTCGCGTTCCAGCTCGAGCCGCGGTCTTCGCAGGATCTCGTGGGCGACGCGGGCCCGGCTCAGCAGGTCGCCGTCCAGTTCGACGACGCGTGCGCCGGTGACGCGTGCGTGACCGGCAGCGCTTTCGTCTCGATCGGCGCGCCCGTCCCAGGTGGATGCACGGAGCTCGTCACGCTGGCGGTCACCGCGACCGTGACGATCGCGGGCGCGAGCCGCACCTTCTCGTTCGGCGCGCAGGGCGGCGCGGGTCTCGCCACGCTGAGCGGCGTCACGGTGTACTTCGACGATGAGGGCCGATCGCTCAGCGTGCAAAGCAGCGGCGATGGCTCGTCCGCCGGTCCGGTGCTGGTCAGCGGCGATGGCCAGAGCTTCGAGTGCACGCTGACGCCGACGGGCGGCCGCTGCGACGGGGCCACTTCGTTCGTCTACTGAGGGCACCGCAAAGCGGCCTCGGGGATGCGCGTGCGTTCGACACCGTGTCGAACGATCCCGGGCGAAGATTCGTCGAGGCGAAGGCGATCGAGCCTGCCCTCCTCCAACGTAGCATCGAAGTAACGAACCGGGCTCGAGAACAAAAATGCCGATCGTCGCTTGCATGAGGCACGCGCGGCTTTATTGAAAACCAGGCCATGGCGGCCGCGCGAAGGCAGTTCATCAAAATGAAACACGCCTCGCAGCGCGACCGCACGACCGCAAGGCTCATCGGGGAATAGGTCGCCGCAACACCGGAGAGGGACGCGATGATTCAGTCGCCCGCACCGCTCACCCGTCACGGCACGCGTCACGCCCAGGTCGCCCCCATCGCCGGCGCGCTTCGCACGCTGGGCCAGCTCTACGCGCGCAGAAGCACACGTCTCGCGGAGTGCCCCCCGCGCGGTGCTCCGCGTGCACGAGTCGCGGGAGGCCACCGGCTTCAGGCGCTGGCACGACGTACCGGCCTGGCGTTTTTTCCGGCATCTCGTCCGGATGGGCCTCTTCCTGCGCGAGCGATGCAAGATTAGGCCGGGCGATAGCGTACTCATCGTGGCGTCCCTGTGGGCAGAGCGGATCGTCGCCGAGCGGGCGGTTGTCGCTGCGATCGCTGCACGGGCCGGACGGCACGTCGTTCGGCGCCGTCAACTGCTCGTGCCACCCCAATTGCGGTGCCAGCGTGGTGCTCGTGGCCAACCATCGGACCAAGCCGTGGGCCACGATCACGCAGTTTTTCGACATCGGCCGCTTCATGGACGACATCGCGATCATGTGCGACACGGCGCGCGGCAAAGAGCTGAGCCTGGCGCAGATCGCGATGTCGTTCGTGCACAACCACGACCAGACCAAGGCGCCGCCGGGCGGGGAGCCCGATGGCGCCTCTCGGAGCGCTCATCAGCGACGTGGGCTGACCTATCCGGCGTGCGAGCGGCCGGGCGCCAGCGGATGATGCGTCGCGAAGCCGACGATCGTGTCGAGCGTCGCGGCGTCCCTGAGGATGCGCTGGTGCCCGAGCCCCTCCGTGCGAACGAGCTCCGCGCCGGGCCACGCGCGGACAATGGCTTCCCCGCACGCGACGGGGACCTCACGGTCGTTTGCGTCGTGAACGACGAGCAGCGGGCCGCGCATCGTGGACGCAACCTTCTCGGCGCGCACCGACTCGATCGACACGCCGAAGCGCGCCTCCAGACGCTGGTGTACGCGGGCGCGCACCGGTTCGGTGATCCCGACGGTGCGCGAGAAGATGCGCGTGAAGTCCCGGAGATCCACCGGCGGGGCGACCATCACGAGCCTCTTCGCGAGCGGGCCATTGCGGCTGGCCCATAGCGTCGCGGCCCCGCCCATCGAGTGCGTGATGATGGCTTGAAGCGGACCGAAGACCTCCGCGGCTCGCTCGACAGCCGCCGCGAAGTGGAAGATCGACGCGCGACGGCCCGGACTGTCGCCGTGCGCCGGGGCATCGAACGTCACGACACGAAAGCCCGCGCGCGTCAGTGGCGCCGCCAGCCGAGCGAGCTGCGCGCCTCGCCCTTCCCACCCGTGCACCAGCAGCACGCGCGGCCCTTCGCCCGTTCCCCATTCCCAGGCGGCCAGGTCCCTGTGACCGACGCGGAGGGGGACGCGCCGCGCCGTCGCGAGCAGCTCCGCCTCGGCGGCCGGCCGCGAGTGCCGCCGCGGAGTCAGAAACATCCGCTCGCCGACGATGGCCGCGCTCGCGGGTGCGACGCGGGACAGGATCTGCATCCCGTTCTGGATCACCCGGAGCGTGAGAGGCGTGGGCTTGTCAGCACGAACGGTCGGACTTTTTTCGGATCGCGCCACGGCGGACAGCGTCGTCATCGGAGGGCTCCCTTCGGGTTCAAACGAGGACTAATTGCGGAGCGCGCGAGCGCTCGCGAAGAGACGATCCATGGAGGCGCGCACGCGCTTCTCGCCGTTGCGGTCGCGCAGCAAACGGCCCACCAGATGCGAGCCGTAAGCCACCGTCAGAAACTCGTACGCGAGCTGCGCGGGATCGAGGTCCCGGAAATGGCCTTCCTCGATCGCGAGGCGCACCGACGTAGTGAGAGTGTCGAGCCAGTCCCGCTGGCACTCGACGAGGCGATCCCGCACCGGCCCCTCGCGATCATCGAGATCCGCGATCGAGGCCACGAATACGCATCCGCCGGGCATGAACTCGGCCCTCGACCACCTCAGCCAATTTTCGACCAGCGCCCGTAGCCGTGGCTCCCCGCGCTTCTGCTTGAGGGCGGGAACCACCACCTGCGCGACGAACCGGGTGGTCGCTTCGTCGAGGACCGCGATCTGCAGCGCCTCCTTGCTGTCGAAGTGGGCAAAGAGGCCGCTCTTGCTCATGTTGGCGCGCTCGGCCAGCGTACCGATCGTCACGCCTTCGAGGCCGACTTCGCTGGCCAGCGCGAGCGCATGGCCCAGGACTGCGTCGCGCGTGGAGGCTCCCTTGGTTCCCTTGAGCACCCCCAGATAATAGTACGACCGTTCGTACTTGGCAAGGCGGCCTTTCGCCTCACCCTCAGGTCGAAACGCGACCCGCTAAGCTCCGCCGCGTGAAACCGCTCGAATCCGTCCGCCGCGCGGCGCCGTTCGATCCGTCGTTCACGGAGCGGGCGCCTCACTTCTGGCCCCTCCGGCGCGCGTGGCGTGCGCTGGGCGCTTGTCACGATTTCCCGCCCGTGGCCGCTCTGACGCGCGTCTTCGCCGGCGAGCCCCCGGTTCGCTTCGTCGTCGCCTCGCCGCCGCGCCGCCGCGCCGCCCCGCTCGATCCGCGCGCGCTGTACGACGCCCGCATCACCCTCGAGGGCGTGGTCCCTACGCGCGAGCGCTCTTGGCACGACTTCATGAACGCCCTCGTGTGGGGAACCTTTCCTCGCGCGAAACGCGCCCTTCACGCGCGCCAGCACGTCGCCATCGCCGCCCGCATCGCTCCGGGCGCGCGCACGCTGCCGCCGGCGCGTACGCGCGAGCTCGACGCCCTCGCCCTGCTCGACGAAGGGGGCGTCGTCCTCGTCGACGGGCAAGCCATCGTCTTCGGGCATGCGATCTACGAGAGCCTCGCGCTCGGGGTCGCGCCGGCCATCGTCGCCGCCGTCGCCGTCGATCAGATCGAAGTCGGGGCGAGCGACGCCGACCGGATCGCGCATGCCGACGCGGCGCTCGCGGCTCTTCTCGCCGACGAGGCGCGGTTGACGACGCCGGCCGAGCTCAAACGCGTGGACTTGACCTCGACCTCACCGCGCACGTGGGCTACGGATGCCCCTCCCGATGAAAGCGTCCGTCCGATGGCTTCGTGAGCTTTGCCCGCAGCTCCCGGACGATGCGGCAGCCATCGCGGCGCGGCTGACGAGCGCCGGTCTCGAGGTCGAATCCATGCACGCGTACGGTCTCGGCGCCGAGGCGTGCGTGGTCGCGAGCGTCGTGGCCACGCGGCCCCACCCGTCGCGCAGCGGTCTGCGGCTCGTCACCGTGGAGCGGGGAGGCGGTACGCAGCTCGTCGTGTGCGGCGCGCCCAACGTGCCCGAGCCCGGGGGCCTGGTCGTGCTCGCGCCTCTCGGCGCGCACCTGCCCGCCAAGGGAACGACGATCGAGGCCCGCACCATCGCCGGCGTCCCGAGCGAGGGGATGCTCTGCAGCGAGGCCGAGCTGGGCCTGCGCGAAGGAGGCGACGCGAGCGACGGGATCCTCGTGCTGCCGCCCGCCATCGCCACGCCGGGGGCGCCGCTCGTCCGTGCGCTCCCCGCGGTGCGCGACACCGTGCTCGAGATTGGTCTCACGCCCAATCGCCCCGATGGCCTGGGGCACGTGGGGTTGGCGCGCGAGGCCGCGGCGCTGTTCGAGGTGCCGTTCGGTCTCGTCGAACCGGCGGCCATCGACGGCGAGCGCGCCGAGCCGGTGTCCAAGTTCGTGTCGATCCATATCGAGGATACGGAGCGATGCCCGCACTACGGGGCGGCCGTGCTGGTCGATGCGACGATCGGGCCTTCGCCGCTCGAGACGTGCTGGCGGCTCTCGTCGCTCGGCGTGCGCCCCATCTGCAACGTGGTCGACGTGACCAATCTGGCGATGCTCGAGTTCGGGCACCCGATGCACGCGTTCGATCTCGACAAGGTCCGCGGACGCGCCATCGTCGTGCGCCGTGCCAGGGCCGGAGAAAAGCTCCGCACGCTCGACGGCGTGGATCGCGTGCTGGTCGACGACGACCTGGTCATCGCCGACGGCGAAGGCCCGGTCGCGCTCGCGGGCGTGATGGGCGGCGGCGACAGCGAGATCGGGCCGAGCACACGGCGAGTGCTCCTGGAGTGCGCGTACTTCGAGCCGCGAGGCGTGCGGCGTGCCGCGCGACGCTACGGTCTGCACACCGAGGCCGGTCACCGCTTCGAGCGCGGCATCGATTGGGGCGACACGCGCGCCGTGCTCGCGCGGGCGCGCCGTCTGGTCGTCGACCTCGCGGGGGCGGTCGCTGCAGGCCCGGCAGAGGTGGTCGAGGGGCGCCCGCTGCAGCCGCGCACCGTGACGCTCCGCAACGAGCGCATCCGTGACGTGCTGGGCATCGCGATCGAGCCGGCCGCTGCCAGCGCCGCGCTCACGGGGCTCGGATTCTCGCTGCGCGAGGTCGGCGAGCGGGCGTCCCGGCCGGGCGCCGAGGTGTGGCAAGTGCCGAGCTTCCGGCCCGACGTGTCGCGCGAGGTCGACTTGATCGAAGAGGTCGCGCGCGTGCGCGGCTTCGACGCGATTCCGGCCGAGCTTCCCGCGATCCGGCCGTCGCGCGACGCGGCGCCGCGACAAGGCCTCCTTCGGCGTGCCCGCGAGGCGGCCGTGGGCCTCGGCCTGAGCGAGGCGGTCACGTATTCGTTCGTGAGCCCGGGAGACCTCGCGGCGGTGGGCGCGCCCGCCGCCGCCGTCACGCTGCGCAACCCGATGAGCGAAGAACAATCGGTGATGCGAACGAGCTTGCTGCCGGGCTTGATCCGCGCTTTTGCGCACGCCTGTCGCCACGGCGAGCGCAACGCAGGCCTCTTCACCGTCGGTTCCGTCTTCCTGGCGACGCCTTCGCCCGACTCCGCGCCGCTCCCCGAAGAGCGGCTCTCTTTCGCCGCGCTCCTCGCGGGCGACCGGGATGGCTGGCTCTCGCGCCCGCGCTCGGCCGACGTGTGGGACGCGAAGGGCGTCGCGCAGGGCTTCATCGCACGCTTGATCCGGCGGGATGCGTCGGTGTCGTTGGCCCAGGGCGAGCGACCGACGGTGCTGCACCCCCGAGGCGCCGCGTGGGTCGAGGTGAACGGCAAGCGCGTCGGTTGCTTCGGCCCCCTGCACTCCGACGTGGCCGACCGCTTCCAGGTTGGCGAGGCGATGCTCGTCGAGCTGGATCTGGCGACGCTCGCCGGGATCGCGCCCGCCTCGCTACGCTTCGATCCGCTCCCGCGGTTCCCCTCGAGCACGCGCGACCTCGCCGTCGTCGTGCGCGACGACGTGGTCGCCGGCGACGTGGAGCACGCGGCACGCGACGCGGCGGGCAACCTCGCGGACCGCGTCACGCTGTTCGATCGTTTCGTCGGAGGTAGCATCCCACCGGGGCACGCCAGCCTGGGGCTGCGGGTGGTGTACCGCGCCGCCGACCGCACGCTCACGGACGCAGAGGTCGACGCCCGGCACGCCGAGGTCGTCTCCGCGGTGCAGAGTCATTTTGGGGCGACGTTGCGGAGCTAGACCCGCGTAAAGTAGGGCCCATGTCGTCGGCTCACGTCCCCCGGTCTCTCACCGGAGCCGTCTTCGCGCGCCGCTGGCGCGTGACGCGCAAGCTGGGCGAGGGCGGCATGGGCGAGGTGTTCGCCGCCGAGGTCGTCGAGCCGCCCGCCGCGTCCGGCGCTGTCCCGCAACGGGTGGCGCTCAAGGTCCTGCGCTCGGAGTTCGTGAGCGACGGCAACGTGCGCTCCCGTTTCCTCGATGAGGGCCGCACGTGCATCCGCCTCGTTCATCCGAACATCGCGCGCGTGCTCGAGTGCTCGCAGGCCGACGACGGAACGCCGTTTCTCGTGATGGAGCTGCTCGAAGGGGTGCCGCTCGGCGCCTACACGCACAACGGAGGGCGGGTGCCGGTCGCCCAGGCGGTGCCGATCCTGCAAGGGATTCTCGCGGGCCTCGCCGCGGCGCACGCCGTGGGCGTCGTGCACCGCGATCTCAAGCCCGACAACGTGATGCTCACGCGCGACGGCAACGGGGCCTTCACGGTGAAGGTCCTCGATTTCGGGATCGCCAAGGTGATCGACGTCGCGGGCGGCGTCGGCTTCCGGACGCGGACGGGCGCGCTCCTCGGCACGCCCGCGTACATGAGCCCCGAGCAAGCGCGCAGCGCGCGCGACGTCGATCAGCGCGCCGATCTCTGGAGCGCCGGCGTGCTTCTCTACGAGATGCTGACGGGGCGCGAAGCTTTCCCGGCGATCACGGACTTCGCGCGGCTGGCCGCCGTGATCTCCGCCGAACCGGAGCCGCTCGACAAGGCCGATGCGGCGCTCGCGCCGCTCGCGCCCTTCATGGCCAAGGCCCTGAAGAAAGATCGCAACGAGCGGTTTGCGTCGGCGCAAGAGATGGCGCGCGCCCTGACCGCGGCGGTGCCCGGCCTCGGCCTGCGGCCCTCGGGGGCGCCGCAGCCCCTGGCGCGTTTGCCAGAGCAACCGGCGCTGATGGCGCGCCTGCCTCCGGAGCCCGGGTCAATCCCGACCACGATGCCCGCCGCCGGTGCACCGGCTCCGCTCGCGTCCGCCACGGTGCCGGCCCCCATCATTATGGTGCCGATGGTGACGCCTTCGCCCGTGCCGCCGCGCCCCGGGTCGGGCGACACTCTCGCGAGCCGCGACGGCCTGAACGTCACCGAAGCGCCGCTGAACGTCGAGATGGCGAGCCCCCTCCCGTTCTCCGGGACGCTTCAATCCAAGGGTGTGCGTCGGTCGTACGCGCCGCGGCGCAGCGTCGGGGTCGGACTGGTGGTGGTTCTGGTCGTGGTGGCGCTGGCGGCGGGCTTTCTCCTCGGATGGGCCACCGCTACCGCGATGCGTTAGGGCGGTCGCAGGCAGCCTTGAGGGCGTGCCGCAATCGTTGATACGGTGTTCTGTCTGGAGTCTCCGATGAGCCAAGCCGCGATCGATCCCCGCTACCTCGAGGTGTTTCCGCAGTGGCTGCGCAGCCTGGGCGACGACGCTCGCTCCGTGGCCGAGGCCATCTCCACGGGGGCCAAGGACGACGTTCCCACGCGGTGCCTGGTTTCCGGGCTCAACTACATCTTCAAGTCGCTCGATCTCATCCCCGACGGGATCGACGACCTCGGTTTTCTCGACGACGCCTTCGTGCTCCGCGTCGCCTGCGCCCAGGCTTCGGGCGAGGGCACCGCGGCCGGCGAAGGCAAGCGCGGGATCGTGGATCGCTTGACCGACGACGCGCGCGGGATAAAAGACTTCCTGGGCGCCGACTATGCGCGCCTGGACACGTACGTGGCCGCGCTCCGCAAGGGCGCGGCGCGCGGCCGGACGGTCGAGGAGATCGCCACGGACGCGGGCATTCGAGAGCAGTTTTTGCAAGAAGTACGGGCCTGGTCGGGCTCGTACCAGGTCCCTTCGTTCAATCGTGACATGAAGACACTGGTCAAACTCAAATCGTTTCTCAACGCCAAGTTGCCTTGAGCTCCATCGAATCGCTCATCTCCCACTTCGTCGACGACGTTCTACGCCTGATACGCGAGGCCAAAGTCGAAGACCTGCTCGACCTCGTCGCGGCGGAGCCTCGTCCCATTCCCCCGCTCGAGGATTCGGAGCCGCTCCTTCAGGATCCCATCGACGACGACGCCGTTGTCGAACCGGATGAGGCTCCCATCACGCGCGTCACGCCGGTCAGGCGTGCGACGCCGGCAACGCATGCAAGACCGGCGCGGCGCACGACACCGGTGACGCGCATCGGGCGTCGCTCGCCGCCTCCGCGCACGGTCGACGAGATCACCGACCCGGCGAGTCTTCTGGCCATCGCCCCGGAATCGGGGCCGAGTCTCGCGACCCCGCCGGCGCCGCCCACGCTCCCGACCTTGCTCACGGATTCGATGGACGAGACCGAAGCGCCGCCGCCAAGCAGCAGCACCGGGTCGCGCGTCCTCGTCCGCCTCAACAGCAACGAAACGGTCGCCCGCGCGTCCAACGCCGGCATCGTGATCCGGCGCAGGAAAATCTAGATACTACGGGATGCGACTCTCCGTCTTGGCGGGCGGCGTGTTGTGGCTCTGGCCGTGCATCGCGGAGACCAGCTCTTGCAGCAGGTCGCGCGCCTCGGGCTTC
>Ga0302326_10025663_pt1 | contig 11940 bp, 14 predicted proteins | sample Palsa_T0_3_FD_202264 | JGI IMG/M metagenome (GOLD analysis project Ga0302326, IMG submission 202264) | Peat permafrost microbial communities from Stordalen Mire near Abisko, Sweden - Palsa_T0_3 | ecosystem: Environmental > Terrestrial > Soil > Palsa > Peat permafrost | place: Sweden: Abisko... | reverse complement strand
AAAACCCCCGAGCGGCCACGGCGTCCTACGCTGGGTTCCATGGCCTGGCGTCGTAAGCGGGAAGCGGATCCGAGCCGCCCGACCGAGGGGAAGGTCATGGGCTGGGCGCAGCGTGCCGCGCAGAGCATGGTTCCCGCACCCGACGAGGCGCTGCGGCAGTCCCAGGACGTGCTCAGCTGGTCGATCCGCAAGAACGGTCCGCAGTCGCCGATTTCGATCAAGGCGATGGCCGAGGTGGCGAACCAGCTGGCGCACCTGGACCGGCTCGGCGAGGAGCTGCAGATGCGGGAGAACATCGTGGACGCCCTCCGCAAGGAGCGCGGGCCCGAAGACGAGTCCACCCTGAGCGCGGAGTGGAAGCTGGCGACCTGCCTTTCCATATTGGATCGACCCGGGGAAGCCGAACCGCTGCTGGCGCACGTGGTCGAGTGTCGCACCCGTGACCTCGGTCGCAGCGACCCGCAGACCCTGGCGGCATTGGCGTGGAGCGCCAGCGTGGCGAAGAAGCTTGGAAGGCTGAGCGACGCCCGGTCCTTCCAGGAACAGGTCGTCGCCGGGTATGGGGAGCAAGGAGCGGGCGAAAGCGATCTGGCGCTGCTGGCCGAACTCCACCTCGCATCGATCCTCACCGATCTCCACGATCTCCCGGGGGCGTCCCGGCTGTTGCGGCACGTACTCCACGTGCGCCAACGCGTCCTGGGGGCAGATGACCCGAAGACGCTCGACGTGCTCCGGTTTCTCGATTCGATCGGGGCAGACGGCGAAGCAGGGTGACGGAGAAGGGTTGTCCCACATGCCACCGGTTGCGTGAGGACTGGAACGGCGCCACCAGGACACTGCGGCAGATGCGGCGCTCGGTCGTCGTGTGGGACTACGGCCCGCAGATGAAACGTGTGGACGAGAAGCGTCGGCGCTACGAGGAGCACCGCGCCAGCGCGCATCCCGACGACGCTCCTTCCGAGCCTCCGCCGCCCCCGCGGGCAGCAAGACCATCCCGCCGGATCCACCCCCTGCGCCGCTTCGGCCGGGCCAGGGTGGCGATCGTCGCAGCGGTGATCGCGCTGATCCTCCTCACCGTCTTCCTGCACAGCGTCTGACCCGCCGTCGATTCCGAGGAATCTCGGAATCTTGGCATCCGGGTTGCCTAGGCGTGCCGAATGCCTATCGGTGGGCCGCGCCGGGCGGTCATCGCAGAGGAGACAGGTCGGGTTTCCGAGCGCACCGTCTGCTATCGCAAGGAGCACAGCATGGACAGCATCAGCCGTCGTCACTTTCTCAGGACTGCGTCCATCGGAGCTGCGGCCACAGGAGTCGTTGCCGCCGGTGGTGTGAGCTTGCTCACCGGCACCAGCGGTGCGGTCGAGACACCGCCGAAGTCGACCACCCCCGACGCCCCCATTTTGGACGGTTCGGACATCGTCGCGCACGTCGTCGACGCACGGTCGGGGCGGATCTCGCTCTTCGTTGGCACCAAGCAGATCGACTACACCAACCAGGCCCTGGCCCAGGAACTCCTCAACGCATCCCGTTGAGCCCCATTCACTAACCGAGATCCCCCTACTCACCAAGAGGTGTACTGCTCATGTCGTCCCACAAGGAAGCACCCGCAATTGCCAAAGACCCGGCCGCTGACAGCACGGATCTGTACGCCTTCGTCAGCCCGGACGCACCCGATACGGTCACCATCCTGGCCAACTACGTCCCACTGCAGGATCCCGATGGCGGGCCGAACTTCTTCGAATTCGGCGCCAAGACCGCCGTCGGCACAGCACCGCCGGTCGGTGACGATGTGCTCTACGAGATCCACATCGACAACACCGGGACCGGGATCCCCTCCATCACGTACCAGTTCCAGTTCACCACGACGATCTTGAATCCGTCGACGTTCCTCTACAACACGGGACCCATCACCTACTCACCCACAACCGGTTACAGCTCGACTTGGAACCGCCGCCAGACGTACACGCTGACGATGATCGAGACCGATCCCGCCACCGGGTGCTCGACGGCGACGCGTGTCAACCCGCCGTGGGGGAGCGGGGGAGTGTTCGCCTGCCCCCCGTGTAATGTCGGCGTCCGCTCCACTCCGAACTATCAGGAGCTGTCGGCTCCCGCCGTCTACCGGTTGCCCGACGGTCTCACCGTCTTCGCCGGCCAGCGCGCTGACGGCTTCTTCGTTGATCTCGGGTCCATCTTCGACCTCGGCGACCTGAGGCCCATCTCGAGCCATCAGCTGATCCCCGGCGCCAACACCCCGGGCATCAACTCGCTGGCCGACAAGAACGTCCACAGCATCGCCCTGCAGATCCCCATCAGTTCATTGACCTCCAACGGAAGCCCGTTGGCCATGGGCGCCAACGACCCCCACGCGGTCATCGGGGTCTACACCACGGCGAGGCGCCAGACGGTGCGCATCTTCAACCCCACGACCGGAGCGACCACCGCCACCGGCCCGTACGATCAGGTGTCACGCCTGGGCAACCCCTTGGTGAACGAGGTGGTCGTCCCCATGGCCTCCAAGGACTACTTCAACAGCCAGCCGCCGGTGAAGGACAGCCAATTCGCAGCAGCGGTGGAGCATCCCGAGCTGCAGGGTCTGCTCCCTGTCCTCTATCCCGGGGCATTCCCCGCCCTGGCGGCGTACACCAAGCCACGCGCCGATCTGGTGGCCATCTTCGCCACCGGCATCCCGGGCAGCGTCATCGGGCCGGCTTTCGGCCAGGGGACCTATCAGGGCGGCAAGGTGATCGCCGAGATGCTCCGCCTCAACATGGGGATCGCGCCCACCTCGGCCGACGGCACCCAGCCCGGAACGAGTGACCTCGGGCTCCTCGGCAACGACCTGGCTGGTTTTCCCAACGGCCGTCGCCCGACCGACGATGTGGTGACCATCGCCCTGAAGGCCGTCGCCGGCGCGACCATCCCCCTCGTCGATTCCACCTACACGCCCGATCCCGACGTGGCGGTCGTCAACCAGGGCGTCACGGCGAGCCCTCGGTCGTACCAGGCGCACTTCCCGTATCTGGCCGATCCGCACGGAGGCTTCTCGAACCCGCCCGCCACTCCCGCCTACAACCCGGACCCCGAGCTCTAGGAAGCTGCGTAGGAAGATGAACCTGACGACACACACCCATACCTCCCCCGGCGCCGCCCACTCCCATGGCGCCGCCCACTCCCATGGCGCCGCCCACTCCCATGGTGCCGCCCACTCCCATGGTGCCACCCACTCCCATGGTGCCACCGAAGCGCCCTACGTCGACGACGGCCCGCTGGCCGGGCCGGCCGAGGCGCTGGTGCTCGACATCGGCGGGGACGTCGGTGCCCTCGTCCTGTATGCGGAGGAAGCGTGCCTGGGGCTGGAGGTCGACGTGACGCCGGCCGGTGCTCCCCGGTCGCACCACATGCACACGATGATCCGCAGGAGGCGGGCCGCCGACAGCGAGTTCATCGCCGGCGTCTATCCCGAATTGGTCGAAGGGACGTACACGGTATGGGGGATGGACGGCCTACCGCTGGGCCTGGTGGACATCGCCGGCGGTCGCGTCAGCGAGTTTCACGCGGCGGACTGCCGTTCAGCGCGATAGGTCGATCGAGGCCATCGCCCATGGCCCGTGCGAGTGGCTCGCCGCCGCTGTCGGGCGCCCGTGGTCGTGGGCTGTCAGAGCCGGCGTCGAACTGACGGGGTTCGAGCGAGTCGCCGCAGGCTGAACCAGCATGTTGCGATCCAAACGAGTGCGACGCCGACGAGGATGAGCTTGTCGTCGAACAAGAAGTCAATGGCGAGCGCAACTCCCAAGACGAGCAGGAAGCGCCAGTACCAGTTCCTGTTCGGTGATCTCTTCATCTGCCGTTGATCGGACTACCGCGCGGCATGGCGCGGTACGACTCCGAATGTCTCTGCGACCACGTAACGCTCCCTTTGCCTGATCTCAGTGTATTCGGATCGACGACGCCAGACGGATGACCAAGACCCGCCGAGACCGTGGATCCTCCGCGCATCCCTCATCCAGAGTGTGCTCGTGAGTCGAATAGAAAGTGTGCTCAATCTCGATCCCGCAAAGCTTCTCGTCATAGCGGCCGTGGCCGTGATCTTGCTCGGACCGGATCGGCTCCCCCAGGTGGCCCGCCAAGTTGGCGCGGCCTGGCGATCCGTCACCGAAGTTCGACACCGCATGGAGACCGAGGTGCGCAGTTCCATTCCCGACCTGCCATCGTCCAGCGAGATCGCCCGTCTGGCCCGTTCTCCTTCGGCCTTGCTCGACCATCTGTCGAACCTGTCTCCGGACGCCGATGGGACGCCGGTCACCCCCTCGACGCCCCTCTCGGGAGAGCCTCCGAGCAGGGTACATCGCACCTATCCCTCCATGCCCACCGCAGCGAGCGAGAACACGCCCCGACCCGAGGCCCCGGTTCCCGGCGACCCTGGCCTGAACTGATCGATCGCCATGTCGACGCTGTCACCACCCGTCCCCGGGTCGCGCGCCAAGAGGATCTCGCCCGACGAGATGAACGTGAGCGAACACCTTGGGGAACTACGCCGGCGGCTGATTGTGTGTGTCGCCGTTTTCATCGTCACGTCGCTCATCTCGGTCGTGGCCTACGAGCCCATTCTTCATTTTCTGATCAAGCCACTGTGCGACGTAGACGCGTCCTCTCGTCGTCAGGTCAGCGCGTCGATGCTCGCGGCCCACGGCACCTGCAACCTCTTCGTCACGTCGCCCCTCGATGGCCTCTCCCTGCGGGTGAAGATCGCCGTATTCGGTGGACTCGTCCTGGCGTTGCCGGTCATCCTCTTCGAGATGTGGCGGTTCGTCACCCCCGGGCTCCAAACCCGGGAGAAAAGGTACGCCGTGCCGTTTGTCGTCGCCTCGTGTGCGCTGTTCGTCCTCGGGGCGGCGACGGCGTACCTCACGTTGCCCCACGCCCTGCACTTCCTCGAGTCGGTCGGGGGCCCGGATCTCCAGGCGATTTACGACCCCATTCCGTATCTCGGCCTGATCATATTGATGATGACGCTGTTCGGTCTCACGTTTCAGTTCCCCGTCGTGCTGGTCTCATTGGAACTGGCCCGTGTCGTCAGTCCCGCCCGGTTGTTGCGCTCATGGCGCTGGGCCGTCATCGGCATCGTGATCGTTGCGGGCGTCTTTACCCCGAGCTCCGACCCGTTCTCCATGCTGGCCTTGGCGGTCCCGCTTGTCGCCTTCTACTTCATCTCGATCGGTATCGGGAAACTGTTCGGACGATAGGCACAGCGGGGGATGTTCATCCGCCTGGTCTTTCGCATCGAAGAAGGAGTATGGAAATGAGACGACTGCTCAATGGACCCGGTCCGGTTGCCAAGCCTGCGGGGGCGGTCGCAACAGCGGCGTTCGTCGTCGGTGGGCTTCTGGTGATCTGGTTGAGCTACATCCACTTCCACCTCTGGCAGAGCGTCGGCTACCGCCACATACCGACGATCGGTCCGTTGTTCCTAGCTCAATCCATCGCGGGGCTCGTGCTGGGACTGGCAGTCATCGCCATTCGTCGGATCTGGGTCGCCATCGTGGGCGCCGGATTCGCGGTGGCGACCATGGGTGGGTTTCTCATCTCGGTGGAGTACGGGCTCTTCGGGTTCACCGACTCGTGGTCCGCACCCTTCGCCCACGTGGCGTTCGCCGTCGAGATCGCCACGGTCGTGGTCTTGGCCATCGCAGTCGTGGCTTGCCTGGCACCTTCGGCGCAGGCGGGGAGAACCGGTTCCACCCCTGCCGCTTCTCCATCGCCCAGCGCGTAGCAAGTCGGGTCTGCGTCCCCGCCACTGCACCGGGGGCGCGGCCCGACTTTGCTCACCACGACCGATTCATCAGTCTCGATCGAGTCAACTCACGCTCGTAAGGGATTCCATCGCCGAAATGGATCTCAGGCAGCGCTGGGGGAGGCGGATCAGGCGAGGCGCCGACGGAGTTCGCCGATCCGGTTGCTCACGATCGCGTCGACCCCCGCCGCGGCGACGCGAACCATGTGACGAGGCTTGTCAACCGTCCACGTGGAGACCTTGAAGCCGAGCTCGTGGGCTGTTGCGACCCGTTCCGGGGTCACCAGGCGAAACGTCGGGTTCCAGAACTCGGCCGCGAGCTCGCACAGGAGCGCCGGCGGAGGTGGTTCCGCTTCGACCCAGGTGAGCCCGATTCTGGCCTCCAGTGCGCTCCCGCGCACCTGGCGCAGCGCGCCGAGGTTGCCGCCGACGAAGAGTGAGCGGGCCATGGCGCCCGCCTCCCGTACCACCCGTAGTGCTCCTTCGACCACCTCGCTCCCGGTGAGGTCCAGCATCAGCGGGATGCCGACGTGGTGGAGCACTTGGCGCAGGGTCGGTATCCGCACGTCGCCGCGCCCGATTTTCTGCACCTCGGCCAGATCGAGATCGCGGACGTTTCGCTCGACGCCCCACAGACGCGAAAGGGAGGGGTCGTGAAGGACCACAATCTCGCCGTCGCGGGTCACTCGCAGGTCAAGCTCGACCATGTCGGCGCCCTTGCGCATCGCGGAGGCGAAGGCTGGCAGCGTATTTTCCCGGGCGTCGATCGGGTCGCCGCGGTGCGCGATAGCGAGCGTCATGACACCGCAGACCGTAGATGTGCACGCCGAAGCATCAACGCGTGTCCACTCGCTCAGAACTAGTCATCCAATCCGAAATCGTACCCAAAACGCCCGGGTCGAAATCTCTCCCCAGGGAGACGCAATTGTTGCCTCTTCGAGCTTGTCCGGTGCGGCGGCCCAGCTCTTCGACGCTCCTGAGCCCGTGGTACTTGCAAGCGTCGCCGTCCCGGCACTGAGCTCGGATACCCAGAAACCGCCCGGTATCGGCACCTGCAGTGCGGTCACGAATCACTTACCGTTCGATGAAAAGTGCTGATAGTCAGGGGCTCCCGTCCACAGACCACCCCATTGCCAGCCGATCGAAGCGAACGCCTCCACGAGCGTTCCCCCCGGAACGGCCATTCCGGGCCGCACATCGGATCGGTCCTCGTACACTGCGCCTGCGGGCGGGATGATCGTCGGGCCGTCGATGTACGGGTTTTGCACGTCATTCACATCGATGGCCTCGCCGTACGCGTGCATCGACCATTGAGGCGGACCCGGAGCCACCGCGGACCGACAGTTGAACCCGGACGTATCGTCAGCGGCCGCTGCGACGTTGTCGTTACCGCCGTAGGCAGTCTCGGGGACCATCTCCTCGATCGGGAAGCGAGCCGCATACAAGGTCGAGAACACCTTGATGACCGAGTCCACCATCGAGAGGTTGACGACCATCGTGCCGAGATGCGGCTGGTTGTCGAAGCCCCAGTAGCTGAGCTGTAGCGACCGAAGCTGGCTGGGCTCGACGGGGCATCCGGCATGCCAGGTGTTACCCAGCTGCGTGGTGGTAACTAATGACACGCTGGAGAAGAACGATGGGACTGTAGTAGTCGTCGTCGTGGTTGGCATGGTGATCGCCGTGCTGGTCGTCACCGGGCTGGCAGGCGCCGAGAGCTTGGATCGGTTGCTGGTGACCACGGCCCCCGAGCTACATGCGGCTACCAACGCGGCCATGAGGAACAGCAGAAGTGTCCATCCCGAGGGGCGCCGGTAACCACTGCCAGGGACCACGGCGCGTGAGCCTACGACGCTTGAGCGCGTCACGGCAGCGGCTTGGGCTGCGCTCAGGCTCTGCCTTTGGAGGCAGCCCTGGCGTCCTACGCCGACGTACGCTTGCTCAGAGACATAGCGAGGTCAAGTCGTGCGTTGAAGGGCACACAAGTTGACTGCGACAGGATTTTCGGGTCTGGTTGGGCGGGTGCCGAACACCGGCGGATCCGAAACCTGATGGCTTCAGTACTCTCCCTTGATCACGAAGTACGAGCCGCGGATCGTCCCTGCCAGCTTCGACTTTTGTCGCGCGAACTTGAACGATCCGAGTTCGGCGGGGATCTCCATCCCTTCGGAGAGCTTGAACCCGACTGCCCGCTTCGGTCCGTCAAGCGTGTACAGGACGTTAATCGAGAGCCCGCTCTCGTAAAATACGTAGGTCCATCGGATGTTCTCGACCTGGAACGTCGTCGCCTCAAGCGGAAGCGAAGTGACGACTATGTCGCGCTCCTCTTTGAGGATGCGGTGCACCAAGTCGATTGCCTTCTTGGCCTTGGCGGCCGGTTCGACCGTGAAGACGTGGTCGTATTTGTTCTTGAAGTAGCGCGCCTCGTTCGCCCGCAGGCCAGCCAGCGCGGCCGCCACCGGCGACGACTCCAAGCCGACGGTGGATACATTGACGAAATCAACGGCATAGCTCACAGTTCGCGAGCATACGTCATCGTCGGTGCCTGTCGACGCCGTCGAACACGACAAATATTGGATGACGGACGTTTCGTGGTGCATCACTGCTACCGGCGATTGGGAATGCCTCGGGCCTCAACTGGCGACAGCTGTTGCTGGGACAATCGGATCTGGCCATTACGTCGCACTAGCGTGGGAACAGTTCGAATCGGGCCGCTCAGAGTCCGAACAACGGACTGCCCCGAGGTGTCCGGATGTGCCATGGTCCCAGCGTGCATCACTCGGCCAGAAACCCAGGTCCCCTCGGTGAAGGAGCAGACTCCAGTGGCTACGATGGACCAATGTCACCGCCAATCCTGCTGTGCACCGACGGATCTGATGAGGCGTTGGGGGCGATATCCGCTGGCCTCGATCTTCTTGGCCGCGATCACGAACTTGTTCTGGTCACCGTCATGGATGCATATGCACGGTGAGGCCGATCAGATTGTCCCTATTGCAACCTCGGGTCCGCGAGCGGTCGAACTGTTAAAGAACGGCACGCTAAAGACGTACGCAGGCTTCCCGCACGGTATGCCAACTACGCACGCGGAAACCATCAATGCCGACCTGTTGGCTTTCCTCGGAACGTGACGTCAAGCTGGTCGGCGATCACAGGGGTCAGTGTCCAACCACCACCTGTGTGACGGTTGACAAGCCTCGTCATGGCATCGCGTTCTCCCCACCTAGCGGCGAACCGGGCGACCTCCGTCTGACATTTTTGGGCAGCCAGCCGGAGGGCAGGCTGACGTCCACACACGGCCGCCCACACGAGGCATGCGAAGGGTATCTCCTGCCCAGGACAGTACTGGCTCCTTCCGGTTCGAAACAGGGAGAATGATCTTCATGTACTTCTTGCTTTTCTACGAAGTGGTCGATGACTACATCCAACGTCGGCAAACGTTCCGCGAGGAGCACCTCGGGCTCGCACAGGAGGCGAAGGAGCGGGGCGAGTTGGTCCTCGCGGGCGCTTACGCTGACCCGCCCGACGGTGCAGCACTGGTGTTCCGAGCCGATGACGACTCAGTCGTGAGGGGCTTCGTCGCCCACGACCCCTACGTCCGCGAAGGCCTCGTCAAGAAATGGATCATCCGGCAGTGGACAGTCGTGATTGGCGACCCGTAACGCCAAGCGGCATCGGACCAATCCTGTCACCCGGCTCGAGCTCCTGCACGATGCTGCCCCGTAGCGGCCAGGCCCGGATCCACGCTTCAGAGCTGAGCGGTGGTGGGATCGTAGTAGCGACCCTGCTAATGATCACTGTTGACGCTCATCTCGTGTGACTTGCGTCTGAGAAGCTTGCTCGGTAGCGCGTGGAGAAGATCGTGTGTCGGAAGAGAGATCCACCCGGTAGTGCGAATTTCATCCGGTTCGGCGCTCGGAGAGTCGTCGCGGCTCCGAAGCGAGCTATTCGATGCTCCCAACGCTAGATTCATGGGACTCTGATCGAGAACGTCGGGCTTCCAGGACAACAGAGGTTTCACTGCGAGCGTGACGCCGGTGCCGACGAGCACTACTTGCCACAACCACGTTGGAAGAGGGTAACGGAAATTCCCGATCGGATACGAGGCAAAAGCGACAGCCACCACCCCCACCCACGCCACCAAATACCAGTGGACACGACCATGTTGGATGCCCCAGAGAATCGAGAAACACACGATCACCATAAGCACCGAAGGAGAATATTCGCTGAGCAGATGTATCCGAGGAACCGGGTCAAAAGCCAAGACGACCAGAGAGAGCCAAGCCACCAACTGCCCGCGAATCCTACCATTCACCGCATCTAACACAATGAGCAAGACGGCGAGGGCCATGAAGTAGTAGCCGAACAGATTCTGTTCGAAGACGAGCCGGAAGCTAAGCGATGTGGCGATGAGCGATATCAGGGGTACGGGTTCGAGTACTGACCTACCAAGTCTTCTCATTGCCCAGTAGGCGAGAGCCGTCGCGAACACGATTGGGAGGATTCGGGAAGTGGCCACGAGGGGCACCCCCTTGAGATGCAGCTCCCACACCACGGTGCCACCGAGTGAGGGTGTGTTTCCAGATCCCAGCACTATCGCTCTGAGCGCGTGCCCGGAAGTGATAACCGTCAGGGGCAGGACAACGAAGGCGCCTGCAACCAGCGCTCCTGAAGCAAATCGGATACGCCGGGACGGAGGGGCCACGATAAAGAGTGGAGCGAAGACCAGCAATGCATACTGTTGTGCGGTCACCGCCAGCCCGAGTAACAAGCCTGCCCACACCCACCGCCCGCGTCGGGCGCAGGCCACACCTCCGAGAGCGAGTCCCATTGCCATCAGATCCTGGGGATGAAAATCGTCCAACAAGGGCATAGCGGCGAATGGGGTAGCCGCGAGCAGAATCAGAGTCGCTGGCTCCCAGCCGCAACGTCCCCGGCCCGATGCCCTAAGCAACGCGACCACTCCAGCCATGAGCGCGAACCAGCTGAGATACCCGAGCCGAACGGTGGGGTTGACCGCCTTAGATTCGGCCGACCAATGGGTCATTGCCGCCAATGCGGTAGAGCAATGTGAACCAAGTGCAGCCTGGGATGGAAACGGAACGCCATGGCCGACCCCTACCAATCCAGCAATACCACCGGACAGTACGGGCCAAAGCGGTGCAATGAACCCAACTGGAGTCCCAATGTTGGCGAAATGATATGGAGCACCCGGAGGGTAGGCGCACGCCACGTGACCATTGGCAACGGCCCAAGTGGAGTACATGGATTCGAGAGCGTCGACTTGGCTTGGTCCCCCAAACAATGCCACGAGCCCTATGAACACAAGGGAAGCGACCACCCAGCCGACTACACACCATCCGAACGCCAGCGGACGGCCAAACCGGTCCGCGAGATTCCCAAGGAGACTCCCGTCGCTGGTACCGGCTCCTGACGCCCGACCTAGGCGTGTGGAATCCCTTCTGACTACTCTCTTCACTATCGGGCTCCTAGGGCCGCTACTCGAGTCGATAACTGGAGTCCGTACTAACCTCTCCCAGAACCCTCTATGCCCGCCGAACATCGGCCCAACACTCGCCCAACAACCAGGATCGGCATGACAGGATCGGCATGACAGGATCGGCATGAATTGTCGGCCTCGCCACTCTGGTGGGCGTCCCGCCCAATCAGGTCATCGAGGCCGATCAAGCCGCCACAGCGACGCGAAGTAGCGGTCGACTAATGACAAGCACCCGTTAGATGTCCCATGTTGACCAACCTCATGCACCCGACATCCTTTGGGATATCCCCTCCTGCCGGATTGGAACTTTCGCTCGAAGGTCATCCAACCTTGAGGCCATGCACGACAGCTTGTTCGAAGTTGGCCGCGATTGTGGCCGGTAGCGGGGTCGACAAGTCGCTCTCGTCTAATTCTGCCTCGTACTTGCCCACGGCGATGACGACGTAGTCGTAGTCGAGAACAAAGGTGGCACCCTCATAAGTAATCGGTATTACGAGTCGGAGCTCCGCACTCTGTTGGCCGTACTTGGCGATCGGCACTGGCGCAAGGGTGATTGTCCCGACCGTTGCACCCTTGCCGATGCCAGCAGCGATTGAGCTCTTGCGCTGAGAAAAGAGGGTCAGGTAGCAGGATTGGAAAATCGAACCGGCGG
>Ga0302326_10025661_pt1 | contig 11941 bp, 5 predicted proteins | sample Palsa_T0_3_FD_202264 | JGI IMG/M metagenome (GOLD analysis project Ga0302326, IMG submission 202264) | Peat permafrost microbial communities from Stordalen Mire near Abisko, Sweden - Palsa_T0_3 | ecosystem: Environmental > Terrestrial > Soil > Palsa > Peat permafrost | place: Sweden: Abisko... | reverse complement strand
CAAGAAGGCTAGGCTCACCGTCGATGCTTTCGATCGTAGCGGCCAGACCAAGATCGCCAGCGGCATGCTGATGGCCCTCGACAATCAGATTGATACCACTACAGGAACCGTAAAAGGGCGAGCCGTATACGACAATAAAAACGGCGAATTCTTCCCCAACGAATTCGTAAACACGCGACTTCTGGTGAATACATTGCAGGGAGTTACGCTGATCCCGGCGTCGGCAATTCAACAGAATGGCCAGGCATCGTTTGTGTATGTGATTCAAAACGATATCGCGCACATGCGCACGATAAAGCCGGGAGTTACAGACGGAGGTGTAACGCAGGTTGGAGGCATCAATCCCGGAGATATTGTCGCTAACAGCAGCTTCGATAAGTTGCAGGATAATTCCAAGGTCGCTGTCGTGAACGATTCTACCCCGGCAGCCCCCAGCGCGAGCAGCGCCCCGTGAATCCTTCCCGCCCATTTATCTTGCGGCCGGTAGCAACGTCGTTGCTAATGGCTGCAATTTTCTTGGTCGGAATTGTCGGCTATACGCAGCTCCCCGTATCTGCCTTGCCGGAAGTCGACTATCCCACCATTCAGGTGCTCACGTTTTATCCCGGGGCCAGCCCTGATGTGATGGCCACTGCGGTGACCGCTCCATTGGAACGTCAATTTGGCGAACTCCAGGGCCTCAGTCAGATGACCTCTACCAGCTCGGGGGGCACCTCCGTGGTTGTGTTGCAGTTCAATCTCAGCCTGGATATTGATGTGGCTGAGGAAGAGGTGCAGTCCGCGATCAACGCAGCGCAGAGCCTCTTGCCGTCCAATCTGCCCGCGCCCCCGATCTACAGTAAGACGAATCCAGCCGACGCACCCGTCCTTACCCTGGGCATCACTTCAACCTCCATGCCGCTCTCCCAGGTCGAGGATTTGGTCGACACACGCCTGGCTCCCAAAATATCCCAGCTCAACGGAGTCGGCCTTGTCACCATCAGCGGCGGCCAAAAGCCTGCCGTGCGCATTCAAGCCAATCCGCAGGCGCTTTCCTCCTATGGCATTAATCTGGAGGATCTGCGCACCGCATTGGCCCAGTCCAGCGTGAACGCCGCCAAAGGCAACTTCGACGGCCAGAGTCAGGATTACCAGATTGACGCTAACGATCAGCTCATCAGCAGCACGGATTATAGGAACGTTGTAGTTGCCTATCGGAACGGCGCTCCAGTCATGCTGACAGACGTGGCGAGGATCGTGGACGGAATAGAGAACAATAGTCAGGCGGCGTGGATGAATCAGACTCCCGCCGTCATCGTGAATGTGCAGCGCCAGCCGGGCGCCAATACCATCAGCGTCGTCAAGGACATCAAGCAACTCCTGCCGCAGCTGGAAGCGAACTTGCCCAAGGGCATCCAGGTGACCACGCTTACCGACCTCACCACGGCCATTCAAGCGTCCGTTTCCGACGTTGAATTTGAATTGATGTTGACCGTTGTGCTGGTTGTGCTGGTGATCTTCCTCTTCCTGCGCAGCCTCTACGCCACCATCATCCCCAGCGTCGCCGTTCCGCTTTCCCTGGTCGGCACTCTCGCGGTCATGTACGTCCTTGGCTACAGCCTGGATAACCTCTCGCTGATGTCGCTGACCATTTCCACCGGCTTCGTTGTCGACGATGCCATCGTAATGATTGAGAACATCTCGCGATACATCGAGGCAGGCGACAAGCCGATGGATGCCGCGCTCAAGGGCGCCGAGCAGATCGGTTTCACTATTCTCTCCCTGACCGTTTCCCTGATTGCCGTACTGATCCCGCTGTTATTCATGGGCGACGTGGTGGGGCGCCTGTTCCGCGAATTCGCCGTGACCCTCGCGGCTACCATCGTCCTCTCGGCCGTGGTCTCGCTCACGCTTACCCCCATGATGAGCGCCCGCATTTTGCGGCACAATCCGGAAGAGCAGCAGGGGCGTCTCTACAAGGCGTCGGAGCGCGTATTCGACCGCATGATCGCGTTCTATGGCCGGACACTCAAGTTCGTCCTCCAATACCAGACCATTACGCTGCTGGTCGCGGTGGCTACGCTGTTGCTTACAGTTTTCCTTTACATCGTGATCCCCAAGGGCTTTTTCCCCGTGCAGGATACCGGCGTCATCCAGGGCATCTCTCAGGCCTCCCAGGGGATTGCCTCGACAGCCATGGCGCAGAAACAGCAGGATCTCGCAAAGGTGGTTCTGGCCGACCCCGCTGTTCAGAGCCTTTCGTCGTTTATCGGCGCGGACGGTACGAATACGACGATTAACAGCGGCAGGATGTCGATCAATCTGAAGCCACTCGCCCAGCGCAAGATCAATGCTTCGGAGGTAATCCGCCGGCTCGAGCCCAAACTGGACCAAGTGCAGGGAATACAACTGTTTATGGAACCCGTCCAGAACATTACCGTGGATGACCGTGTGAGCCGCACGCAATATCAGTACACCCTCGAAGACCCCGATGTGAATGAGCTGAATGACTGGACCGGCCGTTTCGTCGCCCGCCTGAAGCAATTGCCGGAACTGGAAGATGTCGCCACAGACCAACAGACCGGAGGGCTCGCGGTTGCCCTGGTCATTGATCGGGTCGCCGCCTCGCAGCTTGGCATTGCGCCCTCAACGATTGATAACACTTTGTACGACGCTTTTGGCCAGCGGCAGATCAGCACGATGTATACCCAGGTGAATCAGTACCACGTGATTCTGGAGAGTGAGCCGCAATTTCAGCAAAATCCGAACATCCTGAGCCATCTCTACATCCAATCCAACGCCTCCTCCGGCGCGACCGGTGCGGGAGCCGCTTCCTCATTCGCCTCCTCGGGATCGTCCTCGGCGGGATCCAATGCTTTGACCACCTCAGTGCTATATACTCCGACGGCCAATACGCTTACGCGGCCCTCCAGCGCGCTTTCGGCGAGCACCTCCACTGCAAATTCCAGCAAGGGAGCGACTTCCGCGGGCGCTACCAGTTCCGCCATGAGCAGCGCAGTCCCGCTCAGCGCGTTCTCTCATTTCGAGAAGACCACCGAGCCGCTGTCCATCACTCACCAGGGCCAGTTTCCCGCGATCACCGTGTCTTTCAACCTCGCGCGCAATGCCGCACTCGGCAGTGCCATCACCGCGGTCGACAACGTGCAAAAAGACATGCACATGCCTCCCAGCCTCCAGGCAAGTTTTCAGGGCACCGCGGCCTCCTTCACCAACTCCCTCTCCAACGAGCCTTTGCTCATTCTTGCCGCATTGGTCGCCGTATATATCGTCCTGGGTGTTCTGTATGAAAGCTTTGTCCACCCCATCACCATTCTGTCCACCTTGCCCTCGGCGGGCGTGGGCGCCTTGCTCGCGTTGATTCTTTTTGGCCAGGATTTAAGCGTCGTCGCTCTCATCGGCATCATCCTGCTGATCGGTATCGTGAAAAAAAACGGCATCATGATCGTCGATTTCGCGTTGGATGCCGAGCGCAATCACGGAAAGAATTCCGCGGATGCCATCTACGAGGCGTGCTTGCTCCGTTTCCGCCCGATTATGATGACCACTATGGCCGCCTTGCTGGCCGGCCTGCCATTGGCATTGGGAACGGGTATCGGGTCCGAGTTGCGCAAGCCGCTGGGCATCGCCATGGTGGGCGGATTGCTGCTGAGCCAGGCGCTCACCCTCTACACCACGCCTGTCATCTACATCTTTTTTGACAATCTGGCGCAACGTCTTGCGCACAAATCGAAACAGCCGGAACCAGGAAGCGAGCCGCAACCGGCGGGGCAAGCATGAACATCTCCGCTCCCTTTATCGCCCGGCCTGTGGCCACCACGCTGCTCACCGTGGCCATCGCCATTGCCGGCGGGATTGCCTTCGAGGTGCTGCCGGTGTCGCCTCTGCCTCAGGTGGACTTTCCCACGATCTCGGTCAGCGCGGGCCTGCCCGGAGCCAGCGCCGACATTATGGCTTCCTCCGTCGCCACTCCCCTGGAGCGCCAATTCGGCCATATCGCCGGTGTGACGGAGATGACTTCGGCGAGTTCGCTCGGCAATACCAATGTCACCATTCAATTCGACCTCAGTCGCGACATCGACGGTGCGGCACGCGATGTGGAAGCCGCCATCAACGCTGCGCGATCGTATTTGCCTGCCAATCTGCCGTCCAATCCCACCTACCGCAAAGTCAATCCTGCGGATGCCCCGATCATGATCCTGGGTCTCACCTCGGACAAATTCGGTCCCGATAAGTTGTACGACGAAGCCTCTACCGTAATGGAGCAGAAGTTGTCGCAGATACAGGGCGTTGGCCAGGTCACCGCGGGGGGCGGCGCTTTGCCGTCTGTGCGCGTTGACGCAAACCCCACGCAATTGGCTAACTATGGGCTTACTCTTGCCAATTTGCAGTCCGTGTTGAGCCTGCAGAATGCCGATCTCCCCAAAGGTCAGATCTCCGATGGAAGGGTCACCGCGGACATCATCGCCAACGACCAGATCTCGCACGCCGAGGACTACAAACCCCTCGTCGTTGGCTATAGCAACGGTGCGGCCGTCCGTCTCTCCGATGTCGCCCAGGTCACCGACTCCGTGCAGAACGTCCGCGCCGCAGGCTATTTGAACGGCAAGCGCGCCGTTACGCTGATCATCTTTCGCCAGCCGGGCGCCAACATCATTCAGACCGTGGACAACATCCGTGCGCAGCTTCCCTTCATTATGGCGTCCATTCCCCTTGGCATTGACGTCACCATCGTTCTGGATCGCACCACGACCATCCGTGCCTCCGTCAATGACGTGGAGGTCACTCTCCTGATCTCCATTGCTCTGGTCGTTGCCGTGGTGTTTGTTTTTCTGCGAAATACCCGCGCTACGCTTATTCCCGGTGTCGCCGTGCCGGCCTCGCTCCTCGGTACCTTTGCGGTGATGTATCTCTTCGGCTACAGCCTGGACAACCTCTCGCTGATGGCCCTCACCATTTCCACCGGATTTGTGGTCGATGATGCCATCGTCGTGATGGAAAATGTCGCGCGCCACCTGGAAAATGGCATGAAGCCACTTGCCGCCGCGGTGAGGGGTGCCGAGGAAATCGGCTTCACCGTTTTATCCATCAGCATCTCCCTCGTTGCTGTTTTTATCCCTCTTCTGCTGATGGGGGGAATCGTTGGTCGTCTCTTCCGCGAGTTCGCCGTAACTCTCTCTACAGCCATCGTCGTGTCCATGATCATCTCCTTGACCACCACGCCGATGATGTGCGCCCACCTCCTGAAGGACGAGCGCACCCAGAAGCATGGCCGCCTCTACATGGCCAGCGAAAAGGCCTTTGATTGGCTGCTGTCCCTGTATCGCGGCAGTCTGCGCTGGGTACTGGACAATCCCATCCCTACGCTCATCGTGCTATTTCTCACGATCGTTCTCAATGTGGCCCTGATCATCAAGATACCCAAGGGCTTTTTCCCGGAGCAGGACACCGGAGCCATCACCGGCGGAGTCCAGGGGCCCCAGGATGCGTCCTTCCCGGCGATGAACGGCGCAATTCAGCAGATCGTCGCCGTGATCAAAAATGATCCGGCCGTTGCCAATGTAATTGCCTTCACCGGCGGCAATGGCGCCACCAACACCGGTAACATCTATATGGCGCTCAAACCCCTGGCCGAACGTAAGGTGAGCGCCGCTCAGGTCATCGACCGTTTGCGTCCCCAATTGAATCGTCTGCCGGTGGCCTCTGCATTCCTCCAGGCCGCGCAGGATCTGCGCATTGGCGGCCGCGGGGGCAATGCCATGTATCAATACACGCTGCAATCCGACAATGTGCAGGACCTCACGAAGTGGGGCCCCATCCTGCTCAAGCAGATGAAGGGCCTGCCTGGCCTGGAGGACGTAAGCTCGGATCAACAGAATGGCGGCCTGGATGAAATGATGACCTACGACCGTCTCACTGCGGCAAAGCTCGGCCTCACCGTGCAATCTCTGGACACCGCGTTATATGGCGCATTCGGCCAATCCGAAGTGTCCGTAATCTATACGCAAAGTAATCAGTATTACGTGGTATTGGAAGTCGCTCCCCAGTATTGGCAAAGCCCCGAAGGATTGAAAGACGTCTACCTTCATACAACCAACAGCGGCAGTATTCCGCTGCGCACAGTGGCTGGCAATCAATCCGGCACGACCCCCCTGGCCGTCAATCACACTGGCTTATTCCCATCGGTCACCGCGTCGTTCAATCTTTCTGAGAACGTCTCTTTGAGCGATGCCACGCAGCGCATCCTCCAAATGCAAAAGCGCCTTGGCACGCCTTCCACGATCCAAGGCTTTTTTTCAGGCACACTGCTGGCCTATCAGCAATCCCTCGGCACCGAACCCGTCCTGATCCTGACGGCGCTGCTGGCTGTGTACATCGTTCTGGGGATTCTCTACGAAAGCCTGGTGCATCCCCTCACCATCATCTTGAGTCTGCCGCCCGCCAGCGTGGGCGCGATGCTCGCGTTGATTCTCTTCAAAGAGGACCTGAACATCATCTCCATCATCGGCATCGTGCTGTTGATCGGAATCGTAAAAAAGAACGCCATTATGATGATCGATTTTGCGCTTCAGGCCGAGCGTCAGGAGGGCAAGAGCCCGGCCGATTCCATTTTTGAAGCCTGCATGCTGCGTTTTCGTCCCATCCTGATGACCACCATGGCGGCTTTATTTGGCGCTTTGCCCTTGGCTTTGGGGACGGGCACGGGCTTCGAGCTCCGCCGCCCTCTGGGCATCACCATTGTGGGTGGGCTGATTACCAGTCAGTTGCTGACGCTCTACACCACGCCGGTCGTCTATCTGACGTTTGACCGCCTCCGGCTGCGCATGCAGGGAAAGCAGCTCGAGGCCCGGCAAAACCTTAGGCCGGCGCCTGGTGCTGCGGATTAATGCGAGATGGGAGCTAAAACGTGGACCGATTGTTCACAAACGATTCCGTGAAGGTTGCTTTTGCGGCCATTCCCAAATGCGTGCCTCAAGTGACGGCCGATAGGTCCACAGGGCGCCAATTCGAGAATGGCAGGGAAGTAAGGTTCTTCTCCGAGATTAGATCCATCATCCCGGCGGCCGGGATGGTTCTCGTGCTGCTCCTGAGCGGATGCACTGTTGGACCTAAATATCAGCGAGCCTCCGTCGAGACTCCCCCTGCCTACAAGGAATTAGATGGTTGGAAAATCGCCCAGCCGCAAGACACCTCGTTGCGCGGCAAATGGTGGGAGGTATTTGGCGATTCGCAGTTGAATGATCTCGAGGAGCAGGTGAACGTTTCCAACCAGAATATCGCCGCCGCTGCGGCTGCTTTTTTATCGGCCCGCGCGATGGTAAAGGAAGCTCGGGCCCAGCTCTTCCCCACAGTGACGGTAGCCCCCGGCGTCACCTTGGAACGTCCGTCGTCCAGCGGAAAGGGCGGTTCGGCCGCCCAGTCAAGCTCTTCAACGACGGGCGCAACGCAGACCGTAAGCGCCCCTTCATCTTCATCAAGCGGCACATTTGCCGACTATACCCTGCCGTTTGACGCGTCGTATCAAATCGATCTTTGGGGCAAGATTCGAAATCAGGTGAAGGCCAATATCTATGCCGCTCAGGCATCGGCCGCCGACCTGGAAAATGTTCGCCTGACCGCTCAGGCCGAGGTCGCCGTGGACTATTTTGAAATCCGTGCTCAGGACTCCCAGAAGCAATTGCTCGACCAGACCGTGAAGGCTTACCAGGACTCTCTCGATCTCACCAAGGCCCTCTATGAGACAGGCATCGATAACGACGAATCGGTCGCCCAGGCCGAAACCCAGCTGGACACTGCCAAAGCGCAGGATACCAACCTCGGCATCTTGCGCGACCAGTACGAGCATGCCATCGCGCTTTTGGTCGGTAAGCCGGCTTCGTCATTTTCGCTTTCCGTCGAGCCGCTGAAAGCCAATCCTCCCCCGATTCCCGTAGGCGTTCCTTCCCAGCTTCTCGAAAGGCGCCCCGACGTCGCTGCCGGCGAGCGCAGCATGGCCCAGGCCAACGCGCAGATTGGTGTGGCTCGCGCGGCCTATTTCCCCTCGCTCACCCTCAGCGCCTCTGCGGGGCTTGAGAGCTCTTCGATCGCCTCGCTGTTTACCTGGCCCAGCCGCTTCTTTTCCGTGGGACCGCAATTGAACGAAACTCTTTTTGACGGGGGATTACGGCGCGCCACGATGCGGCAGTACCGCGCCGCTTACGAGGAAACCATCGCCAATTACCGCCAGAACGTCTTGACTGCGTTTCAGCAGGTGGAAGACAATCTTGCGTCGCTGCGCGTTCTTTCGCAGGAAGTTCAGGAACAGGGTACTGCCGTGACTGCGGCCCAAAGGTTCCTGGCCATCGCCACCAACCGCTATCAATTGGGACTGGATCCCTACCTGGATGTCATCACGGCGCAAACGGCGCTGTTCACCAACCAGCAGACCATCGTCACCCTGAAGATGGAGCAGATGACTGCAAGTGTTCAGTTGATCGAGGCGCTGGGCGGCGGATGGGATGCGTCGCAGTTGCCTTCCTCGGCGTCCATGGTCGCGAAACCATGAGCGTAGCGGGGAAGCGGCCGGATCACCTGAGAGTCAGTCGAACCCCCCGCGAGCCGCATGCGCCGTGCGCGCAAACAGGCTGGACGGCATCGCTTTATGCAGGCGATGCCGTCCAGCCCTCTGCGATGAGAGCAAAGCTAATTTCCGGGGAGAAACCTGCTCGATCGCTAGATCGAAAAAATGCCGCCTAGCGCCGTGACAGCTCCTCGTAAACCTCTTCGGTAAAGTTCATGTTGCGGCCTGGCCTGTAAATGGCCAGCCCGGCAATCACCGGCTGTGGTCGTGGGATCACTTTTTCCCCCATGGCCTGTTCGGCCTCTTCCAGGGTCTTGCCGCTTTCCCATAGTGCTGCGACCTTGCTGTACCGGGCCATTCCGTCGTCCAGCGTCTTCTGCAGGTCGGCATGGGTGCGCACCGGAGCGTGTCCGCTTACGAAGGTGTCGCAATCGAGCGCCAGCAATCCCTGCATGGCCTCGATGGATCCGATTACTGAGCCGCCGTTCTCAAACCGTCCGCCGATGCCCATATCCCCGATAAACGCGATCTTCTGATCCGGTAAGTAGGCAACCAGGTCGCCGGCGGTGTGCGAGGGAGCCCAGTGCAGCAAAATAAAGTTGACGCCGTTGATTTTCACCTCCGCGCGCTTGTCCACCACTTGCGTGGCCAGGTAGGGTTTGTCCGCGCCGGCCGCATCTCCTCCAGCCGCAGCGGCATTCCACGTATAGTAGAAAGTTTCCATCTCGATCTGCCTTGCCGTTTCGCGCTGCGCGATGATGTTCACGTTGGGATAAGCCGGCAGCCCCCGGGTGTGATCGGGATGGGCGTGCGAGACGATTACCGTGGTAATCGGTTTGTCCGTAATCTTGGCCACTTCGGTAATGATATCCTTGCCCGCATCCACTGTGCCCTTAGGGTCAAAGAGAATCACGCCGTCCGTACCCACGATAATTCCCGAGTTCGAAACGCCGGTCCCGCCGTCGGTCCAGTAGACACCGTCATGCAAAGGATGGACGGCGAGCGGCCGAGGCCCGCGTCCCGCTCCTCCGGGTCCCCCCGGACCCCCCGCCCCTGCTGGGCCTTGGGCTTGCGCCAAACCGGCGCACGCGGCAACTGCCACCATCACCGCAAAAAGCGTTGTAATGTTCCTGCAATTCTTGAAAGACCGCATCATTTGTCGTTCCTCCCTTTTCGCTCTCAATTGCTATCACGCCTCTGGCCCAAACCATCCCTCCATGGGCCCGGGCGCAGCTTCGCGCCCTTTCCCGGCGGGGGCAAGTATACCTCTGTCTGTTCCCGGTGGAGATGATTCTGTTCCGGCTGGGGTGCGGGGGTACGCGTTTACCGCACTGGCAGGAATTGCGGCAGATTGTCCGCGGCGCTCCCCATGGCGCGCGCCAAACTCAGTTTAGCCACATTGTGCGCGAACACGCTGTTGATGTAATCCAGCTCCGCGCTGGCCACGGTTTGCTCCGTTTGCACCACCTCCACCGAGTCCGTCACGCCCGCCTCGAAGCGTTGCCGCGTGAGGTCCAGCGTTTCCTTGCTGACCTGGAGATTCCGCTGCGTCAGATCCACCTGGCTCGTGGCCGCTTGTAAATCCAGATAGGCGCTGCGCACTTCGCTCTCGATCTCGCTCTTAAGATCTTCCGCTTCCGCCTTCCGCTGGGCCAACTCGGCGTCGGTCTGTTCAATGTCTGCGCCTGCCTTGCCCCCTTGCCAGATGGGCACGCGAACCGTCCCCGCCACCGTATAGGTCGCTTTGGCCTGATCCGGATTGGTCCCGATGGCGCCGTAATTCGCGTTCACGGAAAACGACGGAATGCGCTCCGCCCGCGCCGCGGCGTGCGTCATCTCGGCGGCCCGCACTTGCGCCTGCGCCGCTTTGAGGTCGGCCCGTTGTTCCAGCGCCTGTTTGACAGCTTCATCGAACGCCAGTGGAGGCGCGGCCGAAAACGGGATATCGTCGGAAAGTTCGTATTGCTCCGTCGGAGGCAGCCCGATCAGTCGTGCCAGATTGATCTTATGTTTCGCCAGATCGTTTTGCAGGGAGACCAGCCGCTGTTGCTCCGTCAACGCCTGCACTTGGCTGCGGTTCACGTCGATGTGCGCCACTAAACCCACGCCGCTCTGTTGCAGCGCCTGTTGATAAACCGCGTTGGCGGTCTCCAGTTGCGCGTCCGCGGAAGTCACCCGAGCTTGCGCCGCCAGCACCTGCAGATAGGTGCCGCCCACCGCCAGCACCACCAGGTCCCTGGCATTCAACGCCTCCATTTGATTGGACCGCAGCTGTTCCCTGGACGAGCGGTAATTGTTGAGTGCGGTCAGGTCCAGGACCGCCTGTGTCAGTTGCACGCGCGCATCCATGTAGTTAAAGGGCCCCACGACCGTCGGTATGGAGAAGCCTGGAATCGGAAAGGTGAAACGAAATCCCAGCGCTTGCAAGTCTTCGGTTTCATCCGTCTCCGACACCGTGCCGCTCAGGTTCGGGAGTAGGGAACTGCGAGCCGAGTGGCTCATTCCTTGCGCCTGGCGCACCGCCTGCGTCACGCCGATCGCCCCCAGGTTGTACGCCAGTCCGCGGTTGATCGCTTCGCGGAATCCCAGCTTGCCCGAAAAAGGCATCTTCGCCGTGCTGTCGGCGCTCCCTGCGTACGAACCTTGCACCTCCACGCTGGGGTTCAGCGTGTCCACGCTCGATGTGGTTCCCGGCACCGGATTTTGCACCGCGATCACCGAACCGCTTTGCGCCGTTCTGCCGGAGAGAGGTAGTTGGCTGGCTGCCGTGCTTTGCGGCGAGTTGCCGCCTCCGATTTGCGCTCGCGCGCCACAGGTGAACACTAGGACGGCGGCCATCCCCAGGACCGCGGACCTGCCGGCGCAATGCAGCACATTGATCGGCCTTTTCATTTTCGGTTCCATCATTCCCGCCTTTTTTCGGTTTAGCTCAACTGTTTTCGGAAGCGCCACACGCTCAACGTCACCAGTGCCGCCGTGAAGATCGTGAGCGCGAGAAAATGCGGCCATAGCACCCAGAATCCGCTGCCTTTCAACAGCGTCGCGCGCGAAATAATCACGAAGTGGTAGATCGGATTGAGGATCGTGAGGCGCTGTAATATGCGCGGCATGCTCTCGATGGGATAGAAGGCCCCGGACAAGGTGGACAGCGGAGGATTGACGAAAAAGCTCGTCAATTGCGCCTGCTCTGCGGACTTGCTGAAAGTGGCGATCACCGTGCCGATGCTGATCCCGCACAGGATGCACAGTGCCGAGCCCGCAAGCAGCAGGAGCAGGCTTCCTTGAATCGGCACGTTGAACGCAAACTCCATCACCACCACCGCGAACAGCGCCATGAGGAACAGTAGAACGAACAGCGGAGCCATCTTGGCGATGATGATTTCA
>Ga0302326_10025660_pt1 | contig 11941 bp, 10 predicted proteins | sample Palsa_T0_3_FD_202264 | JGI IMG/M metagenome (GOLD analysis project Ga0302326, IMG submission 202264) | Peat permafrost microbial communities from Stordalen Mire near Abisko, Sweden - Palsa_T0_3 | ecosystem: Environmental > Terrestrial > Soil > Palsa > Peat permafrost | place: Sweden: Abisko... | reverse complement strand
AAGGGGCGCGAGCGCGAGCGCGGACGCGGGCGCGTGCGCGTGCGCGGGCGCGTGCGCGGGCGCGGGCGCGTGCGCGGGCGCGAGCGCGTGCGCGGGCGCGGGCGCGAGCGCGTGCGCGAGCGCGAGCGCGGACGCGGGCGCGTGCGCGTGCGCGGGCGCGGGCGCGTGGGTGGGCGCGGGCGTTCGAGGGACCGCGCGGGGGAGTTTTTTGCTTTTTGGGTCCAAACGGGGCGATCGGTGGCCCGAAAGGACCCGTTGGGCGGCCACCAACTGGCAGGACACGAGCCGCGGCGCTCGAGAGGCCGTGTCGTCGGCCCGCCGGGGGCCGTCCGGACGCCATTCGCCGCGAGCAAACGCCCCTCGGTGACCTACGCCCGCCCTTTCTCGACTTGAGTACGCGCCCCAGGGAGGGAGTGAAGCGCTTCCCGACGTCGAGCAAGCGCTTGTGCGAGCGCATGAAGCGCATCGTCCGCGTGAAAGAGCCGATCGCGTCGCGCGTGGAGCCGCCCATCCGCGAGACAAGGCTCGTTCGCCCGTCCATGAAGCCCTTCACCCGCGAGACAACCGCCGTTGTCCGGGAGACAACGGTCATTGTCCGCGAGACAACCGCCATCTGCCGCGCCAGGAGGCGCGTCATGGCGCCGAAGATCGCCCTTTTCGGACCGATAGTGCGCCCGGCAGAAGCGTTCGAGCCCATCGTCGACCGCCAATGGGCCTCCTCCGCGGACACAACGCGCTCCGGCGGCGCCAGTACGGGCTTCGTCGACGGGGCGATGGCCTCTGTGGACGGGCGAATGGCCTCTGTCTACGGGATGATCGCTCTTGTCTACGGGCGAATGGCCTCTGTCTACGGGCGAACGGCCTTGGTCGAGCGAGCCATGGCTCTCATCGACCACCGGATCGCGCTCGTGTGTGCGCCCGCGCCCGCGTGTGCGCCCGCGCCCGCGCCCGCGTGCGCGCCCGCGCCCGCGTGTGCGCCCGCGCCCGCCCCTTACTTCCGTCGCAATCCCGAGTTTCTCACCTGCAGCTCGAGATCCCGGAACCGCAGCGCCAGCGCCCGCACGAGCGCGCCCGTCCACCCCTCCGTCCCCAGCCCCTCCGTGATCGTCGTCTTGTCGAGCACGAGGACCACGACGGCATCGACGGCCTCGACGCTGGCGGCGCGCGGTTCGTCGAGCAAGAGCGCCATCTCGCCGAACACGTCGCCAGGGCCCATGATGGCGAGCGTCTCCTGGCCCTGGTCCACCGCCCGGTAGGCGCGGCAGCGACCGCTCACGATGAGGTAGGCGGCGTCGGGCGCGGCACCTTCGCGGATGATGAGGGCCCCCGGCTGAAAGACTCGGCGGGGCAGGTGCAGGCCGCCGCGCAAGAACGACACGATGTCCTTCTGAAGCTCGAGCACGCTCGGGTAGCGCTTGGCCGGGTCGGCTGCGGTGGCGCGCGCGATGATCTCGCGCAGCGGCTTGGGCGCGCCGACGCGCGGGGCCGCCTGCTCGATCGGGATGACCAGGCCGCGGCGCGACTTCTCGAGGATCGACTCGATATCGGGATCGTCGCCGAAGGGCGTCTTGCCGCTCACGATCTCGTAGAGCAGCGCGCCGAGGCCGAAGACGTCCGAGCGCTCGTCCATCTCGGCCGGGTTGCCGCGCGCTTGTTCCGGCGCCATGTAGCCGGGCGTCCCGACGGGGCCCGGGGCCTCCATCTGCGCCATTTTGCCCGAGGCGGGCCGCGTCTTGGTCAGGCGCGCAAGGCCCCAGTCCATCAGGTAAACCTGGCCGAAGCCGGCGACCATGATGTTGTCGGGCTTGATGTCGCGGTGGATGACGCCCCGGTAGTGCGCGTACGCGATGGCGTCGCAGACCTTGGAGAGGATCTCCAGGCCGTCGTGCACTCGGTCGCTCGACCCGAGGGGCCGCGACGCGTCGCGCATCCAGCGCCCGAACGAGATGCCCTGGACGAGCTTCATCGTGAAGTAGGGGACGCCGCCCGCGTCGACCGCGAGCTCGTGTACCGGGACGATGTTCGGGTGCTCGAGCTGCCCGGTGATCTGGCCCTCGGCGATGAAGCCGTCGCGATAAAACTCTTGCTTGGCGAGGGTCTTGTCGAGCCGCTTCAGGGCCACGTGGCGCAAGAGGTTGCGATCGGTCGCGGGGTGAATCCGGCCCATGCCGCCGCGACCGAGCTCCGCGAAGAGCCGCAGGTGCGGCGGCGTCGGGATCCCTTCGCGCCGGATCTCGGCGGGGGTGACGTCGTGCTCCCCGCCGACGGGGATGCTCTCGATGACGTAGACGGGCGCGGGCGCCTCGCCTCGCAGGGTGTCGTCGGACGCTTCACTCACGGGGCACTCCTTCGAGCATGGACTCGCTCGACCACGTTCCGAGCGTTTCGAGCGCTAAGCTCGGCTCGCTAGGCTACCAGGGCGCCGACCCCCGCCGTAAGGTAAAGACGCCCCGATGACCGAGCCCGAAACAAAGGCGCCAGGCCTCCCTACGATCGACGTCCTCGAGTACGGCGGTAAGCGCGACGGCGTGCGCCAATCGACGGGCCGCCGCCTCTTCATGCAGCTTCTCGTCGCGGACTTTGCCGAATCGGCGGGCGATGCCCCACCGCGCGTCGTCGAAGCCTGCCGGCAGGCCCGTGTTCCCGCGGTCGTCTACGCCGACGCGATGTCGCCGCGCGGCGTCGGCCTTCTGACGTGGAGCGAGGACCCGGCGCACTTCGTCCGCGCCGTCCGACCGCTCTTCGCCGGCGCGCCCCTCTCGCGGGGCGTGCTGCGCGACGGGTACGCGATGATCGGCCGGACGTACTCCACGGGCCACGAGCCGGATCTCGAGTGGACGCTCCTTCGCAGGCCCATCGAGAACGTGGCAAACGATCGCTACCCCTGGCACGTCTGGTACCCGCTGCGCCGCAACGGCGCGTTCGCGCGCCTCGAGCCGATCGAGCAGTCGCACATCCTGCGCGAGCACGCGCAGATCGGGATGGCCTATGGCGCCCAGGAGCTCGCACACGACATCCGCCTCGCGTGCCACGGCCTCGACCCCGCCGACAACGAGTTCGTCATCGGCCTGGTGGGCGCCGAGCTCCACCCGCTGTCCCACCTGGTTCAGGCGATGCGCAAGACCCGCCAGACGAGCGAATTCATCGAAAAGATGGGCCCCTTCTTCGTGGGCCACGTCGCGGGGAGAGCTTAGCGTTTGCTGTCATCCTGAGCGGAGCGAAGGACCCCACGGAGACCGCGGAAGGGCGGCGTCCATGGGGTCCCTCGCTCCGCTCGGGATGACGGCAAACGTGATGGCGCCAAGCATCACGGCCGAGCTGCAGGAGCAGTGCTACGCCGCTGCGGTCTGCGTGCGGTCGAGGATGGCGCGCAGGCGGGAGCGGGCGCGGTGGAGGCGCGAGCGGACGGCGCTCTCCGTCGTGGACAGGCGGAGCGCGATCTCGTGGAGGCCGAGATCCTGGTGGTAGTGGAGGGCCACGACGTCGCGGTACCCCTCGGGCAGCTCTTCGAGGGCCTGGCGGACGCGCGCGTCGCGTTCGTTGGCGGCGGCGCTCGCGTCGGCCGGTTGCTCGGCGGCGGCTGCGTCGTTGGCGGCGGGCAGACCGCCCAGGTCTTCGAGGTCGAGGCCCTCGACGAGGCGCGCGCGGTGACGCCGCTGCGATCGCATCATCATGAGGGCCTCGTTCGCCGTGACCCGAAAGAGCCACGTCGAAAAGCTGGAGTCGCCGCGAAAGGACCCGACGCGCCGGACGATCTGCATCAGGGTGGCCTGGACGAGATCCCGCCGGTCTTCGTCCGACAGCGGATAGCGCAGCAGCTGTTTCTCGATGACCGGCGTCAGCCGGGTGACGAGCGCGCGAAGGGCGTTCGAGTCACCTTGAGATGCGAGCTCGAGCGTGGATGGGTCGATTGAGAAGGCCATGGTTTGGCGGAGTGCGATTGCGATCGCCGTGCCGCGTGTCGGGCTCATGAAATCGTTCACGAATCACGCTCGGGCGGCTGTTGGATCCGCGACAGGTGCAAGGACCAGTGGCACGCGTCTTCCGGCGTGCGCGCGTTTCGCCCCCGCCGTCGTGAGCGCCGTCGTGAGCGGTCACCCGAAAGTGCGCCGCTCGTCGCCCAACCGCCTCACGCGGCTGCGCCGCGATTCCGGGGCGCGCGATTGACCGCGGGGCCGCGATATGCTGACAGTCCCTTCGTTTTGCCCATGTCCTTGCAGACGCCGTCCCCGTCGCTCGAGCACCCCCTGCCCGCAGGGATGCGCGACTTGCTCCCGGAGGAGGCCGCCGCCCGGCGCGACCTCTCGCGGACCATGCTCGACCGCTTTGCCCTGCACGGCTTCGTCCTGGTGACGCCGCCCGTCTTCGAGTTCGCCGATGTCCTCGAGCGCGGCCTCGGCACGCTGGACCCGGCCGACGTGCTGCGCTTCGTCGAGCCCGAGTCCGGCGAGGTCGCCGCCCTGCGCCCGGACATGACGCCCCAGATCGCCCGCATGGTCGCGACGCGGTTGCGGGACCGGCCGCTGCCGTGCCGCCTTGGCTACGAGGGGACCGTGATGCGCCGCCTCAGCGGACGGGCGCGCAAGCAGCGCCAGATCCCGCAAGTGGGGGTCGAGCTCGTCGGGGTGGCCGGCCCGGAAGGAGACCTCGAGCTCATTGGCCTGATGGTGGACGCCCTGCGGGCCGCGGGCCTCGAGGAGTTCACCATCGACCTCGGTGACGCCGGCGTCGTGCGCGCCCTGCTCGCCGAGACGCCGAGCCCGGAGCACCGGGGCGCGTTGACGAAAGCCGTGGCCCGCAAGGACGACGCGGAGATCGCGGAGGCCGGCGCCGCCGCGGGCGCGCCCTACGTCGATGCTCTGCGGGCGCTGCCGCGACTGAGCGGCGGACGAGAGGCCCTCGTCGAAGGCGTCGCGTTCCTCGCGCGGACGCCTGCAAGCGCGGCCGCCTCGCGGCTCCTGGCGCTCTTCGACGCCGCCTCTGCGGCGGGCCTCGGCCCTCACCTTTCGGCGGATCTCGGTGAAGTGCGAGGCTTCTCGTACTACACGGGCACGGTGTTCCACGCCTACGCGCCCGGCACGGGCGACGCGCTCGCTTCCGGCGGACGCTACGACGAGCTGCTTGCGCGCTTCGGCCTCGACGCGCAGGCTGCGGGGTTCGCCGTCGACCTCGATCGCGCGCGCGAGGCGCTGCAGGCCGCGCACGTCGGGCGCGAGCGTGCGGCCCGCGTCGTCGTCGTCGGCGGCCCTCGCGACCCCCGCCTGGCGGCCTTCCGCCGGGGCGGGACGGCGGCCGTCGCCATCGGCGATCGCGCCGCGGCGTTGAAGTGGGCGCGGTCCTGGGGGTTCTCCCACGTGCTCGACGGCTCGAGCTGGGTGGATCCGCAGACGGGAGCACCGGCGGCGCCGCCCGCCGCGGGCGATACAACGACGCGAGGGGGAACTACAGGAGAGCGAGGACACTCATGACCGCGGTCGTCGTGGTCGGCGCCCAATGGGGTGACGAAGGCAAAGGCAAGATCGTCGACATCTTCACCGAGTACGCCGACATGGTCGTGCGCTACGGCGGTGGGCCGAACGCCGGTCATACGCTCGTCGTCGGCAACGACAAGCTCGTCGTGCGCTTGATCCCGAGCGGCATCCTGCGCGAGCAGACGACGTGCGTGCTGGCGCAAGGCATGGCGATCGATCCGTTCAGCCTCGTCGGCGAGCTCGACGAGCTGGCCAAGCGTGGGCTCATCCGGAAGAAGGGCTCCCTCGTCGTGAGCGATCGCGCCCACGCGATCTTGCCCTACCACGTCGTCGTCGACGGCCTGAGGGAGCAGACGGCGAGCGCGCTCGGCACGACCAAGCGCGGCGTCGGCCCCTGCTACGAGGACAAGGTCGCCCGGCGCGGGATTCCGCTGGGGGCCTTGCGCGACCTCGGCAAGACCGAGGAGCTCGTGCGACGCGCCCTCGCCGCGTGGGAGCCCACCATCCGGGCGCTCGGCGGGGAGACCCCCACTCTGTCGGCGGTGATGGCCAAGCTGGCTGAGGTCGCGCCGCGAATCGTGCCGCTCCTGGCCGAGACGTCGCATCTGGTCGAACGCGCGGTCCGCGACGGCAAGCGCGTCTTGTTCGAGGGCGCGCAAGGCACGTTGCTCGACATCGACCACGGCACCTATCCGTTCGTGACGTCGTCGCACGCGACCGCGGGGGGCGCGTGCACGGGCAGCGGCGTCGGGCCGTCGCGGATCGACTTCGTCGTGGGCCTCGTGAAGGCCTACTGCACCCGCGTCGGCGGCGGACCGTTCCCGACAGAGCTCTCGGACTCCATCGGCGAGGGTCTGCGCGCGCGCGGCGACGAGTACGGCTCGGTGACGGGCCGGCCGCGCAGGACGGGATGGCTCGACCTTCCGGCGCTGCGGTACGCCGTGCGCGTCAACGGGCTGGATGGCCTCGCGCTCACCAAGCTCGATGTCTTGACGGGCCTGGCCGAGATCAAGATCTGCACGTCGTACCGCACCCCGTCGGGGACGACGTCCGAGTTTCCCATCGACGACGTCGAGCACGCCGTCCCCGTGTACGAATCGCTGCCGGGGTGGCAGGCCGACCTGGCGCCCGCGCGCGCGATGACCGCCCTGCCGGAGGCCGCGCGCCGCTACGTCGACCGCATCGAGCGAGACTCCGGGTGTCCGGTCGTGCTCGTGAGCGTGGGCTCGCGTCGCGACGAGACGATCGCGCTCGCCGATCCGTTTACGGTGCGGGCGGCGCGTCCGGGCGCCGTGCTCTCGCGGACGTGAGGCGCGTGCGCCGCGGTGAACTCGAGCACCGCGCGCGCGCAGCCTGCCGGATCGTCGTACATCGGGACGTGCCCCGCGTCGTCGAGCTCGAGCCATTCGGCGCCGGGAAGCAGGCGGCGCCACCGCTCCGAGTAGCCGCGCATGGGCAGGAGCGCGTCCTTCGTGCCCCAAACGATGCGGACCGGGCAGGGCAGGGGATCGAGCGGCAGGGGCGGGGGCTCGCGGGGCATCGCGTCGACGACGCCGTCGTAGGCCGCGCAGTTGCCGGGCGCCCGGATGAGGAGCGTCGCGTGCTCGTGCGACAGGCGATCCGGGTGGGCGACGATCTCGCGGATCCCGAAGCGTCGCACGCGCCTGGAGGCGGCGATGAGCGGCGCGAACGGTCCGCCGACGTGGAGCAGCTTGCGCTTTCGCTTGAAGAGGCCGTGAAGACGCGTCTCCTCGGCGCTCCCCGATTCCCAGCCGCCGCCCGGCGAGAACGCCACGACGGAGAGGGCACGCCCGCGGCGCGCAAGCTCGAGGGCCAGCCATCCCCCCAGCGAGTTGCCCACGAGGTGGGCCCGCTCGATCCCGGCGGCGTCCATCTCGGCGGCCGCGAGGGCGACGGACGACGCGATGCTCGGGCGAAAATTCTCGGGGAGCGGCGCTCCACCGAAATGCCCGTGGTACGTGCCGGCGAAGACGCGGTGGCGACGCACGAGGTCGGGCAGGATCGGGTCCCAGGCCTTTGCGCAGAGCGCGAAGGGGTGCAAAAGGACCATAGGGTCACCCGTCCCACCAAGAGGCCGGATGGCAGACGCACGATGCGAGGGTCGACGCATGGATCGTACAAAGTTATCACGGACTTTTACCGTCCGTACGGTTCGCGGCGCCACCGTGTGATTGCCCAATGATTCCGCTAGCGCTGGTCACCCTTACGCTCGCTACGTTCGCTTCGGCAGGCGTCTGGTCGAGCGGGCGGCCGCCCGAGTGCACGCTGCCCGGCCAGCGCGCCGAGTCCGGCGTGTCCAACGTGTGGGAGCGGGCGAAGGCGCCGGAGCTACGGCACTATTGCGATCTCGTGGCAGGGGCGACGTCGAAGCTCGCGGGCAATACGGCGATGGCCGCCCTGGCGCTCACGCTTGCGCGCGAGGCGGAGACCACCTTGCCGGGCCACGCGGCACCGAAGATCCTCGAAGGCCGGGCGCTCGCCGCGCTGGGACAGAAGGAAGCCTCGCTCGAGGCCCTTCGCGCCGGCAAGGCCCGTGACCCCGGGGTGCTCGACGATCCGACCACCCTGCTCGCCTGGGCCCGTGCCGTCGCGACGGCGGGCCGCCCGGCCGAGGCCATGGACGCGTACAGGGCCCTTTTGCCGCGGGGGTCGTCGCTGCCGTCGCCCGACCGGACGTCGGCGGCGACCGAGGCCGGTCTCGTGGCGCTCGCGCTCGGCCCGCCCGCCCTCGACGATGCCATCAGCGCGCTCCGCGAAGTCGTGCGGCAGGGGCGAGACGATGCGCAGGACGTGGCGATCCTGGCCCTCGCCCTCGCGCTCGACCGGAGAGGCGACGCGGACGAGGCGCGCACGGTGCTGACGCGCGGTCGGGGAGACCCGCGCAACGTGTTCGAGGGAGCGCGCGGCAAGGAGTTCGTCTCGATCGCCCCCTGGGAGGTGCCCGCCATCGTGGCGTTCGCGCTCGAGGGGAGCGACCCGGCCGGGGCACGCGACGCGTGGGAGCAGTACCTCGAAGGGTCTCCTTCGGGGCCATGGGCCGTGCAGGCCCGCGCGCACCTCGCCGCGCTCGCGGCCAAGCGGCCGGCGGCGTCGTCGCGTGCCAAGGTGCTCTGATGCGTGCGTCGGCCCGATCGATCGTGCTGGCGGCGGTCGTGGCGTCGCTCTCGACCACGGGGCTCTGCGGGCGCGCGCGCGCCGAGACGCCGCCGTCCCTCTGGGACATCGCGCAGGATCCCGTGGAGCGCGCGCGGTGGGCTTTGCACGTCCGGGTCCAGCGGTTGATGCACGCACCCGGCGGCGAGAGCTCGCTTCCCCTCGACGAGGAGCTCCGGCTGGAGGCCGCGCGCGCGATGCTCGAAGAAGCCGACGCCGAGCACAGCCCGGACGTGCGCCTGCAGTTCGATCTCGGGATCGTGTACTCGCGCCTCGCGACCGCGCAGCGGCGCAACGATTACGAGCGGCGTGTCATCGAGGTGCTGGTGCCGGCCCTCGCCGCGGCGCCGAGCGACCCGGCCTCCATCGGCGCGCTCGAGGCGCTCGTCTATGCGTACGCGAAGCTCGATCGGCCGCGCGAAGAGCTCGAGGCGTGGCGCCGCTACATCCCGCAGCTCACCGACGATCGCGTCCGCGCCATGGCCATGATGAACATGGGCGAGGCGGAGATGCGGCTCGGCACGATCGACGACGCGCTCGCGACGTTTCGCGAAGTCCTGCGGCTCTGCGGCGAGCTGCCCAACGGCCTTGGCGTCATGTCGACGTACGTGCTCACGCTCTGGGACCTCGGCGTCGCGCTCGACCGATCGGGCGATCCGCGCGGCGCGCTCGACGCGGCGGCCAAGGCCTCGCGCGTGGCGATCGGCGGCAAGACCGGCGCCTATCTCATCGCCGAGGACCCCGACGTCTTCTTCGTCCCCGAGTGGGAGCGCGACTGGTACCTCGCGCTCGGGGCGGCCGCGGAGGCGCGCGACGCCGACGACCCGCGGGCCGCCGCGGCGTTGTGGGGCGCCGCCGAGCGGCTCTGGGCGCACTACGTCGAGCTCTCGGCGGCGGCGGCGGCGAAGTCCGCACGCGAAGCGGGAGAGCCCTGGCTCGTCATCGCGCGCATCCGGCGCGACCACGCCCACGCGCAGCGCGTGACCGCGGAGGCGCGCGCGGCCAAGCTTCCGCGACGGCCCGCGCCGCGGAACCCGTGGACGGGGCCGTGGACCGACTGACCCCGCGCGAGGCGAGGGTCAAGGCGGCCCTCGACGCGGTGCGCGCGGACTGCGACGTGGCCGCGAGGCGGGACGCAGACCCGGTCGGATTCGTTCATCGCTACGACGACCCACTCGACAGAGAGCTCGTGGCGCTCGCGGCCTCGTGCATCGCCTTCGGCAACGTCAAGACGATCCGCGCCAAGCTCGGCGAGCTGCTCGAGCGCATCGGTCCGCGCCCGGCGCATGCGGCCGACGACGTGCCGTCGCTGCGGCGCCGCCTCTCGGGGTGGAAGAGCCGAGTCTTTCGGGGGCAGGACGTCGCGCGCCTGCTCGCCGGAGCCCGGGCCGTCCAAAGGGGCCACGGTTCGCTCGGGGCGTACTTCGAAGCGGAGCTCGCGCGGCGGGGACCGGGCCCGCAAGGTTTGCGCGAAGCGCTCGGCGCCCTCTGCGACGCCATCCGCGCGGGGGGCGGCTTGCGCAGGGGAGGCGTCCGACGAGGCCCGTCGCACCTTCTGCCCGACCCGCGCGGGGCGAGCGGGTGCAAGCGCCTTCTGCTCTTTCTGCGATGGATGGCGCGGCCCGCCGACGGGATCGACCTCGGAATGTGGAACGTGGATCGATCGAGGCTTCTCGTCCCCGTCGACGTCCACATCCACCGCCTCGCGCGAAACCTGGGGCTGACGCGCCGAGCCGCGACGTCGTGGCAGACGACGGAAGAGATTTCGCATGCCCTGGCGCGCCTCGACGCGGCCGATCCCACCCGGTACGACTTCTCGCTCTGTCACATGGGCATGGTCCGGCGCTGCCCGTCGAAGCGCGCGCCCGCGCAGTGCGAAGGGTGTGGAGTGAAGCCCGTCTGCATCCACTGGGAGACCTGAGGTCGCTCCCCTCGACCACGACTGCGCCTGGCGGAGATAAATCGGCGAGCCCACCGGGAGCAGTGCTATTTGTGGAATTGGTCTCTGAGTTCATGGCTGATCGGTCTCCCCGCTCGTTCGAGCTCGACGCCGTCCGCACGGACGGGTGGTTCGAGCGCATCGGAGAGGGGATCGGGTCGTTCCAGGCCCTTTGCGAGATCATCGGCGAGCGCTTCTTCGCGTTCTCGATCATCGTCGGCGCGCGCATCACGGCCCTGACGGTCGACCGCCGCAACCCGGACTTGTCGCTCGTCGACTTCGTCGTCGGCGCCCGCGACAACGACGAGACGCTCGAGCCGCAGCAGCTCACCCTCGCCGACTTCCGACGGCGCCTTGTCGGCGCGCTGCTCGTCGAGGACGACAAGCCCGCCCCGGAGCCCACGCGCGACACCGAGGTCGAGGCCATCCAGCTCTTCATCGGCGTGCGCTACCTCTTGCTCGCGCCGCTCTATGGCTATTCGCTCCGCAAGCTGCTCGTCGGAGGGCGCGGGCCGCAGGGCGACGCGCCGGAGGTCGTCGTCCTGCACGACGGCGTCGAGGAGACCCACGATCTCGACGCCTTCCGCTTCCGGATGCGGGCGATCGTGCGCGAGGAGCTCGAGCGCGCGGCGACGGGCGCCCGCAACGCCATCGACCTCTCGAAGGTCACCGAGGCCGAGACGGCCGCCCTGCGCGGCGAGTGGTCGAAGGTGGTGCAGTTGCTCGGCGGCTGGCCGGCTCCGCTCGCAATCTTCTTGCGCACGCCAGAGGGCCAGCTCCTGACGGCCGACGCCCGTGGGCTCATCGCCAAGGGCCTCGGCCTTCTCGGCAGCGCATGCGTCCACATGGGCGAGGTCGAACAGGCCGAGGAGGTCTTCCGGATCGGCATCCAATACGCGCAGGAGGGCACCGCGGCGGCGGAGCTCTTCCGGCGCCTGGGCGAGGCGTTGCTCCAGTCGGATCGGGCCGGCGAGGCCATCGGTCCGCTGAGGCGCTCGCTGGCCTTCGGGGGCACGGTGATCGATGTCATGCCGCCGCTCGCTCGCGCGTTCATGAAACGAAAGAAATGGGTGGCGGCCTACGCCTGCCTTCGCGAGGCCCTCGAGGCGGGCGTCAGCGAGCGCGAGATCTCCGAGGAGCTTCGCGCGACGGAGACCGCGCTCGGAGTCCCGCTAACCGCCTGGAAAGCCCGCCGCGTCCGCGCCGGCGCCGCCCGTTAGGCTTTCACAGCCCAAATCCGGTCGTGGGGGGGGGGGGGGGGGGGGGGCCCCCCCCCCCCCCCCCCCCCCCGGGGGAAAGGGGGGGCGGCCCCCCCACCCAAAAAAAACCCAAATTAAGCGCCCGAGCCCCACAGGCA
>Ga0302326_10025659_pt1 | contig 11941 bp, 14 predicted proteins | sample Palsa_T0_3_FD_202264 | JGI IMG/M metagenome (GOLD analysis project Ga0302326, IMG submission 202264) | Peat permafrost microbial communities from Stordalen Mire near Abisko, Sweden - Palsa_T0_3 | ecosystem: Environmental > Terrestrial > Soil > Palsa > Peat permafrost | place: Sweden: Abisko... | reverse complement strand
GTACCGAGCACGCGCCCGCGGTTCGATGTGCCGGACACGAACAGCATCGAGTACGCCGTCTCATCCTTCGAAACCGTGAAGCGGAACTGCGCCGGCTGCCCTGGCTTCGCGGTCTGCTGGCTCGGGGACACCGCCGAACCGCTCGACGGCTTCGCGTCGAGCGGGATCTTCACGTCCTTACCATCCCTGACGCTGGCCACTGACACCTGGATCGTCTTCGTCGAGCCGCCGGCGACGTGTTCCAGCGACGACGGATCGAACTTCGCGGTCAGGCACGCGGCGTAGTCGTACCAGTTCTTCTGAGCAGGCGGGAACGCGCCGTCGGCGAGCAGCACCGTCCCCAGCTCTGCCACTGCCCCGATGCCCTGCGCCGTCTGCCCGACGAGATTGCCCTGCGCATCGACCGAGCCGCCGATGTCGGTGCCGCGATAGTTGATCAACCCGATGTGGCCCGAGCCGCCCGCCAGGAAAGAGTCCAGCAGCTTCGGATTCCCTGACTCTCCGAGCGTCAGGCCGACCAGCACGATGTGCAAGCTACCGAGATCATTGAGCTTGTATACCGGGATGACGCCGACCGCCGTCACGCCGCCCTTGGCACTTCCGCTTGCGTGCACGTCGGCGTCATAGTCCTTCAGCTTTCCGTCCTGCCCCACGTGGCCCGTCAACCGCGCCGTCACCTGGGCCGTGGCGTCGAGCACGCCACTCACCCCGAGGGGACCGCTCAGCACAGCGTGGAACGTCAACGACCCGGCCGTGTTCCCGATCGAGTTGCCGCTGTCATTCGGACACTGGTCGACAAACGATGTGAACTGCGCCGTGCCGGAGAGGGTCAGCGAGAACGCCCCTTTGGTTATCGTCGTCGGGGGCACCGTCAGTTTCGCGCCACCTCCGGCCTCTCCTGAGGGCGCAGGAATCTCCTCGATGGAGTACGGCGGAAGCGAGGAGTCGCGTGCGAGCACCAGCCCCTCCTCCCGGTTCGCACCGGCAATCGTGGTCGCCAGCATCGAGTCAAGGGTCGGCTCGCCCAGCGCAAGCGCGCCGTCCAGGGATTCGCCGTTCGATCCCGCTTGCGCCAGAGCTGCGCTTGCAGATCCGACCGCGACCGATTCCGTCCCTTCGGAAAGCGCCGGCCCGTTGAGCTTCCCGCTGATCCGCGGCAACCGCCAGCACGCACTCCGGCCCGCGACGCTCACCACACTCGAGCCCCGCGGGCAGCGCTTGGCCTTCAGCGAGCGAGCGACACCGGCGCTGACGACGAACATCAGGCACACGAACGCGCACCCCAATGTGACTCTCACTCGGTTCCGCACGGCATGCCCCTTGCTTGACGCTCCGGGCAGTCGGCCCGCTCCCGGCTCGGCGCGACGCTACCGTCTCACCACGACCATGTCCAATAAGAGCTGGTACCGGCGATATAAGGCTCGCGCATAGGCGCCGCCGCTCACACCGCGGCGGGGACGATCTTGGGGTTGACCGCGAGCGTGATCGTCGCGATCAGGCCCTTGCTCAGACGCCCGCCGCCGTGGGTTATCTTGAGCTGGGCGTCCGGGCCGTGCTGCTGGGTCCAGACTCGATCCTCGGCGTGCGTGACGACCGCCGCGGTGTCACCCCTGTAGGCGCTGAGTTGGTAGACCTCGGTGTTCACCGCGTCCGGGGGGAACAGCTGGCCGATGTGAGACACGTGCCCGCCGACGAGCGTCCTGCCGTCGACGCCACTGTTGATGTGCACCTTCGCGTGGATGTGGGTGGTGCGCCCCGCGTAGTGGCCGGGGTAGATCGTCTTGAAGGTCGCCAGGCCGTGCTTGTCGGTGATCTGCACGCCGCGCAGGTAGGTCTGGCCGAGGCTGTTCTCCGAGGACTCGTCCGAGTAGACGCCGAGCGCGTCGCACTGCCACACGTCGACGGCGGCTCCCTTGACCACCTTGCACGTCAGCGAGTCGATCACCGTGACCTTCAGCTCGAGCGGGAGTCCCGCGGCGCCGGAGACGATGTCCTCACGGATCTTGTCGTAGGAGACGTAGAACGGGCCGACCTCCTGCTCGGGCGTAAGCACGCACGCTCGCGCGGCGGTGAGGACCGGTGCTGCGATCGCCGCGGAGACGATGCGCTGGGTCGCGCCGGCGGCCAACAGCCCGGCGCCCGTCCCGCCGATCAGCGTCAGGCTCCGACGCCGCGTGATCAGAAGCTGCTGTCCTTGCACGGTCATGACTCCTCCATCGCTCGTTCACTGGCGCGATGCTACGAAGCGCGGCTAAGACGAACGTCGGAGGCTCGCGACAAACATGATCGCGTGTCGGTGGGGCGCTCGTCAGCGTGCGCCGGGCGATAGTGATCGCGCGCCACGCGAACCAGCGCGCGCACGGCTTGTCGGCAGTCATCCCTGTGCCGCGCCACCGCGATCTTCACAGGTTCGACGTCGAGGAGCGGGACGGTGACGATCCCCGGTCGGGTGAAAGCCGCTGCGAGGCTCGCCGGGCCGATGCGGATCGCGCGTCCTGAGAGGAGCAGCCAGATCGTCTCGTCGATCGAGCGCGGCACGAGGTCGACTCGGCGCGCGGGCTCCCAGCGGCGAGCCGGCAGTTGGAGAAAGTCGGCGATCTCGGTCGGAAAGCCCGGCGCGACGCCGGGGATCCGCTCGTCCTCGATCTGCTCGAAGCGGAGCTCGGCCTGGCCGGCGAGGGGATGACCTGCCGCCAGGCACACGACCAGCGGCTCCTCGGCCACCTCCTCGAGCACGACGTCGCGCTCCTCGAAAGCGGCCCAGACGAAGGCAACGTCGACCTGTCGGCGGCTCACCGCCTCAATCTGGCCACCGAAGTCAAACTGCCTGATTTCGACGTCGATGCTCGGCTGGGCCCGCTCGTAGGCAGCCAGGATCTCCGTCGCGTTAGTCGTCAAAAGTGGCCCGAATCCGACCAACAGCTGGTTGCGCTGCTCGCGGGCGTGTGCCCGCGCCGTCTGGAACGCCTCGTCGGTGCTGCTGATCGCCGCGCGGGCTTTAGGCAGGAGCTCCTCGCCCGCTCGCGTCAGCGTCACCCCGCGCGGGTGGCGCTCGAACAGAGCCACGCCGAGCTCGCGTTCCAGGTGGCAGATCGTCTGCGAAACCGCCGGCTGGGCCACGTGGAGTGCGCCCGCTGCCGCGATCATCTGACCGTGGTCGGCGACGGCGACGAAGTAGCGCAGATGTCTGAGCTCGAGCCCCACTCTAGGTCCCTGTGACGGCCGCGATCCGCGGTATGCGTGGCTGCGACCGACGGCGAGTCTAGCCTAAAGAGCAGCTAAAGGTGAGCGATATGCGTGCTGCTTATACCACGCGTGTCAGCGCCTATTTGACACCGTCCACGGCAAGCGAAAGCATCCTCACAGGGCAAAAAGCGCGGGGAGAAGGTGGTGCGATGCGGTCGTTGGGCTTGGCCAAGGTGGCGGTGCTGGTTGCAGGCATCGGTGCGCTCGCGGCTGCGCCGGCGCTCGCCGACACCTTCACGCTGAACGTGTCGCTGGCGTCGTCGGGCACGGTCAACCAGCCGATCGTGATCACGGCGACGGGAAACGACCCGACCGACGGCGGTGCGCTGTACCTGGAGATCGACGCGATCCCCACCACGCTCACGACGACCTGTCCGACCGGCTATCTCAACGGATCTCAGCTGGCCGCCGCTACCTCCAGTGGCCAGCTCGTCGCGTTCGACCAGCGCGAGGACTTCGATGCATCCGGGAACTTCTCCAACGTAAACGCCTTCACGCCTAACGCGACGGGGCAGTACCTGCTCTGCAGCTACACCGACGACGGCGCGGGCGACACGCTCGCGACTTCCACGATGACCACGAGCATCACTGCGGCGACCGCGCCTGTCACGCCTCCGACCCCGCCTGTCACGCCCCAGGCAAGCAAGCCGGTCGACACGACAAAGCCGCGCGTGACCCGCTCGGGCAACACGCTGAGCTGCAGCGTCGGCCGCTGGGCGAACGCGCCTCAGAAGTACTCATACCGGTGGCTCGTTGCCCGCAAGGTCAAGTCCGGGGCGCACGGGCGAACGCTCGGGTCCGCGCACAAGCTGCGCGGCCGCAACGTGCAGTGCAGCGTCACCGCATCAAACTCCGCCGGTTCCACAACCGCAACGAGCACCGCGTTCAAGGTCCACTGAGCCGCTCGAGCAGCCATTCCGCGCACGCGAGCGTTCGCGCATCGCTGGACGGGGCGCCGATCAGCTGTAGCCCGGCCGGGAGGCGCTCCGCCGTCCACGCCAGCGGGACCGAGACCGACGGGGCGCCGATCACCGTCTCGACCCGGCAGAACAGCGGGTCGCCGGTGAAGTACAGACCGATCGGTGGCACGCCGCTGGCGCTCGGGGTCAGCACGCCGTCGAAGCCGTCGAGCAGCGCCGCCAGCTGCGGACCGAGTTCGGCCGCCGCGCGCTTGGCGTCGGTGTAGCGCGCCGCCGGCATCGCCGCGCCGTCGCGCAGGGCAGTCCGTATCTCGTCGCTCAGCAGCTCGGGCGAGTCCGCCAGCTCTGGCGCGAGGTTCGACGCCGACTCGACCCACTGGATCGTCGTCTGAGCCGCGACGAGCTCGGTGAACCCCGCCGCCGCCTCGATCTCCTCGACGTGCGCGCCGGCGTCGGCGGCGGTGATCGCGACTCCCTCGATCGCCGCCTGCGCGGCCGGCTCGACCCGCGGCCAGTTGGGTGTCCGCATCAGCGCGAGCCGCGGCGCGTCGCGCACGGGGTCGGGCGGTGCTCCGAACGCCGGGTCCCCTGGGGCGAGCGCGCTCGCGGCGAGCCGCAGATCGGCGATGCTGCGGGCGAACAGTCCGACCGTGTCGAGCGAATGGGCCAGCAGCTTGACGCCGTCACGCGGGAACGTTCCGAACGTCGGCTTGTAGCCGATCACGCCGCAATACGACGCCGGCCGGTTGATCGAGCCCGCCGTCTGGGTGCCGGTCGCGATCGGCACTGTCCCCGCGGCGACGGCCGCGGCGGATCCGCTCGAGGACCCGCCGGGTGTGCGCGCGCGGTCGATCGGGCTGAGCGTGTCGGTGGCGAACATCCAGGCGAACTCCGAGAGCTTCGTCTTCCCGGCGATCAAGGCTCCCGCCGCACGGAGCAGGCCCACTGCGCCGGCGTCACGGTCGGGTCGGTGCCCGGCGTAGATCGGCGAGCCATACCCGGTTGGGTAGTCGACGGTGTCGAAGTTGTCCTTGACGCCGACCGGCAGGCCGAACAAAGGCAGGCCGGCCCGCTCGGACTCCCCGAGCCCGTCGAGCGCCGCCGCGCGCTCGAGCAGGACGCTGCGGTCGATCGCCGCCCAGGCCCGGAGCTCGTCCTCGCCGGTGGCCGTGAGGAATGCCTCGGCGACCGCGACGCACGTGATCTCGCCCGCCCGCAGGCGGTCCCGCAACGCGACTGCGCCGTCCGTTGCCATCGTGGCAGCGTATGGTGTTCTGCAGATGCCCGTCAATCACGTTCCGCCTCGCATGACCAGCGCCCCGACGGCCGACGCGGATCTGATCGTGCGAGAGCTGCAGTCGATCCTCGGCAGCGACGGCGTCCTGCCGGGGAGCACCGCCGCATACCTCACGGACGCGACCGAGAGTCGCAAGCTACGCGGCCGAGCGGACGCGGTCGCGCTTCCGAGCTATGCCGACGACGTGGCGCGTGTGGTGCGCTGGTGCTACGAGCACGACGTCCCGATCGTTCCCCGCGGCGGCGGCACGGGCTTCGCCGGGGGCGCGGTCCCGCTCGACGGGGGCGTGGTGATCGCGCTCGAGCGGCTGCACGCGGTCGATCGCTTCGACCCCGAGCTGTGGCGAATCCGTCTGGACGCTGGCGTCAAGACCGCGGACCTGCGTCGCCGCGTACGCGAGAGCGGGCTCTGCTTCCCACCCGACCCGGGCGCGGCCGAGCAATCACAGCTCGGCGGCAACATCGCCACCAACGCGGGCGGGCCGCACACCTTCAAGTACGGCGCCACCGGAGCCTGGGTCACGGGCCTGCAGGCGGTGGTCGCGCCGGGCGAGCTGATCGAGGTCGGCGGGCCGTTCCGCAAGGACGTCGCCGGGTACGACCTGAAGTCCCTGCTGATCGGGTCCGAGGGGACGCTTGGGATCGTCACCGGGGCGTGGTTGCGCCTGATCCCCGCGCCCGAGGCGACGCTGCCGGTGGCGGCCTGCTACGCAAGCGCCCGGGAGGGTTGCGACGCGATCGAAGGCGTGCTCTCCCACGGGCTCGCGGTCGCCGCGCTCGAGTATCTCGACTCCGGCGCGCTGGCGGCGACGCGGGGCGCGTTCCCGGTGCCGCTGCCCGCGGGCGCCCGTTTCATGGTGATCGCCGAGGCGGACGGCTTAGAGCAAGAGGCGGCCTGGCTGCACGAGGAGCTGGTCGACGTGCTCGGCAACGGCGCCCTGTCGATCCACGCGCCGAGCGAAGCACGCGCGATCGCGGAGCTGTGGCGCTGGCGTGAAGGCTCCTCGCTCGGAGTCGTCGCGCAGCTGGGCGGCAAGGTCAGCGAGGACATCGTGGTCCCGCTCGACCGCCTGCTCGACTCGATCGAGGCGACGGTCGAGATCGGCCACCGCCACCGACTGCCGGCGTGCAGCTGGGGGCACGCCGGCGACGGGAACCTGCACTCGACGTTCATGATCGCGCCCGATGACGCCGACGCGCTGCGCCGGGCCGAGACCGCCGCCGGGGAGCTGTTCACGCTGGCCTGCGAGCTTGGCGGCTCGATCTCGGGCGAGCACGGGATCGGCTGGGTCAAGCGCGGCGCGCTCGAGCGCCAGTGGGCGCCCGCGGCGGTCGGCCTGCACGAGGCGATCAAGGACGTGTTCGACCCGAAGGGGCTGCTCAACCCGGGGAAGAAGCTGGCGCGCGTCCCGACGGCGCCCGGTCGGCCGCAGGAGCCGGTCTAGTGGTCCGTCTCGGGAACCACTAAACCGGCAGCGCCAGCACCCCTGCTTCGAGATCGAGCAGGAGCCGCTTGCGCTCGAGGCCGCCGCCGTAGCCGGTCAGGCTGCCGTCGGCACCGATCACGCGGTGGCAGGGGACGATCACGGCGATTGGGTTGCGTGCGTTGGCGGCTCCGACCGCGCGCGCGCCGTCCGGTCGCCCGAGCCGTGTCGCGAGCTCGCCGTAGCTCACCGTCTCGCCGTAGGGAATCTCACCGAGCGCCCGCCACACGGCGAGCTCGAACGCGCTGCCGGCCGGTTTCAGCGCGAGGTCGAAGTCGCGCCGGCGACCGCCGAAGTACTCGTCCAGCTGCGCGCGTACCCGCGCGAACGGCACGTCGCTCCGCCTCCACCCGGGGTCGACGCGAGTCGGCCTGGGCCCCTGCTGCATGTGCAGCAGCTGGAGCGCCCGGCCGTCACCGGCGAGCAGCAGCTCGCCGATCGGGCTCTCGGTGGTGCAGTACAGCATCTAGTGGTTCGTCTTGGCCAGCGGCCGGTCGGGGCTCGCGCCGTGGCCGCGCTCGTGCGCGGCGTGGGGCGCGGCTGCCTGGGCCCACAGGTGCTGCACCGCGTAGGCGCGATACGGCCGCCACTGCTCGGCGATCGTCGCGGCCGCGGCCGGGCGCCCGTCGTGTCCGAGCGCCTCGAGTCCGCGCCGGACGCCGAGGTCGGTGGGGAGGAACGCGTCGGCGTCTGCGAGCGCCCGCATCGCGACGTAGGCCACCGTCCAGGGGCCGATCCCGGGTAGCGCGAGCAGTGCTCGCTCGGTGCCGGCGCGGTCCGCGCCGGCGTCGAGCCGCACCTCGCCGCACGCCAGCGCCCGGGCAAGCCCCAGCAGCGCGCGCTGCCGAGCGGCCGGCATCGCCAGCCCGCCGGGGTCGGCGCCCGCGAGTGCCGTCGCTGTCGGGAACAGGTGCGTGACGGCACCGACGGGGCGCTCGAGCGGCGCTCCGTAGGCGCCGACGAGGCGCACCGCGAGCGTGGTCGCGGCCGCGACGGAGATCTGCTGACCGAGCACGGCGCGAAGCGCCAGCTCGTCGCCGGCCACGTGCCCGGGAACACGTCGCCCGGGGGCGGCGCGGACGAGCGGGCCGATCACCGGGTCCTCGCCGAGAGCGTCGAGCACCGGTCCCGGATCGGCGTCTAGGTCGAGCAGCGCGCGGCAGCGCCGGACCGCCGCGGCGAGGTCTCGTTCGTCATCGAGCCAGGCACTTGCGTGAACGAATCCCGGGCCGGGCCGAAGCTCGAGGACCGCCGCACCGTGCGGGAGCCGCAGGCTGCGGCGGTAGCCGCCGTCGAGCGCCTCCTCGACGCCGGCGACGGCTCGCTGCCCCAGGAACGTGAACAGCCCCGCGAGGTCGATCGGACGGCGATAGGGCAGCTGCAACCGGATCGGCATTGGACTCTGCATGATCGCTCTCGCCCACTAGAACGTGCAGGGTCGCCCGTTCGTGAGATCGATCGGTCCGGCGCGTGGCGGCGCGCCGCGAGCTCGCGGCGCGCCGGTGTCGCGCTTACCTGATCGCGTCGATGCGCGTGGCGAGCTGCTCCTTCACAGCGTCGAGCACCGGCGTGACCATCATCAGGATGTCCTCGACGGGGACCTTCTCCTTGGCCTTCTCGAGCGCCGTCCCGACCGGCCCCAAGAGCTCGGGGTCGACGCTGGTCAGCGCCATGTACGCGCCGCCCAGCACCAGCACCTTCCGCGGGGTCGGGAGGAGCAAGCCGAGGAGGCCACTGCGTCCGCGCATCTGACTGTCGGCGTTCGCAATCGCCGCCAGGGCGCGGCCGAGTTCTTTGTTGGAGTTGTTGAACATTCCTGGTACCTCCATTCGGCTTCGTGACTTCGGGTGGCCGGTGGCCGCCCGAACCAACTTCAACGGCATTCCCAACGTGCCGGCAACGCCTCCCCCGGCTAGGAAGCCCGCTGCCACCGCGCCGGTGACTGGCTCGTCCGCGGGGATGAACCCACGGCTGAGAGCCTCGATGCGCGGGAGCACCTTCTCCTGCAGCTGCTCCGATATCTGCTTGGTCACCACCTCAACGGCCAAGGCGACTCACCACCTTTCCCAGCACCAGGCCGGCCACGAGGCCAGCCAGGATGCGGGTGTTCTGATCCTGTTCCGCGTATAGCTGCATGGCTTGCTCGCGCGCCGCCGTGAGCGCCGGGACGACTGTGGACTTCAGTTCGTCGAGGTCCGCGTCGAACAGCTCGAGCACGTCACGGGCGTTCATCGCGGTACCTCCTCTGCCGCGAGATCGGTGAACTCGCAGCTGGCTGATTTAGTCGAGGACTGCCTGCATGCGCGCACGGATAAGCAATGGGCGCGCACGAATCCCTGCGTCGGCAAACTTGCTATTGGCACGGTCGGCATCCCTCTCTGTGTGGGCACGCTGAACACGCACGAGCAGCGCCGGAGCAACCTATCTCGTTGCCAAACATGATGGACCCACAGCCACCGGCTGAACAAATAAAATGTTCGCAAATAGCGGCTTTTTTTACGCATCGATTTTCGCTGTGCATCCGATGGATCGCGCTTAGCGCCGAGCGCGGCCGGCCGTCGATCGGGCGGTGCGCCTCGGCGTAGGGGGGCGTCCGTCTGCCGGGGATCGATAATGCCCTGATCACGCCTGAGTCCACATCGCGAAGCTGGCGGCACCACGCCAGTCGGGCGGTCGACTGGGCCCTGCCGGATCAGAACCCGGCGGGCGTCGTCTACGGCACGCTGATCATCGGCGCCGTACTCGCGACCGAGAGCGCTCGCCGCGAGACCCTCCTGCAGACGGTCGGGGCGGTCGGGCTCACGCTCCTGCTTTATTGGCTGGCGCATGCCTACGCCCAGACGCTCGGACAACGCCTGGACAGTCAGACTCCGCTGAGCGCAGCCGGCTTCGCACGTTCCATGGCCCATGACCGCGCGATCGTCCGCGGAGCGAGCCCCCCGATGCTCGGGCTGCTGATCGCGTCCGCGCTCGGCGCGTCACTCACGACGGCCGTCCTGGTCGCAGTCTGGACGTCGGCCGCGAGCATCGTTGCGTTCGAGCTGGTCGCCGGCATCCGCGCCGGGCTGCGCGGCACCGAGCTGATCGGACAGGTCTGCGTCGGTGCGGTGATGGGCCTCGCGATCATTGCGCTGAGAGCGGTGATGCACTGATCGCGCGGGCGTCCGCCGTCCGGGCATGGTAAGACCGATCGTTCTCCCTGATATTCGCATGTAGGTTTCCGGCTAGGAAGTCCGGTGTCCTCGCCGCCACGCCCGGGGCGCTGATAAAGTCAGCCGATGGCCGCCACGGATGCGACGCCTGGTAGCGCCCCCGGCGCCAACGTTGGAGGCGCGCGCGAACGGATTCTCACGGCTGCATATGAGCTCTTCTCCCGAGCGGGCATCCAAGCCGTCGGCGTCGACGCGATCATCGCTCGGTCGGGTGTTGCACGGCAGACCCTGTACCGCCATTTCTCCTCCAAGGAGGAGCTCGTGCTGGCGTTTCTCGAGCGCCGCGAGGATCTGTGGACGAAGGATTGGCTACAGGCGGGTGTACAGGAGCGAGCCTCCGACCCGAGGGCGCGGCTGCTGGCAATCTTCGACCTGTTCGAGGAGTGGTTTCAAAGTCCCGATTTCGAGGGTTGTTCGTTCATCAACGTGATGCTCGAGCACCCCGATCCGGCAGATGCGATTCACCGCGCGGGGGTCTCGTACCTCGCCGGCGTTCGACACTTCCTCGAGGACCTCGCCCGCCGCGCCGGCATCAACGACGCGGAGCGCTTCGCACGCGAGTGGCACATCCTGATGAAGGGCTCGATCGTCGCCGCGCTCGAGGGCGATCGGGAGGCCGCCCGGCGAGGCCAGAAGGTGGGGGGCCTGATCCTCCGCGACGAGTTGGACGCGGAGAGACAGAGGGAGAACGATCGGTCTTGGAAGGCCTGACCAGCTTGGGGCCCACGCACCACGGACGCTACGCTCCAGCCATGTGCAGAAACATCAGAACTCTCTACAACTTCGAGCCGGCGACGAGGGACGAGGAGGTGCGTGACGCGGCGCTGCAGTACGTGCGCAAGGTCAGCGGCTTCACGAAGCCCTCGCAGGCCAACGCCGCGGCTTTCGAACGCGCCGTCGACGCGATCGCGCAGGCAACGAGCATGCTGCTTGCGGATCTGGTCACCGGCGCGCCGCCGAGGGATCGCGAGACCGAGGCGGCCAAGGCGCGCGCGCGGTGGGAGCGGCGCGAGCTGACCGCGGGTCAGGCCGCCGCGACGTCGTAGGCGAGGCCCCGGCCTACTTCTTCTTCCGCTTGCGGTTCTTCGAAGACGAGCCGTACAGGAGCTTGCCTGGAAGCGAGACGGGCGAGAGCTTGCCGACGGCCGCTCCGGCGAACAGCCGCGGCTCGATTTTTGCGATCAGCGATTCGAGCTCCCGGTGCTGGCGCGTAGACAAGCTGCTCGGGCGGCCGTGTGAGGTCCGGATCAGCTCGAGCAGCCTCCGCCGCTCGTGTGCGTCGAGCTTTGCGATGTGCTCGCGCGCGAGCATCGCGACCTCGCCGAGCACGAGCAGCCTCAGGATCGGGATCCTCCGGAGCCCGGGTACGCGCTCCGCGGTCCGGCCGAGAGCGGTGGTCACGGCGGAGGGCATGCAGCTGATTCTAGATTCCGCGCCGCGGGCGGGTCGCCTGGCGGTTCGGCGCGGCCGCGCGCCGACCCCTACTCGACCCGAACCGCATCCCCACGCCGGACCTGACCGCCCTGCTCCACTTCGGCGTAGATCCCCACGTGTGCTTGGTTGTGCTGTGCGGCGGCGCGCAGGATGCCGGGATCCTTTGGCAGATCGGCCTGGGCCAGCGTGGTCATCACGCAGCGGCCGCAGTCCATGGTGATCTTGAGCCGGACCTCGTCGCCGATCACGAGCGTGTGGTCGACCCAGGTGTTCTCGAGGAAGGACCTCTCGCCCGCTGGGGTCTTGACCACGATGTTCGGCCGGAAGCGCCTGACCTCGAAGCGCCCGT
>Ga0302326_10025658_pt1 | contig 11942 bp, 9 predicted proteins | sample Palsa_T0_3_FD_202264 | JGI IMG/M metagenome (GOLD analysis project Ga0302326, IMG submission 202264) | Peat permafrost microbial communities from Stordalen Mire near Abisko, Sweden - Palsa_T0_3 | ecosystem: Environmental > Terrestrial > Soil > Palsa > Peat permafrost | place: Sweden: Abisko... | reverse complement strand
TGGCACACTTTCACTATGTGATCGTGGGTGGCATTCTGTTCGCTCTGTTCGGCGCATTTTATTACTGGTACCCGAAGATCACCGGAAGAATGATGAGCGAAACCCTGGGGAAATGGCATTTCTGGCTTTTTGTCATCGGCTTCCACATGACGTTCGATGTGATGCACTTTCCCGGCCTGCTCGGGATGCCGCGCCGCATCTACACCTACCAGCCCGACCGCGGCTGGGGCACGATGAACTTGATCATTACGATCGGAGCATTCATTCAGGGAATCGCAATCCTCGTATTTGTGTGGAATCTCATCGTCTCCTACTGGAAGGGCGCCAGGGCCGGAAACGACCCCTGGGATGCATGGACTCTCGAATGGTCCGTAAGCTCGCCACCTCCTGTATACAACTTTGCTTCCATTCCGGTCGTAGAGAGTCGCCGGCCGTTATGGGACCTGAAGCATCCAGAAGATCCGGACAGCCTCTATGAGTAGAGCGAGACAGCAATGAGCGCCGTTACGACTTCATTCCCGCGAACACCGCAAGCGTGGGTCCTTCCATATCGCGGCAAGGTTGCCATGGCCGCGCTCATCATTGCCGAGTCAGCGATCTTCACGATTTTCGTTGTCGCTTACCTGTTTTATGCTGGGAAGAGCGTCACCGGCCCGACTCCGAGCGAAGTGCTCGAGACACCAATCTTCTACACGATCTGTCTGCTCTCCAGCAGCCTCTTCATCCACTTCGCGGGAAAGTCCCTGGCACGAAACGAGCGAGGAATTTTCCTGATCTTGTGGCTGATCACGATCGCTCTGGGTGGCCTTTTTCTATACGGTACGGGCCAGGAGTGGCACCGGTTGATCTACGAACGCGGGTTGACGATTTCCACCAACCTATTTGGAACCACGTACTATTCGCTGGTGGGCCTGCACGCCTTTCACGTCACGGCGGGACTCTTCATGCTTTCTATCGTGGCTATCTTTGCGATAGCTGGTCGTGTGGGCGTGGAACAGTCTGCTCGCGTCGAAGTGCTTTCCATGTACTGGCATTTTGTGGATGCCGTGTGGGTTGTGGTATTCACCGTGGTTTACATTCTGGGGCGCTGAGGAAACGAAATGGCAACGCCGACACCCGCGGATCAGATGGATCGAAGCCCGGCTCCACGCGAGATCGAGTCACCGGCGCCGACGGCGTGGCCCTTTGTCCTGGCTTTTGGGTTCACCTTATTACTCGCGGGCCTGGTAACGAGTCTGTCGGTTAGCGTTCTCGGCGCCGTGCTCGCCCTCGCGGGTTGCGTGGGCTGGTTCGGAGAAGTCCTTCCTCGCGAGCACGAAGTAGCTCTACCGGTTATTCCGGACGATGTTCGCGCAACCACCGAGCGTCGCGTGGTCGAACGGGTTCCGGTAGCCGATCAGGCTCGAGCGTGGCTCCCCGTCCACACCTATCCCATCTCCGCGGGTGTGAAGGGCGGACTGGCGGGAAGCGTGGCCATGGCCGTTCTCGCCTGCATCTACGGAGTGTTGAAGGCGGGAAGCATCTGGTATCCCATCAATCTTCTTGCCGCAACCATCTCCGCGCAATCGCTGAACCTTGCTCCTGCACAGCTGTATTCATTTCATGCTGGCAGCTTCCTGATCGCTCTCGGTCTCCATCTCCTCGTGTCGACGCTGGTGGGCGTACTCTACGGCGCGATGCTTCCCATGTTCGCGCGGCGTCCCATCGTGCTGGGCGGGCTGATCGCCCCGGTTTTGTGGTCGGGGCTGCTGTATACCACGCTCGGCTTGCTGAATCCTTTGCTCGAGAGCCGCATTGACTGGTTCTGGTTCATGGCTTCGCAATTTGCCTTCGGCATAGTCGCTGGCATCGTCGTTCTGCAGCAGTCGCGAATGCCAACTCGCGAGAACCTGTCGTTCGCCATGCGCGCTGGAGTCGAAGCTCCCGGCATTATGCCGTCGCGAGAAAGCAGAGAGAAACGGCCGTGAATTCACTTCGATATCTGTGTGCCTCCGCGGCCCTGGGCATGACGTTGCTCTCGGGTTGCAGCTCTGCGCGCGGGCGACCCAGCAAAGGTTCGGTGACTCCAGCGCCGAATGAGGTTTTAAACTTCGGCACTCTCTACGCGGAAAATTGCTCAGCTTGCCACGGCGCTGAAGGAAAAGGAGGAGCGGCCATCGCACTGGCCGATCCGGTTTATCTGGGTATCGTGGATAACGCAGCGATGCGCAAGGCCGTCGCCAACGGTGTACCCGGGACCTCAATGCCAGCCTTCGCCCAAAGCTCTGGCGGAATGCTGACGGACAAGCAGATCGATGTCATCACCAGCGAGATCAGGTCGAACTGGGGCCGGCCGGGGATTCTGGATGGCGCCAATCCGCCCTCGTACACGGCAGAATCCTCCGGCGACAGCGAGCGGGGCGAGGCCGCATACAAGACCTACTGCGCATCTTGTCACGGTCCGGCAGGAGAAGGCGGGGCCAAGGGCAGCTCCATTACAAATAATTCCTTTCTGGCGCTGGTCAGCGATCAAGAGCTGCGCACGATCATCATCACAGGCCGTCCCGAACTGGGGGCGCCTGACTGGCGCGGAGATGCGCCCGGCAAGGCGATGACGGACCAGGAAGTCACTGACGTAGTGGCCTGGCTCGCTTCACGCCGTGTCCAAAACCCCGGGCAGCCTTATTCCGCTGCCAATAACGCGCAACACCAATAACGCAAGCACTAGGAGTCTGAAAATGTCGACCCCCAACGAGCTTAGCCGGCGCGGTTTTTTCACGAGGATGGCGATTCTGTTCAACGGATTGGTGGCAGCCGCATTGGCAGTTCCGGTCACGCGTTTTCTTCTCTCTTCGATTACGCGCGGTCGCGCGAGCGCCTACCTGTCCTGGGTTCCGCTGGGGAAGGTCAGCGAATTTCCCGAAGGCGAGACGCGACTGGCCACGTTCCAGAACCCTTACGTGATGCCCACCGACGGCAAGACGGTGGATACGGCTTGCTGGGTGCGGCGCATCGCAGGCGATCAGTTTCAGGTTTTTGCCATCAACTGCGCTCACCTCGGCTGTCCCGTGCGGTGGTTTCCACAATCCGGCCTGTTCATGTGTCCCTGCCACGGCGGAGCGTATTACCGCGACGGCTCCCGCGCGTCGGGACCGCCGGAACGCGGGCTCTTCGAATATCCCTCCAAAGTTGAGAACGGCCTGGTCACGATTCAAGCCGGTGAGCTGCCCACACCGGGTGCGAGCGAGGCTCTCGCCACCACGGAGAAACCGCCATGGGCATGATTACTAGAATCGGCGAATGGTTCGACCACCGCCTGCAGCTGGCGGCGCCGATTCGTGAAGCCGTCGAACATCCCGTGCCGCGAAACACGGCCAGTTGGTGGTACGTGTTTGGCAGCGCCGCGCTCACCGTCTTCCTGCTGCAAATCGTGACCGGAATTCTGCTCGCGCTGATCTATGTGCCCTCTGCGGCCGAAGCCTGGAGCAGCCTCCAGGCTCTCAACCACGATGTGGCTCTCGGCTGGTTTATTCGCGCCATGCACGGCTGGGGCTCAAATTTCATGGTGGCGATTGTCCTTATTCATATGGTCCAGGTTTTTTTGTTTGGGGCGTACAAGTTTCCGCGAGAGCTGACCTGGATCATCGGCGTCTTTCTATTGCTGATGACTCTGGGCATGGCCTTCAGCGGACAAGTGCTTCGCTTCGATCAGGACGCTTACTGGGGACTGGGGATCGGCGCATCCATCGCCAGCCGCGTTCCCATTGCCGGTCCCGCGATCGTGAAGTTAATGCTGGGAGGGCCGATCATCGCCGGCGCGACTCTCTCCCGCTTTTTCGCCCTGCATGTCTTCGTGATTCCCGGACTGCTGATCGGGTTCGTCTCCCTTCACGTCTTGATGGTGTTGAAATTGGGGATCAACGAATGGCCGATGCCGGGACGCGTGGTCAAACGCGCGACCTATGAACGCGAATATCACGAGCTGACGAAGAAGGATGGCGTGCCGTTCTTCCCCTATGCCGTGTGGAAAGATATGTTTTTCGCGGCGTTCATCGTGCTGGCAGTCGCCGCCTGCGCGCTGTACTTCGGTCCGTTCGGGCCGTCCGGCACGCCGGACCCAACAATTATCCAGACCGCGCCGAAGCCGGATTATTTTTTCCTGTGGCTCTATGCCCTGCTCTCGCTGCTTCCGCCTTCGCTCGAGACGCCAGTGCTTCTCATCGGGCCGGTTCTGGTACTCGCCGCCTTGCTGCTTCTTCCCTTTCTCTCCGGCGAAGGAGAAAAAAGCTGGCGGCGCAGGCCCATCGCAGTTTTGACCGTGTTGCTGTCAGCGATCACGCTCGGGACCTTTACTCGTCTCGCCCAGTTCGCCCCCTGGAGTCCACACATGAACGCCTGGAGCGGCGATCCCGTGCCCGACCGCATGTTGCGAGGCACTACTGCTCTGCAGCGGCAGGGTGCGCTTGTTTTTCAGGTCAAACAGTGCCGCAACTGCCACTCGCTCGGAGACAGTGGCGGGAAGAGAGGCCCTGCTCTCGACAGCGTTGCAGTACGCCTCACGCAGGACCAGCTCATCCGCCAGGTCATTCAGGGCGGCGGCAACATGCCAGCTTACGGAAATAACTTGAACCCGGCTGAGACCACTGCGCTCGTAGCATTTCTTGAGACGCTGCATCCGGCGGGGCAGGCTCCCGCTCGTGATGCTTCACGCGACGCGGTGCTCGGCGACGCCGGAGAGAAACGCCCCGGAGGGCAACCATAGGAAACCAAACGATGCCAGCCGTCATTCAAGTCGCGTTGGAATCGTGGGGAGCTTCGGCGTGGGTGACCCTGGCTCTCGCGATCACAGCATTGATCTACCTGCGGGGATGGCTTCGTCTTCGTTCGACATCCTTGAACGTTATTGCACTCTGGCGTGCGGCCAGTTTTTTACTCGGATTGTTCTCGATCTGGGTTGCGGTGGCCTCACCAATTACCGCATTCGACGAGCAATTGCTGACCGTCCACATGGTCCAGCATCTGCTGCTCATGACGTTCGCTCCTCCGTTAATTTGGCTGGGCGCTCCGGTCATGCCGCTTTTGCACGGCCTGCCGCGAAGAGTTGTGCAACGCGTCATCGGTCCGGTCTTCCGGTGGCCTCCGGCACAGCGGCTCGGCGGAAAGCTCGCACAGCCCGCGTTTTGCTGGCTTGCCGCCATTGCAGCGTTGGTTGGATGGCACTTTCCTCCGGCGTTTATGCTGGCCTTGCACTCGGAAGCGTGGCACGCGGTCGAGCACGCATCCTTCCTGGGGACCGGTCTTCTCTTCTGGTGGCCCGTGATTCAGCCCTGGCCGAGTGTCGCGAAGTGGCCCGGCTTGTCGATTGTCTTGTACCTGTTTCTGGCTACGTTGCCGTGCGACATCCTTTCCGGATTTCTGGTTTTTTGTGACCGCGTGGTTTACCCGGCTTATTTCTCCGCATCGCGGCCGTTCGGCCTTTCTGCTCTCGAGGATCAGCAGTGCGCAGGCGCGTTGATGTGGACCTGCGTTACGGTGGTCTATCTTGTCGCTGGGGCAATTCTCACCACGCGATTGCTCTCGCCGCAGACTTCCAGTGAGGACCTGTTCGTGCCATCACCAACGCCTGCGAATGGGACGCCGGAGGGCGTTCCACAAAGTCTAGAGGTTATCTAGCATGCCCGTTGAGATGTAAGAGTAGCAGTGCGGAACTTCCAGCTAGCCTACACTGGGACGCCCTCCGTGCCATGCGGCAGAACTGGCCCGGACACAGCCTCGCCGAGTTTCCACGTCTCGTCAGGATTGGTGGAGAGCAGCGGCCAGCCCTTCGACAGCACGAAGCGCAACCAGGCTCCCGCCATCTGCGATGTGATCACGGCGGTAATGACCAGTGTGGTGTAGAAAGCGGCGTTGATAATGCCTGCGTCGTAGGCCACGCTGGCTAAGACGATGCCGGGGCCTCCGCGTGCGTTTGTGGTAATCGCAATATTGAACACATCGAGCCCGCGAAAGCCGCCGAGCCATGCTGCCAGTCCTGCTGAAAACACCGAAATCAGCGACGAACCCACCAAAAACACCAGCAGAATCGCGAAGGAGAACTGCCGTCCGAACACCAGCCTGTAGCCGATGATTCCAAAATAAATCGGCACGAAAACGCCAAACGAGACTTTGGAGATGGCGTCGATCGGCGCGGAGAAGCGCTCACGCTGGGTCCCATACAGTCCTCCAACAATGCCGTACCCTGCCAGCAATGCGGCGAATTGCAGGTTTACCTCGAAGATCGCCGCGATGGCGCAGTACGTCATCAACACGGCCATTGCGTATCCGACTGGAGAAGCTTTATAGAGCACATTCGACCTTGCGTTGCTGAGCCGCTTCAGCAGCCCCGGCGCAATGAACAAGCCGATTAATGTATAGACCAGAGTGCCGATCACATGGGAAGAGACAGTGCTGGCGACATGCTGCTGTGCCAGTGTCGCCGACGTGGCGATCGCGGTAGCAAACGCCAGCACGACCCATAAAGCGAGGTCTTCCAGCAGCGCGTAACCGAGGATCAGGCTTACGAAGCGAGTCCTCATAATCCCAAGGTCCCAGAAGATGCGCGAAATCACAGGAATGGAGCACACTGCCGTAGCAATCGCCAGAATGAGCAGAGTCGAAGTCGACTGACCGGCTGCACCAGTCAATAAGTGCAGCGGTATCAGGCCCGCGAAACCCAACCCCAGCACCAGGGCAAAACTTGCGAGATCGGAAACGGTGAGCAACAGGAAGGTATTGCGCCGATTCTCCTTGGCCAACAGACGGCGGGTTTCGGCTCCGGAGCAGAACATCAGTAAGATCAACCCCAGCTGATAGAGGAAGCCCATGACCGTACTGGCACTGGACGAAAACGAGAAGAGCTTCGCGAAAGCCGTGGGCGCCAGCAGTTTCAGAACCCACGGACCAAGCAAAATGCCAGCCAGGATTTCCCCTACGATGCGCGGCTGCTTTAGCCGTTCCGCAAGATAGCCCAAGCCATGCACGGCAACAAGCAGTATGGCAATGGTGAGTACGAAGTGGCCGAACTCGACGACTGACATCTCTTACGCTCCAAAAAGGGGACCAATGAGATGAGTGAGGGAGAGTTTTCGTTGCTCGGACATGAGCCAGATATGCGGTGTATCCCATGCAAGCGGCGCTCGACGAACCCCTCCGGCTCCTAGAATGTCGTTACCAGGCGAAAGGTGTATTGCCGCGAAGGGCCGAGGGCGTTGCCGGAGAACAATCCTCCGAAGTCGATCACTTCAAGCGTGTTGCCGAGGTTCGCAACATCGCCCTGAAAGCGTATCGAGCGTTTTTCCCGTTGGAAGACATCGACGCCCAGCGAAGCATTCTGCGTGAAGTACGGGCTGATGCGGCCGAGATTAAAGTTGAGGTGATTAATCACCACCTGGCCGTATTCCGTGGCATATTGCTGAGCGGTTAAATCAGGTTGAAACGGTAGTCCGCTGTTGTAGTCGGCACCCACCGCGATCCACACGCGCGGAACGACCTGACAACGGACACGGCCGCGCACCGTGTTCCGCTGGTCCTGCGAGTCCGGAAAATGGCCGGTGGTCGGGTTGATCGCATCATCTCCCAGGAACAATCCGCCGGTCACCGGGAACCACGAATTACCTACGATGTAGGAGTAGCTGGCGAAGCCTGAGACTCCCTTCACTTGCAGGAGTTGCAACTTGCCTTCCGCGCCGTAGAGAATGGCGTGGTCAAATGCGATGGGAAAACTGATCCCAGTACTCAGAATTTGAGAGTCGTCGGCGTAATTGTTCACTTGACGACGGAACATATTCGCGTCGAACCGCAGCCTGCCGAAGAATGCTTTCGTGGCTCCGACTTCGTAATAGTTGCCGTGAGAAGGCTGGACCGGCAGCTGCAAAGCGGGCACGCTGGTGTCGATTGCCTCCGCGGCGGGAGAACTGGACAAAAGTATGTTTTCAAAGGATGGCGTCTGGAAGATCCGGTCAAAAGAGGCGTGAATATTCAAGCCAATGGTGGGGAAATAGCGCGAGACGGCGAGACGCGGGCTGACTGCATTCTGATTCAGCAACAATTGGTAGTGATCCCAGCGGAGGCCGGCATTGACCGTCCAATTGCCGAGGCGGATTAAATCCTGAACATAGGCCGATTGTTCAAGATCGGGGCGGCTGCCGGTGAAGGCAAAGGTTGCCGCGCCGGAATCCAATATCCCTAGATTGATAGGACATTGCGGATCGTTAGGATCTGTGCAGTCCGGTATCACATAGCTGGTGTTTTCGTGCAGAAAGATGGCATCGGATTCAACGCCCGCCTTAAATTCCTGCCTGCCATGATGAACGGAGAAGCTGCCGTTGAAATAGATTTCCTTAAAGTCGTTGTGCTGGGTAGCGATGACGGGCCAGGAGGCAGGGTTGGAATAAAAGTCAGTGGAGGTATCGCGGGACATTCCCCGCAGCACTCCGATCGAGTCGGAGGAAAAAATGTGCTGGTAGGCGATGCTCCCCATGGTTTCAAAGTTGTCGCCGGTCTGAAGCTGGCCTCCGGGAATAAAAACGCAATCGCTTGGTTCATCTTCGGCGGGAACAGGCGGGCAGCCGACCGTGTTGTCCGCGTTCGGCAGATATGCTCCGTTCTGCTGTACCAGTTCGTTGGGGATTTGATAGCGCGCGAGTTCGTGGCGGACAATCAGAGTGAGTCGGTCTTTTGGCGTGAGTTCCCGCTCGTAGCTCAGCGAGAAACTGCCGGTCGTGCCGTTGTTGGTGTAATTCTCAGGGACCACCGGGTTGAGATAGTGGCCGGTCATGTTCCCGGAGGCGCTTAGGCCAAACGTGTTCTTATTCCATGTGTATTGGTCCTGAGTATTGATCCCGGCCGTATCGTAGCTGCCGCCGAACATCGTGAGTTGGCCGTGAAATCCCGGATCTTCGTTCTTAAGAGTGTTGACTTCAATCACTCCGCCCATCTTCCGGCCAAATTCCGCGGGAATGCCGGCAGTGTAAATGTCGATGGATTCCACGTCATCGGCTTCGATCTCGGGGCCAAAGCTCGGCGAACGGTTGTCCGTGAGCGGTATGCCGTCGACGACGAATTGGGTTTGATATTCGGAGCCGCGCGGGTGCAGAACCGCATTGCCTTCATAGAGCCAGCCTGGTTCAGAGTTCACTAGATCCTGCATGGAACGGCCGGGCAGTGCGGTCATTCGGTTCTGAATCGTCTCCAAACCCATCTCATTCACCGAACCGGCGCGGTAGGGATCGATCAACGTGGTGGGCGCGCTGACGTTCAACGATTCAGAAACTGAAGCCACTTTCAGCCGAATCGTGCGATCCAAGGGAAGCGCGGAGCGTATTTCAACGGACTCGGAAACCTCAGCAAAGCCTTGCGCCTGGATCCGAATCTGGTAGATTCCGTAAGGCAGTCGCCTGGCATCCAGGTTGCCCTGATCGTCCGTAGTGAACGTATAACGATAATCGTTGGCCTCGCTGACGAGCTCAACCCTGCTCTTCAGGGCCAACCCGGAGGGATCGGTGACGGTCAAATGCAATTCCCCCGTGTTGCGTTGCGCAAACATAGGGAGAGTCCATAGAAGTGCAGCAATTATCAGTGCCTTTTTCATATTTAAATGGTCGCGAGTCGGGTTAGCTACCTGCGGGGGTGCAACGGCAGACTTTTTCGCCTCTCAAAGTAGATAATTCCCTTTCCGGCGGTTTTGTTCAGTCTTTAATTTTTAAATCCCTTCGGTTTAAGGTTTTCAGATCAATTGAACTCCTGTTCTTTCCACAGTTCTCGGTCCGTCCGGATGCAAACGATCCTTGTGCCTTGCAGGAAAAGCAGCAGGAAACCTGAACGCGGGACAAATGCCGGTGCCGATCAGTACCGACAAGTCGGCTTCTCGCCAGTGGGGGCGCTTCGAATTGCCTTATCGAGTAACACTCGAAGCTCTCGGCCATCGCGCGGTGAGACAACCACTGGTGACGCGCGTGCGTCGAGGAAATAGGATTTTGAGCGGCTGGAGGACTTGGTGATGGCAACCATTCGAGCAGGTAATTCTTCGATTGTGCTTATCGATACGTTTTTTGTCATGCCCAGAGCGGTCAGAGGATCTGATAAAACTGTTGATCGAGGCGACCGATACAGCAATGCGGCATCAACCTGGGTTTATCTCCGCCAACTTGCATCTCAGTTTGGATAAGAAATGAATCGTCAATTACGCACAATGGCGGTCGAAAGCGGACTTTGAAGAGATGCAGTCGAATCCCGCTACCGAACCCAACATGGAAAAGGGTGCCAGCATTAGGGTGGCTCCGTTCCATGTTGCTTTTAGTAGTCTCAAAAGTCGGGAACATTGGGGCTAGTTTTCGAATGCGATTTGTTCTTCGAGTTCCGACGAACCCGCCAGTGACCGGATCAGTTTGCTGACGCTTTGGGCGACGCCGAAAGACTCGGCAACCGCGGATGCATCGAGCAGTCCCAGTCCGCACGTCGCTGTGATCAGCGCGCGCTGAGCAAACTTTTGGGGATCACCAGCCAGAGACGCCGCTTTTAGCCAGCGAAGGAAGATGCTCGCCGAATCTAGCGCGTTCACTCCGGGACGTGTGGGCACGATTCCATAAGCAACCGTTCCACCCTGTTGCATGAAGTCCAGCGCATGCCAATCGGTAAAGAATGAATCAAGTCCTTCGTGGGCGTCGAACGAGATGATGTCTGGCTGCACCCGACACATGCGTTCGATGGGATGCGCTGCACAGCAATGCAGTCCGGCATAAGCTCCGCGAATGCGAGCGCCTTCCAGCGTGGCCGACAGTGCGTTGAGCCGCTGTTCTTCTGGGACTGCGTTCGCGACTGAAGCATCCAAGCACAGAGCTGGTTCATCCACAAACAGCAGCACTGGCAGGCCCGCTGACTTCAAGCGATCAATCTGCCAGCCGATAATCTGCGAGATATGAAATGCGATGGCCGAAAAAAGCGCCGGATCGGCCAGAAAGGGGCGGCCGTTGTGGAACAGATACGCCGACAGCGTGATTGGGCCCTCGATCTGCCCTTTGACGGCGACTGCGGAGCGGAAAAGACCGGACGACAACGCTTCTTCGAACGCGCCGAAGCCTGCCGCATTTGCCGGTGTCAATTTCCCGCTACTCCGGTGAAGCAATTCGAGAACCGAATCGAGCTGGCCTTGCTTCACTTGATAACCGTAGCCTGCATTGCGAGGCTCAATCAGGTGCTCGACAATACCGAGGCCCTGGCCAACGATACTCTCTCGTTCTGAAACTTGAGGCAGCTGAGGCCAGAAAGGAACTTCCGGCGAGAATTCCGCAACGGAACGAATCGCCGATGCGGCTGACAGCAGAGGCAGGCTGCCAATGCCTGTGACCGCGCCCGCTGCTACGAAGGGCATTCGGCTGGCGTGAGTTCGAATCGGTGCGGATTGCACTCTTTTCAATTCTCCGTACAGATCGTTGCGTTCATGCCCTGCGAATAGGGCTCCCAGTCAGTGAGTCGAGCACCTTCGCCAACGCGCACCCTTCAACGCTATCACGATTACTTCAGTGATACACCCGCCCGAGGCCGGGTACAGTCCCATCGCTATAATAAAGGACACGCATATTGCGCCGACAATGTCGCGGAGGGCTAGGCCGAGTCCAAGAGTCCCTAAAGTCATCAAAGATACATGAAGACAGTGCACAATCACGCGTTGGAAAAGATCCTAGACAGCCGAATTGCCATCATCGACGGGGCAATGGGCACGACCATCCGCAGCTATGGCATGAAAGAAGCGGACATCCGAGGAGAAAGATTCAAGGACGCGACCAAGAGCCTTCTGAATAATGGCGATCTATTTTCGCTGACCAGGCCAGAAATGATCGGCGATATCCATCGCCGGTTCCTGGAAGCGGGAGCGGACATAATCGAGACAAATACTTTTGGAGCAACCAGCATTACGCAGAGCGAAT
>Ga0302326_10025654_pt1 | contig 11944 bp, 9 predicted proteins | sample Palsa_T0_3_FD_202264 | JGI IMG/M metagenome (GOLD analysis project Ga0302326, IMG submission 202264) | Peat permafrost microbial communities from Stordalen Mire near Abisko, Sweden - Palsa_T0_3 | ecosystem: Environmental > Terrestrial > Soil > Palsa > Peat permafrost | place: Sweden: Abisko... | reverse complement strand
TTGAGCGCCTTTTGCCACGTGACGATGGCATCATTCCATTTGCTAGCCCGAAAATACACCGCTCCGAGATTGTCGTACCCCAGCGCCGAATCCGGGGCCAACTCTACCACCCGCCGGAAGGCATCGATTGCTTTGTCGTTTTGCCCGACTTGGAAGTAGACCGTGCCCAACCTGTTCTGATTCAGCCAGTAATATGGATTCGCCTCGATGGCCTGCTTAAAAGACTGGACCGCGTCGTCTTCTTTTCCGGAAACGAGATAGGCATCGCCCAGGCGCCGATAGCCTTCATCCGAATTGGGGGCAAGCGCCACGGCACGCTTCAGCTCGACGATAGCCTCCGCGGTTTTTCCGGTAACCTTGTATGCATTGCCCAGCGCGACGTGGACCTCCGGAAGCTCATCGTTGAGCGTCTGCGCATGTTGGGCGGCGCTGAGCGCCTTCCCCGACCAGGCCGGGTCTGACGTCAGGTCGTACAGAACCAGACTTGCATCCGCCAACCCCGCGTAAGCCAGCGCGAACGCAGCGTCTTTTTGGATCGCTTGCTCATACAGATCCACAGCCGACTGCACTCGCTTCACATCGCGCTTCCCGCGCAGGATGTCGCGGCCTTTGAGATACAGCTCGTATGCCGATACGTTCTCGGTCGGGCGCAGCGTGTTCCGCGCCAGTTCTTCATCGGTGGGCTTCAGCGCGAGTGCCGTGGCCAAATCGTTATAAATCTGATCTTCAATCGTTAGCAGATCCTGGCGCACTCCGGGAAAATCCTTGGTCCACAGTTGCTTTCCGCTAGCATCGCTCAAGCGCAGCACCACGTCGATCTTGTCGCCCGCGCCGCCTTGCATCGATCCTTGCACAATCAATTTGGAGCCCAGTTGACGTGCGATCTTGGGCATTGGATCTGCGGCATTAATTTTCGCGGCGGCGCTCGACGAAGCTAGATGGACGCTTTTTATCTGAAACAACTTGGCCGAAAGCGCCTCGGTAATTCCGGCTGCTTCAGGCTGCAAGGCGGGATCGTTTCCTACGACGCTCAGCGGCAACAGAGCCACGAATTTGTCGTTAGCGGTTGAGCGGGTAACGGAGGCAGGCACAATCGCTCGCGCCCGGCCCAGTATAGCTTCGCGCACCGGACGGATGGCCATACCGACGCCCGCCAGCAGCACCACGCCAGTTACCGCGAAAAGCCACTTTGGATAGCCCATCTCGGCCTGGCGCAGACGAACGATGCGTGTGGCGGGAGTTACCGACTCGAGGTCTGCAAGCAGCTCGTGTGCGTTTTGATAACGCAGCGCGGGATCCTTCTCCAGGCACTTCAAAATGATGGTCGCGATATATTCGGGCAGCTCGGGATTCAGCAGCCGTGGATCTTTGGGCTGCTGCTGGACGTGCTGGTACATCACCTGCAACGACGATTCGCCGGTGAACGGGACTTCGCCCGTGAACATCTCATAGAAGATAATGCCCAGCGAGTAAATATCACTGCGATTGTCGGCAGTTTTCGATTCGGCCTGCTCGGGCGACATGTAGCGCGGCGTACCCAGCACTTCGCCCACGCGAGTCATACCGGTCTTGTCGGCGTCCAACGATTTTGCCAAGCCAAAATCGGAGACATAAATGTGATCGTCCACGTCAATCAGAACGTTGCGCGGCTTCAAATCGCGATGCACCACGCCTTCGGCATGCGCGGCTTCGAGGGCGCCAGCTAGTTGCTTGGCAATTTTCAGAGCCCGCTCGGTCGGCAGCCTCCCCTGCTTGGTAATCAGATCGTGCAGATCCATGCCCTGCACAAAGGCCATGGAAATGAACTTCACGCCGTTGACGTCGCCGAGGTCATGAATGCGCAGGATGTTGCGATGCGAAATGCGGCTGGCGAGCAGCAGCTCCTGTTTGAAGCGTTGCAGTGAACTCGCGTCTTTCGCCAACTCGGGCCGCACCAGTTTGAGCGCTACTGTGCGATCAAGATCGCTGTCATGGGCTTTGTAGACCTTGCCCATCCCGCCTTCGCCAATAATGGATTCGATATGATAACGCGGCCCAAACTGCGATCCGGGACCCAGCTCATCCAGAGAAATGGAAGATCCATCGAAGGGAGCAGGACTTGGGCTGGAACTCGCGCCCAATGAAGTGGACGATACGTTGGACCTGGTTTCGCCCGAAAGATCGTCCAGAATCTCGCGGATGGTCTGATAGCGCTTGGTAACATCCGGCTCCAGGCACTTGCTAACTACCGCGCTGATTCCGGCGGGAATCGAGGGATCGACCTCGGTCAGCGTTATGGCCCGTTGCTGTACACGCTGCAATAGCTTGGCCATCAGGGTATCGGCCTGGAAAGGCAAGCGGCCGGTGAGCATTTCGAAAAAGATGATGCCCAGGCTGAACAAGTCGGATTGGGCTTCCACCCGCTCGGCACGAGCCTGCTCGGGCGACATGTAGTCGGGCGTGCCCATCAGAACACCGGTGCGGGTCAAACCGGAAAGCTCCATGGAGCGCGCCAGACCGAAGTCCATCAGCCACACCCGGCCCGCATCATCCACCATGATGTTCTGCGGCTTCAGATCGCGATGCACCACGCCTTCGAGATGCGCAGCTTCCAGACCGCGGCAAATCTGTTGCACGATCGGCACGGCTTCGACGGCAGGAATCTTGCCGCGTTCGTTGATAATACTCTTCAGATCGCTTCCTTCGATAAAGTCCATGGTGATGAACTTGCGTCCATCGGCCGTGCCAAGATCGAAGATGCGAACGACGTTCTTGTGCGTTACCTGGCGGGCGAGGATGAGCTCTTGCTTAAAACGGCGCAGGATGTCGGGATGCCCGGCCAGCTCGGGGCGAATCACTTTAAGCGCCACCATGCGGTCGAGCTCGTGATCGCGGGCCTTGTACACCGCGCCCATGCCACCTTCACCCAAACTCTTCAGAATCTCGTAGCGCTCGCCCAGCATCATGCCGGGTTCAAGCGTAGCGCTGAGATGCGAGGAGCCCAGCTTCTGCACGGGCACGGACCATCCGGTACCGCCAACCGCGGTCGCCGCCAGGGACCTTTCTGCGAAGACTTGGGTGCCGTCGGGATCGAGCGGAGGAGCTGCGGTTAGCCCAGCATCGAGGGCGATCGTAGCGCCGTCAATCCCGAAGGGGGAACTGCATTTAGAACATATTCGCGAGTTTGGCGGATTGCTCGTGTGACACGTGGGACATTCCACCATAAAATCAAACCGCCCTATCCGCGGCTATATATGCTACACGGTAACGCAGATGGACCGCACCCCGCAAACCGGAAAGTACTGTAACCGGCTACTCAAACTGCCTGCCAAAAAAGTTGTCGCGCATAGCGAACCCAGCGAATGGGCCGCATGCGCGACTGAAAACTTTGGCTAACGGTAAAGCTAAAGAAGCTAGCTACTTCTTGTCGGTGTCGGCCGGCTTCGCCTTCTTGGCCTTCTTGGTCTTCTTGGTCTTGGTGGTGGAAGTGGTGTCAGCCGGCTTGTCCTGCGCGAACAGGCTCACCGTGCCCATCAAGAACGACAGGCCGAGCATCAGAGTCATGATTTTCTTCATTTAGAGATCTCCTTAAGTGTGAGAAGCTATATCGATAACTTCAGGACTATCATTTCAGCCTTAGATGAACGCCACCTTAACTGCTTGTTAAAACCTTTTCATGTGAGATTGAGAGTCACGCCATAGTATCGCCTCCTGAACTGTATCTATCCTTATGAAAGTAAAAGCAGACTGGAACCGGGACGATGCCAAGCCTTCAGCTGCCGAGCTTGAGAGTAGTACGATCTGTTCGGGAATGAAGAAAGAACAGCTCGCACGGCGTCTGGCTAGAGAATCCGGGATCACTCCGGCTGCTGCAGCGGATCAGCTGGACCGCATCCTCAACGACATCCTTAAGCGCGTACGCCAGGGAGAAAGCGCTTCGCTGCCTGGGTTAGGAACTTTTTGGCCTGGCCCGAAGCCTGAATTCTATTTTGAACAAGGCTTACCACCCGGGGCAGGGCGTGCTTCCGAACGCACAGCCCGCGCCATCACAAAGAAACCCACGAAATGAACGGAACTCGCTCAAACGCGGCCTTGGTACGTCGCATAGCTCGGGTTCTTCGCCAGGCGTTGGAACAGGGGGCCACGGTGGAGCTTGACGGCCTAGGCAAATTCGTACCGGGTGGCAAGGATGGCGTCCGCCGAGTTCGATTTGTCGGCCAGATTCAGCCGCGTGTATTCATCGCCTATGTCCAGGAGGACCTTTCGCTCATAAGAAAACTGTACCGGGCTTTCGAGCAACATGGCTTTCGCCCCTGGCTCGATAAGAAGAAGCTGCTTCCTGGACAGAACTGGCCCAGAGCGATCGAAACGGCGATTCAGACATCCGACTTCTTTGTGGCGTGCTTTTCGCGCCGCGCCGCTTCCAAGCGCGGAAGTTTCCACAGTGAGCTGCGGTACGCCCTGGATTGCGCCGCCAAGGTGCCGCTGGACGAGATTTTCTTCATTCCTCTGCGGTTGGACGATTGCGTAGTGCCGCGCCGGATCGCAAGACACGTTCAGTATCTGGACCTTTTTCCGGACTGGGACGCCGGGGTAAGGCGCGTAATCGACGTGATCCACGCCCAGGACGAATCAAGGAAGCGCAAACGACTAATGCTGGCTGGCTAGTTTTTTCTTAATCGGTTCGGCTTGCTTCTCGGTGGGCGCCAGGGCAATGTACTTCTCGTAAGCCTCGTGCGCGGCTTTTTTGTCCTTCAGCTTTTCGGCGCTCTCGCCCAGCCGCAGGAATGCCTCGGCATATGTCGGATTCCATAACGTGGCTTCGCGGAACCGGCTCATGGCCGCTTTATAGTTACCCTTCTTGAAGTAGTAGAGGCCGACTTTGAGATCCTTGTCGGCTTCCAGCGGATTGAAGGAATAAGTCTTAGGCGCCAGGCTCTCGTCTTCTTCGGGAGGCTCCTGTTCCTGTTGCTGAGGCTTAGGCTGATCGGGAGGTCTGGTCTTGAGCTCCTTGTCCTCTTGACCAACCAGCACGGCGCAGAACAAGAAGCCTATAACGGAGGCACGCACCACAATTCAATTATACCGGGAACCGAAAACCGTTCGGAAGAGCGCGAGCATGGCGGCGAAGGCTTGATCGGCTGCGTCCGGGTCATAGCGCGGTCCTTCGTCGCGCATGAAGGCATGCTCCGCCGGAAAAAGCTTCACTGAATAATCGACTCCAGCCTCGTGCAATTTGCGATCGATCGCAGCGCGTCCGGCCTCGGACACGTGTGGATCGGCGCTGCCCCACGCCATCAGCAGCTTCCCGCGAATTTCGCCCGCGCGAACCAGCGATCCAGCGTCGCGATCCTGGCCCAGCTTTCCGTCATGGATGCCGGTTCCATAGAAGCAAACCGTCGCGCGCACGTCCGGATCCATCGCCGCGCGAAACGCTAGATGGCCTCCGATGCAGAAACCCATGGCGCCCAGCTGTCCTTCGGCCACGAGCGGGTGCCTAGCCAAATAATCCAGGGCCGAGCGGCGATCGTCATCGAAATGCGCGACCGGTGTTTTAGCCGCATCGTCCTGCCCGCGCGTCCGCCCGGCATCGTCAAAGGGAATTACCGCGTCCGCGGGTTCCACGCGATGATAGATCTCAGGCGCGACCGCCACAAATCCATAACCGGCCAAACGAGACACTGAGCGCAGCATCGGGCCGCTGAGCTGGAAGATGTCCGAATAGCAGACGATGCCGGGATACTTTTGAGCGTGGGTCGGGCCGGCGAGCTTCGGCGCCGCGACGAACGAACGCATCGGCGCGTCGCCGGCTGGAATATTGACATACTCGGTTGTGATAACCATTGGCAGAATGATACGGCAACGGCAGTTCCTCTGGTTATGCCTGGCAGGCGCGCTGCTTTTTGCCGGGCTGCTGGCTTATTCTCAGACCCAGGCTTTGGCGTGGGACGAAGGCTACCATCTTCTGGCGGCGCAGTTGATCAAGGGCGGAAAGACGCCATACCTAGATTTCTGCTTTCCTCAGACACCTTTGAACGCATACTGGAACGCGGGTTGGATGGCCATGTTGGGCGACAGCTGGCGCGTGGTGCATGGGCTGGCCGCGTTGCTCACGGCCGCAGCCATCCTGCTGGCGGCTGGCTTCGTTTTGATGCGATTTCCGACGCCCGACTGGCGGCTGGCAGCAGCGCTTGCAGCGGCGTTGTTTATCGGCCTGAATTCGCTAATCGTTCGGTTTGGCACGGTTGGCCAAGCCTACGGTATGTGTCTCTTTCTTATGGTCGCAGCATTTCGAATTGCGGTTTTGGCTGTTGATCGAGAGCGCGCATGGTGGGCGGCGTTGGCTGGATTACTAAGCGGAGCGGCGGCCGGTTCGTCACTGCTAACGGCGCCCGTGGCCCCAGTCCTGCTGCTTTGGATTCTGATCTATAACCGTGCGGGGAGCCGGCTTGGAAAATTCGCGTCCTTCGCAAGTGGTGTGGTCGTCGCGTTTGTGCCGGAGCTTTGGTTGTTGGTGAAGGCGCCGCGCCAGGTGATATTCAACCTTTTTGAATACCATCTGTTTTACCGCAGCTTGGGATGGGACGACGCAGTTCAGCACGACCTGGAAGTAATCGCCTCGGCTATCAATTCGGTGCAAGCGTTGCTGTTGATATCTCTGGCGGTAGCCGGTTTGGTATTCGTCGTTAAGAGCGGCCAGGATCGCCGATGGCGAGAAGAACTCTACCTGTGCTGCTGGCTGGCGCTGGCATTGGCCGTTCATGTCTCCAACGCTCATCCCACATTTGAAATGTATTTCATCCTGACTGTTCCCTTCCTCGGAATTCTCGCCTCGGTGGGGCTCTACGAGGTGGCGTCCAGGCTGAGCCCACCCGGCCGCCCATTCTGGCCGGTGTTCGCGGTGACTTGCCTGCTGAGCATGGGACTCGGTCTAGCGTTGTATTCCGGACGCGATGACTATACCTGGCGAGATCTCGAAGAAGTTGCCATGAAAGTTAACGAGGTGACGCCACCGCAAGGGCTGCTTCTGGCCGATGAGCACATCTATTTCTTAACGCGCCGTACGCCGCCCTCGGGCGCGGAGCTGACGGATTCCCAAAAGCTGAAGCTGCCCGCCGCCGTGGCCGCTGCCGTGCATATCGTGCCCAGGACCGAATGGGCGAAGCGCGTCCAGGCGAAAATGTTTAGCACTGTCGAAACGTGCAACGACGAAGACGACGACCGGTTTCGAATGCTTGGTCTACCGGAAGTCTACAGCAAGAAGGCTGTGGTGCATGATTGCACCATTTTTTGGGACACCAAATTTTGAGACGTCAACCTAAAGTGGCAATTCCACTTCGATCTCGGTCCGGACTGCGGTAGGAGACGCGTTCAAATCGCTACTTTCCCACCATAACTGCACCGCCTCAATGGCGCGGCCGGTTAGTTCGTCCATCGATTTTCCGGTTACGAGAATCGCCGGCAACTCCGGAACGTGGGCGCTGTAGCCGGTAGCGTCGCCTTCCACGATGAGGGAGTACTTTCTCGTCATTTGGACTCTTCCTTGATTTTAGTCTGCTTGAGGATCGCTTTGTAGGTGCCGGGCCGGACATCATCCCCGAGCTTGCCCGATACCACAGTGATCCGACCGTCCGGGTACCGGAAGACGCGGTGGTCGCCCTTGGTCCGGACGTGAAGCCAGCCCGCCATCTCCAGATCCTTAATACCTCTCGGACCTTGAGCGGCATAACAATTAGGATAGCGAACGAGTAACGATCCACTGCGTTGGCCGCGGCAAGGCTAGCGTTAGCCTGTGACAATAATAGGAGTAGCCCCTCCCAATGGAACTCCGGGAAAAAGCCGCCCAACTGCCTCTGCTGCCCGGAGTGTATCTCTACAAAGATCAATACGGGGAGGTGATCTACGTCGGCAAAGCGAAGAACCTGCGGGCCCGCGTCCGGAGCTACTTTTCCGACGATCGGCTGGCTGAACGCAAGACTGGCACCCTGATTTCCGACGCCAGGGACATCGAATATATCCTGGTCGATAACAACAAAGAGGCGCTGGCGCTTGAGAACAATCTCATCAAACAGTGGAAGCCGCGCTTCAACATCCTGCTGCGGGATGACAAGACCTTCCCTTACATCAAGCTGACCAACGAAAAATATCCACGAGTGTATGTGACGCGGCGGCTGATCAAGGATGGCTCGACCTACTACGGCCCGTATTTCCCGGGGAACTTGGCGCATCGGCTGGTGCATTTTATCCATCGCCACTTCAAGGTTCCATCCTGCAAAGTGGATTTCACGCGATCGCACACGCACCCCTGTCTGGAGTTTCACATCCATCGCTGCCTGGGGCCATGCGTGCACGGTTTAACTACCGATGAAGCCGTGGCGGCCGCGGTTCGGGACGTGAAGCTGTTCCTGGAAGGACGACACAAAGATCTGGCTCGCGATTTGCGGGCGCGCATGCGCGAAGCGTCCGAAGGCGAGCGTTTTGAAGAAGCGGGCGCGCTGCGCGATCTAGTCTCCACGGTGGAAGAGATGGAGGAGAAGCAGAAGATCGCCGCCGCCGAAGGCGAGAACATCGACATTTTCGCGTGCCATGCGGAGCCGCCGCTGGTTGCTGCCAATTTGTTCCACCTGCGCAATGGCCGCATCGTGGATCGCCGGGAATACTTCTGGGAAGATCTGTTCGACTTTCAGGAACCCGAATTTTTCTCCTCGCTGCTCAAGCAGATTTATCTCGATCAGCAATATATTCCCAACCGCATTCACGTGCCGGTGGACTTCGAGGATCGAGAAGAACTGGAAGACCTGCTCAGCGAGAAGCGCGGGCGTAGAGTAGAAATCCTGACGCCGCAGCGCGGGCAGAAGAAAGCGCTGATGGATTTGGTGGAGACCAACGCCAAACACGCCTTCCAGCAGCGTTTCCGCATCATGCACCCTTCATCGAAAGCGATACAGGAGGCGCTGCAGGATGCCCTGGGGTTGCCCGATCCGCCCAAACGAATCGAGTGCTTCGACATTTCGCACATCCAGGGCACCGATAAAGTGGCGAGCATGGTGGTGTGGGAAGACGGCCGAATGAAGAAGTCGGACTATCGCAAGTTCATCATCCGCACGGTGGTGGGAAACGACGACTTCGCGTCCATGCGAGAGGTGGTGACGCGCCGCTACTCGCGTCTGCAACAGGAGAACAAGGCTTTTCCCAGCTTGATTCTCATCGACGGCGGCCTAGGGCAACTGCACGCGGCGGTGGAAGCGCTGGAAGCTATCGGCGTTATCAATCAGCCAGTAGCGTCGATCGCCAAGCGTGAAGAGATCATTTATGTATACGGCCAGGAAGACGAGCCGATCAAGCTCGATCGCTATTCGCCGGTGCTGCACGTGATCCAGATGGTGCGTGACGAAGCGCATCGTTTCGCTGTGACATTCCACCGGACTCGCCGCGGGGCTGCGCGTCTGACTTCGGAGCTGGAGCAAGTGGAAGGCATCGGCTCCAAGACCATCGCGAAACTGCTGCGTGAATTCGGGAGCCTGGAGCGAGTTCGCGACGCTCCGGCGGCAGAGCTAGCGAAGGTGATCGGCCCGGCGGCCGCGCGGCGCCTGCGGGATTTCTATAATCTGGCGGGAGCAGCCGAACTGAAGGTTTTGAATTAGTACAGAGTCTATTCTAGTGCCGGAAATGCCGCACGCCGGTGAACACCATCGCGAGATCCAGCTTGTTGGCCGCGCCGATTACATCGTCATCGCGCACTGAGCCGCCGGGTTGAATCACAGCCGTAATGCCGTGCTTGGCAGCTTCTTCAAGGCCATCTGCAAACGGAAAGAAGGCATCGGAAGCCAGCACCGTTCCTTGCAACGGCAGAACCGCTTTCATCGCGCCGACTTTCACCGAGTCAACGCGGCTCATCTGCCCCGCCCCGACGCTGACCGTCTGGCCATCGCGCGCGTAAACGATCGCGTTCGACTTCACGTGTTTGCACACCTTCCAAGCAAACTCCAGCGCGCGCCATTCCTCGCCGGATGGATGGCGTTCCGTTTTCACCTGGCACTCGCCACGCTCCAACCGGTGTGAGTCCGAGGTCTGCAGCAAGTAGCCCCCGCTAATTGACTTCAAGACGCACTCTTCGGGACCGCGTGCCACTGCCAACAATCGCAAGTTCCTCTTCGAGGACAGCAATTCGCGCGCGGCAGAATCATAACCCGGCGCGGCAATGGCTTCGACAAACGTCTTGGCGATCTCGGCTGCGGTTTCGCGATCCACGGTCCGGTTGAATGCCAGCACGCCACCGTATGCGGATACCGGATCGGCGTCGAAAGCCCGGCGATAGCTTTCGGCAAGCGTGCTCCCTTCAGCGCATCCGCACGGATTGGTGTGCTTGATCACCGCGGCGGCGGGGTCATCGAATTCGCGGATCAGCTGCCAGGCCGCGTCCAGATCTACCAGATTGTTGTAAGAAAGCTCCTTGCCCTGCAACTGCTCGGCGGACGCGATGCCTCCATGACGGTTGGAATACAGCGCGGCCTTTTGATGGGGATTCTCGCCGTAACGCAAGTCCAGGGCACGCGGCGCGCGAATGTCCAACAATGCCGGCAAATCCGACTCTGCTTCCGCCCCTACCCAGGCCAGGCGAGCGCTGATAGCCCGATCGTACGCCGCCGTCAAAGCGAAAGCCTTCTTCGCTAGTCCCCAGAGCGTCGCCTCCGATAGCTCGCCGTGGCGTTCATGCAGCTTGTCGCCCTTATGCAACTCCTCGAGGATTCTCGGATAGTCGTCGGGCGAAACCACCACGGCAACGTCCTGATAGTTCTTGGCAGCGGCGCGGATCAACGTGGGACCGCCGATATCGATATTCTCGATTAATTCCTGGAGCGGCACGCCCTTCTTCGCGGCCACGGTTTCAAAGGCGTAAAGATTCACCACGACCATGTCCACGGTCGGTATTCCATGGGTTGCCAGCGATAGCATGTGCTCCGGATTGCCGCGAATGGCCAGCACGCCGCCCGCGATCTTGGGGTGGATGGTTTTGAGCCGCCCGTCCAGCATCTCCGGGAAGTTAGTTACCTCCGCCACCTCGCGAACCGGGACTCCGGCCGCCTCAAGTACGAGGGCCGTGCCGCCGGTGGAAATGATCTCGATTCCCAGGTCGCGCAGGCCTTGCCCAAATTCCGCGACTCCGGTTTTGTCGGTCACGCTGATGAGGGCGCGTCTGATAAGAGCCATGCTCTTCTTAAAACCTTCTTTACAATGGTAAACGTGTCCCATCCAGTTACGTTAATCCCAGGCGACGGCATCGGGCCGGAAGTCGCCGAAGCAACCATCCGCGCCGTAAACGCCACGGGGGTCTCCATCGATTGGCAGCGCGCCGACTTGAATGCCGGCATCATTGCGAAATCGGGGCAGGTGCTGCCGCCGCACGTGATTGAATCGCTGGAACGCACGCGTGTGGGTTTGAAGGGTCCTGTGACGACGCCCATCGGCGGTGGGTTTTCCAGCGTCAACGTAGCGCTGCGAAAACATTTCGATCTTTTTGCCAACGTGCGGCCGGTGCATTCGCTGCCTGGGCTGAAGACTCGTTTCGACGACGTGAAGATCGACATGGTGATCTTTCGCGAAAACACCGAGGATTTGTACTCCGGCCTGGAGCATGAGGTAGTGAAAGACGTGGTCACCAGCCTGAAGGTGATTACGCGCGTGGCATCCATCAAGATCGCCGAATATGCGTTCGACTTTGCGAGAAAGCGCGGGCGCAAGCAGGTGGCTGCCATCCACAAGGCCAACATCATGAAGCTGTCGGATGGCCTGTTCCTGCGCTGCTGCCGCGAGATATCGCAGCACTATCCGGAGATCGGCTACAAGGAACTGATCGTCGACAACGCATCCATGCAGCTGGTGATGCGGCCACAGACCTTCGATGTGCTGCTGCTTCCCAATCTCTATGGCGACATTGTTTCGGATCTAGCGGCGGGGCTGGTGG
>Ga0302326_10025653_pt1 | contig 11944 bp, 10 predicted proteins | sample Palsa_T0_3_FD_202264 | JGI IMG/M metagenome (GOLD analysis project Ga0302326, IMG submission 202264) | Peat permafrost microbial communities from Stordalen Mire near Abisko, Sweden - Palsa_T0_3 | ecosystem: Environmental > Terrestrial > Soil > Palsa > Peat permafrost | place: Sweden: Abisko... | reverse complement strand
GAGGGTATCGCCTAATTGGTTTCCAGACCAGAAGCGCAGAACACCTGGATTGAGCGCGGTCAGAGTTGAGACCACGGCGTCTCGAAATGCAGTCGGATTGGATGGAGAACTCGCTTGGAGACTGACATCATCGAGATAGAAAGAGTCCTTTCCAATTGTGGCAAATTCAAGATCGACCGTCCCCACAGCCGAACCGGTCTCCGAAGCGGTAAATGTGAGAGTGTAACTCTGCCAAGAACTAGAGAGCTTGACTGTTTGGCTCAGGTAACTCTTGACCCCCTGTCTGGACACGCTTACGGCGACCGAGTTGCTGCCACCGTTACCCTTTGCAAGAAACGATACCTGAAATGTTCCGTCGAGCTGGATGAAGGAGCGGCCACTCGTCGAATCGAAATACGAATCGAGAACGGCGGAATCGGCACCTGTGGGCGCGGTCAGGGCAATAGTTTGGGATCCGGTGGTCCCAGCCGGCAGATCGGTCTGATTCGTGGTAATTGAGCCCTTGCCGGAGGTCGTTGTCCACCATCCCGCAGCCGCGTTGCCCGGTACGGTCTGCCGAACTATCACGAAGTCGCCTGCCGCTGGAGGGACCCCGAGGGGCGCGGAAAAAGTGAGAACACCACCTTGCAAACTCGTCGCTGCCGTATATTTGCTCACGGTCCCAGTTAGCCCATTAGCCGCGCCAAAGAAAAATTCAAAAGTTGCGCCCTTCCAGAAGCCGGCCGGCCACGCGGAATACAAATCGCTATCCACGCATGTCGTCACCGAACCGGAGCCACACTCGATTATGGACTGGTAGATTTCACCTTCGAAGCCTGGATTCTCCAAGACCAGGTTTTGCATCACCTGACCGGAATCCCAGAAGTTGTGCATTCCAAGGTTGATCCCAAGATGTTTAACGGTGGGCTGCAAAATAGCAGTTCCTATCGCGATCTGAGTACTAGTTATTTCAGCCTGCAGTGTGAACGACGCCACTAAAGACAACAAGAAAGCTAACACAGCGATCTTAGACTGACCCTGCTTTAGATAAGCAACCATATTGTTTTGTTTCATTTGTACATCCTTTACCGGCGTGTCAGACGTTCATTTGTGCTCTTCTCTGTGGGGAAGCGCCCGGATGATAGTACTAAGGTCTCAGTAGTAATGGTAGTAATATATCCCCAGAAAGGCAACTAAGTAAAGTGCCGGTGGGAAGCAATCCTTCCCACCGAGACCACGGTGAGGCAAGTCAACTATGCACAAGCGTTGGATTCTGACCGGCGTGGGACTCCTGTTGATGTTCAGCAGTGCGAACGTAGGCGCCGCAATTCAGGACACCGACATCGCGATTACAACGACCATAGAACAGTCCCCAGTTCAGCGTTTCGGCATCAACTTGGGCGGACCTACTTACTACGATGCTGGACAGATGATGAAAAACCTGGTCTTCGCAAATCCAGGTTTCGAGGGGCAGATCTACCGGTCTACGATTCGATGCGGCATTGCATCAGCTAATGATTGCGAGGACCACAACACCGGTTCGGGCTGGCCGGTTGGTTTTTGGGATGGCGCGAGTTTTGAGTTCTTTTATGGCACTGCGAAGGGAAGAACAGGCACTGTTTCTTCATACAACGCGGCCACAGATAAGCGAGGCGGTCTGTTCACTTTTTCCGAGCCCGGCCCGCTGCCCGCCACCGGCGACTACATGATCGTACGCCAAACCATGCCTGGCTCAGCTGCCGCTGGCTGGACACCGGCGGTTTCCGGAGGCGGATCGATTGTAGCGGAGTTTACCGATTTGCCGCCGCAAACGGCTGGGAAGCGGGCTTTGCGCCTCATGTCCCCGGCTGGAGGACAAGCTGCCATCACCACATATTTTGACACGCTCGAGGGCCGCTCATTTCTTCGAATCAACGGCGCATACGAACTGCGCTTCAACGCGAAGGGTATCGGCGGTGGTTTACCAGGGGCTCTCCGGAAATCCTCGATCTCCGTGACTCTTGAGCGGTTGGCTCGGCCGAAAATCGCGTATATTACCGAGGACGTGGGTTTAGACGACGGGTGGAAGAGCTATACGGTCCATTACACCGCATCGGAGAGTGGTAGCGAGATTGGTCCGCTTATGCTCCGGTTCAGTACGGTTGGAGATGACGAATTTTTGCTCGATAACATCGAGCTGACTCAGGAAAATACCGATCCAGGCAACCCTACCCAGTTTCGCGACCAAGTGGTCAACGCCCTGAAGACCCTCAGACCGGGAGTCCTCCGTTTTTGGGGGGGACAACTGGGCGAAAGCCTCGACAATCTGCTCGCTCCGCCGAACGGCAGGCAACGGTCCGGTTACTCAGCCTGGTATCGGGAGCCATACGCAGTTTCTTACGGACTGCATGAGTTTCTCGAACTTTGCGAGGCTGTCGGGGCCGACCCCTGGTTTGTGGTTCCAACAACTTTCAGCACAGCCGAAGCGGCTAATTTGATCCAGTATCTTGCCGGCAGCCCCGAAACGCCATATGGGGCGATGCGCGCCGCGCGGGGTCATTCGGCGAAATGGACCGAAACCTTCCACAAAATCCATCTTGAATTTGGCAACGAAGCGTGGAACGCAATCTTTAAAGGAGGCGCTATCGAATACCCCGAGCCGTATGGCAGCAGAGCGCAAGATATCTTCCAATCGATGCGGGACCAACCCTCCTTCCAAGCCTCTTCGTTCGATCTGATCCTGGGAGGACAGGCACAGTGGCCGGGTAGAAACGCGACCATCCAGAACAACTGCAACAACAATGACTCCTTTGCCGTAGCCACCTACATGATGGGTACAGTCAACAGCTATAGCAACATCGAGAATCTCTTCGGCTCCACGTTTGCCGAGCCGGAGGCATTTGTCCAAGGCGATGGAATCGCGGAGAACGTGAAGGGAGGCGGAATGGTTTATGAGGACGAGAGAGCGATTCGGTCCTCGGCGCATCCAGTTCCGCTCACTGTCTACGAAACCAACCTGAGCACTGTTCAAGGTACGATTCCGCAAAACATCCTGAATCATTACGTCACATCGCTCGGTGCCGGACTCGCCGTCGCCGATAACATGTTGCTCGATCTGCGTCAGTTCGGCATCGTTACTCAGAACGTGTACACTCTGCCGCAATACGAATACAAGCGTTCTGACGGCAAAAGGGCCCTTCTTTGGGGTGTCGTAGTAGACATGGGCAACAGCAATCGCAAAAGGCCCCAATACTTGGCGCTGCAACTGCTAAACCAGGCCATCGAAAACGGAGCAAGCATGCTGCGAACGAAGCACAGCGGCGCCGATCCAACATGGAACCAGCCTCTCGAGAATACGGTGCAAGTTAATGGAGCGCATTACTTGCAATCGTTCGCGTTCGCTGACGGCAACCGGCGTTCCGTCATCGTTTTCAACCTGGCCCGTGAGTCCAGTTTGGACGTAACATTCAGCGGTGCAAATGCACCCTCGGGGCGCGTCGAGATGCAGCAACTTACCTCAGCCAACATCACGGACACCAACGAAGATGCACAAATTGTCGATATCCATGAGCGTTCGCTAGAAACCTTCGATCCTACAAACCCGATGCCTTTACCCCCGTATTCAATGACGGTCCTCCATTGGCTCCACGATCTGCCGTGAGTCCCAGCAATTAATTATTAGGTCTGAGCCAGGAAAGAAGGACGTTGCATGAAAACATTAGTATCACCCAGCCAGCCAACGACTATACAGACGAGACCATATGATGTCCGATCTGCACCGAGAAGATCGACACTGTTTAGGGTCGGAACCTGGATAGCCGCCACCGGACTGCTTGTTATCGTCGTGGCCGCCATGGTCACCCAGGCCAAACGGCGGAAAGAAATCCAAACCGCGACCGACGAACAGAAGATCGCCAGATCGTTGGAGATTATTCGCACCAGCACGCCGGCCGTCCGGAAGGTTTTGAAAGTGCTCTTCTATGGGCAATCGATCACAAGAAGTGGTTGGCACAACTCGGTTATGGAACATTGGCGCCAGAAGTATCCTTACACCGATTTCGAGGTTCAGAACCGTGCGTTGGGAGGATTTGCTTCCCAAGCGCTGGTACGGGCGACTGAACAGGATATTCAGGCTTTCTATCCCGATCTGATCATTTTTCATGTGTACGGCGACCACCGCGCGTACGAGCGGATCATTCGCTTAATCCGATCCCTCACGGCAGCCGATGTTATCGTGCAGACTGATCACGGCGAGGCGCTTCCCGACCCTCCGTGCGCTGAGGGCTTGCAACTGACGCTACACCGGCAACCAGGCTGTGCAGGAGTGGGTTGGGTACACCAGCGGCTTTGGAACGACGAGATGTCGTACCACAAGATTCCGGCCTTCGCGAACAAATACGGTCTCGCGTTCGAGCCTCAACGCGACTGGTGGCGTGATTATCTGGTCAGCACGCACCTGGAACCCAGGTCATTGTTGGAGGACGACATTCACCCGAACGTCGCAGGGAGAGAGCTGATCGCCCAGTTCTTCAATCGTTATTTCGATAACCTGATTGAGCGTTGGAATGGAGAGACGGGGAGTAATGTCGTCTCCTTTCCAGTAAATGAAGATACATTTCTGTTCGATGGCAACCGCCTCGAGCTAATATCGAAGAAACCCCTTTCCTCCTGGCCAGCGGCAACCGTCGATGGAGTATCCCCGAAGGACATCGACGGCTGCTACCAGGTGACACGCGCCAGTTCCATCGGAACAGTGCCCGACTGGCCAGCGGTGCGCCGCATTACGGTCCGGCGCGATCACACTCCCCAAGACTGGATTGCGACACTGGCAAACCTCTCTCCGGATCAGAAGGCATTCGATTTCTTTGTGAGGGGATCAGTGACTGGGACCGACGGCTATGGAACATCGGGAAGCAACTTCGTATCTAATTCCGGTCGATTTAGCATCGAGGCAGACGACTGGATGGTTGAACGAGCCTTCCAGGAAAAACATATTCGGCTGCAAGCGCCCCTTGAAGTGCGGTGGTCGCTAAAGTACGTCTGTGGTGGCGAACCTGAGGTTATTGGTCTGGGAGATGGGTCCATGCAATACCGTTATGTCATCGCTACGGGATTGGCCAATCGACACCATACAGGGAAGCTTTCATCGCTTCCGACCGAACGAGGAGATGTCGCCGAATTTCGCGCCTATAGGCCACCGCTACATGTAAAGTGATTGCTCTTCTTCGTGACGCACAACCGCGATTGGCACGTCGCACAGTTCTCAACTCTTAGCGCCGAGTTACAACCAGCCCTCAAGTTCTTGACCGCTTACCCTTCCGAAAGTTTGGATCACAATAAATATGGCAACAGCCGGAGCTAAACTTGGTCCGCTCGTTCAGGATCCGATCTCCCGTCGAGTCGGCGACACTATTACCGCTTCGCCGTCACATGTCCGGAATGCCCTGTTTGCCCGCCGGTTCATGGTGGTCGTTGTCGACCTGTTGTCCATCTGGTGCGGCGGCCTCATCGCAATCGCGCTGCGCTTCCCGCTGCACAGTGAGTCGACAGTGGGGACTCATGGAGCTTTTCTCCTCCTTTATTCTGGCCTCGTCATCCTGTTCTGCAATACCCAAAAACTTTATTCCGGCGCTCAGTTCCTCTCAAGTAAACAGGAAACGATGGCCATTACTCGGGCGCTGGCCTTGGCGAGCATACTCCTGACTACCTTCATCTATGTGTCAGGACTGAAGACTATTTCGCGCTTCGTTGTAGCACTTACCATGCTGCTGGGCCTCGTATCCATTGCTGGATCGCGTTACTGGCGCCGCCGAAGATTGCAAAGCGCCGCAGCCGACGGCTTCATCTGCCGAAACGTCCTGATTGTGGGCACCGACCTTGCAGCGCAAACCCTTCGTGAATATCTGCAACACAATCGGTGTTTCGGCTATGTGGCTGTGGGCTTCATCGTCGCCGACGCGGATGATTTCCACTTCACAAAGGATGTACTCGGCTCCGTGAGCGACTTGGCCGAGATCGCCCGCGCACGCTTCATCGATGAGGTGATCATTTCCACCGCCAACCGCACCGCCGTTAAATGTGCCATAGCGGAGGCGCGCGCCTGTGGACTCGGCGTTCGCGTGCTTCCCGATCTGTACGATGGCCTCGCCTGGGGCGCACCGGTCGAGTATGTAGGACTCTTGCCCACCATTTGCCTTCATCAGAAGCGCATCCCTGCGTTGGCCCTGATGATCAAGCGCGGCATGGACGTTATCCTTTCCTCCGCCGCCCTGCTGGTTCTTTCGCCGTTAATCGCAGCCATCGCCTTGGCCGTCAAATTCGATTCACCTGGCCCTGTCTTTTATACTTCCGACCGTGTCGGTCGCAAGGGCAGAAACTTCGGATGCCATAAATTCCGGACAATGGTCCGCAACGCAGACAACATGCTTGCTCAACTTCGGCATCTCAACGAGAGAGACGGAATTCTTTTCAAAATCTCGAACGACCCTCGCATCACCCCGGTCGGACGTTTCCTCCGTAAGTATAGCCTCGACGAACTGCCTCAATTTTGGAATGTATTGAAGGGCGATATGAGCCTGGTTGGGCCTCGCCCACCCATCGCGGCCGAAGTCCGCCAATATCAGGTTGATCATCTGAAGCGGCTGGATGTCATGCCGGGCATCACCGGATTATGGCAGGTGGAGGCCCGCACCAACCCCTCGTTCGACAGCTACATTGCCCTCGATATGGAATACGTCGACCGCTGGAATCTTCTCCTGGATCTTAGGATCTTAGTGAGAACGGCCGCGGTGGTTTTCGCGGGAACCGGCCGATAACGAAGTTCCGTTTACGTTCCCCGATTGATGGAGGAATCGCAAACATGTTCCCAGACGTTCACTCACATCGCACGCCGACAGCGGTCATAACCATCCCGATGTTCAGCGTGCTTGTTCGCGGGCTCTGGTTTCTGTTGCTCGCCGGCACTTTGGTTTCTGAACTCGTACCTCTTTCTTTGGCCTTCGAAGCCCAATTCTCGACACTGACATTCCGTTCCTATGAGGTCGGGAAACTGATAGCGTTCTTTGTATTTGGATTCCTGACGCCTCTCGCTTGGTGGCGCTACAACACCGTGGGCGTAGGAGTACTCTTCGCCGTCATTACCACGGCGGCTGTGGAACTCGGGCAAGCCTTCATCCCCGGTCATCGTACTAGCGCGATCGAATTAGGCGTAAAGCTTGTTCTCCTCCTGACCGGATTCGCGGCTGCGTTGGACGTCCGCAAGTATCAGAACTTCAATGCCGGACCACTGAGCGTGCGTTTTTCATCGCGCCACTGGTAACATTCTCGCTCCCCATTCCTACCTTCGATCTCAACATTACGGCGGTCTTATGCGCGATGAGTCATTAACAAATCCCAACCGTTACAGTCTTCTAGGTGTCGAGTGCGACGAACTAACGATACCCGACGTACTGAAGAAATTCGAGTACGCGATCGATACGGATCAGCCGAATCTCATAATCGGGAATCACAATCTCCATAGCATCTATCTGTTTCACCGTGAACCGCGAATGCAGCGCTTTTACGATTCTTGCAACGTGATCTACATCGACAGCATGCTTCTCATTGTTTTGGGCAAGCTACTTGGATTCCCCCTGCAACGGAAACATCGAACGGCTTTCCTAGACTGGTATAAGGACTTTCTATCGTTGGCGGAAGCCAGAGAGTGGAGAATCTTCTATGTGGGCGGCCGCCAAGAGTCCGTGCGGAAGGGAGAAGAGTGGTTCCGCGGTCATTATCCAAAGCTATCGATCCGTTTTCACCATGGGTTCTTTACTAGCTGTCAGCTTCCAGCGCTTTACGATGAGATTCGCGAATTCAGGCCTCATATCCTGCTAGTCGGAATGGGAATGCCGCGCCAAGAGGACTGGATCCTTTCCGCGCTCGGGAATGTGCGCGCCAACGCTATTATGAATGGCGGTGCGATGATAGAGTACCTAATGGGTGACCTGATCGCCACTCCGCGCTGGCTTGGTCAACTGGGATTGGAATGGATGTTTCGACTCGTAATGGAGCCGCGGCGTCTGGCACGTCGCTATCTAATCGAGCCGCTCTGCCTCTTGGATCTGCTAGCTCGAGATCTCGCAACGGCGTGGAATTGGCGAGGTGCGCAAGCTCAGGCAAGGCGATTCCGAAATCCTGGGCGCTGAGCGATGGAGTCGATAACAGCACATGATCGAATGTCGTTTTCACCAAATCGAGGAGGCGGATCGGTTCGGTTAGATCTAATCTCGACCTTTTTGGAACGGGCCACTACACCAGTTTTTGGACAGAGAGTTCTGCGACAGGTTACCTGGCTGGCATTCCTATGGATTATCGCAACTTTAGTCATCTGTGCAGGGACCGGGACTCCCTTTTGGATGGTCATGCTACTGGCGCTATTCTCAGCGCTGCCTGCATCGCTGTATTTGATCACATACGCCTATTGCCACTTTGGAAGAAAGAGAAAAACAGCTCCACGCTGGGAGATAGCCTATCTACGGAGATATGGCGCCGGTCGCGATTATGGCGAGGGCCCAGGTCTCACAAGTGGTGCTCGTTACTGGTTCGGCCGTGACCTGATGCTAACGCTGGGATACGAGACATGGGAACCGTTTGCGAATACAATCCAGCGCGCTATAGAGATCTCTGAGACCCTGCAAATCTCGGTCGCCGAAAACATTATGCCGATCAAGAGGGAAATCAATGGTGGGGAGTGCGATGATTTCAAGCTATCCGCTTTAGCTTGCTGCCTTACCGCGCTCAACGGGGACACGAAGAAAGCGCGTGTAGCAGCCGCGCAGGCATTCCTTCAACGTCCGGATCAGAGAGACATTGAAGAGGTGATTTCATTAGATAGCGAGAATCGGAATCGGTAACCATTGCAAGGATTGCTGAAGCCGTTCACTCCCTCAACATCCGTAACCGGGAGCCAGTACCCTCTCAACCTCCAGAGCCGCTTGCTGATGATCTTCATCGCTCCCGCGAACTGGCGGGTGCGCAGGATTCGGGCAACAGCATCCTCCAGGTGCGTGACGGTTTGCAGATTTGCGAGGTGGCTTCCGAACAGAAGGCCTCATCCCACGCATGATTGGAAAACTGGCGCTATGGGCTGTCAGTTCTGTGGGATTGCACAAAACTCTTGAACGGCAGCCCGAAATGATGCCGCCTGTCCCGCTCAAAAGCGGGCGGCATTACTGCGCAACGTTCGCTGTGCGCATCCGGTGATTCGCTAGTGCGACCGTTTTACGAGAACAACCGAGATCGAATTTGAGCAAACCGAAGAACCGCCTCACCGCCTAACGGAGACCCTCCATCTTTTGTGCCGGTATCCTCTTCCTCAGGATTACCAGTAACGCTGACTGTTCTTTCTGGTCCGGCTACCATCGCAGGAAACGTTCTTACTTACTGGCTTATAGCCTAAACGAGAATCTGCCCCTACCCGCGGAACGCCGCGGCTCGGAGCCGACGCTGGTGCTCCGGCATGGATTCGGATCAGGGTTCACGCTACGACGCTGTCGCCGGTGAGCTGTGCCCCACGTTTCGAATTGTGGCCGGTCCCAAAACCGTTTGAAGCAAAACCGTGGCTCTGGGGTTCGCTCGGGGCGGGATGCCAGCCGCCGAGGCAAGACATTAAATTACATCATCCGCGGTCCCAGAAATCAAGAAGATCACGATCATTGCTGTATTGGTAACCTCACTGCCGGGCATTAAGATCTGCACCTGAAGCCGCTGGGTGTGCATGTGATAGGCGAACAGGCTACGGTCTAGTTCAATGTAGGTCTGACCGTGTTGATGGCGGGATTGCTGGCCCCGCCTCGGGAGTGATCGGCTCGCAAGGATTGGGACGATGATCGTCGTCAGGCGCGCGGAGCTTTCGATTTAGTCTGCGCTTATGCCAGCGAACAGTCGCTGGGCTGATGAAGAGTGTCTCTCCGATAGCGGAGTTTCTAAGACCCTGTGAAGCAAGATCGAGGATGCGGGCTTCTTGGGTTGTCAGGCCACGCTCCACTTTCAGGGAATTCTCTCTGAGGAGATCAGACAGCAACTCCGAAACCACAGCACGAGGCGCCCAAAACTCCCCCTGCAAGATCGCCAAAACGGCCTTCGTCAAAACTCTTGACGAGAATCGCCGCTGGAGCACTCCGCGACAACCGAGCCGGAGCAGCTTGGTCGTTGACGCCACGTCGACCGCATCGCTGTTCAGGATAGCCACGATGCAGCTGCCTCTTCCAAAATTAGTAAGCTGCGCTATTTCGGAGCCAAGCAGCTGTTCGAGGACGGCTTGCTGCGCGACAAGTATTGACACATTCAGTCGCCGACAAAGCGACAACACCTGCTCCCACTCCTCGGGACACCTGACGCAGGTTAGCCTTTGGGCCTTGCAAAAGGAATCGCTAAGAAGACTCCGGTGCATATCGCCGCACAGAATTACAGTCCGTTGACACTCTAACGCCGGAGGCTCGGAAAGTAAGCCAGTCTTTAGGAATCGACCTGATAGCTCGGTTGCGGTGGCAAGCATCCGGGGAAACGCCATGTTAGCAAAGGACCATAGGAAAGTTACCACGTAAGCTGTCGTCGTGAAACTGGACAAAAGGACAGTCCCGACCCGCCGGTGCTGACGCCGGAGGGTTTCCAAAGCCTGCGGCGTTGGAAGGGCCGTACGTCGTTAGTGTCGAACTGGTTATTAAACAGGGCGTGATGACGACATGGGACTATACACCAATGGATCCAAGCCGGTCGAATCTCGCTTTGTCGATTCGTGATTTTGCGCTCAGTTACCCCAAACCGACAGCTAGGTCAATGGAGTCGCTGAATGACCCGCTGAACGGTCATTGGTGACACCTTCAGCTTGGCCGCAATCGCGCGCAAGCTCAAGCCCTCTTCGTGGAGTTGCGGCACCATTTCCAACTTCGCGCCCAGCACTTTCGGTTTCCTCCCGAGATGATCGGTCTTGCGTTGCCGGCGAAGCCTAGCGATCGCTGCGGAGGCGCGTTCACTTCGGCGAACGCGCTCTTTTTTGGCGATGGTGGCCAGGATGGAGAGCACGGCATCACGGAACAAACCGCAGGAGTCCAGGTATTGTTCGGTGAACGATCGCCATTCGACGCCGGCGGACGTCAACCGTTCGAGATGGTTCAGTGTGGCTGAGACGCCTTCCCGAGAAAGTCGGGCCAGCGACCAGAACAGAACCAAATCAAACTTGCGTTGCCCAGCGTCGGCAAACATGCGTTGGAAATGGGGCCGCTTGGATGTCCCGCCAGTCTCGTGATCCACATACTCGGCTGCAATTTCCCAGCCCTGCTTTGCGCAGTACTCGCGGAGTGCGATCAATTTTCAACCGCCACTGCCTCCACCACAATCGCCGCCTCGATTTGCTTGCGGGCTTCTGCCAGAATCGACGGATCATCCCCGACCATGCTTCTCAGAAAATGCCCTCCAAGCGCCTCAAGCTGTTCATCAGTCAATTGGCTCGGATCGCGCTCCCACTGTAAGGCAGTGCGGTCTATGAACATGCCGCGGTGCTTGCCAATCAGCTCCTCGCAACGAACGGCCGCCGAAATCTGACCTAGTTCTTCAGCCTTCCTGCTCAATATATCCAGCCGATTCAGCACCCGTTTCTGATCAAACGCCACTTCTTCCGCAGAGGACTGAGCAGCCAGCGACTAAATCTCGTTTAGTCTTTCTCGAACGTCAGTGCGCTTAAGTAAATTGTTAGCAGACTGCGGCGCGCCGGCCTTACGGTAGCCGAGCGAAACGTATGCTTCGGTTGGCTTTATACCGCTAGCGATGAGTTGAGAAAATTTCTCATGCCGAGGGTTGCGCAAAACTGGCATTTCGAGTGGCTCTTCACTTCTGATGCTGAGGCACTCGGACTTGTCAGTCAAGCAATTCTGGTTCCGTGCGGACAGCACCACGCGGCCCGAATTGCTACAGGGACTTTCACAGGGACTCCAGTTCAATTTGGTGA
>Ga0302326_10025649_pt1 | contig 11945 bp, 16 predicted proteins | sample Palsa_T0_3_FD_202264 | JGI IMG/M metagenome (GOLD analysis project Ga0302326, IMG submission 202264) | Peat permafrost microbial communities from Stordalen Mire near Abisko, Sweden - Palsa_T0_3 | ecosystem: Environmental > Terrestrial > Soil > Palsa > Peat permafrost | place: Sweden: Abisko... | reverse complement strand
TAGTCCCATCTAATAGAAAAATCGGTAAATTGCCCGTTCGCATCGCCGAGCATCGGGCCATCAGCCCACGCTGTTTGATCGGCAACCGTCAAATCGGGATAGCGTTTCAGGAGGCCGCCAACGAATCCAGCTATGGCTGTCGCGGGTGGTTGGAACGGCGCGCGATGTAGATGATCCACGCGGTCCAAGAAGTCATGTGAATACGGCATAAGTGCGAGCGTGGGCACCCAACACCAAAAGTTAGCGCTCACTCGTTCGCCTCCTGCTCTTCCACCACCCTCACGATATCACCGATTTCCAAAAGACGGGACGTGACTCCCACGGTCGTGGCGGGAGTCACCCGACGCGCGGCGCTTATACCGCTGCTGACATTCAATGCGATATTGGATTCGACCTTGGGACGTGCCAAAAGTGTGGCTATGACGAAGCTTACAATCTCTGCAAGGGGACGAGTGACCCTGCACAAGGACGTGTTGGAACATCTCGGTGTTCGTCCAGGCGATCCGGTCATCGTGGACAAGCTTCCAGGTGGCCGGATCGAAATCAGATCGGCAAAAGTTGCTGGTCGAATTTCAGACGTATTCGACATCTTTAAAAAGGAAGATGGTCCGCATCTGTCGATCGACGAGATAAATAAGATTGCCAGGCCGACGTCGCGCCGTAAAAATTAGACCGCTTTCGGATTGGGAATACTCTCTACACACCATGTCAGGGCTTGTCCCTGACACCCAGTCGCGAGCGTCCGCGAGCGAAGAGTCCATTGGCGCGCTGGGCGCGCGCCGGGTCTGGATGGCCGGTCCAGAGACCGTCCATGGTGTGTGTATAATTCGGGTAATTCCAAATTCGCGCTGGGGTGCGCGAGCTCACTCCCCCGTCTTCGCCACCACCTCCGGCAGCTTGAACAGTGCGGGATCGAGTGTTGTGCCGGGCTTGAGGTCGCGCAGCGAGATCGTCGTGGAGAGCCCCTGCGCGTCGATGATCGTCCATTGCCGAAGCTCGAGGTTGGGATCGGTGAACACCAGCGTGAGATTGCCGTTGACTTTGTCGGAGGCGGCGCGCGCATTAACGGTGATCTCGCCCGGCTCGCGCGAAACTCCTGCGATGGAGGGGTTCTTCTTCAGATTCAGATCGTCGGAGAGAATGAGGCTCAGCGGCGTCGAAAAAAGCGGATAGTGATCGACCGTATTGAGCTTGCGGTTGGCGACGGCAACCGTCGTGCCGTCGCTGACGATGAGGACGGGGTTTGGCGCGTGATACTCGAAACGCATACGTCCGGGCTTGTCGAGATAGAACACCCCTTCATCGATCTGCCCGTCGGGACCGATCTGGACGAAGCTGCCCTTGAGCGTATGGATACCGTTCAGATAGGCGCTGATGCGATCGAGATCGGCCTTGTCGGCGTCGCTGCGCTCGAAATGCATGAACCCCGCGGGCGCGGCGGAAACCGTCGGCACGACAAAAGTGGCAAGGAGTGCGGCAAGAACGAAGCGGCGCATGAGGCTCTTGTGCCACGCGAGCATGGCCAAAGAAAGGATTACGCCGCGCTCACCTGCGGTTGCACGCGATGCGGACACAGCCCGTCGATCATCAGCTTGAGAACGCCTTCCAGCTCGCGCTCGAGCTTCGGCAGCGTCAGCTTGGACCAGAGCTGGGGATAGCGGAATTTCATGGTGGCGGACTGGATCATCTCCGCCGTCAGTTCCTTGTCGTCGGCCACGAACTCCCCGCGGCGTTCGGCCTCGTCGAGAAGTTCGACAAGAATCTTGCGTTCGTTGCTCAGCATCCAGTTGGCGAAGGTCGGCCGTTCGCGCGAGATCACGGTCGCCATTTCGTAGGCGCGGGGGTCCTTCTCGAGCTTGTTGTAGGTGCGCCGCAATTCTTCGAAGAGAAGGTCGTGCAGCCGCTCGCGCGCGTTCTTGTTCGGCGTCACGGCGAGCTTGCGCAGATGTTCGAGATGACGGCTGTAATCTTCCGTCGCGATGGCTTCTGCGATATCGAGCTTGCCGGGAAAAAAGCGGTAGAGATTGCCGGGCGACATGCTGCAATCGGTGGCGACTTCCGCCATCGTGGTCTTGGCATAGCCGAAATGCGAAAAGCGCTTTTTCGCGGCCTCGATGATCTGGCACCGCACATTGTCTTTTTCGGCCATCACAGGTTTCTTCCCTTGAACGCATTATTCTTTTCACACTCCAAGATAATGGAATTTCCTGAATAATCAACAAATCGTTCAATCTTTCGCACTGCAGCATGGATGTCGCAAGGTGAAGAATAATTTAGCTTCATCAAGGCCTTATGATCGGGTTTCGGTGATCGGGGCCGGGGCCTGGGGAACGGCGCTGGCGCTCGTCGCAGCGCGTTCCGGGCGAAGTGTGACCCTGTGGTCACGCGAATCCGAAGTGGCCGATTCCATCCGGACGTCCGGCCAAAACACCCTGTTCCTGCCGGGCGTGGCACTTCCGGCCTCAATCGCCGTGACCGAAGACCTCGGGGCCGCTGCGCGCGCCGACGCGCTCCTGCTGGCCGCGCCCGCCCAGCATATCCGCGCCGTTGCGGCGTCGCTTGCGCCTTTGATGGCAGCGCATACTCCGCTGGTGCTTTGTGCCAAGGGCATCGAGCGCGGCAGCGGAAAGCTGCTGACGGAAGTGGTGGCGGAGAGTGCGCCGGATGCCGAGACCGCGATCCTCTCCGGCCCGTCTTTTGCGCGCGACGTGGCGCGCGATCTGCCGACCGCCCTCACCATCGCCGCGCGACGCGAAATTGCCTTCCGCCTTGTCGTGACGCTGGGACATGCCGGTTTCCGTCCCTATGCCAGCGAGGACCTTGCGGGCGTCGCTTTGGGCGGCGCGGCCAAGAACGTTTACGCCATCGGTTGCGGCATCGTTGCGGGCATGGGGTTGGGCGAGAACGCGCGCGCTGCCCTGTTGACGCGCAGCTTCGCCGAATTGTGCCGGTTGGGACTGGCGATGGGCGCAAAGAGCGAAACGCTGATGGGCCTGTCGGGATTGGGCGATCTTGTTTTGACGGCGACGAGCCTTTCGTCTCGCAACTACAGTTTCGGATTTCAATTGGGCGAGGGCCGCGCGCGCACCGAACTGCTTTCGCCCGGCCATCCGCTGGCGGAGGGCGTCGAGACGGCGGCGGCCCTCGTCGCCCGCGCCAAAGGGCATGCGATCGAGCTTCCTGTCGCCGAAGCGATCGCCGATATTCTGGGCGGTACGCTGAGTTTGAACGACGCCTTGCCGCGGCTGATGGCACGCCCGCTGAAAGCCGAATAGGAGAAACACATGTTCTTTGTCATCACCGCCTTCGATAAGCCGAACAGCCTCGCCCTGCGCATGGCGACACGCGAAGCCCATTTCGCTTATGCGCACAAAACCGATCAGGTCAAATTGGGCGGACCGTTTCTCGACGCCGACGGCAACATGGCGGGCAGTATGCTCATCCTGGAGGCCGCCGATCTCGCCGCGGCGAAAGCCTGGGCGGTCGACGACCCTTATGCGAAAGCCGGATTGTTCGCGCAGACCGACGTGCGGCCCTGGAAGATGACCTTAAACGCCTGTGGCGCGACGCTCTAAGCGAAAGGGGAATTGCAATGGCCTACTGGTTATTCAAGAGCGAGCCCGATGCCTGGTCGTGGGAAGCGCAAAAGAAAAAGGGCGCCGCAGGCGAGCCGTGGAGCGGCGTGCGCAATCATCAGGCCGCCAACAACATGAAGGCCATGAAAAAGGGCGAGCGCGGCTTTTTCTATCATTCCGGCGAAGAGCGCAGCATCGTCGGCATCGTCGAAGTGATCGGGGAATATCGCCCCGATCCGACGGACGAGACGGGCCGTTTCGGGCTGGTCGACGTCAAGGCCGTCGCCGATGTGCCCAAGCCGGTAAGTCTGGTCGCGGCGAAAGCAAATCCGAAACTTGCAGACATGACATTGGTCAAGTTCTCGCGGCTGTCGGTGCAGCCGGTCACCGCCGCCGAATGGAAAATCGTCTGCGCGATGGGCGGCGTGAAATAGGCCTTGCACGCAGATGTGACGCGCAAGCTCGCGGAGATCCTATTCCGGCCGCACGTAAATCAGCTTTCCGTCTCTTGTCACGATGCGATAGACACTGACGCAGCGCGGATCGTGGATGGCGGCATCCAGCTTGTCGCAGAGAAAATCGGCCGAGATGAAATAGCGTGTCAGATGCGTCTGTGCCTGGCAGATGAAGCGGCGCTGCACATTCGTGCGCATGAGTATGGGCGATGCGAGCACACCGTAGACCGGAACGATGCCGATCTCTTTCGCACGCGAAACCTCCGCGGAACACACCGCGACCTCGATGTCGTGGAGGGACTTCGCGTCGATCCTGGGCACGACCGTCGTGTGCACGATGGAAGCCTGCTGTGCAGCCCGCTGCTGCTGATAAGCGCGATAGCCGAAATATCCCGCCACCGCGATCGCCATGACGAAGCCGCCCAGAACCACGATACGTGCCGCCGCCCATTCGCGCTTGAGCGCGCGCTGCGCATTGTCGTCTTCAGGAAGAGACATCGAAGGAATCTTTCAAAGAGAGTTGATCGTCACTTCATCGTCGGGATGTTGAAGTCCGGATTTTCGCGGACGCCGCCTTTCGGCCAGCGCTGGGTGACTGTCTTGATTCGCGTGTAGAAACGCACGCCCTCGGGTCCGTGCTGGTTAATATCGCCGAAGGCCGAACGTTTCCAGCCGCCGAAGGTGTGATAGGCCAGCGGTACGGGAATGGGAATGTTGATGCCGACCATGCCGACCTTGACGCGCGCGGCAAATTCTCGCGCGGCGTCGCCGTCGCGGGTGAAGATCGCGACGCCGTTGCCGTATTGATGGTTCGAGGGCAGCGCGATGGCCGAATCGAAATCCTCCGCCCGGGCGATCTGCAGGACGGGCCCGAAGATCTCCTCCTGGTAGGTCTTCATCTGGGGTGTGACGCGGTCGAACAGCGAGCCGCCGAGATAGAAGCCATTTTCGTAGCCCTGCATTTTGAAGCCGCGGCCGTCGACAACCAGTTCCGCGCCTTCCTTCACGCCGAGCTCGATGTAGTCCAGGACCTTTCTACGATGGGCCTCGGTGACGAGCGGGCCGTAGGCCGCTTCGGGATCCGTCGGCAATGACACTTTCAGCGATTCGACGCGCGGTTTCAGCCTGTCGACGAGCGCATCGGCGATCTTGTCGGTGACGGGCACGGCCACCGAGATCGCCATGCAGCGCTCGCCGGCCGAGCCGTAGCCTGCGCCGATCAATTCGTTGGTCACCTGGTCGAGATCGGCATCGGGCATGATGATGGCGTGGTTCTTGGCGCCGCCCATCGCCTGGACCCGTTTGCCGTGCGCGGTGCCGCGCGAATAGACGTATTCGGCGATGGTCGAGGAACCGACGAAGCTCACCGCCTGGATGTCGGGATCTTCGAGAATGGCATCGACGGCTTCCTTGTCGCCGATGACGACATTGAGCACGCCGGCGGGAGCGCCCGCTTCCATCATCAGCTCGGCGAGGCGCAGGGGAACGCCCGGATCCTTCTCGGACGGTTTGCAGATGAAGGTGTTGCCGCAGGCGATGGCGACGCCGAACATCCACATCGGGATCATGGCGGGAAAGTTGAACGGCGTGATGCCGGCGACGACGCCCAAGGGCTGGCGCAGGGAATAGATATCGATGCCGGGTCCGGCGCCTTCGGTGTATTCGCCCTTCATGAGATGCGGAATGCCGCAGGCGAATTCGATCACTTCAAGGCCGCGTTGGATATCGCCCTTCGAATCCGCGATCACCTTGCCGTGCTCGCTCGAGAGCAGATGGGCAAGCTCGTCCATGTTCTTCTCGACGAGCCCTTTGAAGTTGAAGAGCACCCGGGCGCGGCGCTGTGGGTTGACGCTCGACCATTCTCCAAAGGCCTTGAGGGCCGATTCGACGGCCGTGCGCATCTCGCCGCGCGAAGCGAATGGCGCGCGCGCCGCGACCTCTCCCGTCGCCGGGTTGAAGACATCTCCAAACCGGCCCGATTGGCCCGCCACGAAACGTCCGGCGATAAAGTGGGAGTAGTCCTTCATGGCAGCCATCCTTCCCGGTGAAACGGATGGCGCTGTTTATCCAAGCGACCGCGGGGCGGCAATGCACGATTTCGCCCCGCAAAAGGCCCCTACAAAACAAAGGGCCGCGCCGATGCCCGCTTTCGCGAGCGCCGGCGCGACCCAAACACATTAACGGAACGAACCTAGCGGCTGAGGGCCAGTTTGCGGCCATCGGTGAAGCGCGTGCCGATGTAGCTGTCGCCCTTGGGCTTCAGCGAGGCAACGAGATCGCCCGATCCGGAATAGAGCTGGATGCCGTTGCCGGTCGTTTTCCAGGTGGCAACCGTGTTGAGGCCGGTGGGGCAATCCGCACCGGCGGCGATGCTGCCGTCGGTGGCCAGAGTGAGCGTGCAGGGTGCATCATAGGCACCCACAGTGAGTTTCCACGCACCGTCGACCGTACCGTCGGCGTGCGCGATGCCGATGCTTGCGAGCGCCAGTGCGGCGCCGAATGCCAGGGAAGTTAGCTTGGTCATGTGAATATCTCCGTAAGCGTTCAGTGTTCAGAACATAGGAGTATGATTGCCTTCTGAGAAGTGCGAAATGCGCATGGGCCGGATGCTCAATTGTCGCAGCCAGTTAACGCCTATTTTTATCAAATGAAACAATCGACTATGAGACGTTCTTAAAGTGACTAGCGCAGCGATTTTTGTGTGAAACCCATCGGGATCGCCCCGATTTGCGTGCGTTGCAGCAAATTTCGACCGCAACGCAGCATAAAGGTAGACGTCATACGTCAGTGCGGCGGGGGGGAATGCGCGTAGCTCTGGACCAGGCTGCCGGCGACAAGCCGCCAGCCGTCGACCAGCACGAAAAAGATGAGCTTGAAGGGTAGCGAAATGATCACCGGCGGCAACATCATCATGCCCATCGACATGAGAATCGAGGCAACGGCCATGTCGATGATCAGGAACGGCACGAACAGCAGGAAACCGATTTCGAAGGCCCGCTTGAGTTCGGAGAGCATGAAGGCAGGCGCCAACGAAGTGAGCGACACGTCTTCCGGGCCTTTGGGCGCTTTCGCGTGCGCCATATCGAGAAAGAGTTTCAGATCCGCATCGCGGACATGGGCCAGCATGAACGCCTTCACCGGCACGCTGGCGCGATCGAGCGCCACTTCCGTCGTCACCTGTTGGTTGACGAGCGGAACGACGCCCGCCTCGTAGGCCGCCTTCATCGTCGGCGTCATCACGAACAGGGTGAGAAAGAGCGCGAGGCTGACCATGACGCTGTTGGGCGGCGTCGTCTGCGTGCCGAGTGCGGTGCGCAGCAGCGAGAGAACCACGACCATCCGAACGAAGCAGGTCATCATGATCAGGATCGAGGGCGCAATGCTCAGGATCGTGATCAACGCGATGATCTGCATCATGCGGTCGGTAAAGAGACCGCCGCCGCTCAGATCGATGGATAGCGAATTGCCTGCCGCCGGCGCGGCCGCGAAGGCGGCGCCCGGGACGAGAAGAATGAAGGCGAGAACGAGGAACGGAAGCGCTCGCTTCATATGGTCTGATCCGTGTTCGCGATCGGCGTCGCGATCGCAATACCGCTTTCGATGACGCTCGAGCCTTCCGGCCCGACAAGCAGGAGATGCTCGCGGTCGTCGCGCCGCAGGATGAACAGCTTGTGTTTCGTATCGAGCATCAGCGTTTCGACGACGGCCAGGCGCCGTGCGCCGGTTCCCGCCGTAATGCCGGGCAACCCGAAGCGCCTTGCTGCGAGTGCCGCAAACCCCACAAGGGCGAGCACGAGCATGAGAGCGCCCAGATAGCGGGCCATATCGATCAAATCCATCTGCAAGCCTTTAAGGCGCAACGGTTGGGATTGTCGGTCCCTCAACCTTAATCGCGCGTTAAATTGTGGAGCTTTTTGCCCGGCAAAAAAGATCGCTTGCGTTAAGGCGCGCTTAATTCCCGTCGCGCAGGATGTGCGGCGTTAGGGCTAATATTTCGTATACGGACCGCGAACGATGAATCTGACGAGCATCCCGCTACTCGACGTGTTGCGCGAGCGCATGAGCTGGCTGAGCGCGCGGCAGAACGTGTTGTCGCAGAACGTCGCCAATGCCGACACGCCCGGCTATTCGGCGAACGACATGGCGCCGCTCGACTTCGAGAAGGTTCTGAAGGAAAGCACCCAGCCCGGCGCCTTCCAGGGCGGACTGACCGTCACCGACCCTCATCACATCTCGGTTTCCACCGATGCGAGCACGGGGCTCGATACCACCGCAAGCGCGTCCGGCGGCGTGATCTCCACGGGCGCTTCGGTTTCGGTGGAGGAAGAAATGATGAAGGTCGCCGACACGCAGGCGCAATACCAGGCCGCCACTAATCTCTACGCCAAAGCCATCAGCATGATGCGCACGGCGATCGACCGATCCGGCTCATAAGGAGAACCATCATGGATCTTGCCACTTCCATGCTCGTCGCAGCGTCCGGCATGCGCGCGCAATCCTCGCGCATGCGCACGATCGCGGAGAACATCGCCAACGCCAACTCCTCGGCGGCGAATGCGTCGAGCGATCCCTATCGCCGCAAAATCCCGACCATCACTTCGAACTTCGACCGCGAGCTGAATGCGACCGTCGTTCAGGCCGGCAAGCCCGTGGCGGACACCTCCGATTTTCGTACGCAGTACGATCCGGGCAATCCCGCCGCCGACAAGCAGGGCTATGTGAAGCTGCCCAACGTCAACTCGCTGGTCGAAATCATGGACATGCGCGAGGCGCAAACCTCCTACGAAGCGAATGTGAACGTGCTCGATGCTTCGAAGACCATGCTGTCGCGCACCATCGACCTCTTGACCAAATAGGAGCTGACCCATGACCGTCGCACCGTCCGCAGCGGCTGCCGCCTATCAGGCGATCGCAAAGATCGGCACCGAAAGCGCCGCCGCCGGAACATCGACCGGTGCGGCGGGCGCCTCCGATTTCTCGCAATTCCTTTCGCAGGCCATGGACAATGCCGTCACGACGATGAAGGGCGGCGAGCAGATGGCGGCAAAGCAGGCAACGGGACAAACCGATGTGGTGAGCGTCGTCAACGCCATCAATTCCGCCGAACTCACCCTCGATACCGTCGTGGCCGTCCGCGACAAGGTGATCGCCGCCTACCAGAACATCATGCAGATGCCGATCTGATTTTTCCGGAGCTTTCATGACACCTGCCGATACGATCGATTTTGCCCGCGAAGCCATCTGGGTGCTGCTCGAGATCGCCGCACCCGCCATGCTGACCGCCCTCATCGTCGGCCTGGCGATCGGCCTGCTCCAGGCTCTGACTCAGATCCAGGAAATGACGCTCGTCTTCGTGCCCAAGATCATCGCGATCTTCATCGTGCTGTTGATCGCGCTGCCCTTCGCGGGCGAAGCGATGTACGGGCTGATGACGAATATCGCGAGCCGCATCGCAGCCTATTAACAAGGCGGCGTCCGTGCTGAGCTTCCACCTCGCTGACCTGTCCGGTTTTCTATTCGTCTATTTTCTCGTATTCGCGCGCACGGGTGCGATGCTGATGCTGCTGCCCCCGATCAACCAGGCGGGGATACCTTCGCGCGTGCGACTGATGCTGGCGCTTGCGATTTCCATAGCCCTCGCGCCCGGCCTTGCGCACGCCTATCCCGCGTCTTCGCCGTCGTCTCCCATCGCGCTCGGCGTGATGATTGCGGAAGAGGTGGCAGCGGGCGTTCTGATCGGCACCATGGCGAGTATCATCATGAGCGCGCTGTCGGTTGCGGGCTCGCTTATCGCGACGCAGACCGGCCTCTCCATGGCGCAGATGCTCAATCCGACCATGGGCGACCAGGAACCGGTGCTGGGCAATTTCCTGACGCTCCTGGGCGGCGTCCTGATCTTCGCCACCAACATGCATCACCTGGCCATTGCAGCCATCCAGGGCAGCTATGCGATGATACCGCCCGGCGCCGCCCTGCCGACGGGCGACATGGCCGAACTCGCCGTGCGCCTCGTTTCGGGCTCCTTTGCGCTCGGCGTCCAACTCGCAGCACCCTTCCTCCTCTTCGGCTTCGCGGTCAACGCGTCGATCGGTCTGCTCGCGCGGCTGATGCCGCAATTGCAGGTGTTTTTCATCGCCATGCCGATCAACATCCTGGCGGGTTTCCTGCTGTTGATGCTCCTCGTCGGCACGATCATGACGACGTTCCTCGATTATTACGGCACGCAACTGGGGAGCTTCGGTTGATGGCTGACGATCGCGACTCCTCACAGCAAACGGAAGAACCGTCCCAACGGCGCCTCGACGAGGCGCTGGCCCACGGCGACATTGTCAAAAGCCATGAGGTTTCGACCTTCATCGTGCTGTTGGGCGGCACGCTGTGCATCGCGATCTTCGGACAAGCGGCGGCAGAAGGATTCGTTCGCACCTTTCGCGTCTTTCTGGAGCAGCCTGAACAATTGAGCGTCGATTCCGGCGCCATCATCGGGTTGATGCGCGGCACGCTTTTTCATATGGCAATGATATTCGGACCCCCTCTGGCATTCCTCGTCGCGACCGCCTTCGCGGCCCACGTGCTGCAGCATCGACCCATTTTCACGCCCGACAGGATCATGCCCGATTTTTCGAGAGTCTCGCCGCAATCGGGTCTCAAGCGGCTCTTCGGCATGGACGGGGTTACCAATCTCGGAAAAGGAATTCTCAAGATCGCCATCGTGGGCACGGTGGTATGGACGACGCTCTGGCCGATGCGCGGGCAATTGGGCGCGGCGCTGGACGAATCGCCGGCCATGCTCGCGTCGGACATGGTGCATCTGCTGATGCGTATCCTGATTGCGGCCCTTTCGGTGCTCGTGGTCGTGGCCGTGCTCGACTATGCCCTGCAACGCTATCGTTTCCTGCAGCGCAATCGCATGAGCAAGCAGGAGGTGAAGGAAGAGTTCCGTCAGACCGAAGGCGATCCCGCCGTCAAGGCGCGCATCCGCAAGATACGGATGGAAAAGGCGCGCCGGCGCATGATGGCCGCCGTGCCGGAAGCGACCGTCGTCATCACCAACCCGACGCACTACGCCGTCGCGCTCAAATACGAGCAGGGCAAGATGGCGGCACCCATCTGCGTGGCCAAAGGCGTCGACGCGCTGGCGCTGCGCATTCGCGCCGTGGCGGAAGAGAACAAGGTGCCCGTCGTCGAAAATCCTCCGCTCGCCCGCGCGCTCTATGCCACCGTCGAACTCGACGAAGTCGTTCCGCCCGAACAGTACCGGGCCGTCGCGCAGGTGATCGGCTACGTCATGCGCCTTACGGGCGCGCGTCCACGCTGATAGGGTTCGCCCACGCGATTCTGGACGCCGGAATGACCGCCATCCCAAACTTCTCCCGAGGCAGCTACGGACTGCCGGCCGGCGCGTGGCGCTGGGCCGCGCTCGGGTTCGTCTTTCTGGCCCTGATGGCGGCCGGCCTTGCCGTGGGCGCGCCCGAAGTTTCGCGCTCGGTCGGCCTCTTGCTGCTGACGGGAATCGGCCTGCTCGCGCTGATGTTGCTCTATGCGATCTGGCCCAGACCTGCTCTCGCCACCGAAGACGCGAAGCGGATCGCCGAGGCCGCCGCCAAGGCCAACGTCGCTTGGGTCGTGACCGGCCCGGACGGTGCCGTCCTGGACTTCAACGAAACCTACCGCCTGATGGCGGGCGTGGCGGGGGGCGAAGCGCCCCCGCCGCCCGAACTTGCGCTGAAAGGCGATGCATCCGCCGCCGCGCTCTACCGTCTGACGCGTTATGCCGCGGCAGGCGAGACGGGCGAGGAATCGTTTCCCATCGGCCCGGGGGCCGAGATCGCCGCGGCCGTCCGGCCGTTGTCCGCCGGGCGCGCGGCCTGGTGGTTCACGCCGCGGATCCTCATGGGCGCCACCGCCGCATCCG